>Ga0209803_1002428_pt1 | contig 11669 bp, 7 predicted proteins | sample GraSoiAngelo_138_FD_185895 | JGI IMG/M metagenome (GOLD analysis project Ga0209803, IMG submission 185895) | Grasslands soil microbial communities from the Angelo Coastal Reserve, California, USA - 14_0929_09_40cm (SPAdes) (version 2) | ecosystem: Environmental > Terrestrial > Soil > Grasslands ... | reverse complement strand
TATTTACCTGCCCATTCACGCGCCGAATTGTGACCCGCTGACGGTCCGTTTCTCCGTAGGTGCCGATCACCGCTTCCTTCTCACCGGCGCCGTGGATCTTGCCATCAATTGTGAGCATGGTGATGGGAACTTCTAACACGATGGAGTTCACGTTGAAGCCCGCGACTGCATCGGGCGCATAATTATGGGCGTCGTCGGCATCCACAGCGGGGCTCAGGACTCCTCCCACGCCCATGCGAAAGTTGAACGAATCAAACGCCGCACCCAAGTCGATATAGAAAGGATCGTTCACGGTCCCAGCAAATACCCGCACTCCATTCCCTAAGTGATAGATACCCTGGTTAAACAGGTCCTGATACTTGGGCATGGTGAGTGGTCCGACGTTGGACGGCACAGCAAACAGCGTGCGGCCGTTGGTCAAGCCGGTGGCAACGCCGTTCTTGATCATGGTCACTGAATAAGTCTGACGCAGGCTTAATCCTTCTGAGCCAGGGCCATCCAGAGAACTGATTTGGGGAAACCCTCCGATACCGCCCACGAAGCCGGTAAATACACCGGGCTGGCGGATTTCGGTATTGAAGCGGAATTGGAAGCTGATGTCCGTTAGTCCATCGTGGTTGTTGTCCACATTCATGACGTAGCGGACATTGGGATCGAAGGGGAAGTAGTTGGGGCCATTCGACGGTTCGAGAAACCCGTCGACGTTGAGAATCATGGTGACGCGGTCGGGATGGTCGTAGCTGACAAAGGCATACCAGTCAGTTACGTCCGCACTGTGGTCGAGTGCGGCGATTGGCGCCTCGCGATGGCTGGATGCAAACAGGCTGGCTGGAACCAGCACGAGCAGCACCATGGTGAAGGCCACTGCTGAGTTCAGTCGCTTCATTGGAATTTCCTCTCTGGGAGTTGAATTTTGGTGGACATCACCATCGCGAGACTGGAACGCTACGGCGCGGCGCCGCGCTACAGCGGTTACGATTGGATCCGTCTACGAATTGGAATACGTGGCAACTCTGGCTTCGGATTTGATTACTGCTAAATTTTCATGATTTATTGATCTTGAAAATTTTTTCGCTCGAGGTAAATCCAGTTCCTGCTTTGATTCGTATTTAGCGAATCAGTTCGCTCTCCTCTGGCCGAAGCATTTTGAAGGCGCCGAATCAGGACAAATCGCGGATCGCAGCAGTTCTCAAATCCGATCACCGCGAGATTCCGTATCTCTCATGACGAAGGTCCTCACTTATCACGTTGTCCCCGTCAGGCGAGCGCATTGGACCGGAAGAAGCAAATCGAAGCCAGGCAACGGACGGAACTGAAAGACAGTGAGCGTGGGCCGGATCGCCGAAGGGAATCAGCACGCACTCACTGAGTTCTACGACGTTACCAACCATTGTTTACGGGCTAGCACTGCGCATCCTGGGCGACTCGTCTTCCGCTGAGGACGTAATGCATGAGGTTTACCTCCAGATTTGGCACACCGCTGAAAGCTACGATCAGTCACTCGGAAATTGAGGAACTGTTTTTGCTCTCCGGAGATCTTCATGTGGAAGGGCAGATCATGCATGCGGGTGATTACTGCGGTGCCGATTCCGGTATGATTCACGTCGAGACTTTCACCGAAAGCGGATGTTTGTTCTTGCTATTAGCCTCGCAACAGAATGAGCTTCTTTCGAAACAGGGCTTTTTGATCTTCAATCGAAAGTATTGGCTACGGCACGGGTGAGATCAACTCTGAAAGATCATCTTTCTAAGCACCCGAAGCCAAATCCGTTAATCGCTGTCCAACGTACTTAGAAAGGAACGATAACTGGCTTGTCTGGCGCTGCTTCCAACCTGGTCTCGCCTGACGCCATGCTGCTGTCGGCGATCCGCTCCGGTGACGGACAAGCAATGGCGCAGCTCTATGAGCGCTATTCTGCGATCGTTTACTCGGTGGCTTTGCGAGTTCTGGGCGATACGGCGGCCGCTGAGGATATTCTGCAGGAAGTTTTCATGCAACTCTGGCGCAGCCCAGAGGTATTCGATGCGAGCCGAGGCAGCTTACCTGGTTGGCTTGCCGTGGTTACACGTAATCGAGCGATCGACTCCCTCCGCAAACGCCGGCCGGAATCTGACATCAATGAGGTGGTTGTGTCTATTGAGCCGGATCTCGCGAGTAGGGCGGAATACAGCCGTGCGCTCGAAACAATTCGCGGTGCACTGGGAGGCATGTCAGCGCCTCAACGCGCGGCGCTTGAAATGGCTTTCTTCGACGGGCTCACCCATACCGAGATTGCAGCAAAAACCGGCGAACCTCTTGGGACGATAAAGACTCGCATTCGCGCAGGCCTGGTGACCCTGCGCAAGGCTTTCAATCCATGAACGTGCACGAACAATTCGCGGATGATCTCTCGCTGTACGCGCTGGGCGCGCTGGATGGCGCGGAACGTCTGGCGGTCGAAAAACATTTGCAGGAATGCTCCGCCTGCCGCCGTGAACTTGAGCAGTTGCGAGGAGATTTGGCCCTGATGGCCCTATCGGCAAGTGGGCCGAAACCTCCATCGCGTTCCCGCGATCGCCTTATGGCCGCAATCGCAAAAGAACCACGGCGAGCCCAGGTCCGTCGACCAAAGCGCAGCGCTTGGTGGAATACGTTGGAATGGGCGGCTGCGGTTGTGGCCGTTGTGATCGTCGTTCTGTTAATGCGTCAAAATACCGATTTGCGCCGGCGCGTAGCGGACCTCGAAACCAATTCGACAAAGCAAGACCAGCAGTTGCTTGAGGCGAAGCAACTGCTTGCCACATTGACCTCTCCGGATGCCGCGCGTTTCACTTTGGTCGCAGGGAAAACTCCTCTGCAGCCACAAGGGAAGGCCATTTACGTTCGCAGCAGCGGCACGCTTGTGTTTCTTGCCAGCAATATGCCGGCGATCCCTCCGCAGAAGACTTACGAGTTGTGGTTAATCCCGACAAGTGGCGCGCCGATTCCAGCCGGCCTTTTCACGCCGGACGCTCACGGCAGCGCAGCGGTGATCAAGCCACCACTGCCAACGGGCGTGGAGGCCAAGACCTTCGCTATCACGGTCGAGCCCGAAACAGGGTCTTCCGCACCTACTTCACAGCCTATTATGGTGGGGGCCGGAGGCTAGCGGTAAGTTATGCCAACTTCTCCGCGCGGCAGCTTCAAATTTTTTATCAGCGGAGCAGAGGGTATTTCCAGCGTTATCCGCGACCAGCGCCGCAAAGGTTTGCGTATCGCCAGCAACACTCCCCCGGTGCTTTCGTTGAGCAAGGTCGGGCATCACCGTGGGTCAGGTGATCGCATTTGCTCACCAACTCGGCTACCGTCGCCCCCACAACATCGAAACTGCTTTCTCCCAGAGTCCGGACGCCCGCCTGGGACGCCACCCGTGATTTCGAACAACCTGAAATTTCTCCGGGACGTCCAAACACAAAACTGCAACGAGGCGGTGGGATCGGCATTCAGCACCTATCGCGCCACCGCTCGTGGCGTTAGATTACCGGAGACACCCAAGCGGATTGCGACAACCTGTCCACTCCCGGTTGCTTACCGGCCTACTGGTTAGTGCCGCGCTGCTCCAGGCCCGCGCGTTCGAGGCGGAACAGATCCCCGTGCGTTTTAAGGAAGGTACGGTCCATGGATTTCTCGTGCTGCGCACCCCAGCAAGGCGAGACGCTCGCTGCCGGGGACCTCATTCAGGTTATTCGCGGAGATCGGCTTATATCTGAACTAGTCTTTCACTTCAAAGACGGCTCGGTCGATGACGAAATTACTATCTTTTCGCAACGCGATCACTTCCGTCTCCTCAGCAGCCACCACGTGCAGAAGGGCCCGGCGTTCCCGCACCCGATGGACGTTTCGATCGATGGATCAACCGGCGAGGTCCAGGTACGGTCCACCGAAAACGGAAAAGACAAAGTTCAGACTAAGCATCTTGACCTTCCGCCGGATTTGGCCAACGGACTGATCCTCACCGTCCTGAAGAACATCCGCCCCGATACGCCGGAGACGAAACTGTCCTATCTTGTGGCCGCGCCAAAGCCGCGCCTCGTGAAACTCACCATCACACCCCACGGCGAGGACACGCTTACCACCGCTGGTTCACCTCATCGAGCGACGCATTATGTCGTGAAGGTGGAGCTTGGCGGCGTCGCCGGAATCGTGGCGCCACTCATTGGCAAGCAGCCACAAGACACGCACGTGTGGATTCTTGGCGGGAAAGCTCCGGCATTCGTGAAAATGGAGGGACCACTATACCAGGGCGCTGCGATCTGGAGAATCGAGCTGACGAGCCCGGTGTTGCAACTATGCAGGTATCCAGCCGTATTGCGTGTTGCTGGGTATGAGAGCGCCGGACTGTTTATACATCCGACGTAACTTCTCGATGTAATCGCCCGGCACGGGATTGCGCTTAGTCTCTGGATCGACGCCGTACACCTGCGCGGCGTTGAGGCCGAAGATGCGCCGCTTTACTTCATCGCTCAGCGGTTTCCAACCAAAACGCTTCATCAGCTGGTCGGGCATTTCCAGCCGGCGAAAAGCTTCGATCTGCCATTGTGGCGAGCCCCACCAGATCGAGTCCGTTCCCCACAGGACGTGATCGGGACCGAAAGCATCGATGATCATGCCCAGGACATATGCCGCAAGCAGTGGACTGCTCGAAACCATCATGGCAAAGGTGCTTCCCATCTCCATATAGATATTGCTCACCTGGGGATTCGTCTTCTGCCAGCTGCAGATATCTGAGACCCACGGGATATAGCTGGTCTTTCTGAATCCGTCCTCTGCGGCCGGGAATGCGTCCTCCAGCCCCTTGAAACCAGAGTGATAGACCAGGAAATTGAGGTCTGGAAAATCCATGGCCGCGCCGGTGACGTCCATCGGGCTCCACCACTTAAGCTCACCGGGGAATGGCAGACCCTTGTGTACACAGATGTTCTTGATCCCTTTCTTGCGGGAATACTCCAGCGCTGGGTAGGCCAGCTTCTCGTCGTCTAATCGCCAGCCCTGTTTGCCCTTGGCCCGGGCTACGCCGCTGTATCCCTTCCATGCGTCTATCTTGAGCTTCTCCGTCTGGGCATGCATGTATTCGAGGTTCTGCTGCCCGAGATCAGGAGAAAAATACCCATGGCTGATCACTCGCGGTGAGCTGGTGAGTTCATTGATCCAGGTGCGGCTTTTGTAGATCACTTCCGGGGTGAGGACATCCGTTTCTTCCGAAGTGCCCGGCAGTGCGCTAAGCGCGACCATGTCGGTATCACTGTCCAGAAAAATTTCTTTGATGTAGTTCTCAAGGTAGGCATCCTCAATTCTGGCTCCATGCTCCTTAAGCGCGGGATTCATTTTCCTAGCCATGTCGCGCATCCCAACCACCGCCTTGAGGAAGTCTTGATCCGCGCGCGGGGCTTGATTGGGCATAGCAACGTGGTGAGTCTGCACATCGAAGATGAAAAACCGAGCCTTGTTCTCGGCCACCGCTGCGGGGTCGGACAGTTCGGCAGCCTCTAGCCGGAAGAAATGACCGAATACGCTGTTCATGGCAGCGAAGGCGAGGGCCATCCCACAGGAGGTGCGCAGGAATCGACGGCGGTCCATGCCCAAGTAACCAGCCTGGCGCTCCGCATTCGCGACGATCTCCTGTTCCAGCAGGCGTTGCCGCCCAGTCTGGGGGATGGGCACGTACTCCTCATTGGAGATAACTTGGGTGGGCACTGGCAGGTGGCGATCGAGCCACGCGTCAAGATCCGATTTACGGATCCATCCATTGTGGACTTGGGGTTTCGAGCAGGACGGAACAGTCTTTGGGTTGGGCATATTCACCACCGGCACAACTGTGAATTTTTTTATCGGCCAAAGATTACTGCTCCACGACTCGGTTTACAACTGCTATGCCCCATTTGCACCGGATGGCTTCTTCGTCAACTTGAACGGTGGCTCCGGTGCAACAACTTGTTAACCGGTTCGCACGGCGCGCACGGCAAAAACACCAACGCCGCTGTCATCATCCGCGCTGGAATCTTGGACAAAGTAGTGGCTGCTTACGCAGCCCTGTTTCCCGCAGCGTGCAGCAGTGCAGCCGTTTGCCGCTCCGGGCGAACACCATGCCACGTAAATGACCTTCGTCAGGGCTGACGGTGTGGCAGGCAATCGTTCCGACAATTCTGTCGCTGCGGACGCGAAAAAAATCGACACAAGGCCTAGGCGCTATATCCGGGTCAGCACCGTATCTTCATACGCGTCACGGGTGTAGCTGCTCTCGTAACGCGCGAAGGCCGCGCGCAGGCAGCTATAATAAGAATGCCATCCCTGTCATCCATCGTCGCCCGGCGGGTCGTCGGGGTTTCTGCCAGCACGCAGTCACGCTTTTTGCCTCCGCGGAGATTTTCTGCCCGATAGATGTTAAGCCGTATTCTCGCAAGTGAATGCTATTATTTCGGCGCTATCGAGATTTGCTCCCGATTGTTGAGCTAGAAATATGGTCTTTAATGCTTTGGAGGCACAATGGCACCAGGGTTGAAAGGAGTGAATCGGCAAATCGCAATGCAAAGCTCTGTTCGAAAGTTGCCGAGCGGGCACGCCAGCATAATTGTTATTGCTGTCCTTGTGGTGCTGATACGCGGAGCTGTTTCTGCCCAAACCGGAGTGGATGCAGCAGGAGCGCAAACCGCGACAGTTCATGTGGACACAACACGAGGCCACAGCATCAATTCATTCGATCCCGACAGCGCTCTCGGCAGTTCGATTGATGTCCTGTCTCGCATGGGCATAGATAAAGTGTACACCCCACATATTGTCCAGGAGTCTCTCTCCGCAGGCTGGGGACCGATCACCTACCGCAACAACACCGAGCTCCGCATGGCCGCCTGGCACTGGACGGAAAATGGGACCTGGAGCGATGCCGCACACCGGAGTGGATACTTCACCGGCAGCACCGAGCTCAAGGACCCGATCAAATACATTCTTGCCTACGCGCTACCCCACCGTAGTTTCGCCACCAGCGGCGATCGTCCTCTGCCCGGCCAGAATCTCACATATTGGAAAAGCAATCCGTATCTAGCCAGCAAGTTCACCGGCGAAAACGACGGGCTGCATCCGCAGTGGGTGGTCGTGGACCTGAAGGCCGAGAAACCAGTGAGCGCTGTCCGCATCGCCTGGGCCAGCCCTTATGCCACGAACTACCAGGTCGAATATTGGACGGGTACAGACGCACTCGACTTCGATGCGGGCCCCAAAGGTGCATGGAAGGTTTTCCCCTCAGGTATGTTGAAGAATGCCCAAGGCGGCACGGTCACCCTGAAGCTTGCCGATGTGCCTGTCTCCACACGGTACATACGTGCCTTGATGACACAATCCTCGAACACTTGCGACGAGCATGGATCGGACGACGTCCGCAACTGCGTCGGCTATGCCATTCAGCAAATCACTGTGGGTACGATGGATAACAGCGGGGCTTTTGTCGAGGCGCCGAAGGATCCCAACGAGAAACGAACTACGTATTGCGTTTCGTCGATTGATCCGTGGCATTCCTCTGATGATGTGAATGATAGTGGAAATTACCAGCACAGCGGCTTTGATGTTTTTTTCAGTAGCGGGCTTACGAACAATCTTCCGGCGATGATTCCAGTCACCATGCTCTACGGCACGCCAGACGATGCGGCTATGCAAATTGCCTACCTGGAAAAACGTGGCTACCGCGTCGGATATATAGAAATGGGGGAGGAGCCCGATGGCAAGCACGCCATGCCGGAAGATTATGCCGCGCTTTACATCCAATGGGCCACGGCCATTCACAAGGTCGACCCCACGCTCAAGCTGGGAGGACCAATCTTTGAGGGTGTAAACGAAGACATCCGAGTGTGGCCCGACTCCCAGGGGCGAACCTCCTGGATGGGGCGCTTCGTGGCTTATCTGAAGGCGCGCGGCCGCCTTTCTGACCTGGCCTTCGTCTCGTTCGAGCACTACCCTTTCAAACCGTGCACCATCACTTGGAAAACTCTGTACACCGAACCGCAACTCATGAAGCACATCCTGCAGGTGTGGAGAGCTGACGGCGTACCGCGGGACACACCGCTGATGGTGACGGAGAGCCACCTTGCTGCCAGCCTCACCGGGCCAATGAGCACGATCTTCGCAGCGCTGTGGCTAGCGGACAATGTCGGCTCCTTCTTTGAAGGAGGAGGCTCCGCCTTCTATCACTCACCCATCCAGCCCGAAGGCCTCCAGAACACTTGCCTCGGCTGGGCCACGTGGTCGAATTTCGTGTCTGACGAAAATTACCAGATCAAAGGATATACTTCGCTCTATTATGCGGCACACATGATTAATCTAGAGTGGGCGCAACATCGCGCCGGCGTTCATCACATGTTTCCTTCCTCCACTGATATCAAGGACAGCGACGGCAATGTGCTGGTCACCTCTTATGCGGTGCATCGTCCGGACGGGAATTGGTCTCTAATGCTGGTTAATCGCGACGAGATCAATCCGCAAAGGGTCTGCGTTACATTCGAAGATTCCAGGAAGAAGCGGAATGCTTCCTTTGCCGGTCCAGTGACGCTCGTGACTTTCGGAAGCGAACAGTACGTCTGGAAAAACGACGGCCCGAACAGCCATGCTGACCCCGACAATCCCCCGGCTGCCACTGCTATCCTGGCGAGCTCACAAACCACGTTCACTCTCCCTAAAGCCTCTATCACGGTCCTGCGCGGTAAGGTGGCTGGTCTGGAGGACTGAATCGAGCAGTTTAAAAGCCTATACTGGACATCAGTCTCCGAGAAAGTGCCCGGAGAACTCATGCGTACATCGAATCCCCGACACTAATGCCACGATTAGATCCGAGTTCCTTTGGCTCATGCGTTTTCCCTATCAAGCTATGCGCTTCGCTTTTCTGATTATCGTGTTCCAACCCCTCTTCGTAAACGGCATTGTCTATGGCTCGTACCAACAAACGGAGGCCGAGGCGCATGCCGATAAAGCATGGCAATTTGCCCAAGCGGGGGATCTTGCAGACGCTGAAGTCGAGCTGCGAAGGGCGGTACAGTTGGCACCGGACAACCCTGGCTTCTTGGCCAACCTGGGTACTGTCCTCGCGATGGAGACGAAGCTTGACGACTCGACAAAGGTCTTCGAGCGCGCGCTAAAGCTCGACCCCAACGATTTGACTGTCCGGCGCTATCTGGCAGCCAATCTTTGGCAGGTACATCGCGACGGGGAGGCAAAGCAAAACTTGGAGCTTATTCTGAAAGAGAAACCTGACGATCAGCCAACACGCCTGCTCTTCGGAATGGTCTCGGAAGATATGAAGGACTACGCGACAGCCGCAAGAATGCTTGCTTCCGTACCAGCACAGGTGCGAGAGCGGCCGGAATCGATGGCAGCCTTGGCGAGGTCATATTACCACCTCGATGCGAAAGAGAAAGCACGGACCACACTCGGAGAGCTGCTGACCCGTCCGGCGGGGCCGCAAGGAATCCTCCTAGGAGCCAAGATCGCCGATGAAATGCAGGATTTTGACACCGCCGAAGAGTTACTCGCCTCCATAAACCCAGACGCTTCGAACCAGGCAGCGTTGGGTTACCAGCTGGCCTTAGTCCAATATCATGCGAAACGATTAGTACAAAGCCAGCGAACTCTGCTCAATCTCATCGCGTCAGGATACAAAACCGGCCAGATTTTCAATTTGCTCGGCTGGTGCTACGACAAAAGCAATCAGCCCAAAGAAGCTGCCCGCGCCTTCGAGGAGGCCATAAATCTCGAGCCCGTTCAGGAGTCGAACTATCTTGATTTAGGGCGGATCCTGCAGGCTAACCGCTTACTTCCGGCTGCTCTTGACGTTGCTAAACGAGCGACAAAGGCATTTCCGGATTCCCCACGCGCGTTCTTGATGAGGGGTTCAATTGAACTGAAGATGAGCCAGTTCACCGATGCCATCGCCTCATACACTCGCGTAGTCCAGCTTGACCCTGCCGGCCCTGATGGCACCCTGGGACTTGCAGACGCCCAGTTCGCCGCCGGCATGAACAAAGAGGCAAGTGCCAGTTTCGAAGCAGCTCTAAGGCAGTTCCCCAAGGATGCTCGCGTCAAGCTCCAGTACGCCTTGATGCTGTTGAAAGAAGCCGAAACCGGTACTGCACTTGCAGAACCACGCTCTGAAGAGCTGCTCAAATCCGCCCTGGCACTCGACCGTTCCTTGCCGGAAGTGCATTATCAACTCGGAGCTCTCGCCCTGAAGCACGGCCGCAATACAGAAGCCTTACAGGACCTAGAACAAGCAGCAAGGCTCGACCCTCAGAGCATGAAAGTTCACTTCACACTGTCGCGTGTCAACCGTCGACTCGGACGGACCGAAGAAGCGTCCCGACAGATGGATCTCTACCAGAGATTGAAGGAAGCGGAACCACAGCCGGCGGCGACACCCTCGCAAGCTGGCGCCTCTCAGAACTAGGGTCTTATGAGGTTTAGGTTCTCTAAAGGACCATGCCGTCTGTTCCTCTCGCTTGCAGTGGGACTCATTTGGGTAAGCCCTTTCCTCGACCGGTCAGTCTCAGCGTCACAACATCCAAATGAGATCTTCACAGACGTTACGGAGCAGGCTGGGATCACTTGGCAGCAATTCAGCGGTGAATCACCAGACCGCTTTCTGATCGAAACCATGGGAGGAGGCGTCGCGTTCCTAGATTTCGACAGTGACGGACTACAAGACATCTTCTTCGTGAACGGTGGCGAGACGCCTCATGGCAAGAGCCCAGTTCCCGTTCGCAATGCGCTCTATCACAACCTCGGGAATGGAAAGTTTGAGAATGTGACGGCGCAGGCCGGGGTAGATCGTTTGGGATTTTATGGAATGGGAGTTGCGGTCGGCGATTTCGATAACGACGGTTTTCCTGATTTGTACGTGACCGGTTATCCCGCGAGCGCGTTGTTTCATAACAATGGTAATGGAACATTCACAGAAGTGGCGGACAGAGCAGGGGTGAAAAACACGGGTAGATGGGCGGCAAGCGCGGCTTGGTTCGACTATGATCGGGACGGTCGCCTCGATCTCGTTGTCACGAACTATGTGCGTTTTTCGTTCGAGAATCCAAAGAAATGTGAAGTGAACGGCATGCGGTCTTATTGCGAGCAGGTTGCGTATCAGGGTATGCCGCTCACGCTTTACCACAACAAGGGCGATGGAACGTTCACGGATGTAAGCGCAACTTCAGGCCTGGATAAATTTACTGGCAGAGCCTTGGGTGTTGTTGCCATCGACATGAATGATGATGGCTGGGTCGATCTCTTCGTCGCGCGGGATGCATCTCCGAATCTCCTTCTCATCAATAATCACAACGGTACCTTCGAAGACGCAGCTCTGGACGCCGAAGTAGCGTATGACCAGAACGGCATGGCCAAGGCTGGGATGGGCGTTGACACTGGGGATATTGATGGCGATGGCGTGCCGGATTTCGTAGTCACGAATTTCAATGATCAATATCATTCACTATTCCAGGGATCCCACTCCTTCCCCTACAAAGACCGGACGAGCGCCTCTCATCTGGCAGGCTTCACCAGGTCTTACGTTGGCTGGGGCGCAAAGTTTCTCGATTATGACAACGACGGCAATCTTGACCTGATGCTCGTCAATGGCCACATCAATCAGGTGATTGAATCGACGCGCGCCGACGTGAAATAC
>Ga0209803_1002427_pt1 | contig 11675 bp, 10 predicted proteins | sample GraSoiAngelo_138_FD_185895 | JGI IMG/M metagenome (GOLD analysis project Ga0209803, IMG submission 185895) | Grasslands soil microbial communities from the Angelo Coastal Reserve, California, USA - 14_0929_09_40cm (SPAdes) (version 2) | ecosystem: Environmental > Terrestrial > Soil > Grasslands ... | reverse complement strand
TGAGACCTCATCTCGGAAAATCTGATCTGGAAACAGGGCAAGCTAGCTGGTGTCATTGACTTTGAACACGTTAGTGAGTCAAACCATCCAATCATCAAAGACGTTGCTGTAACGATGCAATACTGCTGCAGAGACAGTAAGGTCATGCATCAAGTGGACATAGATTCTGCAAGGCAGTTCCTCCTGTCATACACGGAATCTCATCCTTTGTCCGATGGGGAGATTGCATTGATTCCAGATCTGATGACCGCGGGCTTTTTGGAGGATTTCGTCTATGCATTCTGGATGGTGAGAAACGATCCGGATAGAGCTAAACGGTCAGAAGAGGACGGTTACGGGCCCCCTCTATTTTCAAAAGCCGCCCAGTGGAGTCATCGAAACCGGAAAAGGATCTCACAAGCGCTCTTGAAATAAAGGAATGATGATCGTGAAAATAGCAGTCATTTCTGACACCCATACAGACTCGATTGATAACCTACCCAAGCGAGTCTTGGATGAGCTATCAGGCGCGGATATGATCATTCACGCAGGGGATTTCACGGGCAAACGGCTCGTGGACGCGTTGCGCAAAGTCGGCCCCTTCAGAGGCGTCTACGGCAACATCGACGGGCCAGACGTGAGGAAGGAATTGCGAGAAATTGAGATCGTACAAGCTGGCGATTTCAAGATCGGCGTCAACCATCCAGCTGAGGGAGGCTCTCCCCACACCTTGGAGCAGAGGCTGCGGCCCAAGTTCACCGGGGTCCAAGCCATTATTCACGGACACAGCCATCAAACGAAGAACGATTTCCGAGACGGGATTCTCTGGTTCAACCCGGGCAGTGCCACAGGAACATTCCCGGCCAGGCAGAAAACCTACGGCATTCTAACAATCGACAAAGAGATTCATGGAGAAATTATTAGACTCTGAAGACCAGATATCAAGAGTTCTGATTCCGGATGAGAATAGAGGCCTCCGCGTCCAGTGATTTGTTTCAAACGAAAAAAAGTGGAGAAAGTATGGACACTACGGGCGGTTCTAGGAGCTTCAACAAGCGGGTCTCATAATGTCAACGGTGATGAGGCCCTGAGCCGCTGCGATATAGTGGTTGAAGCAAAGGCCGGTCGAGTCGCTCATAATGTAATCTTCGTAGTCATGCCCGCTGGCGACGACGTTGAACCCTGTCGTTAGACTTCGTACGAGGACAGCTTCCGAATGCACGTTGTCTGAGATCGTGGTTGAAAGGATCGGCACACCACTGACTGCACTTGTGACAGTACGGATGAAGGACTGGTCGACCGTCGCGGGTAGTATGAATCTCAGAGTGGCCTGGTTCGAGTTGGACGAGGCTACCGCTCCGGGGATCATGAACGCTGACGTCATCGCCACAGGATAGGAGTCTGAGACAGTAACCCTCCTCGTTCCTTGGGAACCCGTAGTTGAGGTCGAGGTCGTAATAGTCTCGGTGCCTTTGAGATTCTCGAGGAAATTGACCAGATCCAACTCCTGACGGTTTGTGAAGCTGAAACTCTGATCGATAGTCGTAGTGACGCGTCCGGCCGAGGCATCGACGAAGCCTGCGGTCTTGACCGACCGGCTTGCCCTGAAGCTGAAGAGCGCGCTCTGGTTAGTGATCGTCTGGGACAAGCTTTGAGCGGCTCCGGGACTAATCTGATTGGTTGTTAGCTGCCCGGAGATGGTTTGCAGAACCGGGTCCCGGTCGATCAGCAGATTGCCGTCGACCTGCCAGTAGACGCCGTTGTTGACTATCCCGAAACCCATAGTGTGAGGGTTTCCATCGGCTATTGTTCCGACGAACGGGGTAAGGTCTAGCAAGTAAGCGGGCTCGTTGAATGCCTCCACCGCTGGGATGGGCCGCCAGAGATACGGGTTTACGCCTCCGGTGAAGACGTAGGGAAACGGCCAGACTACTCCTGCAAGAGTGCCGTCAAGAAAGACTTGGATTTCGCGAAAGGCGCCACCTCCACAGAGGCCATTCGCGTTAGCGTAATCATCGGGTTGGCTTCCGAACCAAAACTCATCGCAACTATTTCCTTTAGCCCACAATTCAAGATACGCTCGCACCGGGTTCGTGGGCAGGGTGACTGGCGTTGCGTTGACAGGTGCTCTGTGAAAGAGGAACAGCCAGCTACCGGAAAGCGGTACGATCATGTCAGGGTGTCGGGCTGCCGGGAAAGCGGGGCCTGTCTCATAGAAAGTCAGTGTAGCGTTGATGTAGATGATCCCTGTGTAAATCTTGGTGATCAAGTTCGGCACTTGAATAGCGTAGCTCTGAGCGCTCAGCAATAGCGGAGTGTATTCGCTCACATCCTTCTCGGTGTGCCAGGCGATTCCCGTAGGGGTAGGCTCTGGCGTGGTGCCCATGTAGACGATCGCATTGCCTATCCAGATGGTGGCCATTCGGTCGAATTGTCGGCCGCTAACGCTGCCCGAGAAATCTAGGACCACCATGGACCAAGGAGCTGGACAAGATATGGGTGGAGAGTAGGTTCCGGTGAACGGTGTGCTGTAGCCTGCGAAGGGAAACGGTTGGGTCCTGGCCAGGGTCACGACGCAGGACGGTGTTGTCGCTCTAGCGAGAGGGGGCGTGGCTGTTACCGGGTTTTGGTAATTGGTCTCAGTAGCGGAGACGGAATGGGGTGAGATCAGCGAGGCTGAGACTACCACTAGAAGGGCGGTAAGCGCGAAAAGTCGTATTCTCGTTTTTTCCAACCTCTCTATCTTGGGTATTTTTCTCATCACGCTCTTCTTCGGCACTCCACCGAAAGTGGCGAACTAGCACCAATATAGATCGGCTGCAGAAGATTCAGGGCGGCTAACCTGAAGGTTTTTCGAATTTAACAGTTTCTGGGAAAAGGGAAGCCTACGGATGCGCCTCGTTTCGCAACCTCCATATCCCGAACCCTCCCACGGTTTCCTCAGTTTCAACCGGATTGTACCATTTCTTCTTGGTCCCAACTAAGGCACGCAGTTTCCATCTCAACGATTTCGGAGTTGAGCTAATCGTGGACAGAATCTGATCCACCTTTGCGATTAGCTCGGATAATTCTTGCGGGGAAAGAACAGTCATCTTCTTGACGTATTCCTCTATCCCTCGAAGGTTGTTGCTTACGGTGTACCAGAAGCCCCAGTCTCTCGACAGTACGTGGGCCATTCGATCGGTACCAATGGTTTCTGGCTCTTCTTTCTCTGCTAGAGTGTGGGCCTTGAGCAGGAGTATCGTGTCGATGATGTCTTTCCTGCTGAATGAGATGATCTGGAGCTTCTCCAATAGAAGGTCGGCGAGAGGGATCGATGTTCGGTCGATTTCGAGCCGATTGCGGAAGTTGATCGGATGGTTCGCAGCCTTCAATTTGTCCCAGAAGACATCGATGTAGAACCATCCTTTGGGATGAAAGTAGATCTGCCTCTGACTTGCGGAAGTGGACATCGTCGAGGGACGCTTGGAATAGTCGAGTGACTCCATGACCCTCTTTACCCCCTCGCGAGATTTGTAGTAGGTGGCGAAGTCTATGTCACTATACTCTTGACCGGGCTCAGCGGACCTTCCCAGCCGATTTGCGAACTCTTCCTCGTTGAGGCTGTGAATCTTAATCGCAAGTCCGCCAAGCATTTTCAGGGCCACCTTCGCTTCTGAGGCGGCTTTGAGAATTGTTAGGGCTTCATCTATGAATACTTGAGTGGGAACCTTTCCACCCCACTCGGCGGGCATCTCGACTGGTCTCGTCGCAGCCATAGACCTATCGATCTATAGGATGACCACATGCTATCTTCTAAAGTGCAGGATTAGTTTTGGACACCTTCATGGGCTATTAAGCCCTCCACCCGGTTTGTCCGAGATTGTCGAGACTTTGGTTCCAAGAATCAGGTTCGAGGTCAACGGTCTTGTGAACGAGTTCTGTCACGTCTCGGTTCTCTACTCGGAATGCCTGCCACTCGAACTGTCATCGGGCATGCTTGGGAACAAAGTCTACACGTCTCGCAACTCTCAATTGAGACAGAATAGTATCCTTCGTGAGCTTCAGAAAGCACCCATATCTCCACGCTCCTGGTACGCCTTCGCCAGAGACCTGATGACGACTGGAGGCTTGGAAGAAGTTGTATCCGACTGGAAGGACCGCGAGCCGATGACCAATTTGTTTCTGAACATCCTGTCTCAAGGGTCAAACGGTTGGGAGGAAATATGGGGCGTAACCCGACCGAGGCTGGAGGAATACAAGCGGAGATTTGAATCCGTATGGAATCCGATAAGCGATTTAGTATTGTCCCGTCTATCCGAGCTCTCTAAGACGGAGTGGATGACCGATGAGATTCCCGTTCATTTTGCGGATTGTCTAAACGGGGGATTCGCTTGGCATGACAGCATAGCCTTCGCTGCTTTGCCCGATATTGAAGTCCAGAAGAAATTCTTAGCGCACGAACTCTCGGAGCTCATAACCCCCAGTCGGCTCGTAGAGCTGGAACTGAAGAGAGAAGGTTTGGACCCGGGCGTGACCCACACCGTTGTCGACATGCTTGCCTACTTCAGTGTAAAGGACTTCATAGAGAAACCCTCTCATCCCAACATCGAGAGAAAGGGAGTGATTCCCAACAAGAACTACTATCCGAAGGTCGAAGAACTGTATCAAATCTTCGAAGACTACTCGAAGAACCCTTCAGCATACGATGATTTCGGCTCACTTGTAAAGAAACTCGTTCAAAGATTGAAGTCGTAAGATCGCCAAGGACTTCAAACGCAAGGCCGCAGGAAGACCCTCGACCTAGGCTCATAAGTGACTGACTTCACAAGCTTGAACCCAAACTGTTATGTCCACGTTTGTTCAAGTCTAGAACCAAAGAAGATTTGTCCATGTCCAACACCTGTCCCAAGTGTGGATACGCAAATCTTCCTAACGCCAGATTTTGCGCGATCTGCGGAACACAACTAGTCGCCTCGCCCATACCCTACCAAGGTCCACAACAACCTCAGAATATCCCGCCAGCACAGTGGTACGGATCGCCCCAAGGATACTGGAATTCTGCCGAGTCTGCGAGGAAAACAAACATCGACAGGACGAAAACCGGGCTGCTACTTGTGATTGCGGGAATACTTCTCGGGCCTGTTCCGTATGCAATGTACGTCGGATTGATACTAGGCATAATTGGGGTCATATTCGTGATTATCGGTCGAAACCCTTTCGGCAACAGCCACTCCAACTACACCGTATTCTCCGTTGTAATCTATTGCGTAGGAATTGGAATCACTTTGGTCGTCGGGTTCCTGTTCGGGCTTTCCTTCGTTACAGCCACGTTGAGTGGGGGTGGCCAGACTGCCATTGACCAAGCATTAGTTTCAGCATTCAACGATCTGATAATCGGTGCTCTCGTGGGCGGTGCAGTTATCGGAATAGCCTACGTGATCTTCACCTACGCGTTACAGGACTCAATGGGCCGCGTCTTGCTCTACATTGCCTTCGCGACCCAACTGGCCGTCTCGGTTACGGTCGCTTACATTGTAAGCCCGCAGGTCGCAGGGGCAGTCACCCAATCATTTTCCAGTGGAACCTTCGACCCCTCTCCACTCAGTGCGCTTCAAGCCCAGCTACAATTTCTACGATTGTTAGGTCTCATTCCCGCGGCTATCTTCGCATTCGCTTACTACAGAGCATATTCTCGAATCGCAAAAGGAGAAGTTCCTGCAGCCGCAACTCCGCTGGCATCATTTACTCCCAGTTCAGGGAGCGGGTAGCAATACGGGAAGCTCGACTCCGAGCCCTGGCAATTAGTTGTTCGTCAGATCGTACCCACAGCAAGTGATGACTTTGAACAAGACGCATCCGTGGGAGCTAGCTTGGAGAGAAGGGAGATGGGAAGAGGCATCCCCACCGCTCCCAGAAGTTGTGGAGTTCGCCAATGACTTGAAACGCGAAGGTGCGAAGACAATTCTCGACCTAGGTTGCGGGGCCGGTCGTCATTCCGTACTTCTAGGCAAACAGGGATTTCAGGTAATAGCTCTCGACATTTCGGAAACGGCCCTCAAAACCCTTGACGGCCGTCTGAAAACTGCTTCGGTCGATACCGTAGCCCTTGTCAAGCACGAGATGCGGGATCTCCCGTTCATAGACGGCTACTTTGACGGTATCATCTGCACCAACGTCCTTCACCATGGAAAAATCTTTGAGATCAAACAAGTAGTTAGGGAGATTCGACGAGTGATGCGAAAAGAGGCCTCAGCGTTCATCGTGGCTCTGTCCACCTCGGATTTCAGAAAAGGTAACGGCAAGAAGTTGGAGCCCAACACTTACGTCTTCACAAAAGGCGAGGAACGGGGAATAATCCACCACTTCTTTCCTGGCTCAGAACTCAAATCATGTCTTAAAGGAACGAAGATCGTGTCATTCAAAGAAAGACTGATTCCTATCGAAGAAGGCGGAAACCGCGCCCATTTTCTAGTGAAACTGAAAAAGCCATAGCTCTCGTCGTCCGCTCAGCGGGTAGAGAGAACGCAACCAGACGAAGGCGTAGGCGAGAACTGGAGCTTCGTATTATTTCAGGGCGCTCAGAAACGAGCTCGTTGGCGTACCTAAGCCTGTCACGTCATCATACCCTGGTGTAGAGATGAGGCTTAACGTCTGGTTCATTGTTCGCAGACGATAGACTACTCCAGCGCTCGCGTCGATGCTGTTGCGGTAGTTTGCCCGCACCACTGCGACGGTTGAGGATGGACTGACTGTGTCCGTGAAGGCGGTTGAGCCTGCGAGACTGTAGAAGAGTGGGTTGGCAAACCCGTGGGTGTGTCCCGCAGCCTGGTCGGCTAGTGCCATGATTCCGGCGACCAGCGGAGATGATAAGCTTGTTCCTCCGATGCGGTATTCAGAGTACGCCACTGTGCCATTGGGGAAGGTCTGTGTTTCACCAATCAAGTATCCCGTGTTTGGATCGCCGACAGCAGATATGTCCGGTACGGCTCTACCGGTGCGTCCTTGAGCCTGGAAGACCGAGCTGGGCACTACTCCGACCTGGTAGGATGGTTCTGCGAATATGCGGCTTACTCCGCCTCCCGAACCGTACAACCATGAGCCCGGCGGAGTAGGAGACCATTTCGTGCCGGTCCATGAGGATGTGGTTGTTCCCCAAGCTGTCTCAAAGAGATAATTGTTCGTCGGGCCGACTGCGAGGCTTGTGCCTCCGACAGCGGTCACGAATGGGCTGGAGGCTGGCCAGTCAGTGGTGGCATAGCCCTGTACGAGTGACTCGTCGCTATTGTCGCCGGAGGAGAAGTAGATCCCTATGCCTTCGACCACTCCTTGCAGAATCGTGTCCTCCTGTGGCTTGATGTACCCGGCGGGCAGTATCTCGGTATTGAAGCCGTACGAATTGGTGACGATCGATGCAAGATGCCGGTCAACAACATGGTTCAGCGCAGCGTCAAGGTCCTGGAAATTGTTAGGCGCCCCAACGAAAACGATAGTCGCAGCAGGAGCCATCCCGTGAACAGCTTCCACATCAAGCGTCTCCTCACCATACCAGCCCTGCGGGTCCTGAAAGAGACCCTTCTCAGGGTGGTTATAGGTCCCAGGGGCGACGACTTGGACGAGCTGGTTTGCTGTCAGTGTTGGAAGCCCGCGATTCGTCGACCACTGATTAGTATCCTGGACGATTGTGGGTGCCGCGTAGGCATCGATTATCGCTACCGTTTGACCTGAACCATCATACCCAGAGATACCGTAGGCACCCTTGATCTGCTGGGGGGTGTATCCGCACGGCGCGAAGGGCAGAGTTCCCGGTCCATACGGATTCGTGAAACCTACAGCATGTAGCTGTCCCCAATACGATGAGCACGGGTGAGCACTAACGAAGGCAGGTGGCGGAGGCGCGTCTCCGATAGTGCTGTCCATGTGAACAAACTGTACGCTATCGTCGAGGCCTATGACCCCTGTGACGATGCTTGCTAGGGAGCTGGGAATAGTTACATCTGCGGACGGGGATCTGAGGCTTAGCGCACCAACGCTGTAGATTCCGAAGCTGGTACCGAAAGCGGATTGCGCCTGCGCGACGGTTCCCTCGGCTGACACATAATGATTGTTCATTGGGGTATACTCAACGGAGAAGCCTCGGCTCTTGAGCCAAGACTGGACCGCACCGACTTGTGATTGTGACGGAGCGAATTGCAAACGGAACTGTTGGGGTGTCAGATATTGACCATACGACGGGCTCTTGGGGTCAGAAACGGCCTGCGCGAGAGCCTCAACCGCTGACGGGTTGTTCCAACCAAGGTAGACGCGGAAACCAATGTCAGTAGTTGGGTCAGCAGCATTGATGTAGTTCTTGCTGTTCGCCCATGCAGGCGCGGTCCCCACGAGGGTTGAGCGACCGGAATTCGCCGCTTGAGCAAACAGGCCTCCAAATGAAAGGTTCAGCGAGACAATCAATCCCAAAACACTCAGAGCGAGGAGTATTCTCGACAATGACAAGCGAAGACATGAGCACCATGGAAATTATCTATTTAACAGTTGACAATCCGCAGCAACCCGCGTCATCCCCAAGACGCCTGAAGCTACATCCCTATTTTGTTCCGACAGGCAATTCGATGCTTTCATCGCTTTTCTAGTGACAGGGACCGAACAAGGCGCCCCATTTTCGACTAGGACGTGGAAGTCCTAGCCTTCGCGACGTATACTTCTATTAAGGAGGATTGGATGTCCCTCACTTATCTGGTGCCTATAGGATGCATCCGGTCATCCCTGTTCTCTTGTCTCTTCTGGCGAGCGCGACTGGCTCTGGTATGATTCTAGACCAGACCGCTTCGGCCCCTCCACCAGTTTTGACGCCTGCCCATCTTGTTGTGATAATGATGGAGAATGAGGGAATCAATCAGACCTACAACTGCGGCCCCAACTGCGCCTATATCACAAACCTCGCGAACCAGTATGGACTGGCCGAGAACTTATCCAGCGTCGCTCACAAAAGCCTCCCAGACTATCTTACATTTCTCAACGGGAGCAACTTCGCCTATCCAGGATCTGCTTTTGCAACAGATTGCAGCCCATCAAATTGCCGGGTGAATGGGACGAATATTCTGGACGAGATTACAGCCTCCGGGCGGACTTGGAGGGCTTACATGGAAGACTATGTCGGCGGTTGCCAATTCACCAACGTGGCAGGGCATCGCAGTGTCGAGTACGATGACATGCACAATCCTTTCCTCTACATGGCCGAAGCCCACTCCTCACCTGTCTACTGTGGGAACTTGGTAGACGCGAACCCGACGAGCACGGGCTACCTAGCCCTTCCCACCAAACTCCTCTCCGACCTCAACAACATGAGCAGTCCAGCCCCCAGCTTCATCTGGCTGACCCCGAACAATTGTGATAACGGTCATGATAATAACGCGACGGTCACCTTCTATGGCACGTTGAGCATCTGCCCCCTCTCGAATAACGTCCAGGAACAGAACAGCTACCTGAAAGCTCTCGTTCCAGCCATCCTCAACAGCACCACCTTCACGACCTCGGCGTCGCTCCTTTTCATTACTTGGGACGAGGGAGTTGCCTGCACTCCTACAAACGACCCGGTCTACCCTGAAACCTTTCCAGTCTGCATCGATCGTGTAACTACAATATTTGCAGGCTTCGATTCCCTGCTCCTTCATGTTTCGAACAAGGGCTATAGCCACTACGGATTCCTCCCCACGCTCGAAGAGGTCTGGGCACTTGCTCCCCTCGCAGGACAGGTTAACGGTCCAACGTTCGATGAGTTCCTTGCACCAATCGCGTCATCTTCTTTCGGCGGGGGTGGGGGCGGCCGCTTTCTATGTAAGTGAATCAGATCGATGAAGCTATTGTCTGAGTCTCGGAACCGGCCTAGATTCTTGAAGGTCGGTTGAAGACTGCTTCGATTGCCAACGTCGCTTCTTGTCAAGCATGAAGATGGGGGGAGTTTCCGTTCATAGACGGCCTCTTTGAGGGCTATAGAGAGGAGGTCTTGAGACTACCCGTTCCTTTGGAACCGTCGTAACGAGTGAGCCGCCATCATCTTCTCTTCGTTATCAACGATAGTCGAATCACTCTTTCGCGGCTCGACATCCCCTTCTGAACGGATTCTGAAAGTGACCCCTCGGGATTGAGGAGCAAAGCGATGTGGTTCAGCCTTAACCTCCTTCAGTATTCTTTCCAGGTTTTCAGTGAAGACCTAGATGTCACGATGCGAAGTCCCATGAGTATGCATGAATTCGAGGCCCTGGACTTGGAATTCTGTGCCGCAGAACCTGTGTGAAGCCTTTGTGACACTCGGGAGCTGGAGAATCCAGTCTTGGAGGGACTCGGTCAAAGAATACTCGTCCTAGGATTTGACTACTAGTTTTCCATCCTCCATGATTTTCTGACCGCCAATTGTTACTGTCGCTTTGGTCATAGAGGCCCACCATGTGCCGCTCGCGACATTCTTCCCCCCTTTTGCGCCGCTATGGCCGAATCCCACGATGGTGCTTCCAAGGACTTTATCATCTTGGGTGAACCCGTGGCGAATCTTGGGGTTCAGTCCGAATCCGAAATAGGCGAAGCGATTCTCGTCGCCCGTTCCTTCTCTAAGATAACGTTCAAAGGTCTCCTTTCCAGATCTTGCAGAAAACTGTTTGATTCGGCCCTGCGCTACTTGAAAGGTCAGGTCCTCAACTTGCCCTTTTCCAGTGCGGATTACTGGGTCGTAGACTATTCTTCCTTCGGCGCTATCTTCTGCGGCCGAAACCTCGATTCCACCGGTTGGCAAGAAGACCACCTCTCCTCTCTCGGCCTTCTCCTCTGTTGATAGGCCGTACGAAAAATCGGGTGGGCGTTTGTCGAGTCTGAATCTGAAGTCAGTTCCAAACGGTGTTGTTAGATGTGCCTGTCCTTCTCCGCCCATCAAAGGTTCCAATGCACGCCCATGGGAAGCCATCTCTCTCGGGTCGGCGGTACAACCTTCAAACATTACTCGTCTCCACTCCTCTAAATCCAGACCCATAGACTCTGCGCGTTCCGGGGTCGCCAGAGTGGCTTCGATCCCCACCATCCTCACCTTGCTCCTCTTGGCTACTTTCGCCCACTGCTCAGCGAACTTGCTCCGGTCGTACCTTGCGTCAAGCCATACACTAACCGATCCGCGTCTATCAACAGGAATCTTATCCCATGGGACTGGTTTTCTCGGTCCCAAAGTATAGATGTAGATTTGAGTCTCTTCCAAGGCAGCGGCAACATGAGCCGGCAACTTGTCAAGGAGCTCCGGTGAAGCTTCGCTCATAGAGCGCAACCAGAGGTCTTCCAGTTGAACCGTCAGAAGCACCTCGAGACGCCGTTTCCTGGACTCGAGGGCGAGATCTGACGCTAGTTCAAGCGTGTGGTCCCAGCTATGGATCCACACCCGCTGACCGGGCTTAGTGCTAAGACAACCGTCAAGGATTTGTTTAGAGAGCGTTGCGTACTCAATATTCATTCTTGTGGGTCCTACTTCTTCGAACTCTCCTCGTCCAAGCTCTCAGGTGCGAATTTACTGCTAAAATAGTAGTGTGCACGCAGGTCCCTACAAAGGTTTAATCGCTCGCTCTTCCGTCTTGTGAAATATGTCGAGACAGTGGACACTCCCAATGGAAATCAGCGAGTTCAAGGCTGATGACTACGGGAAGTTGGCCCACATCTTCGGCTCTATCTTTCCCGATTAC
>Ga0209803_1002425_pt1 | contig 11681 bp, 10 predicted proteins | sample GraSoiAngelo_138_FD_185895 | JGI IMG/M metagenome (GOLD analysis project Ga0209803, IMG submission 185895) | Grasslands soil microbial communities from the Angelo Coastal Reserve, California, USA - 14_0929_09_40cm (SPAdes) (version 2) | ecosystem: Environmental > Terrestrial > Soil > Grasslands ... | reverse complement strand
TCAAGGATAGCGCTCGGAAGTTCTTCGCGGGCGAGTGCCCCATCTCCGAAGTGCGCCGCCTGATGGAAACCGAAACGGCTTACGATCCGGACCTGTGGTGGAAGTTAGCTGAGCAGGGCTACACGGGCATCATTTTTCCCGAAGAGTACGGCGGAGTCGGGCTCGGCAAAGTGGAACTCATCCTCATGCTGGAAGAGGCAGGCCGCGCCCTTCTCCCGGGTCCTCTCTTCTCCACGGTCGCGCTGGCCGGTGCTGTGCTCGATGCCGTGGGCACGGCGGAACAGAAGAGGAAATACCTGACGCCGATCTGCCGCGGCGAGGCACGCTCTACGCTCGCGATGCTCGAAGCCGCTGCCAGCTGGGACCCGAAGGACGCGCAAATCGAGGTGCTGAATGGAAAACTGACCGGTGAAAAGCTTTTCGTGCCGGACGCCCTCGTGGCCGATGCCATTGTTGTCGTAGCCCGCAACGGCGTCTTCGTTGCCGATGCTAAAGATTCTGGGATCAAGACAGCGGCCATGCCGGCGATGGATCTCACCCGCAAGCTCTATTCCGTGCGATTCGACAGCGTGCCCGCCGAGAAACTCGGCAATGCAGATGGCCTCGCGAAGGGGCTGGATGTGGCGACTGCCGCCCTGGTGGGGGAAATGGTCGGCGGGATGCAGCGCACTCTTGACACCACCGTCGAATATGCGAAGACCCGCAAGCAATTCGGTAAGCCCATCGGCGCGTTTCAGGCGGTTCAACATCAGTGCGCCGATATGTACCTGGAAACGGAGAGTTCGCGGTCGGCAGTCTACTACGCCGCCTGGGCGCTCCAAGAAAACGCGCCCGATGCCGCGGTGGCGGTCTCGATTGCAAAAATGTACGCGAGCGATGCCTGCCGCACCGTGGGCAATCGCGGCATCCAGATCCACGGCGGTATGGGTTTTACCTGGGAGAACGACTTGCATCTGTACTACCGGCGTGCCAAAGCGTCGGAAACGGCCTTGGGCGACGCGACGTTCCATCGCGAACGCATCGCCCGGTTGGTCATTGATGCCGGCGCAGCGGCGGCCCAGGGAGCATAAAAGTCAGAATCGAGAGAGTCACTTCCATGAGCGACCTCGTTCAACTTACAAGAGACAACGGCATTGCGATCATTACGATCAACAACCCGCCCGTGAACGCGTTGAGCCCCGGCGTCCCGGAGGGAATTGCGGAAGCGATCGAGCAGATCGATCACGACGACACCGTGAAAGCTGTGGTGCTGATCGGTGGCGGCCGGACCTTCGTCGCCGGCGCGGACATCAAGGAATTCGGCAAGATCACGTCGGGCAAGGCTCGCGGCGGATTGGAATTGCCTGCGCTGCTGCTGCGAATCGAAGACTGCCGGAGGCCGGTGGTGATGGCGATTCACGGCACTGCGCTCGGTGGCGGTCTGGAGCTGGCGATGGCCGGCCATTACCGTGTGGCTGTTCCCAGCGCGCAGGTCGGCCAGCCCGAAGTGAAGCTTGGCATTATCCCCGGCGCGGGCGGGACACAGCGCCTCCCGCGGCTGGCAGGCGTCGCGAAAGCCGTCGAGATGTGCGCCGAGGGCAACCCGATCCTGGCACCGGAAGCGCTCAAATCCGGCATCGTCGATCGATTGATCGAAGGCGACCTGCTGGCCGGCGCTGTTGCCTTCGCACACGAGGTTGCCGGGAGGCCCGCGCCCAAAACGCGCGAGCGCAACGACAAACTGGGCACACTGGAGCAGAATGGCCCCATCTTCTCGATCGCGCGCGAGACCGCTCGCAAAAAGCAGCGCAACATCATCGCGCCGCTCGCCGCCATTGACGCTGTCGAAGCCGCAACTCGTCTGCCTTTCGAAGAGGGTTGCCAGGTGGAGCGGAGGCTATTTGCCGAGTGCCTTTTCTCCGATCAATCGAAGGCGCTCATTCACGTGTTCTTCGGCGAGCGTGAGGTCGCCAAAATCCCCGACGTGCCCAAGGAAACTCCGCTCATTCCGGTGAAGAGCGTAGCCATCGTGGGCGCCGGAACGATGGGGGGCGGCATCGCCATGGTTTTCGCCAACGCCGGCTTCCCCGTGCTGCTTAAAGAGGTGGACCAGCCGGCCCTTGATCGCGGGCTTGCAACCATCCGGAAGAACTACGCCAGTTCGGTCAAACGTGGCCGCTTCACGCAGCAGTTTGTTGATGAACGCCTCAATCTGATCAAGCCGACATTGAACTACGAGGATTTCGCCGCGGTCGACATGGTTGTCGAGGCTGTGTTCGAGAGCATGGCACTTAAGAAGCAGGTCTTCAGCGAGATCGTTCGTGTGTGCAGGACGGGCACGATTCTGGCAAGCAACACTTCCACGCTCGATATTGACGAAATCGCATCGGCCGCTTCGCGGCCCGCATGCGTGATCGGCACACATTTTTTCAGCCCGGCGAACGTCATGCGCCTGCTCGAAATCGTACGCGGTAAGGCAACCAGCAAAGAAGTGATCTCCACCTGCATGCAGCTGGCAAAGAAGCTCGGCAAAGTCGCCGTGCTGGTGGGCAACTGTGTCGGATTTGTCGGCAACCGCATGTTCGGGCCGTACCGCCGCGAAGCGCAGTTCCTCGTGGAAGAGGGGGCAAGCGTCGAGGCGGTGGATAAGGCGCTGTACGATTTCGGCATGGCCATGGGTCCGCTTGCCACGGCCGACCTCGCCGGTCTCGACGTCAGCTGGCGCATCCGCAAGGAACACCAGCACCTGCAAAAGCCCGGCGTGCGCCGGCCGCTCGCTGAGGATCGTCTGTGTGAACTCGGACGTTTCGGGCAGAAGACCAGCGCAGGCTGGTACAAGTACGACGAGAATCGGCGCGCAATCGTGGATCCCGAGGTCGCCGAGTTGGTACGCAAGTGGGTCGCCGCGGCGAGCATCACGCAGCGCCAGATCACAGCCGAAGAGATCGTGGATCGCTGTATTTGTGCGCTTGTCAATGAGGGTGCGCGCATCCTCGAAGATGGATACGCGTTGCGCGCGGTCGATATCGATATCATCTACCTCAACGGGTATGGATTCCCGGCCTACCGCGGCGGTCCGATGTGGTACGCAGACACCGTAGATTTAAAGAAGGTCTACAACCGTATCTGTGAATTCCACAAGCAGCATGGCGAGATCTGGGAGCCCGCACCCTTGCTAAGACAATTGGCCGAGCAGGGCAAGACCTTCGCTGAATTCAGCAGAGACCAGCGCGCAACTGCCTAGACTAGAGCCCTGGGTATCTGAGAGTTGAATCGCAAAGCAGGTTCGTTCTGGATTGTGAGTTCGTCTCTTATTGGCTGGGAGAAGGAATGAGAGAAGCGGTCGTAGTTGCCAGCTCGCGGACGGCGCTGGCGAAATCGTTTCGCGGCTCTAGGGCAGAACATCGCCCGCATCTCGGCGATGCTGGCCGACCTGCCGACATCGGTCGCCGGCACGACAATCAATCGGTTCTGCTCCTCCGGTTTGCAAGCGATCGCCTTGGCTGCGTATCAGATCATCAACGAAGGCATGGACGCGGCCATCGGAGGCGGCGTCGAGAGCATCAGCATGACACCACGCGACTACAACCCAATCCCCAGTTGTTGGAGCGGATGCCTGGGCTGTACATGGTCATGGGAGTAACCGCCGAAGTTGTGGCCAAACGATATAAGGTTAGCCGACTGGCGCAAGATGAGTATGCCCTTCTGAGCGAGCAGCGCACGGCTCGCGCTCAGCGCGATGGCTTTCTCGAAGAGGAAATCGCACCGATGCGTGTGACGCGGACCATCCTGGACAAGAAGACTGGCGAGGTGATCGGCAAGGAAGAGGTGTGTGCGGACCGCGACGAGTGCAACCGGCCAGAGACGACGCTTTCAGGGTTGCTCGCTTTGAAGCCGCATTTTGATCCAAACAGCGGCCAGGGCACGGTGACTGCCGGTAACTCCTCCCAGCTCTCTGATGGCGCGTCAGCCACGCTGTTGATGTCCCGCCAGCGCGCCGACCAACTGGGGATCCCCCACAAACTGGTTTTCCGCGGCTTCCAAATCGCCGGCTGCGATCCGGACGAAATGGGCATTGGCCCGGTGTTCGCCGTCCCGAAGCTTCTCAAGCGCAGCGGCGTGAAGATGAACGATATCGACCCCTGGGAACTGAACGAAGCTTTTGCGGTCCAAGTCGTCTATTGCCGCGACCGGCTGGGCATAGATCCGGATAAACTGAACGTCAACGGCGGGTCGATTTCGATCGGTCACCCGTTCGGCATGACCGGTTCGCGCCTAGTCGGCACCCTCGCCAATGAAATGGAACGCCCCAAGGCTCGCTACGGTGTCGTAACAATGTGCATCGGCGGCGGCCAGGGAGCGGCGGGTCTGTTCGAAAGGGCCAACTAAGCGGTGCTGCACGCCGTGGGCATGCGAGACCTCATTCTGGTAGTTCGATCGCTTCCGCGGTCAGGCTTGGAGCCCGTTATCTCCTAAAGAGAGAGCAACCTGTGGCTAATCGACTGCCGGGTCCCAGTATGCATGAAGGGAAGGTCGCCACCAGGCAAGTGGTGATACCTCAGCGCTCGTTGCTCTACGCATGGTACGTCGTCGGGGTCCTGACGGTCGTCTACGCTTTCTCCTTCATCTCCCGCCAGATTTTCAGCCTGCTGGTCGGCCCGCTTCGCCGCGATTTGCACATTGGCGACACACAAATCAGTTTGCTAATGGGGTTCAGCTTTGCGCTGTTCTACACGTTCTTCGGGATTGCAATCGGGCGTCTGGCGGACACTTACAGCCGGCGCTTGATTATCGCGTTGGGTTTGATCCTTTGGAGTGGGTTTACGGCGGGTTGCGGGCTGGCATCAACATTCACAGCCTTGCTGTTGTTGCGCATGGGCGTCGGTGTGGGAGAAGCAGCGCTTTCGCCAGCTGCCTACTCACTCATTACCGAGTATTTTCCTCGCGATCGGTTGGCCACCGCCCTCAGTGTGTACTCGATGGGGATCTATCTCGGTGCCGGCTTGGCCTATTTGCTGGGTGGACTTGTCGTCGCGTACACGTCCACCCAGGCAACGTGGAACATTCCGCTGCTCGGTGCAATTCGTCCCTGGCAGCTCATCTTGCTCTTGGTCGGTCTGCCCGGCATTGCATTGACACCTCTGCTTCTGACGATACGGGAACCGGTTCCGCACGGGGCAGCCCGACGACACACAACTGTGCCGATCCGGCAGGTCCTCTCCTATATCTTCGAGAACCGGCACACTTTCTTACTCCATAACATCGGCTTCGGTCTGCTTTCACTTTCTTCCTATGCCAGCGGCGCGTGGGTGCCGGAATTCTACAGGCGCAACTTCCACTGGAGCATCGGAACCATTGGCGTCGTCTATGGCTCCTTTGTTGCAGTGTTTGGGTGTATTGGCATCGTTAGCGCAGGCCGCGTCGCGGATTACCTACGCATGCGGGGTCGCACTAACGCGACGTTGTTCGTGGGTATGCTGATCGGACTGGTCTGGATTCCGCTCAACTGCCTTTTGTATCTGGCGCCCTCGGCGGCGTGGGCGACCTTTTGGCTCGTTTTTGGGTGCGTGCTCGCGGCAGCCCCTTTCGGCGTCGCGGCGGCTGCGATGCAGCAGATGATGCCGGCCCCAATGCGCGCGCAGGCTTCAGCCGTGTATTTGTTCTCCATCAATATCATCGGGCTTGGAGCCGGACCCACCGCTGTTGGGGTTCTTACGCAATATGTATTCGGACGCGACGATGCGGTTCGATATTCGCTGGCCATTGTGACATCTGCAGCATGCGCGCTCGCGGCGGTATTCCTCTATCGAGCTTTGAAGCCGTTTGTTACCAGTCTCGAACGGCTGGACAGTTGGAACGCCCGATGGGCATCATCGGTGCTTGATCGATAGCGCTTGACTCCAGGATAGGCGTCGCTGCGCAGCGTTCGTCGACTCCGATATCATATGGAATCATTGGGTGTCGAATTTGTCGCTTCAGAGAATGGGCAAGATTACGGGTGTCACCGACGGCCTGTCATGCGAAGTACCGATGTCCCTGAAACCTGGTGATGCGTGGGCCGCATGTTTCTGATCCGGCACGCGCAAGCGTCCTTTCTGGAGGGAAACTATGACAAGCTCTCGACAATCGGGGAAATCCAAGCTCACCGATTGGGAGAATTTTGGGCGAGTCGCCAAATGGTTCTTGATCGGGTCTACTCGGGTCCACCGGTTCGGCAACTCAATACAGCCAGGATCGTTAGGGACGCGTACCAGGAAGCGGGACTCGAATTTCCTGTGCCGGTTGTAATGAATGAGTTTGACGAATACGAAGGTGAGCTTGTGTTGCGACAAAGTCTCGCGCGCTTGCTCGAAGAGAGCAGCGAAATCCGCGAGTTCTACCAGCGATTCGAAAACTCAAACACTGCTGGCGAACAGCGAAAGAGCTTTCAAAGGTTGTTCGAGGCCGTGATTGGGAAGTGGGTCGACGGGGCGATTCTAGTCCCGGACGTGGAATCCTGGGCCGACTTCTGCGCGCGAGTAGGTCGTGGACTTTCCCAAGTTGCCTCAAGCAAGAGTCGAGGGGAACGAGTTGCGATCTTCAGCTCAGGAGGACCGATTGGAGTGGCCATGCAGCGCGCTTTGAATCTTTCGCCACAAGACACCCTCCGCGTGGCCTGGATGTCTCGAAACTGTTCTTACAGCGAGTTCCTGTTCTCCGGCGATCGTTTTACGCTGAGCACATTTAATGCCTTTCCGCATCTGGACGACGCGGCGTTGCTGACTTATCGCTAGAGAGATTCCGAGAGGTTCATGGCCGACCTTCGAGATCATCCGACCCCGGTGAGAGCCGGGGAAGAGCTCGACCTGGCCAGGCTCGAACCGTTTTTGCTGAGCCATTTTCCCGGCAGCACGGGACCCCTTGCCGTTGAGCAATTCCCCAGTGGTCATTCGAACCTGACATACCTGGTGCGCCTCGGCGATCGGGAAATGGTGCTGCGCCGCCCACCCTTCGGCAGCAAGGTCAAGACGGCGCATGATATGGGCCGAGAGTACCGCGTGCTTTCGAAGTTGCATTCCGCGTACCCGGCGGCGCCACAGGTCCTCTTGTATTGCGATGACGAGTCCATATTGGGCTCGCCCTTTTACGTCATGGAACCGATCCGGGGGATTATCATCCGCAGAGATCCACCCCCAGCTTTGTCGTTCATGGCCGAAACGGCTCGGCGGCTGAGCGAGTCGCTCATTGATAACCTCGCCCGGCTGCATGCCCTGGACTTCGTGGCGATCGGGCTCGGCGATCTCGGCAAGCCACAAGGGTATCTCGAGCGCCAGGTGCGGGGTTGGATCGACCGCTACCATTGCTCCCAGACTCAAGACGTCCCAGAAGTCGAGCGCATCTCCGTCTGGCTGAAAGAACACATGTCTCGAACAAGCGAAGCTGCGTTGATCCACAATGACTACAAGTACGACAACATCGTGCTGGACCCGGCTGACATCACCAGGATTGTGGGCGTGTTGGACTGGGAGATGGCCACGATCGGCGATCCACTCACGGATCTGGGCACGGCTCTGGCCTACTGGGTCGATCCACAGGATCCGGACGAGTTACAGAAAATTCGCTGGTGCCCTTCGACCTATCCCGGAAGCTTGACGCGCGCCCAGCTCGTCGAGCGCTACGCGCGGGCGACCGGCCGCGACGTGTCCAATATGGTCTTCTATCTGATCTTTGCTCGATTCAAGGTCGCGGTGATTGTCCAGCAGATTTATTACCGCTATCACCAAGGGCTGACAAAGGACCAGCGCTTTGCCTCGATGCCGGAAGTGGTCAAGGTTCTCTTGCGCGCATCATTGCACTCTGCCGAATCCGGTTCGATTTGACAGTTCCGCATTTCAGAGATGCAGCTTCGCCCGTTCTGAAGGGCGTGCCTTCAATCATTCAGGGTAGTAACGGGCAATCCACTCCGCCACACAACAAGGCTTCTCCGATCTCTGAACCTCCAACGATACAGAAAATACGGCCTCCAGCGCGTCGGGAAGCTCCTTCAGGGATTGAAGACCAACGCGGGCACGAATCTGTGAATCCGCGCGAACAGGAGAAGGAAAGCGGACCCGATTCAAGCCGTAGTTGATCCCCATGCGGACGCCGCCTCTAAACTGAATGACCTGCTTCATAAGAAAACTCAGCAGTGAAAGCGTCAAGAAACCGTGTGCAATTGTTGTGCCGTAGGGCGATTCTCTTTGCGCGCGTTCGCGATCGACATGAATCCACTGGCGGTCTTGTGTGGCTTCCGCGAACCGATCAATACGGTCCTGCGTAATGGTGAGCCATTCCGTCAGGGCAATTTCTCGGCCCACGAAATCAGTCAGCGCATGCTGTGTTTCCAAAACGACTGGCGGCATGGGAATCTCCTGGGAAAGAAATGGGCACGAATCACGTGGGGCAATGATCAAAGCGACGAGGACGGCACCGGAGGCTTACCCCATCTTTTGAGTTCCAGTCTTGCGATCGTTTCCGTGTGAACTTCGTCCGGCCCATCAGCTAGGCGAAGTGTCCGCACCTTCGCCCACGCGTCGGCGAGAAACGTGTCTTGCGAAACACCGGCGCCCCCATGCGCCTGGATGGCACGATCCAACATTCGCAGGGCTACATTCGGCGCGACGACTTTGATCATCGCAATCTCGGAGCGCGCTACCTTATTCCCGACTGCGTCCATCATGTAAGCCGCCTTGAGGGTAAGCAGGCGGGCCTGCTCGATCTCCATGCGCGAGATTGCAATGTCAGCGCGTATGGTCCCCTGCTCGGCGAGCGGTTTGCCGAAGGCCACGCGTGACTGCACGCGTCTACACATCGTTTCCAGGGCTCGTTCGGCCACGCCGATACAGCGCATGCAGTGATGGATGCGTCCCGGCCCCAGCCGGCCTTGCGCGATCTCGAATCCGCGTCCCTCGCCGAGCAAGATGTTCGAAACCGGAACGCGCACATTCTCAAACGTGATTTCCCCATGACCATGCGGTGCATGGTCATATCCAAACACGGTCAGTAACCGTTCGATCTTCACTCCCCGCGCGTCCATCGGTACCAGGATCATCGACTGCTGTTTATGCAGGGGAGCCGAGGGGTCTGTCTTGCCCATGAAGATTGCGATCTTGCAACGCGGATCGCCCGCTCCGGAAGCCCACCACTTCCGGCCGTTGATCACATATTCGTTGCCGTCTCGAACAATGCTGGCCTGGATGTTCGTCGCGTCCGAGGAGGCCACCGCAGGTTCCGTCATTGCGAAACACGACCGGATTTCCCCTGCAAGCAGCGGCTTAAGCCACCGCTCTTTCTGCTCCAGCGTGCCAAACCGGGCGAGCACTTCCATATTGCCCGTGTCCGGCGCCGAGCAGTTGAAGACCTCCGGTGCCATCACGCTGCGACCCATCATCTCGCAAGGTGGCGCATACTCGAGATTTGTCAGCCCTGCACCATGCTCGCTGTCCGGCAAGAACAAGTTCCACAGACCGGTGGCGCGGGCTTTCGGCTTGAGCTCTTCGATGATCCTTGTGGGCGACCACCGATTCTGCTCGATCTCGTCGTAGAAGCGCCGCTCATTCGGATAAATGTGCTCGTCCAGGAAGGCCTGCAATCGGCGCTGCAGATCCTTCACTTTGTCGCTGAATTCGAAGTTCACTGAGGTTCCTTATCTGCCGCTGAAAACGGGGGCGCGCTTCTCAAGAAAGTGCGCAACGCCCTCCTTGAAGTCTTCGCTCTGCAAACTCGCGAGCATCTCGCGCTCTGACGTTTCAAATGCCTCAGCGAGAGTCTGAAACATCGCGCCATACACCTGCCGCTTGATCACGCGCAATGAGCGCGGGCTTGCGCTCGACGCCAGGTCGTGCGCGTGTTCGCGTACCTTATCTGAAAAGACGTCCCGAGGAAACACCTGGTTCGATCTGGCGGGGTCTGCTGATGAGCCGTGTCTCGGGTTCTTCTTCCCAAGGGTGCCCCGGCTTCTCGGAAAACAGTGGGAGGAAGATAGAAGCAGATTTAGCGAGGGGTACCAAGACTAGGCGCCTGTCAGCCGGCCACACGAGAGAAGCACGACGGGCCGAGGCTCTCCTCCACGCACGCCTCGGGGCAATTTCAAAGCATGCTTTTCCGGGCTCGGCCGGTTCGCCAGTTTTCCGCCCTGACGCCCTTTGCCCGGTTGTTGGCAGCGACCGCTCAGAACCCGAAACGGCTGGTGCGATTCCTCGCGCAGGGCCAGGTCGTACCTGCACTCAGTATTAGGCGATGGCTGCGGTATCCCCGCGACCTCTCTGCTACCGCTGGCCGAATTGATGGCTGAGCACATGGCCTTAAAAAAAAGTCTTGGGGAGCTCTGACCAAGGTGTGGGTGCCACACGATGTGCGGGACCTGGTGGTGGATTTCGTCCGGCGCTGGTCGGAAAAAACCGAGATCAGCGCCGGACGATTCATCCACTGGCTGGGCGTGAGGGCCAGCAAGTTCTACGACTGGCGAGGCCGCTACGGGCGCGTCAATGAACACAACGGTTGGATTCCCCGTGATTTCTGGCTGCAACCGTGGGAAAAGCAGGCCATCATCGGCTTTCACCTGGAACATCCCCTGGAAGGCTATCGGCGATTGACGTTCATGATGCTGGACGCCGACGTCGTGGCGGTCAGCCCCGCGAGCGTTTGGCGCGTTCTCCAGCAGGCCGGACTGCTCTGGCGGTGGAAAGGTAAGCCCTCAGGCAAAGGGACGGGCTTTGAGCAGCCTCCGCAGCCGCACCAGCATTGGCATATCGATGTTTCCTACATCAACGTGAGCGGCACCTTCTACTACCTGTGCAGCATTCTGGATGGCTATAGCCGTTTGATCGTCCATTGGGATTTGCGGGAATCCATGACGGAAGCGGAAATCGAAGTCATCCTGCAACGAGCCCGGGAGAAGTACCCGGAAGCAAAACCGCGGATCATCTCCGACAATGGACCGCAGTTCATCGCCCGAGACTTCAAGGAGTTCATTCGCATCGCGGGTATGACGCACGTGCGGACATCACCTTACTACCCGCAATCGAATGGCAAACTGGAGCGCTGGCACAAATCGTTAAAGTCGGAGTGCATCCGACCCGGCACACCGTTGACGAGGGAAGATGCGCTGCGCCTGATTCAAACCTACGTGGATCACTACAACACCGTACGCTTGCATAGCGCCATCGGCTATGTGACGCCGCACGATATGCTCGTCGGGCGACAGGCCGAGATCCACGCTGCGCGCGACCGCAAGCTCGAGGAAGCCCGTCACCAGCGGCAGCTCCGGCGGGCGGCAGTATCGACGCTTGCACATTCTTCGAACGCGACTACAATGACCTCGCCAGGTGAAACAGAAGCGGGCTCTGCAGGGATGCAACCATGCTGAGGGATAACCTGGTGGAGCTCATCGAGCCGATGCTAAACAGCGCGGGAGCCGATCCTCTCGCGCTGTACATTCATACCCGGACACCAGCATCGGACGATAGACTCCCATGCCTTAAAAATCCCCGCCCCGAAGGGGCGGAATCTTCACTAACGGAAAGCGCCTCTTCTCCATTTCAGGCTGAGCCAGCACAATAAGGGCGCTGTGGTGGCTCGTGGCGTTGGTCATCGTCGGGTCAGTTGTCTACGAGCGGGGTTACGAGGCTGGGAGCATAGTCCCCACTGAGAAGGATGCTTACGAAAGCTTTGCGAAGTACAAG
>Ga0209803_1002423_pt1 | contig 11684 bp, 12 predicted proteins | sample GraSoiAngelo_138_FD_185895 | JGI IMG/M metagenome (GOLD analysis project Ga0209803, IMG submission 185895) | Grasslands soil microbial communities from the Angelo Coastal Reserve, California, USA - 14_0929_09_40cm (SPAdes) (version 2) | ecosystem: Environmental > Terrestrial > Soil > Grasslands ... | reverse complement strand
GAGATCCCACGAACAGCGCTCACTTTGGGCGCGGCCAGCATCGCCGAAACGACGGGATACGTGATCTGGTCTTCAACGAGATTTGGGCTTCGGCCGGGCCACTCGGTGTAAATGATGACTTGGGGGTCTGAAAGATCCGGAATAGCGTCCAGAGGAATCTGACGCATGGACCATAACCCGGCAAACACGAACACGACGACAAGAAGAATGATGATTCCCCGATTCCTTCCCGAGTATTCGATGACTTCGTTAATCATGTGGTTCTGCTTCGGTTACCTCGCCGTTATCGTCGTTTTCGCCGAACCAATAACTTGACCGTTCTTTTTGGCCGTAACCGTTGTTTCCCACGTCCATGCCATCAGAAACTGGATTGTTCCAACGTAAACTCCGCCGCCTTCATGCTTAAGCTGGGCATTCGACGACATGGGAGGCATGTTCCCCATCTGAGGCATGAACAGACCGACTTCGACTTCGGCGTCCTCGATCGGCTTGCCGGACGCGTCTTTGAGAGAGAGACGGAGGGTATTGCTTCCGGCCTTCGCCGTCTTCGGCTCGAGAATCTCGACCTTGAGGTTTTGTGCACCGCCGGCAATAGGCGCGCCGATTGGCACACGGGACGGTTCTCCCATATTTGCGAAAGCACCCTTCAAGCGGCTTTCAGAATCGAGGATGAAATTGGCGGCGGTCACAACCTGTTCGCCAGCCTTCAATCCGCTTTCGATAACATAAGAATCCTCAGTCTTCGCTCCGACCTTGACCGTGCGGGGTTCGAAGTATCCTTGCCCTCTTTCGACGAACACGTACTGTAAGGTTCCTGTGTCGAGCACAGCATCCGCGGGAACAAGCAGGTGACGGCCCAGATCGACACCCAATTTGAAGTTCACGAACATTTCAGGCTTGAGAGCGAGATCCGGATTTGGAAATTCAACACGCACTTGTACGGTGCGCGTTTTGGGATCAAGTGTGGGTGAGATAAATACAATCCGCCCTCGCCGCCGATTGAGATTCGAGCTATACGGCAGCTCGATCTCTGCCATTTGACCAATTTTCAAGAAAGACAAGTCGGATTCGTTGGCTTCGCCGAGTACCCAAACATTGGAGAGATCGACGAGCATATACAAATCCATATCCGGCGTCACATACTTGCCGTGATGGTAAGCCTGACGCTCCATGACAACGCCACTGACATGGGAATAAATGTTTAGTGCGCGCTTCACTTGTCCGCTTTGTTGGAGCGTTTCGATTTCGGCCGGCGTTATATCCCAAAGGAGCAGTCGTTGCTTGGCTGCCTCAAGCAGGTTGTTTGAGCCAGCAGAGACCCAGGGGAATGCACTGTCCTTGAGCAGGTCATTGGACTTGAGAGCAAGCAAATACTCCTGCTGAGTCGCGACGAGATCCGGACTGTAAATGGTGAAAAGAGGGTCGCCGGCCTTTACGGCCTTGCCGACATAATCGACGAAGACATCTTCTATATACCCGGATACTTTCGTGTGGATATGAGTGATCTTGGTTTCATCGTAGGCCACTCTGCCAACGGTGCGGATTTCTTTCACAACTGATTTCGTTTCGGCGGTGGCCGATTTCACCCCGATCAGTTGCTGACGCTCGGGTGCAATGAAGATCTGGCTGACCCCATGGTCTGCTCCAGCCGGCTGACTCGGAGCCGCATTCCCCACCGGCGTGCCAGCCATACCGTTTTTGCCAGCGGCATCCGAACCTGACCCGGCAGCATTAGCGCTGGCAGTTGGCTGCGACAGTTTCCGGTTATAGAGATAAAGACCTGAACCGGCCGCGCCTAAGATTAGGATCAGCAAGATCAACCAAGACTTTTTTCGCCTGCGTGGCTCACGTGCTGGTACGCGATTCTCGTCGTTCTGACTCATTTCTTCTGCCATGGCTAAATCCTTTCCAACGTTTCACTGCTGAGTGCGAGTCAGCTCCATCCCGACCAACGGTTCCAATTCGGCAAGCGCCTGCTCGTGTCTTACCAGCTCCTGGTAATACTGCGTTTCGTAGTTCAGCAACGTGACTGCGTTGCTTAGGAGCGTGAGGAAGTCCACATTTCCTACTTCGTAACCGGAGAGCGCCGACTCCAGGGCCACGGATGATTGCGGAATAATCCCGGACTGAAAAAGGGCCAGCAGCTTTTCGCTGGTCATTGCGGTGAAGTACTTGTCTTTGGCTTCGAAGACGAGATCTTGGCGGCTTGCCTGATAGTTTTGCCGCGCTTCCTGAAACCGCGCCTCCGCCTCTTCGACCCCGAGCCGCTGCTTCCGCGAGAAATAAACGGGCAGCTTTATTTCCGCCATCGCCATGTAGTAATCGTGAAATGCCGGCCCGGTCTTCTGGAATTGGAAGCTGAAGTTGAAGTCGGGGCGATATTCTCTGCGAGCCCGGTCGATACCCACAGCGCGGCTTTGGACCATTGCCCGGCTGGCTTGAAGCCGGGGCGACCGGCTTTCGACCATTTGAAGCACAGACTCCAACTGAAGCGGCATAGGCGATTGTTGGATCTCGGAGGGGCGGCTCAGCGCAACTTCCGAATTCAGCAAAGAGCGGATTCGCGCTTCGATGACGGATTTCTTTTGTTGGAGCATTTCCAACTGCTGCGCCAGTCCCGAAACCTCAACCTGCGCCTTCAGTATGTCCGGCTGTATTCCCTTTCCTACAGAATAGCGCGCTCGTGTTATTTGTTCGAATCTGTCCAGCAGATCGCGATTCTTGGACGTGATCTCGATAGCTTTCGTTACGAAGTACCAATCGTAATAGACGGCCTTCAACTGCGACATCTTATCAAGCACAATCGATCTGTAGTTCTCCCGCTCGCTATCCGCCTCGCGTTGTGCTTCCTCGCCAGCCAGCCCGAGTTTGCCTGGAAATGGAATCTCTTGCGACACACCGATTGCGCGGTAAGCAAACTCGTTAACAAAGCCCGAGAATGGCTGACCTACCCCAAAGTTGACGAGTGCGAGCTTTGGTTCCGGCAAAGTACTGGCCTGCGGAGGCCGTTTGGTTGCAGCCTCGAATCGATACTTCGCCGCCAGGATATCCGGGTTATTCGCTGCCAATTGACCCAGTAACTCTCGGAGTTCCGTTACTGGCGTTTGTCCTTGGCCCGCCTGAGATGCCTGAGCCGATACGTTTGCTCCAAATAACGGCACGAGCAAAAAGATGAGCACCATGCGAAAGCGCGACGGCATGCAATCCTCCAAAGCAATTTTTAGAACTGGGGAGACGGAAAAGGCGCGCTATAAGCACACCATGGGAAAGCGGGAATCAGATCAAGAGAGGTAGAGAGATGTTGCCTCGAAGTCCAGGCGGCGCATGAAAGTCCACGTTTGCCGCGCGCAAATCCGGCCATCCGGCGCCGCTCTCAAAAGAGCCTGTCGAAGGCCAATCCATTGTTCCAACCGCGGGTTGAGACAGAGAAACCGTTCCGGCATCCTGAATATATTTCCCAGAGTCAGAATTCGGAATCTTGCAACAGGAATCCACCGCGTCCTGTTGGGAGAGGGGGCACTCTCCGCGCAGACAGCATTCCATCGCCTGCGAGTCGGCAAAAAGAAGATTGACGCAGTCACCTGTCGCCAACAACAAAACGGCAATTCCTAACAGTGGAACGATTGTTCGCGGCAGTCTCATCTCGTATAAAGTGACGGAGACGCGATCAGAATGTCAAGCGCTTTATGAATCTCTTGTAGTTAGTCGTAAGTCAGAAACGGGGAGCGCGGCCTGAGCAGGTCAAGAGTTCGGAACGCGCTCCCCGAAGGGCAAATGCTAACACACGTTGACGAGCCAAATTGATGATCTGACGAACAAAGTTCAGGAGAAGGTGCAACAATCCGGTATCCGCGAAACAGCCGGCCAGACTTGGCGCGATGTTGTCGAGAGAGGCAGGAATGTCGCCCACATCGGCAGAGCGCGAGTGAATGAATCGATCGAGGCCGCAAAGCGGAAGTACAATCAATCCATCGAAGATGGGGCGGAGCGCTAGGAGAACATCATGGCGGGCCAAAACCTCCTGACTATTTTCGTCGCGCTGACGGCTGTGGCAGTGCTGATCCAAACCGGGATTTTGGTGGCCTTCTACTTAGTCTCTTCGAAGTTGAGCCGCCAGGCCGAACAGGTTGTGGATGTCACGCGCAGTGTTCTAGGGCCGCTTCAGGACGCAGTCGAGAATTTAAAGACCGTAACGGCGCGCGTTGTGGAATTCAGTTCGTCAACGCGCCAGCGGCGGGGCCGTTCGGCGTGATCTACTGTAGCGGCGGTCCGCGAAGCGCAAGCGCGATAGCGCGCAGCCTCAAGAAGATGACCGCCGACAGTCCCTCGCTCCAGGAAGCCGGCGGTCATAAGACCGCCGCTACAGCTATTTTTTCGATGTGATAGCCTCGCGAGCTATCGCGAGGAATTCGTCGATTGGCTTCGACTTTAAATCCTCGCCGGATCGTAATCGAACTGCCACAGCGCCCTGCTCCTGTTCACGGTCGCCGACCACCAGCATGTAGGGAATCTTCTGCATTTGCGCATTCCGGATCTTCGCATTCATTCGCTCGACGCTTGAATCGATCTCGATGCGAAGACCGGCAGCCGCCAAGCGGTCCCGCACTTTCCGGCAGTAATCGGCGTGGCGATCGGCGATCGGAATGATGACGGCCTGTACCGGCGACAGCCAGACGGGAAATGCGCCCGCATAATGCTCGATCAGGATCGCGATAAATCGTTCAAAGCTGCCGAGAATTGCGCGGTGGATCACGACCGGACGATGTTCGGAGTTATCGGCGCCAATGTATTTCAAGTCGAAATTTTCCGGCTGTGCGTAATCGAGCTGGATCGTTGCACACTGCCAGTTCCGTCCAATTGCGTCGGTCACATCGAAGTCAATCTTCGGCCCGTAAAAAGCGCCGTCCTTCTCGTTTATGCTGTATGCCATTCTGGCGCTCTCGAGTGCGGCCTTGAGCTGTGATTCGGCGTGATCCCATGTTGCTATTTGCCCGAGAAACTCATCTGGCCGCGTCGACAACTTCGCGGAAAATCGCAAACCGAAATCGCCGTAGACACGCTGAACGAGCCGGATAAGACGTTCGACTTCTTCGCCAATCTGGTCTTGCGTCAGAAAGCAATGCGCATCATCTTGAGAAAATTGCCGAACTCTCGTCAGCCCCGAAAGCACACCTGAAGCTTCGTTGCGGTGCAGAGGTGTTTGCTCATGGAACCGGATCGGCAAGTCCCGATAGCTGTGGACTTCGCACGCATAAGTCAGGAAGTGCCCGGGACAATTCATCGGCTTCAAACTCATCGTTTCGTTCTCCGATTCGATGAGAAACATGTTTTTCCGATAGTGCTTCCAATGCCCGGACCTCTCCCAAAGCGCCTTGTTGTAGATGAGCGGGGTCCTTACCTCGACATAACCGGCCGGGAAGAGAACCTCGCGCATGTAATCGGCTAACGTGTTATACAACGTCGTTCCTTTGGGCAGCCAGAAAGCCGCTCCCGGCGCCCACTGATGAAACGTAAACAGGCCGAGTTCCCGGCCAAGTTTGCGGTGATCGCGCTTTCGGGCTTCTTCCAATCGCACGAAATAGTCTTCCAGTTCCTGCTTCGTATTGAAGGCGACCCCATAAACCCGCTGCATTTGCTCGCGCGCCTGATTGCCGCGCCAGTAGGCGCCCGATATACGTGTTAGCCGAAAACTTTCGGGATCGATTTCGCTGGTCGCCGCGACATGAGGGCCCCGGCAGAGATCAATGAACGGACCGGTCTTATAAACGCTGACCTCGCTGACGTTGCTTCCAACGAGATTTGGATCATCGAGATCGGCCACCGCGGTCGTGCCGCGAGTTTTGAGATCGTGGAGCAGTTCGACTTTGAAGTCCTGCGACATCTTTCGAAACATTTCGGAGGCCGAATCGATGGGCATCTCCGAACGTTCGAATCGCAAGTTTTGCTTCACCTTCTCGCGCATTCTCTTCTCAATGACCTGTAAGTCTTCCGGCGTGAGCGGCCGGCTGAGGTGGACGTCATAATAGAAACCGTCTTCCACCACGGGACCGACCCCGAATTTAGCCTCGGGAAATATTTCCAGGATGCTCGCTGCCATCAAATGTGCGAGCGAGTGGCGTTTGGTATCGAGCTTCTCATTCTTCGGCATACACGTATTTTACGTGTCTTTTGCTTCTCTAACCCCGTGAACATGAAGCCCCCCTCGCACGTTGAAAAAAACTTGAAACGGACGGCCATGTTCACAAAGGTTAAAAAACGGAACCGCGGCTGGTCATTGAAGGGTGAAAGTAAGACCGCCATACCGACCAAGGCCGCCATGGTTCCCATAAAGCCAATCAGTTCCGTAAACAAAATAAAGCTCGGTCTGCTATTTGAATGATATTGAGACACCCACTCGTACCACGTGATACTGTGATCCGCGCACGTTCGGGCCCAGTCTCGGTTGGACGTTGCCATGGAAAAGAATGCGCTATTTTGTTATTTTTAGCGTTTGCGCCATGCGGGTCAGTTGAGGAGGTCTAGGCCATCGATAAAAACATAAGGGTGAATCAGCGAATCCGATCTCGGGAGGTTCGAGTGATCGGTGATCAGAATGAGCAACTCGGAATTATGCCCCCGCAGCAAGCATTACGGATCGCTGAAGAGCGCGGCCTGGACCTGGTAGAGGTCGCTTCCACTGCGAATCCCCCGGTTTGCAGAATCATGGATTATGGAAAGTACCTCTACCAATTGAACAAAAAACTTCACGAAGCAAAGAAACATCAAAAAAACATTGTCGTCAAGGAAGTGAAGTTTCGGCCCAACACGGATGAACACGACTACGAGTTCAAGAAGAACCACATCATCCGGTTTCTCAAACAGGGCGACAAAGTGAAGGCGAGCGTTTTTTTTAGAGGCCGTGAAATTGTCCACCAGAACATCGGCCGCGCGATTCTAGACCGTCTGGTCGAAGAACTCGGCGACATCGGGGCCGTTGAAGCGCGGCCCAAAATGGAAGGACCGAATTTAATCGCTATCTTTGCTCCGAGGCCGGCAGGCGCGACGAGCACGAAAACACATAAGGTGCATGAAACTAAAAACACATAGAGGCGCGGCCAAGCGCTTCAAAATTACTGCGCGCGGAAAAGTCAAGCGCCGGCATTCGTTTGCCCGTCACATCCTGACCAAAAAGGCTGCGGGACGAAAAAGAAAATTGAGCAAGGCCGTCATCGCCACCGATGCGGATACGCCGAAAATTCGCCGCATGTTGCCATACGGATGAGGGATTTAATTGTAGGGCGGTAAAGGAGAACAAAGGTGCCTCGTGTAAAACGCGGAACGAAGCGGCATAACCGCAGGAAAAAGCTGCTCAGCCTCGCAAAGGGCTATTATCTCGGTAAGAGTAAGCTCTACAAATTTGCCAAGGAATCGGTCGAAAAGGCGCTCGCCTACGCGTATCGCGACCGGAAAGCGCGCAAGCGCGACTTCCGGCGATTGTGGATCGTCCGTATTGGTGCTGCTGCCCGCCAGAACGGGATGAATTACAATCAGTTTATTTTCGGTCTGAAACAGGCCGGCGTGGATATGGATCGAAAAATCCTGGCGGATCTGGCCATTCAGGATCCAGCAGCATTCACGCGGCTGGCAGAGACAGCCAAGAGTGCAATGAAGAGCGCGAGCTGACGCTCGCGGTAACTGTATGGGGTTTACAGGGTGTCTTCTAGTGACGGGATCGGCAGGCTTCGAGCCATCGAGCGGCAGTTCGATCGAGACCGGATATCTGTTGCCGATCTCAAGTCTTTAGAAGATATCCGGACCCGCTATCTCTCGCGCAAAGCCGGACTCCTGACCTTAGAGCTTCAAAATCTCGGCAAACTTCCCAAAGATCAGCGCGCGGATTTCGGGCGTGTTGCAAATGAAGTGAAGCTCAAGATCGAAGCGTCCCTCGACACGCTACAGGCAACAATTGCCGAGCGCGAAAAACAAACCGCGCTCGGACGCGAAGCCCTGGATGTCACACTTCCGGGCAACCGGCGACGGGTCGGCCATCGGCATCCACTAACGATCATTCGGAACGAAATCGAAGATATCTTCGTTTCCATGGGCTACACGGTCGAAGACGGGCCCGAAGTCGAGAGCACCTACTACAATTTCGACGCGCTCAATTTTCCGGCCGGCCATCCGGCACGAGATCCTCGCGACACCTTCTACGTGTCCGAGCACATGATCCTGAGAACTCATACTTCCCCCGTACAGGTGCGGACGATGGAAAAAATTCAACCCCCCGTGCGCATCATCTGCCCCGGGCGCGTGTTTCGACGCGATGCATTCGATCCAACACACTCGCCGATGTTCCATCAAGTCGAATGTCTCGTTGTTGATGAAGGCATCACCTTCGCGGACCTGAAAGGGACTTTGGAGCGATTCCATAAACGATTCTTCGGCGAGAAGACAAAAACGCGGCTTCGTCCGAGTTTCTTTCCATTTGTCGAGCCCGGAGCAGAGGTCGACGTTTCCTGCGTTTTCTGCGATGGCTCAGGTTGCCGTGTTTGCAAAGGAACCGGATGGATTGAAGTGATGGGAGCCGGCATGGTACATCCAAACCTCTATCAATTTGTGAACTACGATGCCGACAAATATACCGGCTTCGCTTTTGGCGGCGGTATCGACCGTTACACCGCTTTGAAGTACAACATCAACGATCTCCAACTGTTTTTTCAAAACGACATACGCTTCCTTGGACAGTTCGCATGAAAGTCGGCTACCGGTGGCTTCAGGAATTCGTCGATATCCCGGAGACGCCGCAGCAACTCGCAGATCGATTCACGAACGTCGGCCTGGCCGTGGACGCGCTGGAGATCGCAGGCAGCGACGCTATTTTCGAACTCGATGTGGCGACCAACCGTCCGGATTGCCTGAGCCATTTGGGCGTCGCTCGCGAGATCGCAGCAATCTATGGCTCAGAGCTGCGTACGCCAAAATTTCAGTTGCGGGAAGCTGAACACCGTGCGGCCGATGTTTTCTCGATTTCCATTTCAGATCCCGATCTCTGCGCGCGCTATTGCGGACGATATATAGCCGGGGTGAAGATTGGCCCGTCGCCGGATTGGCTGAAAGCGCGTCTCGAGTTGCTCGGGGTCAGGCCGATAAATAATGTCGCTGACGTGACGAACTACGTCATGCTCGGACTTGGCCAGCCGCTGCATGCATTCGATGCGGACACACTCGCGGGCCAGCAAATCATTGTGCGGCGCGCAGATTTGGATGAAAAGATGACGACGCTGGATGAGGTCGAACGTCAACTGGATCCATCCATGCTTGTAATCGCTGATGCTAAACGCGCCGTTGCGGTTGCCGGTGTCATGGGCGGGGCGGAAACAGAAATCTCTTCGGCGACGAAGAACGTGCTTCTCGAAAGCGCAAATTTCGATCCGCTCTCCATACGAAAGACGTCTCGCGCGCTGGGTCTGACTACCGAGGCATCCTACCGGTTCGAACGGGGTGCCGATGTCGAAATGGCGCGCTTTGCGTGCGATCGCGCGGCTGTGTTGATTGAGGAAGTGGCCGGCGGCACGATCTTTCGTGATGTGATCGACGTGTATCCGCGTCGCCGAACGCCGGTCACTGCGACACTTCGCCGTCACAAGATCCAAGGATTTCTCGGAGTGCCTGTGGAAGACGCAATCGTTGAAGGCATATTTCAGCGGCTCGGTTTCAACATAACTAAGCACTCCCACGACGGCTGGACCGTTGAAGTTCCTAGCCATCGCGTCGATATCTCTCGCGAAGAGGATTTGCTTGACGAAATCGCGAGGCATCACGGCTTCGACAGATTCCCGAGTACATTGCCGAAGTGGTCGGGATTTGGATCCCACCTGCCGTTTGAATCCGACGAGCGGTTTCTGCGAAGCCGGCTGGCGGCAGCCGGCTATTCGGAAACTATTCCAATGGCATTCAGCGACGAATCCACCGAGCGAAAGTTTCGCCCCCAGATCGAACCCGTGAAATTGATCAACCCCATGGCTGAGAACGAAGCGGTTCTGAGAACATCCCTGACCCCAAGCATGCTGCGTACTATCCAATGGAACACATACCATGGGATCCGTGACTTACAGTTGTATGAACTCGGGAAAGTTTATTGGGATGGCGGAGAAACTCGTTCGCTCATCATTGCGGCAACCGGCTCTTTGAGACCCAAAAGCGTGCACGAGGCGGAACGCGAATTTGGTTTTTACGACATCAAAGGGGACGTCGAAGATCTGCTTCGGTCGTTTAACGTAGCAATGCAGTCTGCAGTCAATTCAGTACCGGCTTATTATCATCCCGGACGATCGGTGCGTCTGGGCGATCTAGTGGTATTCGGAGAGCTGCATCCCGATTATGCCCGGGATTACAAGATGAGGAATCGAATCTACATAGCCGAATTCGATGTCCAACTGCTCTTCGAATCGAGAATGCGAGGATCAATCGAAGCGGTGCCGCGGTTTCCTTCGATCCGGCGCGATCTTTCGTTGCTTTTGAGCAAAGGGATCAAGTATGCCGAGGTCGAACAAGCCGTCCGGTCTGTGGCTATTCCGGAGCTAGCTGGAGTTGAACCCTTTGATCGTCTGGAAAGCGGTTCGTTCCCCGAATCGAAGTATGCTTTAGCGATTTCATTGACCTATCAATCCGAAGACCGCACGCTCACGGATGACGAGGTCGATGTCTTCGATAGACGCATTCTCGAGTCTTTAACCGAGCGCCTGGGCGCCGAACTGAGACAATAGAAAACTAAGTATGGCGGATAAGTTTGATGAGCTGGAAGCCCGCATAGCGCGTACCGTGGAACTGGTCAAAACAACACGACAGGAGAAGGCGCAGGCCGAGAAAGAACTTGTGACCGCGCGCAAACAAATCGCCGCTCTCGAGCGCGACTTGGAACAGTTGAGGCGCGAACGCGATGTGGTGAAGAATAAAGTCGAGTCGTTATTGGAAATGCTCTCTGAGCTGACCGAGGAAACTCTTGTCTAAGGCAAAACCGCGAACGATCGAAGTCGAAATCTACGATCAAAAATACTCAATCCTTCTCAAAACGCCGCTGCCGGAAACGGAAGTGCGCAAGCTGGCGGATGAAGTCGACTCGCGCATGCGCGATATCGCAGCTCAAGCCAAGACGCCCGATTCTCTGAAAGTCGCCATTCTCACCGCGCTGCACCTGGCACAGGAATTCAGGGAACTTCGGCAGAGATGCGATGAAAAAACCGGCGAATTCGCGCGAGCGCTAGATGCAGTCTTGAAGTAGGGAACTCGTGCTATGATCGATCTACCTGCGGAGAGCGTGATGGTGTCAACTAAATTTGAACCAACGCTTATTTGTTAGGGAGTCCGATTGACTGCGCCGTGTGTGGGCCTTACCCCTCGGGGTTCCTAGGTCCCCTAAAGCGTGGATAGGATGCCCACCTGTGTAAACAGGTTCAAATAGGTGAGCGCCACACGCCTCTCGCGGGCCCCAGCGGTAACCCGCTGGACCGCAGTGGCCATCCTTGGGAAGCGTCCGAGCCGTCCATGGGGACGCGAAGATTTTCATGAAAATACTTTTCATCGGCGACACGGTTGGAAAGGCCGGCCGTGCTATTGTTCGCCAGTACCTCGAGTCCCTCCAGCAAGAGTACGAGGCCGACCTCACGATTCTGAATTGTGAGAACGCCGCTGCGGGGTTTGGGATA
>Ga0209803_1002414_pt1 | contig 11698 bp, 11 predicted proteins | sample GraSoiAngelo_138_FD_185895 | JGI IMG/M metagenome (GOLD analysis project Ga0209803, IMG submission 185895) | Grasslands soil microbial communities from the Angelo Coastal Reserve, California, USA - 14_0929_09_40cm (SPAdes) (version 2) | ecosystem: Environmental > Terrestrial > Soil > Grasslands ... | reverse complement strand
AGGATCCTGCCGCACCAGCGAGCCAAAGAGATCCATGACGTCGAGCCCGAGAACGACATCGGCGTTGCTTACCAGCTCGCGATTTTTACCGGTGAGGTTAAGGGAATGCGTGTTGGGAAAATTCAGCCGCGCACCGAGATCGATGACCGGTATCGACAGGAGATCCGCCAGCTCCACCAGACTCAACACCGCCCCATTATCTCTTCCCAGATAGTCGGCGAGAATCACCGGGTTCTGCGCTTCGGAAAGCAACCGCGCCGCTTCTTTGATCGCATCAGTCTCTGCCTGCAGCGGCGCCGGCGGGCGAAAGCGCGCCGGATCCGGAAGCGGAATTTCTTTTTCCAGCGCCGACTCTTGATCGGTCACATCGAAGCAAAGATAAATCGGACCGGCTGGGTCGCTCATAGCGATGCGGTAGCCACGCATCATGGACGAAGGAATGGATTCGATACCAACGGGTTGGTCGTCCCATTTGACGAAGTCGCGCACCAAATTTCCCTGAACCAGCGCCGTGTGAATCCAGTCGATCCACGGCCGCCGTTTGCTCGTGTTCATGGGGCCGGTGCCGCCCATGACCAGGATCGGCGTACGGTCACACCAGGCGTTGTAGATCGCCATGGAAGCATGCTGCAGACCAACGACGTTGTGCACGATGGCGGCCATCGGCTTGCCGGTAGCCTTGGCATAACCGTGCGCGACCGCGACGGCGATTTCTTCGTGGCAGCAGAGAATGATTTCAGGATTGGCTTGGCGGCCGCTCTCGTAATTAACGAGAGAATCGTGAATGCCGCGAAAGCTCGAACCGGGATTAAGCGCGACGTATTCGATGCCCAGGACTTTCAGCAGATCGACGATGAGATCCGATCCATAACGTGCGGCCATAAGAACCTCCAATAAAAAAATCAATCCCCCTCTTACATCTCCCCCGTCACGGGGGAGAGAAGAGAGGAGCTAAAGTTTTGAAGAGCCGGTCGCTCCGATGAAGTCAAAAATCTTTAATCAATGAATTGCGGCCGATTGGGACACCGCCTCTAACGGCTGGGGGACTTCCATGTCGTAGAGCTTCGCCACGTTCGTGCAGACAAGTTTCTTGCGCACGTCTGCTGGCAAGTGCCCTAGGTCGCGATCGATATATTTTTTAGATTCCGGCCAGGTCGAGTTGCCGTGCGGATAGTCATTGGACCACATGCAGTTGTCCTGACCCCACCATTCGAAACTATGCCCAGCCACGGTGTCTCGGAAGAACGTCCCATAGACTTGACGGTTGAAATATTCGCTGGGGTTTTTCGTAATCGGCGGAGGATTCACACCCTTGAATCTGTTGTAGTAGTAATCCCACTGCTGCAGCATAAACGGCATCCAACCGATCTCGTTCTCCACACTGACGAATCGAAGCTTAGGGTAGCGCTCCAAAACTCCGTAAAAGATAAGCTCAAAAAAAGCATCCGTAATCTCCTTGAGCTTGAGGTTAACGCTGCCTCGGTAGTGCTCGACCCCCGTCCTCTTCTTACCGAACACGGTTTCCTTGTGGTAGCCATGCCCGGTAAGGATATGCAAGTTGACGGGCATGTTCAGATCCTGGGACGCCGCCCAGAACTTATTGTAATGCTCCGAGTGAAACGGCAGGTCCGGATGCGGCGCTTGCCAGATGATCGATCCCTTAAGGCCAGCTTTGGTACAGCGCTCGAGCTCTTTTACCGCCTCATCGATGTTGTAAACCGAGATAGCGGCAATACCGATCAGGCGCTTGGGCGCCACCTGACAATACTCGATCAACCAATCGTTGTACGCCCGGAAGCAGGCCTCCTGCAGTTTAGCGTCGTCCATGGCGAAGTGCGGCAGCAGATTGGTCGGGTATAGCACTTCTGCGCTGAGACCATCGGTTTCCATCTCTTTGATTCGACACGTTGGATCAGACCCTCCGGGATGGGTCTGAAAACTTTCTCCGACTTTGAGCACAGGAAAAATAGGAGCTTGGTCTCGCAATGCCGGCGCAACCCTCTCCTTCAAAGTGTTGGGTGGCTCCATCACGTGCGAGTCTGAAGAAATCAGCACTTCTAAACCTGAGTCATTTCCATTTCCAGACATGAACTTTTCCTCCTTGGCGCTTGATCTCTGTCACCTGAGGTCTACCACCAGAGGGCTTGAACGGTCAAGATTAGGCGGCTCACGGGACCGCAAACCGCATGAGGAATGCACCGGCACGCCGCTACGAATCAAGCACCATCTCTCGAAGGTTTTCGGTCCTGGCTTGACGAGTCGATATTCAAGTCGAAGTGCCAACCTTGCGGACTCACGAGCTTCTAACATTTCGGCAATGAGCCGCCCGCGAGCAAGTCTCGGTTCTGTGCAGGATGAATCGCTTCGCGTCCTGGAAGATCAAAAAGTCGAGCGGCTAACTAGATGGGCGACGCCGCCCACTTTCAAAATTGAGACACAATACCGGGCGTTCGCATACCTCTGATCTTCGCCTTTCTTAGTACTTCTGCGACCCTTTACGTCCATGCGTGTCCAGTTCTGCTTCGGCCCCGCCATTGCTCCCTTAGGGCCAGCGCGCAGGCGAGCCGAGCGAGGCAACAAGCGCAGCCGAACCCCTGAATGCTGCCCTATCGAACTTTGGCACGTAGGACCGCGAATATGGAAATACGCTCTAAGTTTTCAAGACGGAGGAAAAAAAAGGATCCTTCTTTACGGATCAAAGTCGCCTCCGCGATCGAGATCTTTATTTCAATCCATGGATACGATTGGCTGAAGAATGGGAGCACGGCTGTCGTGCTCCGGGACGACCACGCACTATTCGTAACGCGCGATGTGGAGGGGATAAATCGCGAAAGCGTCATCGCCCTGGTCTATCTCAAACAGATGTACTCTTTTCAAGATTTTAAGACCATCCAAGCCGATGCTCATCTTCGCGCCACTGCGCTCGGCCAATCGGTTCTAAATCAGTTAGCGGATCAGGTGGCAAGTCAACTCTCCAAAGTAGCGGAGAGAGTTGTGTAGCAGGCGAGGGATAAATGGTCAATTAAAATTATCTATCATCGGCCGCAATGAATGACCTCGATATCCTTGTTTTCCGATCGGTTCTCGTCACCAGGCATACTTGGCGTCGCGCTGAGCCTCTATCTATTACGGGACAATCTTTGGTGGTTCACCGGCGGATTAATTCTCGTACTCATAGGACTTTGACTCGATGCCATGAGTCTCTCCACGAGGATTTAATTTTCCAAAACTAATGGAAACAATCATCACCTGCGACATGTGCGGCCTCACGCAACGTGTGGATGAACTGGAGCCGACCTTTATGGCCGAGTGTTGTCGCTGCAGCTCAATCCTCGTCAAGCGCAAGATCAACAGCCTGGCACGAACGGCAGCGTTTTCGCTAGCGGCGCTGGTTCTTTACGTTCCGGCCAACATCTATCCGATCCTGCGCATGAATTACTACGGCGCCTATTCTGAAAGTACCGTTTGGGACGGTTGTGTGACTCTCTTCAGGGACGGCCAGTGGCTGGTGGCCGTGATCGTTTTTCTCGCCAGCCTCTTGATTCCATTGTTCAAGCTGTTCGGTCTTTTCTTTTTGGTGAGCACGACAAAATTCAACTCCCTGCGCCTGCGGCGGCAACGGACCTGGCTTTATAAGACCATTGACGTGATCGGTCCATGGGCGATGGTTGACGTGTTTCTCCTGTCGATTCTGGTGGCATTGGTTAAGCTGCAGCAGATCGCCACTGTCCTTCCGGGTCCAGGTCTGTTGGCGTTTGCCGCGATGGTGGTGTGCACGATCTCGGCTTCGGCCAGCTTTGATCCAAAGTTGATTTGGGATGAAACGGATCGATCGTCATGAACGAGTCGCAAGAAAACCTTGAAGCGGCCGATGAATTGCCCAAGGCAAAGGTGAAGCGGAGCCGATGGCGCTTTCCCGTCGTATGGGTCGTTCCTGCGATCGCCGTCATTGTTGCGGGCTACCTTGCATATGGCCGGCTCGAGCAGCTCGGCCCGAAAATCACTATTAGGTTCAAAGACGGGAACGGCCTGAAGACGGGCCAAACACCGATTAAGTATCGCGGTGTGCAGATTGGTGAAGTGACGGCAGTCGAATTGAGCCCTGACCAACAAGGCGTGGTGGTAAGGGCGCGTTTGCAACGCTCGGCCGCTTCCATTGCTAAGGAAGGAGCCGTGTTCTGGATTGTGCGACCTGAGGTGGGTATCGGAAACATCACCGGCTTGGACACCGTTATTACTGGACCGGAAGTTGACGTATTGCCAGGCACCGGCAAAGAGCAATCGGAATTTGTCGGCCTGGAAAACGCGCCCGTCGCGTTAGAAGAAAGGGGGCTGAAAATTATTCTGATTACCCCGCGGCTCGGATCGTTGCGGCCGGGTTCGCCTGTCTACTACCGCGGCGTCGAGGTGGGTACGATACAACAGTGTGATCTAAGCCCAAACGCCGCTACAGTGGCCATCCAAGTATTGATTAAGCAACGCTATGCAAGGCTCGTCCGGACCGGCTCGAAATTCTGGAATGTGAGCGGTGTGGACGTGAGCCTTAGCTTGTTTCGCGGTCTAGAAGTCAACATGGAGTCGTTGAGGTCTATCGCGGCCGGCGGAATCGCCTTTGCCACGCCCGCTGATCCCACAGAACAGCTGGTAAAGGATGGAATGTCTTTTCCCCTGTATAACAAAGCCGCGAAAGAATGGCTGGAATGGGCACCGAACATACCGCTTAGAGCCGTGAAACAGTCACCTCAAAAAGATATAAAGCGAAAGCCCGCAAGGCCGTCGGCAAGGCAGATAGAGACAACGAAGAGGCCAGAGCCGCAACGTATCGAAGATTAAAGAAAGAGGCGAATGGCTTACGCCGGGGCTCCGCCACCGGCCGTGAGTGCCACGCCATAAAGGATTCAATTGATTGTTTTGGGACCAAGCTTGAGGCTGAAACTTTCGCAATTGAAATAGCTAAGGCGTGGGTTGATGTACGTTTCAAGGCAGCTTAGCGATTGAGATCCGAGCGACGCGGTGGAGTCAAAGGAAGCGGCAGCGGATTACGCTAGAAGAGTCCTTCCTTTTCTAACTTCTTTGCAATCCGTTCGTCGATGATATCCTCGACTTTCAGGCGGCGGATTTGCTCGTTGCTTCTACCGAGGATGCGGATCACGTTGCGGAGTCCGTCTACGTTGGCGTAAATCCGCCGGTCATAAAGCACTTTCATCATTTCATAGCCAGCCTCGGCGTCTTCCACCTTTGACAGGCGCAAGGTGCGCATCAAACTTCGGACGACAACAGGTTTGTTCTCAGGGTTATTGATGAATTTTATCGTCTCGATCATCGCTCTGAGATAGCGCTCCACGGTATCGGGCGAGCGATCGACAAAGCTCCGCCGCGCCATGATTCCCAGACCCTGAAAGGGGATACCGAGCTTGAGAAGATCGGCGAGGACGCGGAACCCCTGGCGCTCCAACTGTGCGCCGAACGTGTAGCCGAGATACGCGCCGTCGATAATCCCTCCGGTCGCGAGCGCTTGAGCCATAACCGACTGATCTCCGATGATGCGAAATTGAATGTTGTCACGCTCGGGATTGAGACCCCAATGATCGAAAGCCAGCATGCTGAACATCCACACGCCGCCGCCGATGCTTTGCACGCCGATCTTTTTGCCCTTCAAATCCGCAGGCGTCTTGATGTTGGGCGCGACCACGAATGTGCCATCGAGTTTGTTAATCAGACCCGCGACGAAGACCAAATCGAGTCCGCCGGCCATCGCGCCGATGGACGCGCCGGTCGCCGAGCCGCCGTGGAACTGCGTCTCGCCGGCGGCCAGGGCTGACAATCCGACCGCGCCGCTCCGGACGTTGACCACCTGGGCATCAAGCCCATGCTTTTGGAAGATCCCGGCATCTTTAGCGACAAAAAGCACGCCGCTCCGCTCATTCAGGCCGCCATAAGTCACGACGATCTTCGCCGGCGCGGAGGCCGCACGGGAGAACAAAGGCATAGAGAGAAGAAGTGTGACTGTGACGAGCACTGGCTTAAAAGAAACCTTCATAGACCCTCCTTCTGCCGATTTGTGGCTCTTGTCGGTTTACCGGTGAAAGACTTACTTACCACAGGACCTGAGCAGAGCACGCAGAGTTCCGTCATTCCCGCATGCTTTTAGCGGGAATCCAGGCCAGACCGGAACTGGACCCCCGATTAAAACATTCGGGGGTGACGCCTTTGGGAATCGCAGCCTTATGTTGTAATACCTGGCAACTTGCTGGGGCAATCTATTTTCTCTCCGCGTCCTCCGCGGTAGATGCTAAAGAGGCTTATTTGTAAAGAGCGTCGATATAGCCGCTCTGGTCGAGATCCCTGACTACAGACATGTCGATGAACTGTTCGGGATTCGCCGTTTTAGCGGCCGGGTTTCTCTCGCCAATCTCTTCGAGCGCCAGTTGGATTCCCTTGATTGGAGTATAAGGCCTCTTGAGAAAGGTTTTGGCGGCAAAGTCGTAGCCATATTCGATCTTTTCTATATCGTTGCTCTTTGTGTAGCGGGCGATGACGTCCATGGAAAACTTTTTGTTGTTGGTGTAGAAACTCACTCCCTTGGTCATGCCTTTGACGAACCGCTGAACGGTCTCCTTCGACTCCCGGATAAACCTTCGCGTCGTGACGACATCGCTGTTCAAGGCTTCAACGCCGAACTCCAAAAGGTTCAGTAGAACGTTAAAGCCCATTTTCTTGGCAACCATCATCTCCTCGAAGGTAAGCGCAGTCCCGTCAGCGACGCCGTTGGCTAGCGCGGCCATTCTGACCGGCGAAGAGCCAATCTGAATGATCGCCACGTCTTTGTCGGGGACCAATCCGATCTTCTTAAGAATCAGTCTGAGGATAAAATCCGAAGAAGCGCCGAGCCGGCTCACCGCCAATTTTTTCCCTTTAAGCTGCGCGGGTTGGGAAATTCCTTTCGCGGTGACGAGAAAAGCCTGAGCCGGATCTTTTTTTGTGCTCGCCGCTATGACGAGATCCGATCCCGCGAGTTGCGAATTGATCGCCGCAGTGCCGGACATGATCGCGATCGGCACATCCCTGGCGATCACGGCTTGCGATAAAATGCTCGAGCTGCCGATGAAAATAAGCTGCACGTCGAGACCATTCTCTTTGAAGAGCCCGGCCTCTTTGGCAACCCAAACGAGCGACTGGCCCACCCCGATCGAGGAATAGCCGACCTTGATTCGTGTAACCTGAGCACTTGCAACCGAAGCGAAAATCAAGCAAAGAGTTGCAGCAAACGGTACGATCATGATTGGCTTATATTTCATTCTCTTCCTTCGCGCCACATTTTCTACGATAACGCTTCGAGCAGGGCCTTGGCCTCTTTCAGGTCGGCCGTGTCAAACCCTTCAGTAAACCAATCGTAAATCTCAGCCACCAGTTTTTGAGCTCCCGCCCTCTTACCTTTGCTCTGCCGCAGACGGCTCAAGCCCATCTGCTCCATGCGCGCGGCTAGATGTGCCGTCTGGCCCACCGCCGTGTAGTTCATCTTTAGGTCGTTCCCGATTGAGCCGACCACCACTTCCCCTGAGTTCAGCCCGACTCTAATCTGAACCGGAATGCCCTCTATCTTTTGAACCTCCTCGGCATATTTCTTGACCGAATCCTGCATCCTGAGCGCCGCGTAGCATGCACGCACCGCGTGATCCTCATGCGCCAAAGGCGCGCCGAAGAGTGCCATGATGCCGTCGTCCATTAAGTTGCTGACTGTCCCTTCGTAGCGGTGAACGGATTCCATCATATATTCGATCACCGGGTCGAGTAGCTTTCTGGCGTCCTCTGGATCACGATCAGCCAGTAACTCCATCGAGCCTTTCATGTCGGCAACAAAACCGTGACTTGTTTGAGTTCGCCTTCGAGCGCGCTCTTGGATGTGAGGATTTTTTCGGCGAGATATTTAGGGGGTAAGTTTCAGGCGACGCGAATTTTGTAAAACTTGGCGCTTGCACGAGTGACGCTCTGCACTGGCCGCAAAATTTGTCTCCTGGTGGGTTTGCAGCCCCGCAGGCGGCGCATGTGGATTCAAGCCGCGCGCCGCACTCGCCGCAAAACTTCACCCCAGAGGGATTTTCATGCTGGCAAAGAGAACACTTCACAATTTAGACCAAATTTAGAACGCGCAAAATTATAACCAATATGAAATCACTACGGCTCCTGGGTTTCTTTGAGCGTCTCTTCGTTTGGCGTTAGCCCAAGGCCAGGCTGGTCGGTCAATGTCACCGTTCCGCGGGACGGCTTCGGTGGATCGCGGAAGATCATCTCGCCCGTCACCCACATCGGCACGTGAAACTCGACCCGCCAGCCGTTGGCCACACCCGCAATCAAGTGCATGTTGTGGTGCGGCCAGCCACCGCCGTTGGCAATTGGTATGTTGTAGGCCTGCGCCATCGCGGCAACCTTCACGCCTTCCGTGTAGCCTCCCACATAGACAACGTTGGGCTGAAGGATGTCCACCGCCTCGTGGACTAGCAACTCACGGTGGCGCCATTTGTGTCCTTCGTTCTGACCGGCAGAGATGGGGATCTTAGTTTGACGCCTGAGATTGGCAAGCAGCCGCGCGTCATTTCCGTAGAGGGGTTCCTCGAACCACTTAATTCCATAGGGCTCAATGCGTTTGGCAAGATCGAGCGCCACCGGAAACGAAAAGAGATAGTTCGCATCGATCATGAGCTCTACCTGATCGCCCACCGCCTCGCGCACCGCGCGCACTCGCGCGGCGTCCTCGGCCGGGTCTTGGGCGCCGTTGATAGCTACCACCATCTTGAGCTTGTCGTGCCCCTGCGCCGTAAAGTGCTTTGCCGCCTCCACGAGCTGGTCGCGACTATATTCCAGCAGGCCGAAGGTGATATATGCGGGAACAGTGGCACTGTATCCGCCCAGAAGTTTCCATACGGGCTGGCCGAGATGCTTTCCTTTTATGTCCCAGAGCGCGATGTCCACCGCGCTGACAGCGGAGGACCAGGCGCCGGTTTGAGCCCGAGGATTCAGCCGATAGAAAAGATCGTACCAGTGACGCTCCGTCAACAGCGGGTCTTTGCCGACGAGCAAGGGGGCGATCTCGCGATTGATAAGTTCCCGCGCCGCAAACCGTTGAATCGGTCCCGTCAATCCGTACCCCGTTACCCCACCGTCCGTCTCTACGCGAACGAACACGATCTCACGTATAATCGGCTGGTGCATTAGGGGCACCTTTGCTGGGACGCGATGAGAGGTTGCTTCGATGCGAGTAATCTTCATTAGTTTATCTCCTGGATTGAGACTTTAAACGCGGCGAAAAGTCCAAAGTACAAACGCGGACGCTACATGTCAGGAGCATCCACGCACCTGATTAGTGAAACGAAGATTAGACGGGTGAAACTAACCCACGAAGATTGACGGGTCAAGTATCGCTATGAATTGCCTGCATCGGTCTTCTCCCTAATCTAAAATCGGCGATCAAAAATCATCTGATCACCTTATCCGCCATCGCCAGCATCTTTGGCGGCATCACGAGACCGATCTGCTTGGCGGTCTTCAAATTGACCGTGAAAATAAACTTGGTCGGATACTCAATAGGCAGCTCGGCTGGCTTTGCCCCTTTCAGAATCTTGTCCACGAAAATGGCGGCTCGGCGATACGAGTCCGTGAGATCTGCGCCAAATGACATAAGGCCCCCAGCCTCCACAAATTCCTTTGTTGGGTATATTGCTGGCAGCCGACTCTCTGACGCCAGCTCGACGATGCGTGCTCGTTGACTCACGACCAGCGGGTCCAGCAGGGTCACGAGACCCATCCCGCGCTGCTTGGGTACGTTTTTGAACGCGGGGGCGAGATCCTCGCTGCGTCGCACCTCTAGGGACTGGACTGATAACTTCAACACCCGGACTGCGTCTTGCATTTCTCGGAAGGCAATCGCTGTCCCTGGATTGGCTGCATTCCAGAGGATGGCGATGCGAGAGAGCTTAGGGACGGCTTCCTTGAGCAATTCGAGCTGCTTCCCGCTGTAGTCCGGGGATGCGCTGCTCAAGCCCGTGACGTTACCGCCGGGTCGAGCGAGGCTCGCGACAAGCCCGAGCGCAACGGGATCTGCGCTGTGCACGATAATGATTGGAATGGTTGCGGTCGCTTGTTTGGCAGCCTTGACCGCGGGCGTAGCGGCGGCGACTATGATGTCAACCCGGAGACGGATCAGGTCGGCCGCCAGCGCCGGTAGTCGCTCCTCCCTATCATCGTCAAACCGCTGCTCAAGAGCGATGTTCTTGCCCTCCACGTAGCCCCGCTCGCGCAGCCCCTGCTGGAAGGCTTCGAGCCGGGTCATGAGAGAGGTAGAAGTACCCTGCAATAGAAGACCAACGCGCGGCGCTTTCATCGGCTGCTGTGCCTCGGCGGACGAGAGAGTCGGCAGAAGGACAGTTAGCAGTAGGCAGGTAAGAGTCTGTTTGATGATCTGTTTTGCACCCGATTTCTTACTGCTAACTGCTTGCTGCTGTCTGCTCGCTGTCATTTGATCACCTTGTCTGCCCGGTACAGCACAGACTGCGGAATCGTGACCCCGATTTGCTTCGCCGCTTTGAGGTTGATGACCAGCTCGAACTTTGCCGGGGCTTCAACGGGCAGATCCGCCGGCTTAGCTCCTTTCAGGATCTTATCTACATACGTCGCGGCCCGCCTGTGCATGCCCGGGTAGCTTGGCCCATAGGACATCAAGCCACCTGCTTCGACCAACTCCTCGTATGCATGCACCCCTGGTAAGCGATTTTGAGTGGCGAAGTCCATGATGCGCGCGCGGTTGTGCAGGAACAGGCGATCCGCCAATACGAGGAGCGCACCCGGCCGGTCTCTGCGAATTATCGCAAACGCATTGTCGAACTGCTCCTGCGCTTGCACCCCGAGGGAGAGCACTTTTATTCCCATTGCGTGAGCAGCCGCCTGCGTCTCCCTTTCCCCCACCACCTGCAAAGGGCTGGTGGGGTTCCAGAGTACAGCAACGTGCGAGATTTTAGGGACCACTTCCCTAAGCAGCTCCAACCGCTTCCCGTCTAGCTCCGGTGAGATCGAGGTCAACCCGGTGAGGTTTCCGCCAGGGTGAGCGAGGCTCGCGATGAGGCCAGTCCCCACTGGGTCGCCGACGGCGATCATGACAAGGGGCAAGGTCGTTGTCGCCTTCTTGAGAGCGATCGTGGCGGGCGTGCCGGCGGTAACGATCAGGTCAACGTTAAGGGCGATCAGCTCGGCGATAAGGGTGGGAAAGCGCTCATACTTTCCCTCGGCCCATCGCCACTCAATGACGATGTTTTTACCCTCGATATAGCCAAGGTCACGCAACCCTTCGCGAAACGGCCCGACGAGATTCTCCTCAAGCGCAGGGGTAGAGTTCCCCAGAAAACCTATCCGGGGGATTTTCTTTGGCTGCTGCGCTTCCGCGAGATGGACCGACACGAGAATTAAAGTTGCTAGAAATGAGACGACGATCTTTTTATTCATCGAGTTTCTCCGCCAATCGAAAATCCAAAACCTGTGGTGAGCCCTTCGGCTGAACTCAGGATAAACTCCGTCGAACCATCAGTCGCGGTAGGGACCGCCCTTACGGGCGGCCCCCCGCACAGATCCGTACGTGAGGGATTACCTCATACGGCTCTTACCTCGGGTTCATGTGACGGCCAGCCGCTCGTTGGGATATGGATGCAGT
>Ga0209803_1002413_pt1 | contig 11706 bp, 11 predicted proteins | sample GraSoiAngelo_138_FD_185895 | JGI IMG/M metagenome (GOLD analysis project Ga0209803, IMG submission 185895) | Grasslands soil microbial communities from the Angelo Coastal Reserve, California, USA - 14_0929_09_40cm (SPAdes) (version 2) | ecosystem: Environmental > Terrestrial > Soil > Grasslands ... | reverse complement strand
TCGTTGTTCTCGCGCCAGCGTTTATGCGCCCGCGCTTTATAGCTCTCCGAATGCCGTTCGTAATCCGCGTGTTTCCACCGCCTCAATTTTTCGCCGTTGCGGGCAAGGTAAGATTTCCTCTTTTCGTAGAGCGTGGCTTTATTCTTCTCGTAATAAATTTTCCGGTATGCAGCGATCTTCGCTCGGTTGCGTCTGCGACCAGCAGCGGCGATTGCATTTGCTCGTTCAGGGTTACGAGCTCGCCACGCCCGCATCCGCTCGGCGTTCTTAGCTCGTCTCTCTTCGATAGTCATTTGCAATTGTTCACAATTATTTTGTGTTGCGCGCTTCCAATTGTGCCTCTTTTGCTCTCCACACGGCAATTGACAAAATGATAATGAACGGTCGCAATGACGCGCGCGACGTTCACGGTTGCTGCGATCGTACTTGTTTGCAGTACGGCAACGGCAACCCCGCAGCCGTCGTCAGTCACATTTGAATCGCCCTGCGAATGCCGCGACAATCACGGCCAGCATCGCTGGGCAGTAAAAACCGATCCGGCAACTCCGCCCACAGATGCGAGCGCGATTCAATCAGTGACGCCCTCAGATGTATTCAGTTGGCCCGGCCCGGACGTACCTTTGACGCAAAGCTCAGAGCGTACCGGGATCGAGAATAATTGGTTTGCTCTCACCGGGAAAGTTATCGCCGTGAAAGTTGAGACGGACGGCGATCTGCATATTGCGCTTGCAGATGCGACCGGCGACAAGCCGGGGGTCGTGTCCTAATTTGGCTGGTAAGAATTACAAACGTCGCTTTGGTCGCGGCCATTTGTCGAAGATTGCGCACAGTCCCTTGCGATAGAACCTCAGCCGGAAGCCGTATTTCTTCGCAAATTGCGTGATCTGTGCCTCTCGATCTTTCTCGTGAAGTGGCCAGAGGCGCCTCAGTTCACGCTCGTAAACAACGCAATGCTTCCATTCGCCAACTTGCAATTCGCGGTCGATTTGGCTCGCAAGTGACTTCATGCCTCGGCACAAAATGCTCGCGACGAGGGATTGTAGTCAGGGCGTACCATTTTTGTCATACTAATTTGACCGTGCTTTGCTTGCGAGTGCGGCTTTGACGGCGCTCTCCGGCGAATCGACTGGCGGAATTTCAAGTACAGCGACTACCTTGTTTTGATTGCCATCTCGGTAGCTCAACGCGTAAGCGCGTTTCGCTTGGCGATGACCGACAAGATCGAAAACTTCAACCTTCCCTTCCCATGCAGCTTGACCCTCGAAAACTTCTTTCACAGGAACGGATTCGACGTGAAGCGATTCGCAACCATGCGTCGCGCGGATGGCATCTTTAAGCTCCGTAATCTCTTTAGGCGGCATCCACTAAAGCGCCAGCTTGATTTCCGGTATAGTTGCGGAAGCGGTGCGTTTCCAGTCTTCGACTGATCTGCGTTAAACTCCGCACGATGTCCACGTCCAACGGCGTGAGCGGTAAGCTAAACGCAGACTCGCACAGCGCGTTGGGATGAAACTTCACCCTATTGCGCTGGTAGTCGATTTCAAGTTCACCATTAAGCTTTTCAGTCTCTCTGGGGGTTGTCATCGGATTTGGTCCTTTTAGTTGTGCATTTCTCACCTCGTTATACGGAACCCACGGAACGAAGTTCCCGAGAATAGCTGAACGGCGATTGAGATATGAATCAATGCGCTCTTGCCTGTGCGGGCTCCCCGTACCCGCTGGGACGGGCATGTCCTTTGCCGCACCGCAACCCCTGCTGCCCTTTAACGTTGCAGTCGGGATTCAGTGTGTTCAAAGCGGCCCGGCGAGGATGCAGCCTGCCACGCAGTCCAGACCCCAATTGGCCGGGTGGGATTCACGATTTCTTTTCCTCGCAGAGCTTCTGAAAACGCGGGTCGCCACGCAAAGGGTCCCATTGCGGATGGAGCCTTAGAAGCGCCGGCGTAAGGCAGTTATTATACGGAATCTGCAAAAGATGCTGCAGCCTTGGAATCGCGCGGTTTTTGTCGCCGACTAAGACCTCGACAAACGCCAAATTCTCCTCGCCCCTAGGCCCATCGACTGCATCCTTCCCACTTGGCAGCAGCGTGATCGCACGCTCAGCTTCTTTTATCGCTGCATCCTTCTGGCCGAGCACAGCATGTATCAGCGAAAGCGCTTGCGCAAAATTCGGGTTATCAGGGTCTTTCTGGCTGAGCGGTTCTAGCGGACGCAGCATTTGTTGAGCAGTGGCTCTCGCGCCGGCAATATCGCCGGCATATTCCTGGGCGAGGACCAGAAAGAATGGATTAAAGAACCTTTCGATGTCGGACACGTCGCGATATTCAGTGAGTCGGCCATGAATCAATCGAATGGCCTCATCGAAATGCCGCTCTAGAAAGAATTGGTTCATCTTCGTTAGGAAGGCAATAAACGAAGGGGTCTGTGCGTTTACGCCAACTAGCAATTTTCCGGCTTGTTCCAGATTGCCCTCGGCCTGATAAATTTTTGCTTCGGACGCGACCGTGTCGGGGTCATTGGGAACAATGTCCAACACCCTATCGTACGTTTTTAGCGCAGCCGGGAATTGCCGAAGCATCGCGTAAGTGTCTGCGGCCAAGGCTAGCCATTCAGTGTTGCGCGGATCGAGCACAAGGGTTTGCTCCCAGTAGGCAACGCTTTCATCCCAGCGCCCTTGTCGTCGTGCGATTAGGGCGAGAGCACCAGGGACATCGCTGCTGCTCGGCACAAGTTCCCGAACGCGGCCGAACGTCGCTTTGGCAAGCTCGTAATCCCGCCGCACCCAGTATTGATAATAAGCCTGTGCGAGCAGGGTTTCGGGCGAGTTCGGTTGGAGTTTTTGCGCGGTGTTTAAGGCCCGTTCCGTCGCGTCACGGCGAGCGGTGGTCGAATCTAGACCACCGAAATACACGTGAGCGTTCGCACGAGAGAGTCTGGCCCACGCCAGCGCAAAAGCTGGGTCGAGCTGCACCGCCCGCTCGTAAAAGCCCACGGCCTTCTCTGAATCGTCTGGAGAGGTCGTCGTGCGCGCTTCAAGAGCCAAGCCCCGGAGGTACGCGTCGTAAGCCTCTGAATTGTTTGTCGGCTTAACCGCCAGGGCTCGTTGCTCGCCGCCAGTGAGCTTGGCTTGCAACGCGTCAGCGATCGCTTTGGCGATCTCGCTCTCGACACCGAAGATGTCGGTGAGCTTGCGATCAAAGGTATCGGCCCACAGATGCGAATCGCTGGCCACTTGGATGAGCTGGACGTTGACGCGCACCTGATCGGCGGCTTTCTGGACGCTGCCCTCCAGGATGTTCGCCACGCCCAGCTGCTTTGCGATCTCGGCGAGATTGCCTGGCTTGCTCTGATATTGCTGCGTCGACGTACGCGAGATCACTTTCAGGTCGGCGATTTTCGCGAGTCGGGTCAGTATTTCCTCCTGAATGCCGTCCGCAAAGTAAGCGTTCGCTTTTTCCTCGCTCAGGCTCTCGAATGGAAGCACGGCAATGCTTTTCTCAGGGGCGACCGTTGAAGTAATTGCCCTGGTTGGCGAGCGCTTGGCCAGAAAGACGAAAAGGCCACTGACAACAGCGGCGATCATCAGAAGCACTGCGCCGATGATTGCCAATCTCCGAGCTGTTGGTCTTTCGGTGGGTCCAGAAGTTGCCGCCGCCGCTCTCCTTGTGCCTGCTGCCTGCTTGAACTTCTCCGGCACTTCCGGATTACCCAGTTCGTCTGTGTAGAGATTTACAACGTGAACGCGGACGCCGTGTTTCACTTCGCATTCACCTAAGTCATGAAGGCGCGGTTGCCAGTGCTCGTATTGCTCGAGATCTTCGGCGGCATGTTTTGAGATCAGGATGTGTCCGGCGTCGCCGCAGTCCATGACTCGTTGCGCAATGTTGATGCCGGCGCCAGCAATGTTTGCACGCTGGTTTACATCAGCGACCTCGTTCACCAGCCCGCTGTGAACTCCCATCCGCAGCTGAATGTTTGGATGGCTCTTTAGGGCCTGGCTGATCTCCAAGGCGCACCGCGCCGGAGCCTCTGGGTTAGTGCGGAAAACTAGCGCCATGCCGTCTCCTGTCGGCAAGCGAATGAGTTTCCCTTCCGTATCCGCTTCACGAAACTGAATCGTGCCGCTTACGATTTCATTGAGCTCGCGCAGTAACTCGCTCTGCTGATTGATTCGCAGTTTCGAGTAACCCACGATGTCGATGAACAAGACGTGCCCGATCTCAAACTTCAAATTGGGTACAGGTTGTGCGGGCATGAAGTGCTCGCCTATCCTTATTCCACTTTTGTCGCTATTTAACGAGCCGAAATTCGCTCGCTGCCATTTCGTGGAGCAGAATTCGGTCGCACTGACGCCCTGCTCGATCACATTGCCAGACTCATCGTAAACGCGGATCACGGCATCATGTCACCGGCTGCGGTGCATCGCGTAGCTGATTGCATTCTCGATCGCGTTCGGCTCGCCATAACCACAAGCGACCAAACGGCAGCGGTTCGCTAATCATCGCCATGAACCTCGACGCCCGCGCGATTTCAAATCACGGCTGCAATGGGACGGTGGAGCAGGTTTACTCTTTTGCTCTCCACACAGCAACGACAAATGGATAGAAATGGGGCAATGATGCGTGTGAGAACCTTCGCGATGCCGCAGTTGCCTTTTTTTCTTCGCAACATCGCATTAGATTTCTATCACCACTCTATACTTCCGAAAAAAATTGCTCTCGCGTTCGGCATCGCAGTTTTCGTTGGTTCTAATTTAAATCAACAGCCAGTTGTAGGACAACAACCCGGCAAGGATGAAGAATTTGAACGTGCCGCTTTCCGAGATCGCATCAGCAAGAATTAATCAAGCTTTGCGCCGGTATTGGAATGATCAAGACGGGTTTTCGCTGCCACCGATGAAGGCGGAAGAAGCCGTCTCCGAATACGATACTGAGCGTATTAAAAAACTGGACGAAGAAAATCCGACCATCTGGAAATCGATCGACCCTATTTTCGCCGACCGCTATCGCCACCTGCAAGCTCCTGTAAACGATAAGCATCTCAAAAACCTTCGCGCTACGCGCGCCTTAATAACGGAGGGCATTAATGACGCTGTCGATGCGCGGGGCGGCGGATCCACCAGCGGGATGCTCCGTGCGTTCGGCGGTGCCGAGACTGAATGGATCTTGCGCCAACTTTATAGCTCTAGTGCTCCGTCAATCTCGAAGACGCAATTCACAAGCAAGCTCCGGTCGAACATCTTTTACCAAGACTCGACTGGCGATCCTGAGGCACAGCGTTCGTTCGAACGCGCGATCGACAAGTTTCGGCAAGCTGAGGCAACGATGAGCGATGCTCAGCAAGCGACTTTTCGACGCGAAATTCTGGCGTATTTCGAGTAAAACTTGCCTTTCGCGCTGCAGTTCCAAAACCTTCCCCGGAAAGGTGTCATGAAAGAAACGGTTGGCCGGTAATCGCGTCCGTTTGCTGCTAATCAGCGATTCCTTCCACGGTAATTTTGCGGGTTTCTTTTTTTCAGCGCAGAAGCCGACGACCTGTGCCTTGGTAACTGCTTGCGAACCACGTCGATCGCCGTTCGATGACGATTTCAAATGGATTAAATCATGGACGAAGCGATTGTATGAGAATCACTAGCAAAACTTCGTCTGTGCGCCTTTGCCATGTTCGCCTGATAACATTGTTGGCCTTGGCCATAACCTGCGTCGGATCGTTGTCAGCCGCGAGTGAGGAGAGAGCAGTAACCATCGCAGCTAAAGAGTATGTCGCGGCGAATTCCCGGGTCTCGGGATTTCACGTAAGGGTAGAGAAGATTGAGAAGGATTACGCTCGGGTGAAGGTGATCCCCAAAGACCCGAGCGAGACCGATGCTGCGTGGGTTTTCCTTAAACGCGAGAAAGGAGTTTGGCGTGGTCTGATGATGGGGACATACTTCACGAGAGAGGATTACAACGAATTTCACATTCCGGGTGGTATTCAGCTTTAGCAAAGCAAGATCGCAAACCGTGAGATCGATCTCATGGCCGAATCGTGTCGCAGCCTCCGCGCAAAAGAACAACCAGAAGTGGAAGCCGTAGCATTGATGACGCCTTCGAGATTTTTGAGGCGTTCAGTTAAGACGTCGAATTCCATGCACCGATCACGGGGCCGGAATTGCAATACCAAAAGTGTCCAAGAAGTGTCCAAGCACAACTTTCCGCAATATCGGAAATAGCGCGCCTTACGAGATGAGCCGGCAGTCGGATTCGAACCGACGACCTGCTGATTACAAATCAGCTGCTCTACCAGCTGAGCTATGCCGGCGAACGAAGCTCAGGAAGAGGTTACAAGAGTTACAATGTTAAAACGGAATCAGCAGAATGCCATTGTAAGTTTGGCAGCGTTTCTTGCTCCGGACAGATTTGACGATTATTCGCGAACTCGCGAGTAAGCGGAAAGGGGTCCGGCCGTTTCCAAATTTTTGATCACCGTGCTGAGATAGACCGACTCGGGATAGAACGCTTTGTATTTTGTGATCTCCGCCCGATTCAGGACCTTGAACCCGTAGCGCTCGAACATTTTCTCTCCGCGCCGGCTTTCAAATGTGATGATCTGGCCGTAAACCCGTTTTTCGCCGGACCGATACAGATAACTGAGATACGCGCTCATGAGCGCACGCGTTGTTGAGACTTTGCGGGCGTCTGGCAACAGATTGATATGGAAATGCGGCGTACGTCGTGGCGCTGCGGGCACTTCGCGCCAGCCATGCACGAGCGTCCAGCGAATGAAGCGGCGAGATCGTTCGTTGTAGCGGAAATAGCGCGTTAGAGCGCGGAAGAAGAGCCAGACGTTTTGGTAAAGCGCGTAGAGTTGGTTTCGTAGCGGCTTGCGCGAACCGAGCAGATAACCACGAATTTCGCCGTCCACCTCCAGGAGAAAACAGGATTCCGGTTCGTGATCAGTATAGTAAGTGGTGAGAAAATCAGCGAACAATTCTCGATCTTCATAGACGGGATCAATCGGGTCGCCAAGAAAGCCGGTGTCGCAGCAAAGCTTTCGCACTGCTTCGCGGTCTGATCTGCGATAGCCACGAATGAGGAACGGCCTGTTGTCGTCGTTCGACATCTAAAATCGGCGGTAGTTTGCGCGAACCTCGCGATAAATGCAAAACAGTTCCTCAAACACGCTTAGCCAGCTGTACAGACTCCCCGCGGTCTCTGCGGCGTTCCTGCCGACCCTCGACAATTTTTTCCCAGCCCAATGAGTGATCGCGTCGGCTAGCGCTTCGGCGCTATTCTCTCGCGCCCATGATTCCTGGTCGTAACAAATAATCTTATCCATAAAGCTCCCGCGAATCCCCACTACCGGTGTCCCGCACGCCTGACTCTCCAGCGCCACAAGTCCAAATGTTTCCTGGACGCTCGGATGAACGAAGAGATCGGCCGAGCGATAGTAGCGCGCCAGATCAGCTGGGCAAGCGCAATACGGGATCCACATTACGTTCTTCCCGCAACTGCGTGATTGCAGTTTTCGAAGCTGGTTCCGCTGCGCCCCGTCGCCAATGATCAGGAGGCGAAATTCATTCGCGCGCCGTCGGTGCAAAAGCTCAAAGCTCCGAAACAATATGCGGGTGTTCTTTTCCCTCGACAGGCGGCCGACGTAGAGAAGCAACTTCCGCTCGTCTGCGACGCCTAAGGAGCGGCGCGTGGCTTGTGCGTCATCTGGCCCAGGGTTGAAAACACCGGTGTCTACCCCGAGCCGCACTGGGCGGATGTTGTGCACGCCCCATTCTGAAAGAACCCCGGCGAGCTTTTCGGAAGGTACCAGTGTGACTTGAAAGCGATTGTAAAGTCTACGCACATAGGCGCGCGTCAGTTTCATGGCGCGGTGCGTACCGCGCTCCCCGAGAAATCTCGCGGTGCCGCGCAGATATGCTTCCGGGAAATGTGAATGATAAAATCCAACAACTGGGATTCTCAGCGCACGTCCGGCAGCGACTGCTTTCCACCCGACTTGATACGGATCGCTCGATTCAATGAGATCAGGGCCCTCGCGTTCCAGGATCTCTTCGATCGCGCGTAAATTAAGCAGCGCGCGATAGCGGGAACTTCGCGAGACTAACGGCGAGTGAATGGAATAGATCCGCGACCGTGAAGTGGTTGTCACTTCAGTTTTTGCGCCGGGGACAATGAGAACGTGTTCGTTCTCGGGCGTGTAATTCCCGATGTACGCAATTTTCTCGTGAACGTACCGTTTTACGCCGCCGCTTAGCGGAGAATAAAACTGGGTGAGGTCGCAGATCTTCACTAGATTTTTGTCATTCCGAGCGAAGTCGAGGAATCTCTAAATTTCTTTTGGCTCACCGAGGCGTCCAACAATCCGAGATGCTTCGACTTTACTCAGCATGACAAAAGAAAGTCGGCAATCGCAAATCAGTGGCTCTCCAGTTCGCTCAGATACTTCTCCGCGTCCATCGCCGCCGCGCAGCCGGAACCGGCTGCGGTGACCGCCTGCTTGTAAACGCGATCTGCAACGTCGCCCGCGACGAACACCCCAGGATACTTGCTCTCCACCAGATTTTTCGTGATCAAGTAGCCATCGGCATCTTTGTCGAGTTTGCCTCCATACGGCTTCGTGTTTGGGTCGTGACCAATTGCCATAAACACACACGCAACCTCTAGTTCGCGTCCTTCGTTTGTCTTGATGTTTCGCAAACGCACTGCGCGCATCTCGCCTTTTTCATCGGGAATATATTGTGTCACGACGGTATTCCAGATCGGTTCGATCTTCTTGTTCGCAAAGACGCGCTCTTGCATGATTACAGAAGCGCGCATTTTGTCGCGGCGATGAATCAGATACACCTTTGAAGCGAACCGGGTGAGAAATAACGATTCCTCCGCGGCGGAATCGCCCCCGCCGATCACGCAGACCGGCACATTTTTGTAAAATGCGCCGTCGCATGTTGCACATGAAGTCAGTCCGTGACCGATCAATTTCTCCTCGTTTTCCAGTCCGAGGTAGCGCGCAGATGCTCCGCTGGCGATAATGAGCGCCTGCGTCTCCAGCCATTCATCATCTGCTTTGATCCGGACATGCTTGTTGCTTCCTTCGAAATCGGTCACCTCCGCGTAGGAGAAACGCGCGCCAAATTTCTCGGCTTGCCTGTGCATATTGAGAATGAGCTCGGGTCCGTCGATTCCATCGGGAAAGCCGGGATAATTCTCCACCAACGTCGTGGTCGAGAGTTGACCACCGGGCTGTCGCCCTTCGAGGACCAGCGGGCTTACATTCGCCCGAGCAGCGTAAATTGCCGCGGTCAATCCGGCGCAACCGCTCCCGACGATGATCACTTTCTCCATCAGTAAAACTTAGCACATTGCGCAAGTTGCGAGGATCCAGCTGGGAATTCGCATTTCTCGCAGCGGAATTCACGCCGTGACGCGCACAACAATCTTGTGAAAGCCCGTCACACCAGAAAAGAAACTGCGATCCTCTTCCCATTCCTGCACATCGCCTTCACCGTCGGTGGCTCGGACAACGAGGACGAAATCACCTGCTGCCTCAGGCCGCCACTCGGTCTTCCAAAGCGACCACGCAAGATCGCCGCCAGCGTAATAAATGTCGGCGTCGCGCCACGATTTACCATCATCGAAACTGAGCTCGACACGCGAAATGCCGCGGTCGCCGCCATAGGCGATGCCCTTTACTTCGACTGCCTGCTGTAATTCGCCAAGTGCGAATCGTGATTCGTGGTCAGGTAGATCGATCCGTGAGCGAGTCGGCGTGATGAAATCTGGCCCCCAGCCTTGCGTTTCGTAAAACCCTTTCGCGCTAGCATCCGTCAATTCGATGCGCGTGAGCCATTTCACATGTTTTTCGCCGAAGTAGCCCGGCACAATCACGCGTAACGGATAGCCGTGCCGGTGCGGCAATCGCACGCCGTTCATGTTGTAGGCGAGCAAAGTCGTCGGCTCCATCGCCTTCTCCAATCGAATGGTATCGGCGTAATTATCAACACCATGTAGGCGCACCCGAGCGGCATTGGAAAGCGGCGCGGCGCGTTCAAGCAAATCGCGTAGTGGCACACCTTTCCAAATGGCATTGCTGATCAGGCCCGCATCCAGCCCATTGCTAATGCACATAAGCGTCGTCTGCTGTTCGCGCGCCGGTAGCCCAAGCAGATCCTGAAATCGCCACGTGGCGCGATTTTGCACAAGGCCGTTCACTTCAAGGTGCCAGAGATCGACATTCACCTTCGGATCGACCACGTTCTTCGTCACGCAATAGAACAATTCGTTAGGCGTAATCGGCTCGACGATTCGGCCTTTGTATTGCGTGCCGTCGTAGCTGAACGTTGCACGACGATAAAGTGTGCGAGCCAGCGCAATGCCGCCGCCGGCTACGGCGGCTCCAATTGCGCCAAGCACAAACGCCCGCCGGCCAATGACCGGAGTAAATTCGTAACCGCGCTTGCCGATTTTCAGTGTCGCCAGAAATTGAAAAGCCGCGACGAGCGTTCGCTCGAACAAAAACACGCAAAGCGCGAAACTCACGAGCGTGACCAGGCGCGCGGCATCAATAGGCAGGCCAACATAGCTTGTGCCTAGGACCGGCCATAACGCGATTGCGAACGCAACGATCGGTAGCACAATAAAGATCGACATCGTCCACATTGCCGATGCGCGTGCCCGATTACGTCGCGCGAGCAAGCCGAACATCGCGCCGCCAATCGCAGCAACCAGGAGTTGACCGGCGATTGTTGACCCAACGCCGAGTTGTTTCAAATGATTGTAACCGCCGACCTTGCCCATAAGGGAAAGAAACGGACCCGGCGGGATGAAAACCGAAAGACGATCGCCGATGATGATGAGCGGTGTCGCGACACCCAGTGCAGCAAGCAATAACATCGCCGTTGTCATCACGATTCCCGCGAGCAAACCGGCGAGCAAACCAGCAAAAATCGCCTTTGTTCTACTCATTCGGCACGAATATGAGTTGTAGAGGCGCTGGTGCCAAGTACCTGATGATTCGCTTCGGGCGATCGCGGCGGCGAACGCTTCCAGAGCAATTTACTTTGTAGTTGCGAGGATTTTATGCACGCGCTCCACCACCATCGTGGATGTAACCTGTTTCATGCAGGCGTGATCAAATGGGCACTGGCTGAGCCGACGATAATTGCATGGCGAGCATGGCAAGTCCACGCGCACGACCGATTCCGGTCGTTGGTAAGGCCCGATGTGAACCGGATTGGTCGGCCCGAAGATGCTGACCATCGGTTTACCGAGCGATGCGGCGAGATGCATCGAGCCGGAGTCATTCGTCACGGCTACCTCCGCACGCTGAATAAGCGCCGCTAATTCTGCCGGCGTGGTCTTACCTGAAAGATCGCATGCGCCGGGTGCCGCGGCTGCGATTTGCCGGCAACGCTGCTGGTCGCGCTTCGTGCCTGCGAGCGCCACGGCAAATCCATCGTGAAGGAACGCGCGCGCGACGCCTGCAAAACCTTCAATCGTCCAGTGCTTGGTCTCCCAGATCGTTCCAGGAACCAAAACTACAAGCGGCTTGGACGCGGCCACACGGTGCTCCTCCAGCAATCGCCGCGCTTTAAATGTGGTTTCCGATGAGAGGTGAATAGTAAGATCAGGCGGATCATCATCGAGGCCAAGCAACGGCGCGACCCAGAGGTAACGATCGATTGCGTGAACATCGAGCGTCGGAATCGGAATCCGG
>Ga0209803_1002412_pt1 | contig 11710 bp, 11 predicted proteins | sample GraSoiAngelo_138_FD_185895 | JGI IMG/M metagenome (GOLD analysis project Ga0209803, IMG submission 185895) | Grasslands soil microbial communities from the Angelo Coastal Reserve, California, USA - 14_0929_09_40cm (SPAdes) (version 2) | ecosystem: Environmental > Terrestrial > Soil > Grasslands ... | reverse complement strand
TAGAATTCGAGCCTAGTAATTGCTGGTTATTCGGTGCAGGCTTGTTCTGGAAGAGAGTCACCCATATTGGATCACTCTGAATTAGAGCAGAGACTGCTCTTTTTTCTTATTTAGGCTTTCGTCCTGAACGAAGCCCAATCGCCAGTGTCAAACGCGAAGAGGGGGGCGTTTGTTTACCGACTAACCTGGCGCTCCAATTCCTTGCCAGCCAGGTTTTCCTCCCTCGGGACCCAAACGAGCTTGGCTTGTTGAGACTTGAGAAGGCCTTTGCATTCTTCATATATCGTTTTGAGATTCTGCGCGTTGACTTTCCACCCGTCTTGCAGCTGACCAACGAGAAGTTTGCTGTCGGTGAAGATCGTCGCGCCCTTGGACCTCGGATCTCTCAATGCTTGGAGAAGCGCGAAGTATTCCATCTCATTGTTCGTAGCGTTTTCTACGGTTCCCCTGATCTTGGAGCTGTCTTCGAATATTATGCAGTATTTCCCCTTCTGGCCAGGTAACAATGCTCCGGATCCATCAATCCAGATTTTCATAGATTTGGTGCCTGTCGGAGGTCAGTTGCTTAAGCATGCAAGAAATTTTGCGAATATTGAAGTATTCAACTAGGCTTTTTCCGGTTTGACCTTCAGCTTCTCTGGAAGATACTTGTCAACTATGTAGGTGAGTCCATATCTGCTGAAGGCTTCTTGCTCTGACTTCTTTCTGATCTTCCGGAACGTATCGATTTCACGATTCCACATGCTACCTTTGTAACGTGGATCTTTCTCCAACTCGTTGAGCCTTTTTATGTCTAGATCGGTCAGTGGGTCGCTTGGTAGTTTGTAGTCTACAATGTCTGTGGCCCAGACGCCGCTCCAGACAGCATCCGGAGTATTGAGGTCCCGCAAATGTGCAGCGTTGGCGCTGCCCGAGATTATGACCATGGCAATATGCATGCCCCATGGATCACCGTCAGTGAATATGTAAACCGGCAATTCCAGTTCCTGGTTAAGTCTCCTCAGGATGAACCGCGTGGCTCTCGGGGCTTGGCCTGCTGTATGTATAAGGAGCGCCTTGTAGCGTTGATGGACTCGTTCTTCGATGAACCTTGTAAAGAGACCGCCTTTCTCTATCGCGATCACCTTGTCCACCCTTCTCTTGTCTGGCCGAACAAAGTCCGCGGTTGTGAGGGCGGGGCCGATCATGACGCCGTCGGGGTGGCTGGTCAGATTCAGCTGCCGTCCTTCATACCCCGGGACTGTGTATTCGACGGTCAGGTCGCCGAATATTGCACTGCGTTCCTCAGGGTAGACATTGAAGTCTTCGCGAGAGAACCGAACCACCGACTCGAGATCAGTAATGAGATTGTCACTTTCTTGCTGGTCTTGGAAATCCATCTCGTATGCCTGGGCTGAGTAGAAAACGTCTCGAAGTGTGCTCGTCTTGTTCTGCTCCGTCAACTCATCAACGAACATGGCTGTCCATAATAATTGTGTGAAGGGTCGAATGTGGCGGACGTTCCTGGCGCTTCTCTTCACGCTCCTCTTACCCAGTATGTACTGTCGTGTCTTGTCGTCGTAGAGGATGTTTGCTATGGAGCGGCTCGGCATCTTGACGGATGGAAAGTCGTTCTTGAGCAATTGGCCGTAAACGTCTGAGCCCATTTCTCGGAGGGAGGAGAGAACTTTCTCCTTCCTCTCCTTCATGAGGCTCTTACGCTTGCTCTTCCTCTGCCGTTGATCCTCTTGTTGTTGCTTCTTCTCCTTCTTCCTCGGCGGTATACTTCATCACTCCTTTCAGTAGTTGTTTGACGTCCGGCTCTTTCTTCTCCTTCGCTAAACGTGTCGAGAAAACCGCTACTTTCGGCAGATACTTTTCGAACACGTCCAATCTCTTCTTTTCCCGTTCGAGGTGCTCCCGACGGCTGAGATAGATCTTGAGTGATCTTCCACTCTCCCTCAACGCGTTGAGTATTTCGTGCTCCACCTCAGGTCGGTCCGCAATGAACTCCTTTCCTACCGTCTTGTAGGGTATCTTAGTGCTGCAAACATGCACGAAAACTGCGAGCGGAGTCTCACCAGGTATGACCCTGTAATTACGCCAGTCTATCAGCTCGTTTACGACGTTCCATGAAACGTCACTCGCCTCGTCAAATAGCAAGGGAATCTTGTTCGCGAACCTAAAAAGTAGGATCCTGCCCTCGGCTTGTATGGCTTTCGTGCTTGCTAGGCCTATCTCGACGATGAATGGAAACCCGGCGTACGTGTCAGGTTTCCTCTGTAGAGTTGTGACGAAGGCTGTTCCGTCATCTATCTGCTCCTGACTGACTCCGAGTTCCTTCTTAATCCCCGTCGCCAGCAGCTCCTCCCCGAGGGGTGAGAGGCATGTGGGGTCCGGGGCGAGAAAGTCCTCGTATGATTTCATCGCTTTGACAAGTTTGAGAACATCGTCGGGTCCCATATTCCGAGGCGTCTTCTTCTGACCTAGTCCTGCGTAATGGAGGAATTTTCTTGCGGTCGTCTCTCCGATTCTTTGGAAGTGGCTTCGGAGGAATTCCTGGAGGCTTTTTGCCTCGGTTATTTTCAAGAGTCTTTGGACGGTTTCTACATCGACTCCATGTGGATGTGGAGAGGTCTCGGTCGGCGCTTTCGGAACCTTGGTTGTTCCACGGACGAACTTGTAGAGTCGTCCTCTGGGATCTACGAATGTGATGTTGGCGTACGGAACGATGATCGCGGTCTGCTTCATGTATTCGAGTATCTTGGCCATGGCGCGGCTGTAGTCCGCCTCGGTCCGGAATTCCACGATCGTTCCGCGCCAGTGTGCCGGGTTCGAGCGCTGTTTGTGCTTGATGATCACGGGCTTGTTCTGTTGGATGTCGATCCGGATTTGATATTCGACTATTCTCTTCCTTGGGTTGTTGCTTGATGCGATCGTTGCCTCGCTATGGGTTGTTATCTGTCCGTAGAGTAGGGCCATTTTGCCTCCGAGTCCGAAGGTCCCCCTGGTCTGGCGCAACTTGTACTTAGATCCGTAGAGGACCTGTCCGAAGGCTGACGGGATAATATCGCCAGGAACCCCTATCCCATTGTCCTCTACTCTTACCACGTAGGTGCCGGGACCATCCACTGGACCGGACTCCAGGGAGACCCTGACGTAGATATCGGGGGGTATTCCGCCCGTTTCGCATGCGTCGAGAGAGTTTTCTACCAGTTCGCGGATGGTCGAGTATAATGCTCTAGAGGGGCTTGTGAAGCCCGCGATGTCACGGTTGCGATAGAAGAAGTCGGCTGCACTAATCTCCTGGAACGCTTCTTGGACGAGTGTCATGGTTTCTTGGCTTGTACCTGTTGGCCTTCCCAGAGGCCCAGTGCCTTCTCCTTCTTCGCCTCGCTCTTCTTCCTTCGGAGGAATTTATAAACGGTCCCGTGCTGCCTACCTTTGAGAAGCTTCTCGATGGCATCCTTGGCCGTGGAAACTGACTCATAGCTTCCAATAATCGAAACCGTGTGCCCGCTTACTGAGACCAGGGTTCCTGTCATCTCCTCGATTATCCTCCGGGTTTTCCCCTCTCTACCGATAATCCGACCATCAACACGTCTAATCTCTGCCTCGTTCTTTCCGAAAATGTCATGAAGATCAAGAACATCCAATGTATTGTCCTCATTTACGAGGCTGAGAGCTCTCTCCGGCGAGAAGCCCCGACCGATTGCGACAACAATGTCCTTCGCCCGCAATGCATTGGATGGATCCTGGGTATCTTTCCTTAGTCTGATGTCCACCAACCCGGTTTCGCTATCGATGGTGAGATCTACGCCCATGGAGTCCTCGACTCGGGATTTTACCGTTCCCTTCGGTCCCACCAAAACGCCGATGCGATCCTTTGGAATTGAAGCGTTTACCCTTACTTCTGAGATCAAGCCTTGGCCACCCTTTTGACGAATTCTTGAGGAGAGACGGTTTTTACCTTGAACTGGCTGAAGTAATGATTCAAGTTTTCGATGTCTCGCTCGAGGAAGGCTTGCGCTTGCGGATGCTCCGTGGTGACCGCTTGACCGAAGTCGATCAGTACAGGATAACCATTCGGCACCATTATGTTGTATTCACTGAGATCCCCATGCACCAGTTTGGCCTTCCTATAGAGCTGCTTGACGATGCCAAGAATAGCTTTGTACCATCCAGTGGGGGACGAGAGGGGCACGTCTCTGAGCAATGGTGCTGGCTTGCCGTCTTTCCCGATGAAGCTCAGGACGAGGACATTCTTCTCTACGGCGATCGGGGTTGGAACGTTTATTCCTGCTTCTTGGGCAAGTTGGAGGTTCTTGTATTCTTTGAGCGTCCACATGTCGACAATATCCGCGGTCGAATGCGGTATCTCCCTGAATCTCTGGTCGCCAACAAGATATTTGAGCCGGCCCTGTCGGAAGATGGCCGAGGTTGTGAGGAAGATCTTGATGGCCACCTCACCACCTTCGCCGTCGGTTCCTCGGTACACTCTGCTTTCTTTTCCGGACTTGATGACACCGTGAATCTCTTTCAGTTTTCCCGTGTTCAGTAGTCTTAGGACGGTCATTATCGTCCGTCGATCAAAGACCTCTTCGAGAGTGTCTAGGTTTTCGCTCCGCTTATTCTTCATTCTAGACTCTCTGTCGTATCGCACCTCTTGCTTGAGGAGCCGCTGGTCAACCTTCTCCCTTGTCAGATGCCTACGCCAGCCCACTATAACCGAAAAACTTCATCAAGCATATCCCTGAGCTGCATTGCATATCTGAAGTTTGGGGAAAGTATGGACCAGTTTCCCATCCTTCTCTCCAACATTCATCCGGCTATTCCAATCATGAACGAAAAATCAGCCCGGGACCGTCTTATCTATATAGTCTGTTTCGCAGGCTGGCTTTTTTCATCGTCGACCGGGTTGACATTCGATTCCATAATATGGCCTAGCATTGACCTCGGCAGGGTTAGTGTTGGCTTCTCGGGCAGAATCCCGTCAGGTCTAACCACGAGAATCCCAATTAATAACGCTGCAAACATGATGTACTCTAACCAATTAACGTCGACAGGTATGAATGGTTGAAAATTGAACTTCACCTGGTCGACGGCCTTGAGTAAGAGGGTGAATGAAAACGCCCCAAGTGCAACACCAGCATTGTTTGCGGCTCCGCCAAGGATTAGAATAACCCAAATCCAGAAGGTCCAAGTCACTCTCGTCCAAGTCTCAGCTCCGACAGATCCCAAGTAGAATGTCAACAGAGCGCCTGCCATCCCGCTAATCGCGGAAGCCACAACTATCACTTTCCTCCTGATAGCGACATCGTTCTTTCCAAGCGACCTAGAAGCCAGTTCGCTATCCCTAATGGCTCTAAGAGTTCTTCCCAGTGGCGATCTGACCACTTTCTCGCAATACACGAACACGAGCAATGCGAAGGCGCCCAAAACTAGCAAAACGACAACATCCCTGACACCTATTTCGTCTCCGAAGAACCATCCGAATACGTTGGGAACTTCAATGCCTTGAGTACCGCCTATGATTGGCTCATATCCAGAGAGTATGATTTGGAAAAACTGGGCAGCCGCAAGTAGCAGCATTCCGAGATAGTCCTCTCGCAACCTTATAGCCGGATATGAGGCTGCAAAACCCAAGACCGCTCCTACTACCGCTGCCACGAGCACGCCAAACAGTAGAATGCCAATCGATAGCCCAGGGTTGTGTGTCAGCGCAGCATCGATTTGAGGGATCACCTGGTAGATGTACCCGGTATAGTTACCATGCGTATTTATCATGAGGACAAACGCAGCTAGCTGACCTGAAGCTGAACCAGCAGCGGCCGCACCCGCGGCGACAAACATCACTTTTCCAAAGTTTGGAATCCCTGCGTATCCAGCCTCAAGATTGAGCGTAAGGCTGACGACGAGGAAGAGCGAGTAAAGCGTGAGAAGATCGATTGAAAACCTGACTACGTCGATTCCGAAGAGTTGGATAATAGGAACCATCGCCACTCAGGACTCACCCCTTGTTAGCTTCGCCATTGAGTGGTAAAGCCGTCTCAGTTGAGACGCGAAAGAAGGATATGCCTTGACAAAGATCCTGTGCCAATCGATGGAAGTGATACCTTTGGGCAATACTAGCAGAGTCACAACCATGATGATCAGTGGGATTCCTTTTTGATAAATTCCAACCCAAGACCCAAGTTGATCTAGCGCAACCTTAGTGACAAGAACCTCGCTGGCACCAATTATCAGTCCTCCTAGTACAGAGCCATAGATGCTGGCGAGTCCTCCCAGTACACTTGCAGCGAAGATTTCCACTATTAGATTCGAGCCGCCTGTAATCCCTCCTGGGAGCCAGAGGACATAGTACGAACCAGACATTGCCGCGAAGCCTCCCGCCAATAACCACGCAAAAACGTATACCCTCTCCACATTTATGCCCACCACTCGGGCGAGGCTGGGGTTCTCAACTGACGCTCGCATAGCAACGCCGAGTTTGCTCTGTGTTAGTAGAAGGAAAACGGCAAGCGTTACGATACCGAGCGAAATTGGAGCCACATATACTATTCCTGCCGTGCCAAACAGCGTGAAAGAGTCAGGAATCGGGTAGAATTGCTTGCTGTCAATAAACGCGTAACGTGACGTTAGGTAGTCGGAGTATATCCCAAATATCCCGACGAATGCAATATCAACGGCGAGTGTCGCGATCATTAGAGCGACCAACGACGAGCCCCTTTTAGATAGAATCCGAAGAACTCCTAGATACATGGAGACCGATGCGACGGCACCCAGCGCGAAGGCTATAGGTGCTGACGCGTAAGGACTTATCTTTTGAATGCGATAGAGTGCGAAGGCAGTGTACATTCCAATCGTGACGAAAGAACCGTATGCGAAGTTCGGAACCTTCGTAGTGAGATACGTTAGAGTAAGGCCGAGTGCCATCAGACCAAAAAGGGACGCATAAACAATGGTATCTGTGACAAAGGCTTCGACCAAGTATTCACCTAGATTGTCATGAGTCCCAAACTCTAATATAGCTTATATGCCGTCAGCGTGAAAACCAATCTGCAAAATTGCAACCCTCAACACCTTCAACAAAGTCCGCTGGAAGAACCATTTCTCTCGTTGTAGGCATAATAATGCTGATCGTTGGGGCGGGAGTAGGTGCTGGCATCACTTATGCAGGCCTGCGACTCAACCCAACCGGTTCAGGAGCAGTCTGTTCCTCCAATCAAACATTGACAATTGGGGAACTCCTCGATTTGTCATCGGACCTTGCCAGCCAAGGCACACGTGCAAAGGATTCTTCCATACTAGCCATTGAAGACATCAATGCGTTCCTTTCCGCAGCAGGATGCAATCTAAGATTCGCCAATTCAGTCACTGACTATGCCCTTGACGATTCTAAAGCTCTCACTGCAATAACATCGTTTGCAGCCTCCGGAATCCAGGTTGTCGTAGGTCCTTTGAATAGCGGCTCCGCCGCGGCCATATTGCAGTATGCAAACTCGAACCACATCGTCCTGATCAGCCCATCATCGACCTCAGTCGCTTTGTCCATCGCCGACGATTATTTGTTTCGAACGGCCCCTAACGATCGATGGCAAGGGCAGGCTGACGCAAGGATGATGAGAGATAGACAAGCAAATGCGGTGATCATAGTACAGAGACACGATGCCTATGGCGACGCCTTGGCAAATGCCACGGGTGCTTATTTCAAAGTTGACGGCGGAACCGTCATTGACACAATCCCATACGCCAAGACACTTACCACGTTCAGTACCGTGCTTGACCAAGTTCAATCGGACTACAATACCTACCACACCGCCAATCCAACTGCGAAAATAGCTCTTGACTTCATATCTTTCGAAGAATTCGGGGCAATGATACTACAGGCCAAGAACAATTATCCGTCCTTTCCATGGTCAACTCCATGGTTCGGAGTCGATGGCGAGGCACAGGACGCAGTAATAACAAATTCGACCTACGGTGGCCCAGTTGCTCAAGTAGTTCTCCCGTCTACCTTGTACGGATTTCTGAACAACACCAAGACGCAAGCGCTCTTTACTAAGTTCGCAAGTAGATTTCCGGGCAACATTTGCGACGCATACTGTTTAGGAACTTATGACGATCTGTGGATCGCCGCACTCGCTACACTCCAGGCCGGAAGCTACAGCGGCACGGCGATAAAGTCAGTCATGCTAACAGTTGCCAACAACTTCTACGGTGTGACCGGACCCAATCAGCTGGAAGCCAGCGGAGACCGAGTAGCTACAATCTACCAAATCTGGAAAGTTGTCACCTCAGGGACCAGCCAAACATGGGTCTACGCAGGAGTCTGGGACTCTGCTTCCGATGCAGTGAACTGGTCCAATGCTCCTCCGTCACTGTAGAACGAAAACCAAAATACCTTCTTTTCTCTCTTTTTTATGTGCCTTATATGCAAACCAATATTCTCTCCGTCCAAGGAATCACAAAATCTTTCGGGGATCTCCATGCGCTGGACGGCATTTCTTTGGATGTGCCACGACAAAAGGTAAGCATCCTTATTGGCCCAAACGGCTCGGGCAAGACCACTTTAATCAATGTAATCAGTGGAATCTACAAACCCGACGCTGGTAAGGTTCGTTTCAATGAGAAAGACATCACGGGTTCTCCGCCATACCAACTTTACCAAATGGGAATGGCGCGAACGTTCCAGATTCCAGCGCTGTTCTGGAAGTTGACAGTATTGGAGAATCTTCTCGTTGCCGAAAAGTCCAATCCCGGTGAATCCTTTCTGAATTCCTTGCTTAAAGGCCGATGGATAAACAGTGAGACAAGGTCCGTCGAAAAGGCCTCCAGAATGCTAGGACTGCTCGGACTCTCAAGGGTCTGGGATCAGCCATGTTACAATCTAAGCGGCGGACAGATGAAGCTCGTCGAAATCGGAAGAGCTCTGATGTCGAACGCTCAAATCCTCCTTCTGGATGAGCCTGTTTCTGGAGTAAATCCAACCCTCGCTCATGAAATATTCTCTAGAATCTTGAGACTACGGGACGAGTTCGGATTGACCTTCTTCATAGTCGAGCATCGATTGGAAGTTGCATTGCAGTACGTTGACGCGATTTTCGCAATGGCCCTTGGAAAGCTCATCGCATCAGGCAACCCTGAAGACGTGTTGAAGGATGAGAAAGTTATCGAGGCCTACTTGGGTGGCTGAGGATGATTAAGGTTGATGAAGTATCCGCGGGCTACGGAAAACTCCAAATTCTAGATGACGTATCAATAGAAGCTAGACCAGAAAAAATAACGGTAATAGTGGGTCCCAACGGTTCAGGCAAGAGCACTCTCCTAAAGACGATCGCCGGACTCACCAACATATACAGAGGCTCAATTACTCTTAGCGGGACTAAGATATCTGGCCTCCCACCCTACAAGATCGCTCGAATGGGAATCGCCTACCTCCCCCAAACAGAAAGCACCTTTACACGTCTTACCGTTGCAGAGAATTTCAAAATGGCTGGCTACACAGTGGAAGCAAATGATCTTAAAGAAAGGTTGGCAAAGGCTCTCGAAATTTTCCCCAAATTATCGTCCTACCTGAACTCGAAAGTCTCGAATCTCAGCGGAGGAGAAAGACAGATGGTTGCGATGACCATGGCACTACTGAGAAAGCCCAGTGTGATAATGTTTGACGAGCCCACGGCGAACTTAGCCCCCATAATCGCGACGGACGTGCTTAACACGATATCCAATCTATCGAAAGACTCAGGTCTCACAGTCTTACTCGTAGAACAAAATGCAACACGAGCACTAAAGATTGGTCACTGGGCATATTTGCTTGCCAGCGGGAAAACCATCTTCCGCGGTACCACCAAGGAACTTTTGGAACATCGAGAACTCGGCCGACTGTACTTGGGGCTCACCGTCTCTGAATCCGGCTCAGGAAATAGACCCAGCTGACTTCAGGAATTTGTCAGTGCTCGCTTTGAGCCTAATCAATCTATAGCCTACGATTCGCAATCTGATCACAAGGAGTCAGTCTATGAGGAAAAACCCGTAACCCTTTCGACTCTTCTCATTAGGAAGAGAGGCAAGGGTCGTTACTCCGCAAACTCTCAGACGCCAGAACACGAGAGGTTCCTTCACTTAACAAATTTCATGCCCTTCCTAGGCAAAGGAGTCGAATTCGCCCATTTTGAGCTCCGTTTGGCAATCGGAGCTCACTTTTTCTGGCCCCCGTTGTCCTCCTCGTAAAATTCCGCTATCTTTAAATGAATAATACTGTTTCCGCGAAATGCTATTCTTGCATTTTGAGCGATTTGAAGCAGTTCTCGCTCATTTTGAGGCGCAGTAGAAAATATAATTGTAAAAAAGGGGGGGTAGATTGTGAACTTTCAAGACGTGAAAGAGACATTCCGAATACTTTCGGAGTAATCCTCGTTCTGACTGCGCTCTTCACAGGCCAAGAACTGCTAATAACAATATTACCGGCTATTGCAGGACTAAGCCATTCTCAGAAATCAGATCTGTCGCCACAACATTGACCGACAATCTCAAGAGCCCTCATTTAGCGACCTTTTGGTTTTACTAATCGCCTGCACTAGAGTTAGGTATTGACGATGAAAGTAGAGCAGAGTCCTAGATGTGATGCTCCGCCCGGCAGAGGTCCGTCCCAACTAGCTTAGTTGCGAAGCGTGAATAGTGTCGTCTCTCGCGTCTCCGAAACGAGATTTCACCGTAACGTGAATGGTTTTCCCTCTCGTAGCACGTTTTCAGGAACCCGCTCCCTCCATTTCTCAAGCCAAACTAGCTCTGGCTTTTGTTCCCTGAGATCGTCAGGCAGCAATTGTGGTATTTCGTCCATTATCGGGTACCATCGCCCGCACTCCTGACAGACCAGCATGCCCTCCACAATCTCCTCCTTCTCCTCGAAAACGTGTAGATCAAGAGGGTAATGTTTGTCCATTGGGCAGGCCAATATATCCAACAAACGTTTCTTCAATCTTCGAGCCCTACAGTGATTGAGAATCAACCGATGGATAAAGCCTAGCGTGCCTTCCCGTGAGACAAAGTTGCTATCTCGGGGTTTTGCAATTCCATAACTCGCTGGGTCCTGCCTGACTCGAGGGCGGCATCGCAGATTTTGATCGCTTCAATGGCGTCCTTTCCTGAGGGACTTGGTTCCAAGTCTTCCCGAACGGTTCTGATGTAGTTCTCAAGTTCCAATCTGAGTGGCTCGTCCCATTTCACGGTTGGTTTGACAGTCTTCTCCGAATCATCCACCGAAATCTCTTGGCTAATGTAATCCAGATTAATCGTCGCCTCGCTTCCGGTGATGATCAAAGTCCTGACCTTTCTAGGAGTCAGCCAATTGGCATCAATAAAGCCGGTAGTGCCGTGATCAAAACGCAGCATGATCTCGGCGTAATCCTCGAATGAATGTTTCAATGATCCGGTCTGGGCATACACAAGTGTCACTTCTTTTCGCAAGAGGAATCGCATGATGTCAATATCATGGATTGCTGTGTCTTTGACTACTCCGACGTCTCCGATCCTAACCGGCCAACGGGTCACTCGGCGTCCCGTCGCAAGGATCACCTCTCCAGCTTCATTACGCTCAAGCATTTCTTTCACCAAGCCAACACCTGGATTGAACCGTTCAATGAATCCAACCAAGAGCTTTCTCCCGGCCTTACCGGCGGCCTTCACAAGTTTCTCAGCTTGATCTCTATTACCGTTCATTGGCTTCTCA
>Ga0209803_1002406_pt1 | contig 11720 bp, 6 predicted proteins | sample GraSoiAngelo_138_FD_185895 | JGI IMG/M metagenome (GOLD analysis project Ga0209803, IMG submission 185895) | Grasslands soil microbial communities from the Angelo Coastal Reserve, California, USA - 14_0929_09_40cm (SPAdes) (version 2) | ecosystem: Environmental > Terrestrial > Soil > Grasslands ... | reverse complement strand
CCGGCGGGCGTCGCCAGCAGGAGGTAGAGATCCCCGTCGTGGTCGAAGTCCACGAACAGCGCCCGGGCGGTGGGCGCCGTGTCGGCCAGGCCGGGCGCGACGTCCCGAAACTTGCCGCCGCCCGCATTGCGAAACAGGGCCCCGCCGCCGCGAGTCGCGACGTACAGGTCGACCCGTCCATCGTTGTCGTAATCGCCGAACGCGGCCGCGGTGGGGCGATCGCGCAGCACGACGCCCGCGCTCGCCGTGGTTTCGATGAACCGCCCCTGGTTACCGCGAAACAGATGACCCGAGACGAACAGATCCTCCGTCTCATCATCGTCGTAATCGCCCACCGCGAGGGCCACGGCGCGCTCGAGCGAACCGGCCAGGCTGTCGGGGAGCGCCTCCACGCTCTCGAGCCCGCTCCCGGCTGTGACATCTCTGAACCGGATCTCCGCGGCCATCGCCCGAGCGTCCTGGGTGGGAACCGCCAAGTTCGGGTTGAACGTCAGGACGGGATAACCGACCAGTGGGTCGCTCCGGCCGCCGAGGTGCTGCAGGCTGACCTGATACGCGGCGGTGACTTCCATCGCCTGATGGAAGCGCTTCGCCGCAGCCGCGGCCTCGGTCGCTCGCCCCGCCCGCGCCGAACGGAGGGCGCGTTGGAAGAAGCGCGCGGCCTCTCGCGGCAACTGCGGCAGTTGGCGTTGCAAAATCTCGAGCTGGGCGGCCGCATCGTCGGCGGCACCGCGCGCGAGCAGGAGGTCCACCAGCTCGAGCCGCGCCGCGATGTTCGCCGGAGCGCGGGTGACCACCTGGCGCAGGTAACTCTCCTGGCGTTGCCGCTCCTCCGGATCGGGCGAGCGCCCGGCGAGCTCAGCGGCAGCGTACAGCGCCCGGATGTCGGTGGAATCGCGGCGCAGTACTCGCTCGACCTCGCGGCGCGCCTCGGGCTGCCGCCCGGTCAGCTCGTACACTTTGGCGCGCATCAGCCCGATATTGCTGTCGGCTGAATCGAGCGCCGCCGCGCGACGGAGCTGGGCCTCGGCCTCGCGATAGCGACCTTCCCGCAGATAGACGAGTCCGAGGTCGGCATACCCGACGGCCTGGTCGGGGGCGAGCTTGACGACCTTCTCGAACTCCGCTTCGGCCTGTGGCAGCTGGTTCGCTTGCAGGTAGGCCAGACCCCATGTTCGGGCCGTGACGGCCGCGGCGCTGCTGGCGACGCTGTCGCCTCCCGGCGTTGCGCCCCGGCACGCCGCTGCCAGCAACCATCCGATCACACACAGGTTTCTTCTTGCGCCCACTCTGTCTCCTCCCCCTCGGCGCCGGGGAAGATCACCCGCGCCACGCACGCGGACAAGTGCGCGCGCGACGCGCGTTTCTTGTGTAGCCCACGCGGCCGGTGATATCGTTCACGCCGTGACCCTACCTCGCCCAGTGTGGCGCCAGGGCGTCGTCAGTGTTTCTTTCCTGGCCGCCATCGCGCTCGTTCTCGTCCTGAACCGTCGCGCGGCCGGCTCCGGCGATGCTCCAGCGGAGCCGCAGTTTCACTTCACCGACATCACGGCCGAGGCGGGCATCGACTTCGTGCATCACGGGCCGACCGTCGACCCGAAGCTCGACAACATCGCTCCGCTCGTGAGCTCGTTGGGCGCGTCCGTGTCGGTCGCAGACGTGAACAACGACGGATGGCCCGATCTCTACTTCACGAACAGCCGGTTCGGATATCCCAACGCGCTGTACCTGAACCGCGGCGACGGCACATTCGTGGACACCGCCCGCGCGGCCGGCCTCGCGGACGTGAACCGCCCCGGGGAAGGCGTGTCGATGGGTGCCGTATGGGGTGACTTCGATAACGACGGTCTGGAGGACGTGCTGATCTACAAGTGGGGCTACCTCCAGCTCTTCAAGAACATGGGCAACCTCCACTTCAAGGATGTGACCGAGGCCGCCGGGCTGCGCCACTGGATGAACGCGAACGGGGCCGTGTGGTTCGACTACGATCGGGACGGGCTGCTGGACCTCTACGTGGGGGGCTACTACCGCTCCGACATCGACTTCTGGCACCTCAAGACCACGCGCATCATGGAGAACAGCTTCGAGTTCGCCACCAACGGGGGCAAGAACCGCCTGTTCCACAATCTCGGGGGCGGGCGCTTCGAGGACGTGACGGACAAGATGGGCGTGGGGAGCACGCGCTGGACGCTGGCGGTTGCCGCGGCGGATTTCAACGGCGACGGCTGGCCGGATCTGTTCCTCGCCAATGACTACGGACCGGAGGAGCTGTACCTGAATGACCACGGCCAGCGGTTCGTGCTCAGCCGGGTGGGCCTGGAAAGCGATTCCAAGAGCGGCATGTCGGCCACGCTAGGCGATGTGCTGAATCGCGGGCGTGTGGACGCGTTCGTGACGAACATCTCGGAACCGGGCTATCTATTTCACGGGAACAACCTGCGCCTCAACTTCCTGCCGGAGCTGGGCCGGTTCCAGCAGGCGGCCGCAGGGGTCGTCGCCGATGCGGGATGGGCGTGGGGAGCGCAGCTGGGCGACCTGGACAACGACGGACGCAACGAGCTGTTCATCGTCAACGGCTACGTGTCGGGCGACCGCGATCGGAGCTACTGGTACGCGGCCTCGAAGATCGCCGGGGCGTACGGGCCCGTGTTCGAAGATGCGAGGTCCTGGCCCGCCATCGGCACCGCGAGCCTGTCCGGGTACGAGCGCTCGCGGGTGCTCGTGAACCGCGGCCTGGCGGGTTGGCGCGATGTCGCCGCTCAAGTCGGCGTGACCGACGAGTACGACGGCCGCGCCGTCGTGCTGGTCGACCTGTTCAACCGCGGCGTGCTCGACGTGGTGGTGGCGAACCAGAAGCAGCCTGCCCTGGTGTACAAGAACACCGTCGCGCCCGGCAACCATTGGATCGCATTCAAGCTCGTGGGCACCCGGTCGAACCGCAGCGCCATCGGTGCCGAGGTGACCGTCGAATTCGGAGCCGAGCGCCAGCTGCAGATCGTGCACGGCGGGGTGGGATTCGCGAGCCAGAACGACCGGCGGCTGCACTTCGGGCTGGGACGCACGGGGCGCGCGGACCGCGTCATGATTCGGTGGCCGTCGGGCACCAGGCAAACGATCGAGCACCCCGCGGTGGACCAGCTCCACATCGTCACCGAGCCTCGGCCTGACGCGTGACCGCGGTCGCTGCGCCGACCATCCGAGAGCGAAGCCGGGCGCTGTGGACCAGGCTGGGCCAGCTGGATCCCCGCTACCTGGTCTCGTTCCTCATCACGCTGGTCCTGGTGCTGGGCGAGGCGCGCTACGGCATCCTCGGCGGCTACGATCGGCTCGCCGTCGCCCTCGGCGTTTGCGTGGCGACCGAGCTGGCTCTGTCGCGCTGGTTGCGGGGGCGCTTCGCGAACCCGCAGAGCGCCTACATCACCGGCATCAGCCTCGCGCTCCTGATCAAGCCGCGTGTCGATCTGCTCTGGCCGTTCGCGCTGGGCGGTTTTCTCGCGATCGCCTCGAAGTACGTGCTGCAGTACCGTGGCCGGCACCTCTGGAACCCGAGCAACTTTGCCATTGCCCTGCTCGTGCTGGCGGCGCCGGCGAGCGTCGCCATCCTCAGCCGCCAATGGGGCAACGACCTGGCCACGAACGCGGTGATCTGGTGTTTCGGGCTCCTCATCGTGACTCGAGTCCGCATGCTCCACATCACGCTCACCTATGTGGCGGGCTTCGTCGCGCTCGCGGCGCTGCGCCATTGGATCGTCGGCGGCCCGCTGCTCGCAGAAATCGCGCCGATCACCGGCCCGATGTACCAGCTGTTCATTTTCTTCATGATCACCGACCCCAAGACGACCGTGAGCACGGTCCGGGGCCGGATCATCGTGGCCGCTGCCGTGGCTGTGGCCGAGGCCGCCATCCGTTTGGCGGGGGATTTTCACGTGGCCGCGCTGAGTCCGCTCTATCCGGCCCCGCCGATGCTCGCCCTCGCGATCGTCGGCCCGGTCGCGAACCTGATCGACCTGGTCCTCACCCCCCAGGCGCATTGAGTCTCCCCTCTCCCGAAGGGAGAGGGGATCAATGGGGTGAGGCCCGCAGTGGGCGAAGCACCTGAAGCCTGTCGTTGTTGCGGGCGACGATAATCAGGCGCCTGCCGTTCGCCTGGCGCAGCCATCCCAAGTGCCGCACCTGGCCCTCGATCATGAGGCCGCTCCGATCCATGTCGACCGCCGCGAAGCGGCCGTCCGCCATGCCGGAAAGCAGTAGGCCATAACTTGCGTCGTAGCGGCCGAGCACCGGCGGAACGCCGTACAGATTCCCGCCCACCAGGAGATCCGGCCGCCCGTCGCCATCGAAGTCCCCCACCAGCGCGGCGCGGATCGGCGCGAATTGAGCCTCGGCGGGAAGGGGCCGCAGGGTGAAGGTCCCGTTCCCGTTGTTCAGGGCCACGGAGCTCGCGAACACGCGGGCTTCTCGAACCGTCGCCTGGGCGAGCTCCCCGGCTGGGACAATGTCCTCGACTCGAGCCGCGCCGAAATCCGCGTACGTGGCGTAGCGGGCTCTCAACCGGGGGATCAGGCTGAGCAACTCGTCCCGACCGGCGAGCGGGTAGCTCACGCCCTGTTTGTAGAACGTGAGGATCTGCTCCAGCGTCCCGTTGTGGCCGAAGTCGCCCACGTACATGCGCGTGGGCTCCGTCGGCGACGCCCGGAGGTAGGAGTTGAGCCCGAGGTTGCCGAGGACCAGGTCCGGGCGCCCGTCCCCGTTCAGGTCGGCGACCGTGACGCTGTTCCACCAGCCTTCCGTTCCCGCAAGCCCGGCCTCGGCGGTCCGGTCCACCAAACGGCCATTTTCTTGATGGAATACGCGGACCGGCATCCATTCCCCGACGACGATTAAATCGAGCTTCCCGTCGTGGTCGTAATCGATCCAGGCGGCGGAGGTCACCATCCCGACCTCCGCAAGCGCCGGGGCCTTCTCGAGCGTGACGTCGCGGAAGTGCCCGGTGCCGTCGTTCTCCAGGAGATAGCTTCGGGGCGTGAGGCCGTAGTGGCGCGACACGACCCGCCGCCCGACGAACAGGTCGAGATGCCCGTCGCCGTTCCAGTCCCCCGGCACGACGCAGGAGCCACTCTCCGCAAGACGCGGGAGGGCCAGCGAGTCCCGGTGGAAATGTCCACGGCCGTCGTTCAGGTAAAGGCGGTCCTGGAGGGGGGCGTCGTCCTTCTCGAACTCGTTGCCGCCGCTCACGACGTAGAGATCGGCATGCCCATCCCCATTCGCGTCGAAGAACACCGCGTCGACGTCTTCGCTCAGACTGTCGGCCGGAAACGCGCCCTGGGGGCTCGCGCGGAACGTGCCGTCGCGTCGCCGGATGAAGAGCCGGCCGGCCTGCCACTTGGCGCCCCCGACGTAGATGTCGTCGCGGCCGTCGCCGTCGACGTCGCCGACGGCCAGGGCGGGGCCTTCGCTCGACAAGAGGTGCGGGATCAACGGCTCGCGGTGGAAGTCGTAGAAGCGATTCTCCTGGTGGGTGAAATCGATGCCGAGGCCTGCAGTCACGTCCTCGAAAAGAGGCTCTCCCGTAGAGTCACTCTGCCGCCCTTGCCGCCCCTGCCGCCCTTTGCCGCCCGCATCCTGCTGCGACAGCGTGAGCGTGCGATCGACCGCCACGTTGGTCAACGTCTGAGACCGGCGATCCGGCCAGATGACGCGCAAGGAGTCGATCGTGGTCGAGCCCCCCAACCCGAAGTGCAGGCGGGGATCGACGGAGGACTGGAACCCGCGCGTGGGCATCTGCTCCAACAACTGGGTCGTGCCGCCCTGTCTGACGACGACCTTCGCGCCGATCCCCGCCGTGTTGGCGCCGGAGCCCCGCAGCACCACCTGGAGGTAGTGGTTCTTGTTCAGCTCGCGCGAACGGTTTCGATAAATCGCGGCCCGGGCGTCGATCCGGTTCACGACCAGATCGAGCGCCCCGCTGTTGTTCAAGTCCGCGTACGTCGCGCCGTTCGAGAAACCTGGCTGCGCGAGCCCCCAGGCTCGCGCCTGGTTCGTGAACGTCAGATCTCCGTTGTTGCGATACGCGTAGTTGGCGACCGGGACGTGCGGCATCTTCTCGATGATAGCGCGGGAGAGCCCCGCCATCCCATCGCGCAGCGACGCCTGGACGGTGGGGTTGCTCACATACGTGAGGTAGTCGAGGTCGTTCGGCCGGTGATAGATGCCGCTGGTGATGAACAGGTCCTTGTAGCCGTCGTTGTCGAGGTCGGCGAACAGGGGGGCCCAACTCCAATCGGTGGCAAACACTCCGGCCAGATAACCGATCTCACTGAAGCGCCGGCCGCCGCGATTGAGCTGCAGCGTGTTGCGGGCATATTGCGGATGATAGCCGGCCTCGAGCTTCTGGTTGTAGACGTCGAAGCTCTCGGCATTGGCGGAGGTCTTGAGCGTCTGCTCCCGCTCGGGCAGCATGTCGAGAACCATCAGATCCGGTCGGCCGTCGTTGTTGAAGTCGGCGGCGTCCACACCCATGGACGCGTGGCTCGTGTGGCCCACCGAGGTGGCGATCGACTCGGTGAACGTGCCGTCGCAGTTGTTGTAGTAGAGAAAGTCGTCTTCTTGAAAATCGTTGGCGATGTAGAGGTCGGGGCAGCCGTCCCCGTTCAGATCGCTTGCGACCACGCCCAGGCCGTATCGCGTGGCGCCCCCGTGGAGGCCGGCGCGCTCACTCACGTCCACAAAGTGGCCCCCGTCGTTCCGATAGAGGCGGTCACCGATCCCCGGACGCCGGGGGTCGCGCGAGCCGTGCGTGGCTGATGCGCGCTCGGGGTGGGCCGCGTGCGTCAGCAGGTACATGTCCAAATCGCCGTCGCCGTCATAATCGAAGAAGAGGGCCTGGGTGGAAAAGCCGTCGAAGTCGAGGCCGTACTCCTTGGTGCGGTCGGTGAACGTGCCGTCCCCGTTGTTGATGTAGAGGACGTTGTGCCCGTGCATCGTGAGAAAGTCGACGCCGGAGACGTAGATGTCGACGAAGCCGTCCCCGTTGACGTCGGCCATGGTGACGCCGGTCTTCCAGCCGTCGGAATCAGCCACACCGGCCCGGTCGGTGACGTCCTCGAACCGATAATCTCCCTTATTCACGTACAGCCGGTTGGGCCCGACGTTCGAAGTGAAGTAGAGGTCGGGCAAGCCGTCGTTGTTGATGTCACCCACCGCTACTCCGCCACCGTCGTAGTAGTACATGTAGGTGAGGATGTTGAACGCGGAATCGTCGGGCAGCCGGTTGGCGAACGTGACGCCGGTGCGGCCCGGCGGCAGGAGCTCGAACAGCTGCGGCTCGCGGGCGCGGCCGCAGCCGGCGACGGCTACGGCCACTAACAGGGCGCCCCACCCAACCCCTTGCGTCTTCGCCTCCGGGACCGCCCCTCGGCGCTCGCGATACAATGGCGACGCGACCGGTGGCCCCGGAGGTGAGGCTCCCAGGGGTGGGGGCGGGTCCCTGTCAGGGAGCCGAACCGCAGGGGCCACCGGTCGTCGGAGCCGATTCACCTGAGTCGCGGCCAGACCCACTATCGCGCCGGCCTGATCCGGATCGCCTGCCCTCCCCCGGGAGCGAGCACCAGGTGCAGACGCGAGGTCGCATCGACTGAGCGCTGGGAGATCGTCACCGGCAGCGGATTGGTGAGCCAATTTGCCCCTGGCCCGTCCGTGTAGATCTCGGCGACGTATTTCCGTCCGGGCGCAAGGAAGGAGAGGGGGACGTCGAAGGTGCGGGCTTCCTCGTCGGTGATGGCGCCCAGGTACCAGCTCGGTCCATTGCGCTCGCGCCGCGCCACGATGACGTAGTCACCGATCTTGCCCGCGATCACGCGGGTCGTGTCCCAGTCGACCGCCACGTCGCGGATGAACTGGAACGCCGGCTGGTGCTCGTAGTTCTCGGGCAGGTCCGCCGCCATCTGGAGCGGCGAGTAGAGCACGACGTACAGCGCCAGCTGCTTCGCCAGGGTCGTCCGGACGCGGGGCTCGTCCGGCCGGCGCGGCCGGCCCGTACCCCGCTCGATCAGGATGTCGAAGATGCCCGGCGTGAAATCCATCGGACCATCGAGCATGCGCGTGAAGAAAAGGATCGTCTCGTGCTCGGGGGGATTGCCCCCCTCGGCGCTCCAGGCGTTGTATTCCTGCCCGCGCGCGCCCTCGCGGCTCATCATGTTCGGGTAGGTGCGACGCTCCCCCGCGTCGTGGATCGGCTCGTGGACGTCGAGCATGATGCCGTACTGGGCCGCTTTCTCGATCACGTGGCGGTGATGCCGCACCATGTACTGGCCGTAATGCGAGTGCCCCTCGCCGACGAAGTCCGTCACGTACCCCGATTTGATCGCGTCTAGCCCGAGCGAATGGTACAGCGCGAAGGCGCTGTCCATCTGCCGCTCGTAGTTCTCGATGCCGCCCGACGTTTCATTGTGGACGATCAGCTTGACGCCCTTTTCGTGGGCGTAGCGTGCCACCTCCGCGAGGTCGTAGTCGGGATACGGCTTGGTGAACGAGAATGCATTGCGGTTCTGTATCCAGTCGCCGTCCCAGCCGACGTTCCAGCCTTCAACCAGTACGCCACCCAGTCCGTTGGCGGCCGCGAAGTCGATGTAGCGTTTCGTGTTCGCCGTGGTGGCGCCGTGCTTGGGCCCGGAGCTCCACGTCATCGTGCCGATGTGCATGCCCCACCAGATGCCCACGTATTTCATCGGCTTGATCCAACTCGTGTTCTGGATGACGCTCGGCGGGTTGAGGTTCAGGCCGAGCACGGACGGTGCCAGGTCGGTCGCGCGGTCGGCCAGCTGGATGGTGCGCCACGGCGTCACGAACGGGGTTCGCCCGCGCACTTTGATCCCGTCGGCGTAGGGTGCCAGCGCCGCTCGCAGCGTGCGACTCTGCATGCGGGGCCCGCTCAGGAACATGCGGGCGTAATCGACCAGATTCGCCTCGTGAATGACGATGAACGTGCGGCCGTCGCGCGTTTCCATCGTGAGCGGGGTCTGTACGCTGTCGAGCACGCTCACCGGGGAGGACGAGAACAGCATCTCCGAGCGGTCGAGGCGCGGACGATTCGATGGAATCCACCAGGCGCGGGCATCGTCCGCCAGCGTGAACTCGGTCAGCTCGTCGGTGATGGCGAACTCGCCGAGCCCGGGCTGCGCCGGCAGCTCGTAGCGGAAGCCGATCCCGTCATTGAAGGCCCGGAACGCCACCACGAACCGCCGGCCGGGGGAGGCGACCTCGGCGACGGTGATCCTGAGCTCGTTGTGGTGATCGCGCACCCGGGCAACCTCACCCCAGGGTTGCGTCCAGGTCTCGTCGACCGTGGCGTGGGAGGTATCGACCACCCGCAGGCTGTCGCGCAGCGGGGGCGCCCCCTGGAAGGCGAAGCCGAGTCGCGAGGGCAGGAATACCGCCCGACCATCCCGGTCGACGCTGTACGTAAGGGCGCCGTCGCGGACCTCGACCGTGACCCGGTTCCGACCGTCGGGAGATGTGACCTGGGCCCGGTTTTGGGCCGCGGCGGCGCGCGCTCCGAGCGCGCAGGTGACGGTCAGCGTCAGAAGACGAGCGGAACACCGTATCCACGTGGGCATTTCGATTCACCGGTTAAGGGTTAGCCGCGAGCCCCACCATGGCGTATATTGAAACGTAGCGTGTCATGGGAGGAGTCCAATGATCTCGTTCTCGATGCGCGCCTTGCTGCCGGTCAGCTTCCTCATCGCATTGGGTTCCGGTTGCGCTCATCGGAACAAGCCAGACGCCGCGTCTCCGTCCCCCACCACCTCCGCTCCCAGCTCGACCGTGACGTCGGAGGACATCGCCAAGGCACCCGGGCAGTCGATCGAGCAGCTGTTGATGGGTCGCTTTCCCGGCGTGGAGGTGAGCCGGACGGCCGACGGTGGCTTTGCGGTCCGCATCCGTGGCGGCTCGTCCATCCGGAGCGACAACACGCCGCTGTACGTGCTGGACGGTGTGGTCATCGATCCGGGTCCCAAGGGCTACCTGACGGGGGTCAACCCCAACGACATCGAATCGATCGAAGTGCTGAAGGAGCCCGCCGAGACGGCGCTGTATGGCCTGCGCGGCGCCAACGGCGTCATCATCATCAAGACCAAGCGCCCGGGTCAGTGAACCCATGATTCGCAGGAGGTCACCCATGTGCTCAGCTCACGCCCACCGGCTGCTCGGGTTGCTGCTCGGCTTCGCCGTCGGCTGCTCCCACCAGAAAAACGCCACGGGTGAGGGCCGGGCCGACGGGGTCGCGCCAGCGAGCGCGGTTCCCCACTCCGTCATGACGTCGGAAGAGATCGAGCGCGCGCCCGGCCGCTCGCTCGCGCAGCTCTTGAGCGACCGCTTTCCCGGCGTGACGGTAACGGAAATGGCCGACGGCGGCCTCTCCGTTCGCATCCACGGGGTCAGCTCCTTCATGTCGAACAACCAGCCTCTGTGTATGGTCGACGACGTGCCGGTCGACATCGCACACGGCGCCAGTCTCAGGTCCATCAATCCGCGCGATATCGCATCGATCGAGGTGGTGCAGGACCCCGCCGGCACGGCGATGTACGGTGTACGCGGCGCCAATGGAGTCATCGTCATCAGGACCAAGCGGCCCGGTCAGTGACTCGGGGCGGCACGGAAGACCAGCGCGCGGTCATTGTTCCGAGCCACGACGTACAGGTCGCCGCGGCGCGTCTTGACCCGCTGGATGTCGCGAGCCTGCCCGGGGACCATAAACCCGCTCTGCGCCGCCGGCACCGGCGTAAACCGCCCCCGGCCGTCTCCGCGTAGTACCAGCCCGTAGCTCGCGCTCATCCGCCCGATCTCGGGCTGTACCCCATCGAAGTTTCCCGCGAGCAGCAGGTCGGACTTGCCGTCGCCGTCCACGTCCTGCGCCAGGATGCCGTAGACGGGCGCCAGCTGCGCCTCCAGCGGGAGCGGGACGAGCGTAAACGACCCATCCCCGTTGTTGCGCGCCAGCGCCGTCGCGAACGTGTGCGCCTGCTTCACGGTCGCGCCGGCAAGCTCCGCCGCTGAGAAGATATTGGTGACGGTCTGCCCGGCGTAGTCCGCGTAGCGGGGATAGCGCGGCTTGAGATAGGGGAGCGCCCGGATCAGCTCGTCCCGCATCGCGATCGGATAGCTTGTCCCGTGGTTGTAAACCGACAGGATCTCCTTCGACACACCGCTCCTGTCGAAGTCCTTCCCATACATCGTCACCGGCTCGGCCTCTGAGGCCTGAAACCGGGTATTCAGCCCCAGGTTGCCGACGATGAAGTCGACCCGGCCGTGTCCGGTGAAATCACCCGCCACGATCCGATTCCACCACCCTTCGCTGTGCTCCAAGCCCGGCGTCTTCACCCGGACGAGCTTCCCGCCGCCCGCGTTGTGGAAGACGGTGATCGGCATCCACTCACCGACCACGATCAGGTCCGGCCGGCCGTCGCCATCCACGTCCCGCCAGATCGCGTCGGTCACCATGCCCACGTGTTCGAGCTCGGGCGCGAGCCGTTTGGTCACGTCGGTGAAGTGACCGTGCCCGTCGTTCTGGAGCAACATACTCCGGGGATCGACGCCGTAGTGCCACGGGACGACCCGCCCGCCCACGAAGAGATCGACGTCTCCGTCGCCGTCGTAGTCGGCCGCGGCCACGCGCGAGCCGCTCACGTCTTCGTCCGGCAGGCTCCCGACCGCCTTGCGGA
>Ga0209803_1002396_pt1 | contig 11746 bp, 9 predicted proteins | sample GraSoiAngelo_138_FD_185895 | JGI IMG/M metagenome (GOLD analysis project Ga0209803, IMG submission 185895) | Grasslands soil microbial communities from the Angelo Coastal Reserve, California, USA - 14_0929_09_40cm (SPAdes) (version 2) | ecosystem: Environmental > Terrestrial > Soil > Grasslands ... | reverse complement strand
CAAACACTTCTCGACGCGGAACAGACAGGGACGACTTGGAAATTCGTCAACATTTCCGATCCGATCGACCAGATCGGGCCGATCGGCGGGAGCCTGACGCTGGTTAATCCGCCGACAACCGCGGAATACGGCACTCTTGGTTCGATTACCTCGATCGTTACCACCGGGTCTACGAACAACATGAGGACGGTTACAGTTACCAGTACGGTCGGCCTTGTTGTGGGCCAAGGCGTTTCCGGTACTGGCGTCCCTGCGAATACGACCATCAGTGCTATCAACACCGACGGCACGACATTTTCGATCAATAACAACGCCACGATTGCCACCGGCGCGACGCTGGCCTTGACGCCGGCTCCAAGCACCTATTCGCCTGTTACGAGCGATGGTGGGAAGTCGTGGATGGGCGGTTATCGCGCCGAGCGTAATGCGCTGCTGAAATTCATCGCTGATCATCACGTTCAAAACGTGGTCTTTCTCGCGACCGACGACCACCAGAACCGCATTAACGAATTGCTTTACTCGCCGAGTGGCCAGACTGGCATTCAAGCGAGCTACGTAGAGGTACCATACTGCTTGGAGATCGTTTGCGGCCCGCTCGGCGCAACGGGTCCGGACCTTATTTCAAACCATAGCTTCGCGCTGGTAAAGAAACTCGCGGACAGCATTGCCAACGCTCAGATCGCCCAGAACCTCGAACCCATCGGCCTCGGAGGCTATCATGGGTTGCAGAACGTCAGGCGCCTCGGTGATCCACATGCAGACAGGCTGCGCCAACCAGCTGACTTTTATAGCCCGGACACATTCAACTATAACGTGCTCGATGTAAGTGCCGATGGAAAAATTCTCACCGTCACGAGCTACGGCATCAACTCGACTGTGCAGAACGGGTTTGTGGAATACGATCCGTTCAACAACCCGGAACGAGAATTGTTCAGCTTCCAGATCAAAAGGCATCCCTGACGGGCCACGTCTCTCTTTGATTTGCCGGGATTCTTAAAACAGACCTCGCCCAAAACCTGGGCGAGGTCCTGAAGATCAGGCGTTGGGACAAGATACGGCCATCGAATGTGGCGCGCCCGAGAGGATTCGAACCACTAACCTTCTGATCCGTAGTCAGATGCTCTATCCAGTTGAGCTACGGGCGCCCGAGAAGAACAGCTAATTTGCGGAGGAAGAGCACGGCGGTCAAATAATGCGAAAGAGAATGAAAAATTTTCCGGCCGCCTTTGAGGCCAGAAACGATTTGCTCACGCAGGGTTATGGAATCGATCGCGCGAAATCGTCCACCCTACCGATCCATCCTCCTGCGTCGTTACACCAAGCGTCGCGGACAGGAATTGACCGAAGCGGAGTGCTCCGCCCACACGTCACCGAATCATAAGCTCATGTCTGTTTACTCGCAAAACAGCGCAACCGGAGAATATAATTATGAATAAGCAAGGCCCGAATCGTTTTGACCTCGGAAACATTATCACGCGCCGAAAATTTATAGGCACCACGGCGCTCAGCAGCGCCGCATTGCTAAGCGGCGGGCTTACGTCGCTAGCTCAACGCTCTACTTTGACTGTGGGCGATTTCGACTTCGTCGAAAAGAGTATTCCAGAGCTTCAAGATGCGATGGCTTCCGGCCAGTTAACCAGTAAGCGTCTGGTCATGGGTTACCTCAATCGTATCCAGTCTCTGAATCCGTTGCTTAACTCGGTAATCGAAACAAATCCCAATGCAATATCCATTGCCCAACATCTCGACAATGAACGCCGCAGGGGACACGTTCGCGGCCCGCTCCATGGGATTCCGGTTTTAGTCAAGGACAACATCGCGACCGACGACAATATGCAGACGACTGCGGGATCGTTGGCTCTCTTGCGCAGCCATGTGCCAGCCGATGCTGTAATCATTCAGAGATTGCGCGAAGCTGGCGCTGTAATTCTTGGCAAAGCGAACCTGGGCGAATGGGCAAATTTCCGGGACGATGAGGCTGAGACCTATCCTCTAGCAGTCGGTTGGAGCGCGCGCGGTGGGAGTACGAACAATGCCTACGACTTGAGTTACACATCGTGGGGATCGAGCTCGGGCTCGGCTAACGGCGCAGCCGCAAACTTGTGCTCGGTTGCAGTCGGCACAGAAACAGACGGGTCAATTACTGGGCCATCCGCCGTTGAGAACATCGTTGGTTTAAAACCGACTCTCGGTCTCGTCTCACAAGACGGGATAATTCCAATTGCCCACGAGCAGGACACGGCTGGACCGATGGGACGCAGCGTTACTGACATTGCAATCCTGCTCGGCGTGTTGCAGTCGCCGTTTGGGGAGGTGATTGGGCATGATCTGCCGAACGATTACACGCAATTTCTCGATCCGAACGCACTCGATGGCGCAGTGATCGGACGCGATGTTCGCTTTTTCGATTACAGCTACTACGGCAGCGGCATTCCGGGTGATGAGCTGACCGTCGCGTTTGCGGAAAATGCGCTGAGCGTGATGGAAAGCCTCGGAGCTACTGTCGTTGACGTTGATACGGGGGACGTATTCGCTTACAACGGCGACGAGTTCACGGCGTTACTGTATGAATTTAGAGCGCAAATCGCGGACTACCTCGCGACGCTTACACACACCGATATGCGCACGTTGGCCGACCTGATTGCGTTCAACGACGCGCATTGTGTGCAAGAGATGCCGTACTACGACCAGGACGTATTCTTATTGTCGGAACAGTTCCCAGGGTATCCTGACGATCCCGCCTACATCGCCGCGCGAACGCATGCCCGCACTGCTGCGCGCTCTGGCATTGATAGTGTAATCAACTCGGGCGTCGATGCGATCGTCGCACCACACCTGACGAACTCGACCGGACCAGCGGTATCGGGTTATCCGAACCTGTCGCTTCCCGTAGGCATTCGCGACAATGGCCGGCCGGCGGGCATGCTGATGTACAGCACTTTTCTGCATGAACCGCAGCTAATCGGCTTCGGCTACGCGTTGGAGCAGGCGTTAAATGTGCGGCAGCAGCCGCAATTCCTCGGCTCGATTATCCCGATCCCGAACGGCGGATTTTGCACCGGCCAGCCAAGGCAGCCCCAAGTGTTTACAGCCGGAGGTCGTCTGCCGCGGATCTTCTAAAATTTGGGCCCTTCGAGCTTGAGCGCGCGAGCAGAATGACGATTCTGCTCGCGTGACAATTTTTCTTGGGTGCGGGTTCGCCGCAAAATATCGCGAAGGCGGCGGAAATTTTTCCGTTCCGCTGCAATGGATGCTGGGTCTGCATCGATTGAAACTCGACGCGATTTGGCTCGAACTCTTGCCCGCGACAGATGACCCGCGCGCCGATCAGGCCAGAATCAAGAACTTCCAGCGGCAACTGCGTACACATGGATTGGCCGGTCGCTATTGTTTGCTCTATCAGAAACCGGCAGCCAGTACGCATGAGCTCGACGCCGTGCGTTGTATCGGAATGTCGAAACAAGTCCTGCTCAATCGACTGGCAGGCCCAAACACGCTGCTCAATCTCAGTTACTCGATTCACCCGCCATTTCTTTTGCAATTTGAGCGACGGATCTTTTGCGACCTGGATCCGAGTGAAATTTTTTACTGGATGACCAAAATGGAGTTGGGCCAGTCGTCTCACGACGAATTCTGGACAATCGGGCTCAACGCTCACAGAAACGATTGCCGGCTGCCGAAAGCGAACCTGCGCTGGAAGACATTTTACCCGCTAGCTGACACAAGACTCCTCCAATCCCAACCACGCCCCAAGGTGTCTAAATTCACCACTATTGGACAATGGTACTGGAGCGGCGCTGTAGAAGTGGCGGGAGAATTCCCCGACTTGTCCAAGAGAGTCATGTTCGAACCGTATCTCGGTTTACCAGCACGAGTGCCGGAGACGCAGTTTTGAACTGGCGATGAATATCAGCTCGGACGACCCGGAGCGGTCGCGTTTGCAACGGCTTGGCTGGCACGTTGTCGACCCGCACCGGGTGGCATGCACTCCGCGCGTGTACCGTCGGTACATGGCAGCGCGCTTGCAGAGTTTACGGCCATCAAGGGTGTGGATGTAGCCTGGCGAACCGGCTGGTTAAGCGATCGGGCCGCGGCATTTCTTGCATTAGGGCGGCCGGTGATCACGGAAGACACAGGCGCAACGAGATATCTTCCACGAGACAGCGGATTCCGTTTCATCCGGAACATCGATGAAGCGGAAACGGCTGTGAAAGAAGTGTTGCGCGATTGGCCGCGACTATCGAAGCAGGCGCGAGCTTGCGCCGTGGAGGTTTTCGATTCTGTAAAAAATCTCAGGAAGATTCTTGGCATGTAGCTGTCATTCTGAGCGGAGCGAAAGGAAGCAAAGCGTCGTCGAAGGATCCCGCTGACTCGCCTTGACACAGTCCTGCGGGATCCTCCACTCCGCTGCGCTTCGGTCAGGATGATAGTCGCAAAAACACCCGCTCGTTTTGGCGTTGCAAAACGATTTTCGGGTGTTACTCGTTGTCCCGTTATGGCTGATTTGATGAAAGCGGATGAGCTGAAAACGCGGCTCAAAAAAATCCCGGAATGGGAACTGGAGAAGAAGCACATCGAACGCACGTTTGAGTTCGATGATTTTGCCGATGCGATTGATTTCGTAAACGCAGTGGCCGAAGTGGCCGAGGAAGAGGAACATCATCCAGACATCGACATTCGTTACAACAAAGTACGTCTGGTTCTCTCAACTCACAGTAAAGGCGGCTTGACCGAGCTTGATTTTGGTCTTGCCGAACGAATCGATACGCTGGCCGAATAATGGTGGGGACGCCGCGCTGTCCCCGAAAACTTTCGGGAGTTTGGCCGGCGCGCGGGCCTACCCTTTTGGCAAGCGCCCTTCGTCGGCATCGATGAATTGGAACGCTGTCTGGATGTCCGATCTATCCATCATGCCTGCTTCCTTTTTGCGGCGCTGTAATATTTCAGAAACTTCGTCATTCCACCCGCGCTTGCGCATGAATTCGTTCCAAACGTAAACGTCATTTTCATCCGGTCTGCGCCCGTGATCGAAACACCAATGCAAGATTTCCTCGTCCGTGCCGCCGCGATTCACTCGCTGGACTAATCGCTCGTAATTGATCCGGAGAAAGTTCGTACATTTTTCGTCAAATCCTTTTCCAAGGTTCGCGTGATAGTCCGGAGGCAATTCGCCCTGGGCGTGTAATCGGATTTTGTCCACCATCCGGCCGAAATAAAAAAGATCTCCCATCTTTTCAGAAGGGCTGCGCAGGGCCACGGTTGCCATGAAAAAAGTTTGAGCTTTTTCCACGACGATTCAAGCGGGCATTCGATGTGGCCCTGCCTTCGTTATCCCGGGTGAAAGAGGGACCTCACACAACGGCGAAATTCAGACAGGGAACCCCGTGTGATCGCATTCTCCTTCGCTCCGCTCAGGATGACGGCATTAGCACTTGAGGAGCAGCGACCCTTGGCGGATGCTCGCTAAACAATGGACCGGATCGTTGGGATTGAAACCGAATACGGCTGTCTTTTGAGCGAAGAAGAGCCGCACGTAAATTCCGAGCTCTGGCCGGCGAAGGTAAAAAATCATCTTTTCCGAAACGCCGAGGCCGGCACCATCGATCTGCATTACCGCGATTACGAAGAGCCACCGGGTAACGGAGGTTTTCTTCGTAACGGCGGGCGCCTGTATCTCGATATGGGACACATCGAGTACGCGTCGCCGGAATGTCTGCATCTGCACGATGTGGCAGCTTATGAATTGGCCGGAGACGACTTGCTGCAATCGTCACTGATTGCTCTGGGCGCGCAGGATCGCGTTTCGTTCATCAAAAATAACGTCGATCACCACACGGGCGCCACGTTTGGTTGTCACGAGAATTATCTGATGAAGCGGGAGGCGCAATTCACGCCGCCAATTCTGGGGACACTTCTTACTTTCCTGGCGACGCGACAAATCTTCACGGGCGCCGGCCGCGTCGGTCAATCCAATCCACTGGCGTTTGATTTCGAGCCGCCGCAACCGGAAACACGCGTGAATTTCCAACTGAGCCAGCGTGCGGATCATATCGTGAACGACATCTACCAATGGGTGCAATTTAATCGCGCCATCATCAATGCACGTGACGAGCCCCTGGCCGATTATCGAAAATACCGGCGACTTCACTTGCTCATAGGTGATTCGAACATGAGTCCCTATGCCACGGCGTTAAAAATCGGGACAACTGCATCTGTTTTGTCATTGCTCGAGGATGGCCGTTTACCGCGAAATCTGGTTCTGGCCGATGCGGTGCAAAGCACACGCGACATATCCCGGGATCCAACTCAGCAATGGATTGTTAATCTTGAGAACGGCAAGACCATCGGGGCACTCGACGTGCAGTGGGAATTTCATCAGCTGGCGCAAAAGTACCTGCGCAACAGCAGCGCGGAAACTAGTTGGCTCCTGGAAAACTGGGGATTCGTTCTCGAAGCAATTGCAAACAACCATCAGGCGCTCATTGGCGGGGTCGACTGGATTACGAAGAAATGGCTGCTGGAAGCATTCGTCGAGTCCGAAGGATTGAGTTGGGATGATCCGTGGCTGCAAAGCGTCGACCTTGAATATCACAACATCGATCCACTTCGCGGGCTATTCTTTGCAGTCACGCCTGGCAAGCGAATTGCGGAGTGGAACAACAATGTACGGCGTTCCAGTGCAACACATGTTCCACCAGCTAATACGCGTGCATCCGGTCGGGCTCGAGCGGTGGCTTTCTTCCAGGATTGCGATTCCCCCTATGTTATCAACTGGGATTCCATCGCGTGCGATAACCGCGATTTTCTCGTGATGGGCGACCCATTCCAGACTTACAATGAGGAAGTGGAACGATTCCTAGCCAAACCGCGCACCGCCGACGTCGGTATCGATGGCGTTGATAGTTAAAGGCTTCCAGCGTTCTTCACCACCGCTTGGAAGAGAGCAGAGTGAGTTAAGTAATCTGCTGTAGCAACGGCTCCGTGGGCTGTCTTGCTGGCGTGAGAAGCAGCACTGAGGTAGACCACGACAGGGCCGGTGGCTACAATGTTGTTAAGGCGCTCTGATGGACGCCAGTTGAGCGCTCGCGTCTCGCCTTTCAATTAAGGCGATGCAGTGCGGAAATACCGTAATTCTCCTGGAGATCTTGCGCCTCAGCGCCGACTTGTGCCGCATCGAGCTCGATCTGCTTTGGATCTTCTTCGGTTTCGACTTTGATGAACCCTTCGATTGGGTGTTTTACCGCTTCGGCAAGGTCGTCCAACGATTTGATTTCTTTGCCGTTCACCTTCGTCACAGTCAAATAGGCGAGTTCATCGTAGCCAATCGTGCTGTTAGCAGGAAGGACTTGGCTGAGAATAACAACTCGTCGATTTCGGTCAGAAAACAGCTCGGACTGGAAATGGTCCAGGTAAACCAAACGTTGCGGAGCCTCTCTTTGCCAGTTTGGACCCCATTCTTTGAGATATTGACGGGAAAGCTCCTGAAAAATCAGGCCACCAAGAACATAATATCGCGGCGGTTGATCGAGATTGTATGGTGGGCTCACATAATCCTTCGCGTCGCGGTGCTCAAGGGTGACATTTAACTGCATTGGATTGCCGCTACGCTGAATTCGGAAAGGAACAATATCGCCGGCGTACGCGTGAGACGTGAGCAAATTCGTGAACTCGATCTTGCCGTAAAGCGAGTCCACGTAGTTGCCGTTTTGATCGATTTCATTGTTCGCGACTGCAGTCACGATGTCGCCCACCTGGAGTCCCGCTTTCATAGCTGGTGTCCCTGGCTCGACAGTAGTTACATAAACTCCGCCCGCGTTCTTCTGTTTTTCTCCGGCGAACTCACGCAGCGCGGGATCGCGCGTCGGAGAGAATGAAAAGCCAGCAGAGGGAAAACCTCGATAATTCTGGCTTTCAGCATCCTTTAAAAAGTGCGTGATGACAGGCGCAGGGATTGCATCGACTAGCTGTGAGCGCGAATCGTAACGCAGTAGCAACCCAGCAAGTTTATTTTTCTTAACAAGGGGCACCGTGTAGCTGTTCTCGCGGTATTGCAGCGGGATGCTGATGCGGTACGTGAGGAATTGCCCAATATCGATCGGATACGGCATCATTTGGACCGTTGTCACCAAGCCTTCCGTCGCGAGCAACGCACCACTCGGTTCCAATTGCCACGCGGCCAGCCGGTCGCCCACTACCGTGTCCGGCGCGATTTCGAGCGGAGTGATTCCATCGAGAAACGTTTTCTCCGCTGGTTGGAGCAGCGCGAGATTGGCTTCGTAATCAATCACCTCGACAGTGGCCGCGGTTTTTTCGCCAGACTCGGCGCGCTCGAGCTCCACATAATTTTGGTTTGCAACCAGGTCCGCTGTCACGAGGACACGGCCTTTGGATAAAACTGCGCCGAGCGCCCGCTTTGAAAAGGGCGCTTTCTTTTGCCACGGCCGAAAATAGTCATAGGACTGCCCGGTCACGTTTACCCGGACAAGCGCCAACTGTTTTTGCTTGCTTAACGTGGCAGGAACAGCGGATTCCTTCTTGGCGAGCGCTCCACCGACTGTGAAAAGCACGAGGCCGAAACTAATAAGAGCGTGCCTGGTCGTCGTCATGTTTTGTTTGTTTGTTCCGCTGGTTTTGACGCCGGTTGCTCCTCAAGATTTTGCTCCTTCAGCACGTTGTAACGCGTCATGATTCGTTCACGTGCAGCTTCTACCTGTTTCCGATCAAGGACCAGCGGAGGTCCGTCACCAATCATTCGAATCACCAGCCGGTCTGGTGAATCGGCAAAAGCTTTTGCCAATTCGTCCAGAGTCCGAATTTTCTTGCCGTTGATTTCATCCACAATCCCGCCACGGTACGGCGCCAAATAGGTATTTATGGGGTCCGGTAAAATGTTGGTCAGGACAATAACATCAGGATGTTGCACATAGAGTTGATCCAGGACGAAATATTCGAAGAAGTGACGCACGCGCAGATCGGCTGTGCGGTACGCTTCCAGCATGTCCAGGTTTAACGGTTGAAAAAGCAGACCGCCATAAAGTACGTAACGCGGCCGTACGTCGTAGCTATGGCCCTGCACCGAGTAAGGCCAGGGCTTATACAATTTGATCGAAACCGTCGTCGGCTGCTTGTTGCGCAAGACGTCCAACTTGACTGAATCGCCCTTGAATTTTCGCTCAACGACTTCCTCGAACTGTGCGTGTTCACCATCCAGTTCGACATTCGCATCGCTGGCGATCGGATGGCCGTCGATAGCGAGAAGAACGTCACCCGGGTAAAGAATGCCATTCGATGGACCGGCGGCCACCACAGAGCTCACCAGCACGCCGCGATCGTCATCCTTTAAACCGAGGAATCTTCGTTGAGCGGGATTCTGTAATTTCGCATAGGTAATTGCGAGATCGGGATACTCGTCATAATGCCCATTGCCGATATCCTGAAGAAACCGTTTTATAACGGGCGTCGGAATCATGTAGGCTACTCCCTGGGCGACATCGCCGCTGTAACCCTGAAAGGCGACGCCGACGACTTTGGTGTCTTGCATTACCGGGCCACCGCTGTTTCCCGGGTTAATCTGCGCGCTGATCTGGATCGCCAGATGCTGATCGACCGATGAATGCGTGTAGAGCTGGAAATCGACCCTCGACACAATCCCGGTGGTGACCGACATCCGCTCGCCTCCGATTGGATAGCCGTACGCCGAGACGGTCGATTCCAGCGTAGGAATGCCGCCAAATTGTAATGGCAACATGTTCTTGAAAAAATCCGGAGCTGGCACAGTGATCACTGCCAGGTCGCAATCATTCGCTATGAATTGTACTTTGGCGGGATACTTATTGGGATCGCCATCCCGCTCCACGGTGACGTAACGGCTGTTGGCAACAACGTGCGCATTTGTCATGATGCGATTGCCGCTTATGACGAACCCGGCGCCAACGCCGCGCTCGAGACCCCCGGCGTTCCAAGGCGCTTTGTAATCCGGTTCCACTGAAGTGGCGGTAATCCGGACCAGACTTTTTTGAACCGGACCGTTTGGCTTTGGCGGCGCAATTGGAACCGGAACTGGAACTGGAACTGCTGCTTGCCCTGGCGAGATCGATCTCCACGGACCTGGCCGCTCTGGGCCCTGCGGTTCCATCGGGGGACGCGCCGGTGTGCTTTCCTGCGCGTCCAGAACCGGTCCAAGCAGCAACGTGGCGTAAATTAAAACAAGGATACGCTTCATGAGCGGAAAGGCCGCAAACTTAAACGGCGTACTCGAAAATCAAGATTCGGATTTGCATTGGCAAGTGGCCTTTTCGGAACACAACAGACACGATACATGCTTTCTCCGTTCAAATCTCTAATAGACGAAGAAGGATTTGCGCCGCGCCCTCAGATTCCAGCGCGCTCGAGAATTGATTTCAACACTGTTTCGGCCTCAAAGACTTCACGAGCCAGAGCGTAAGCGGCCTGCGAGTGTTTCGTATAATCGGCGTTGATACTTTTCACCGCATTTGCGATTTCATTGAGCGTTCGGAAAGATAAAAGGCCTCTTTCGCCCCCGTAGAATTTTGTAAAGCCGGTTTCCTGAGTGATGACCGGACGCCCTGCTGCGAGATAACACGCGCTCCTATCGCTGAACCACCCGGTATTCAGGCGCACGTATTGATCCTTGGCGACGGTGAACTCTCCTTTGGATCGCTGGACGTAATCCCGATAGAGCCAGTAATCGACGCTCATTTGCAGCGGTGAAGTGAGTCGCCATCCGTTTCGCTCGAATTTTGCGCGGGTGGCAGCGTGCTCGATGTTTGTCGCCAGCTCAAATGTTTCGCCGGCTTTTTTTGGCGCTGCAATGAAGCGAAGAAATTCTCGCGACTTGCTCCAGAGATATTTTTTGCCGCGCCACGTAATGTCTTTCAGACCGCTGGTGGACCAATTGGCCACGGATGTGAACACGGCCGTGCGAGGAGGAGAACGTCTTGTTCGCCAGAGATCGGTCACCACTGGTTGGCGCGTCGGCAGCCATTTCAATCCGTGGGTCGGGACCGGAAAGCTTTTGGTGCCGATGTTTTCGCCAAAAGTGAAAAGGGCATGATGCCGGCCCAGATATTGAATTGTCGATTTCACGCCCTTATCGATCTTGATTTGCTCGACGCCAGGATCGCTTTCGATGTACAGAATGCGATCCGAAACGAGCAGATCGTCGTTGAATTCCTGTGCGCCGCAGATGTTCAGGATAGCGTCCGCTTCCCGATAAAGCTGCCGAATTCGTTTCAATCGCAGGCCGGCAGTGGGATTGCCCGGCAAATAACGTGCGCAAAAGGCCCAGCGATTTCGGAATTCGAATTCTCGCGCCAACCGATTCAGGAGCCCCGCTGTATAATCAAATTCAGTGGTGACTTCAAACGTTTCCGGGTTGTAGGGAATGCGGGCTGAATCTTCGACGTAATACACATCGTGACCAAGCCGTTGCAGTCCGACGATGTAATGGATGTGCTGCCAGATTACGCCCGCGATGGGCATTGAGCCCATGAAGCCCATAACTACGATGCGCTTCCGTTTCATATGGCAACAGGTGAACGGTGATCAGTGAACAGTGAACGGAGCGAGTATTCGAGATGCATTGGACTGATCACGGATCACTGGTCACAATTGCCGAACTACCACAGCTGGATTTCCTGCCACGACTGTGTTCGGTGGAATGGGTTTAGTGACGACCGCTCCCGCGGCCACGACCGAGTTTTCGCCGATGGTGACGCCTTTCAAA
>Ga0209803_1002389_pt1 | contig 11762 bp, 10 predicted proteins | sample GraSoiAngelo_138_FD_185895 | JGI IMG/M metagenome (GOLD analysis project Ga0209803, IMG submission 185895) | Grasslands soil microbial communities from the Angelo Coastal Reserve, California, USA - 14_0929_09_40cm (SPAdes) (version 2) | ecosystem: Environmental > Terrestrial > Soil > Grasslands ... | reverse complement strand
TCGCCGGCCAGGAGCGCCGACCGCTCGGCGTCGCTCAGATCGTGGCCGGCCAGCTCGGCGTCGCTCAGCTTCTCGCGGGTGACGTGGGCGCGGGCGAGGCCCGTCAGGATCTTGTTCAGCGGGTACGAGACGGCGATCACGCGTGCACCCACACCGTGCCGCAGCCGGTGATCCACTCGGGCACCGGCTCGTAGGCCAGCGACTCGCCCTTCCAGCCCGGCACGGCGCCCATCAGCGCCACCCAGTTGCGGATCTCCTGGCCGCCGTTGCCGCCGTCGCGCTCGATCTCGTCCCACGTCAGCCGCAGCAGCGGCTCGACGTCGCCGCGCTCGATGTGATCGATCACCCAGTGGTCCCACTCCGGGTTGATGCGCCCCGTCTCGGGCGTGCCGACCCAGTGCGAGATCCCGCCCGTGGCGACGAACGCGACGCGCGACGCGCCGCGATGTGATCTCGCGAACCGTCCCACGAAGGCGCCCATCTCGTGGCAGCGGCGCAGCGTGGGCAGCGGCGGCGCCGCGCAGTTCGTGTACACGGTCGCCACGGGAATGTCACCGTCGGGGTTGAGGAAGTGCAGCGGCACCGACAGCTCGTCCCACGACTCGATCTCGTACGAGTAGGCGAAGTCGAAGCCGCCCGCCAGCCCCGCCTCCAGCAGCGCCATGCCCCACGTCGGCGCGCCGGGGATCTTGCGCGGCGGGATGCGCATGAGCGTGCTGCCCCCGGGGCTCGGCGCGTCGTAGGCGTCGACGAGGCCGACGCAGAACGCCGGCAGGTTGCTGTAGGGAAAGTTCTGCAGGTGATCGTTCACGAACATCACGAGGAGATCGGGCCGCGCCGCCGCCAGCCGCCGCCGCATCTCGTGGAAGCCGGCGTACAGGCGCTCGCGCTGCTCGGGGCGCGCGATCTCCGGCTTGCCCGTGATGAGGGGCGCGTGGGCCGCCAGCGCTGCCGCGACGATCTCTGCCATAATTCGGCCTCCGGTGGGCCCTAATGGCATCACCGCGAAGCGATGCTGTCAAGGTGGAGGATCCCGATGCGACTCGGCTATTTTGCGATGCCGCTGCATCCGCCGGGGGCCGACCCGGCGCGGACGATGGACGACGACCTCGTCCAGCTGGCGACGCTGGACCGGCTCGGTTACGAAGAGGCGTGGATCGGCGAGCACTTCACGGCGCAGTGGGAGAACATCCCGTGCCCCGATCTCTTCATCGCGCGGGCGCTCGGCATGACGAAGCGGATGACGCTCGCCACCGGCGTCTCGTGCCTGCCCAACCACGACCCGCTCATGCTGGCCCAGCGCATCGCGCAGCTGGACCAGATGGCGCGCGGACGCTTCTACTGGGGCGTCGGCTCCGGCGGCTTCCCCGGCGACTTCGAGATGTTCGGCGTCGATCCCAAGAGCGGCGAGCATCGCGTGATCACCCGCGAGATCCTCGACACCGTGCTGGCGCTCTGGCAGGACGCCAAGCCCGGAGCCTACGAGGGCGAGGGCCGGCGCTGGCGCTTCACCGTGCCGCAGCCGCAGCCGGACATCGGCCTGCGCCTGCATCTGCGGCCCTACCAGAAGCCGCACCCGCCGATCGGCGTGGCCGGCGTGACCGCGAACTCGGAGACGCTCGTGCTCGCGGGCGAGCGCGGCTACATCCCGATGTCCATCAACTTCGTGCCGCCGCGCATTCTGAAGACGCACTGGGAGGCCGTGGAGACGGGGGCGAAGCGCGCCGGCCGCATCGCCGATCGGAAGACGTGGCGCATCGCGCGCGACGTCTTCGTCGCCGACACCGACGCCAAGGCGCGACGCGAGGCGATCGGGGGCACGCTCGGGCGCGACTACCGCGACTATTTCCTGAAATTGCTCCCGAAGCTCCGCGGCTTCGACATGCTCAAGGTCGATCCCGCCATGGCGGATCCGGAGGTCACGCTCGAGTACCTCTGCGACAACATCTGGATCGTCGGCAGCCCCGACACGGTCGCGACGAAGCTCGCGCGGCTGGCCGAGGACGTGGGCGGCTTCGGCACGCTGCTCGTCATCGCGCACGAGTGGACGCCGCGCGGGGCGTGGGAGCGCTCGATGCGCCTCCTGAAAGAGGAGGTCGTCCCTCGGCTCAGCCGCGCGAGATCTTCGAGATCCCGGGCAGCCGGCCCAGGAAGTTCCCGCTCACCGCGCCGTCCACGACGAGGTCGTGCCCGTTGATGTAGCGCGCGTCGGGGCCGAGCAGGAACGCCACGGCGTCGGCGATGTCCTCGGGCGCGGCCACCCGGCCGAGCGGCACCAGCGCGGCGCGCTCGGCGGCGACCGACGCGTCCTGGTAGGCCTTCTCGCTCATGCCGGTACGCACCATCCCCGGCGACACGGAGTTCACGCGGACGCCGTCGCGGCCGAACTCCTGGGCGAGCACGCGCATCAGCATGATGACCGCCGCCTTGCTCGGCGCGTAGGCCCCGAGGTTCGCGTGCGCGTTGCTGCCCGACATCGAGGCGGTGACCACGATGGCGCCCTTCGCGGTGGCCAGCGCGTCGTGCGCCGCCTTCGCCAGCAGCCACGTCGCGCGCGTGTTGACGTTGAAGAGCGCGTCCCAGTCCTCGACGGTATAGGTGAGGAGCGCGCCGGGGCGGTTGATGCCGGCGTTGCTCACGAGACCGTCGAGCCCGCCGAAGCGCGCGACGGCCTCGCCGACGGCGCGCGCGGGCGCGTCGGCGGTCGCCATGTCGGCGTGGAGCGCCAGCGGCTCGGCGTCGAGCTTGCGCAGCTCTTCCGCGACGGCGTCGAGCTTGGCCTTCGCCTGCGCCACGTCGACGATGGTAATCTTTGCGGCGCGTCCGGCCGAGCGCGCGTCGCGCGCCAGCCTCAGCACCGTCGCCCGCCCGATCCCGCTCGCCGCGCCCGTCACCAGATATCGCATCGGCTGCCTCCGTGCCGGGGAGTGTAACCCGCTCTGCTATCATCGAAGTGTCTGATGAACGGCACCGCGCGCCCGGTCATCCTGTCGCTCGCGCTTCTCGTCCTCGCCAGCGGATGCGCAACCCTGCGGCCGTCTCAGTCGCCGACCGCCTCCACGCCGCCGTCGACTGCGTCCGCGCCGACGACGCCCGCGCCGCGCACGGTCGCCGTCCCGGGCCCGGTGTCGGCGACCGACCCGGCGCGCGCGCGGCTGGACGAGGGCCGGGCACTGATCGCGCGCGGTGAGGTGGCGGCGGCCGCCGTCGCCCTGCGCGAGGCGTTGCGGCTGCGCCCCGACCTCGCCGAAGCGCGCGCGAGCCTGGGCCTGGCGCTGTACGCGATGGGCGACCTCGACGGCGCCGCCGACGAGCTGCGCGGCCTGCTGCGCGTCCGCGCCGATTTCGCCGAGGCGCGGCTGACGCTGGCGGCGGTGCTCGTCGCGCGCCAGGACTGGCCAGCCGCACGCGCCGAGCTGGAGGCCGCGCTGGCCGCCCGGCCCGATCTCGTTCAGGCGAGCTACACGCTCGGCGTCGTGCGCTACGCCCAGGGCGATCTCGCCGGCGCCATCGACGCCTATCGCCGCGTGCTCGCCCGCGCGCCGAGCGCCCACGACGCGCGCTACAACCTCGCGCTCGTGCTGAAGCTCGCGCGACGCGACGCGGAGGCGACCCCCGAGTTCCTCGCCGCCGCCGAGGCCGGGCTGCCGCGCGCGCAGTACTTCGCCGGCGCGGCGTACGCGACCGGGGCCGGCGTCGAGCGCGATCTCGTGGCCGCGATCACCTGGTGGACGCGCGCGGCCGAGCAGGGCGTGGCGCAGGCGGACGAGAGCCTCGTGCAATTGCGCCAGGCGGCGTCCGGGCGCTCACGCCGGACGCCGGCCGAGCGCCAGGCCGTCGAGCAGGCGTTCGGCGAGTACCGCGCGCGACTCTGGAAGGACTACCCGGGGCTGACGCGCGAGGGCGACGAGCCGCTGGGCGCCGCGCTCCTGCGCCAGGGCCGCACGGGCGAGGCGGTCGGCATCCTCATCCGGGAAGCCGCCGCGCTCAGCGAGCCCGCCCAGCGCATTCTCGAGACGCTCTACGACCAGGGAATCGACGGCCAGCTGCCCGCGCACGACGCGCGAATCCTCGCCTACCTCAAGAGCGCCGCCGCCGAGGGGCGCTCGCGCCCGCGTCCCTGAAGACGCTCGGCCGGGCCGCGCTGCTGGCCGTCGGCGCGACGCTGATCGCGGCCGCCGTCTCGCTCGTCGGGGGCGCCAGCGTCACCGCGCTCGACTGGTCGGTGTACGACCGCTGGCTCCGCTCTCGCGCGCCGGTGGCGGACACGCCACGGCTGGTCATCGTCGCGCGCGATCCCTCGAGCGAGGCGCGCTTCGGCGCGGGCGCCTGGGACCGCACGATGCTCGCGCGCGTGGTCGCGGCACTCGGCCGCGGCGGCGCCGCGGTCGTCGGCCTCGACGTCCCGCTCGGGACACCGAGCGCGCCGGGCCGCGGCGGCGCCGCGAGCGACGCGCTGCTCGCCCAGGCCGCCCAGACCGTCGATGTCGTCGCCGTCGTCTCGTCCGCCACGCCGCGGGTCGGCCCCGCCGCCCCCCGCGAGCCGAACGTCGGCCACACGGTGGCCGAGCCCGATGCCGACGGCATCGTCCGCGCGGTCCCGCCGTCGCTGCCGTTCGGGGCGCGGCCGGTGCCGGCGTTCGGGCTGGCCCTGGTGTCCGCGCTCACCGGCCCCGCCGCGGGCGATCTTCGCATGGCCGTCGACGCGCGCGGCCGGACGCTCGTCGACTTCGCCGGCGGCGCGTGGCCGCGGGGCGTCCAGGTCGTGCCGTTTCTCGAGGTGTGGACGGCGATCGAGCAGGGCCACGCGGATCGGATCCAGACGCTGGCGAACGAGAACGCGGTGCTCGTCGTCGCCGAGCCCACGCGCGCCACCCTCCGTACACCCGTGGGCGAGATGTCGCCGATCGCGGTCCAGGCCCACTTCGCGCGCGGGTTGCTCGCCGGCTCGCGTCTGCGCGAAGCCTCGCCGGTGGCGACGGCGGGGGTCGCCCTCGCGCTGGCGGCGCTGGCGGCGTGGGTGCTGTCGGCGACGCGCTGGTGGGTGGGCCTCGCCGGCGCCGTCGTCCTCGCCGGCGCCTACGCGGCGGCGCTGCCGATGGCGCTCGCGACGACCGGCCTCGTGCTGCCGGTGGTGACGCCGCTCGGCGCCACGGCGCTGGCTGCGCTCGGCGGCCTCGTCGCCGGCCAGCTCGCGTCCGGCGCGCGCATCCGCCGCCTGGAAGACGAGAACGCGCGCGTCCGGGAAACCCTGGTGCGCAACGAGTCCGCGGTGGAGTCGCTCGAGGAGGATCTGGACGCGGCGCGCGCGGTGGTCGCCCGGTCCACCGGCGCCGAGCGCGACCTCGGGCGCGCCGCCGACCTGCTGCGCGAGCAGCTGGCCGAGGCGCGGCGCCAGGAGGAGGCGACGCGCCAGCGGCTCGACACGCTCGAGCGCGAGCTGTCGGGCCTGCGCGCGGCGGACGCGCGCCCCAGCGAGCTGGGCGACGCCGGGCAGGAGGCGCTGCGCCGCGCGTGCGAGGAGGCCGGGATCGTCACGCGCGATCCCGCCGTGCTCGCGGTCTTCCACGATCTGAGCCGCGCCGCGCGCTCGCCGCTGCCGATCCTGATCGTCGGCGAGCCGGGCACGGGCAAGGAGCTGTTCGCGCGCGCGGCCCACCGCCTGAGCCCGCGCGCGGCCCAGCCGTTCGTCGCCGTCAACATGGCCGCGATCCCGCCCGAGCTGTTCGAGAGCGAGCTGTTCGGCCACGTCAAGGGCGCCTTCACCGGCGCCGTCGCCGAGCGTCGCGGCTACTTCGAGCAGGCCGATCGCGGGACGATCTTCCTCGACGAGATCGGCGAGCTGCGCGCCGATCAGCAGAGCAAGCTGCTGCGCGTGCTGCAGGAGAAGGTCTTCCACAGGGTGGGCGCCACGCGGCCGACGGGCGTGGACGTGCGCGTCGTGGCCGCGAGCAACCGCGACCTCGAGCGGGGCGTCGCCGAGGGCTGGTTCCGCGAGGACCTCTGGTTCCGGCTCAAGGGCCTGGTGCTCCGGCTGTCGCCGCTGCGCGCGCGGCCCGACGACGTCGTGGTGCTCGCGTCGCGGATCGTCGGCGAGGCCGCCGCCGAGCTCGGCCGGCCGGGCGTCACGCTGTCCGAGGACGCCGTCGTGGCGCTGCGGGCCCACGCCTGGCCGGGCAACGTGCGCGAGCTTCAGAACTGCCTGCGCCAGGCCGTCGCGCTGGCCGATGGCCCGGTGCTCAAGCGCGAGGACCTGCGATTGCCGGAGCCGGAGCGCCGCCTCGCCATCGAGCCCGGGGACGAGACGGGCGACGCCGCGGTGCTGGCCTGCCTGAGGCGCCACGGCTTCGACATGCAGACGAGCGCCCGAGAGCTCGGCTGGGACCGGAGCACCGTGACCCAGCGGCTCAAGGGCCTGGGCTTCCGCGCCCTGGTCGACGCCGACGGCGACCGCGCCCGCGCCGCGCGTGAGCTCGCCGGCGATCCCGTACTCGCCCGGGCCGTCGAGCTGAAGCTGCGCGAGTACCACGAGCACCTGCTCCGCTCGGTCGCCGGCTTCGAGACTGCCGAGGCCGCCGTCGCCGCCTGCCGGCGCCGGTTCAAGAACCTCCCCGAGCGCCACTTCCGCTCGCTCGAGTTCCTGGTCCGCCAGTCCTTCCAGCGGCCTTCTTCTTAGGCTCGCCGCGGATGAGGGGGAAGGTTTCTCTTGTAGAGTCGGCGCAGAGCGAGAGGAGAGTCGCCGATGACGACCGTGTTTGATGACGCCGGCACTGCGGAGCATGTCGAGCGCATCGTCCGGGGCTGGCGACGGGTGGATCGCATCGCCGAAGCGAAGCAGAGCACGCAGCGCCACCGGAGCCGCACGCTCCATGTGTATCAAGACGAAGACGGCGTACGCAGGTCGCACACCCGGACACCGGCCTGATAAACAAAAACGTTCCCGCGGGAACGTTCCAGGACCCGGCCGCGGAGCCGCCCGCGTTCGGCCAGCAGCCGGCCGACGCGCTGGCCTTGCTCGCCGAGACCGCCCTGCACCACGGGATCGATCCGGGAACACCGGGCGAGCGGTATCAGGTCGTCGTCCACGTCGATGCGCCGGTCTTGGCTGAGTCTGACGCGCTGGCGGATCCCGCCGCCTCCGGCCAGTCACTGCTCGAGGCCGGCGCGCACGTTTCGGCAGAGACCTCTCGCCGTCTGGCCTGCGACGCGACCCGGGTAGTGATGAGCACGACGCAGAGGGTCAGGTAACGGAGGTCGGCGGACTTCTGTTCGCCCAGGCCCATCACGTCCGCCACTGGGCGCGTGGCGGCCCCACGACGCTGTCAAACCTGGCGCTGCTCTGTCGCCGCCACCATCGCACGGTCCACGAGGACGGCTACCAGGTTGAGCGGCAGCCGGATGGAGCGCTCCGCTTCAGGCGGCAGAACGACGCACGAGGCCTTCACATCGACGCCCGCACGTCGATGCCCGGCTGGTTCGGCGAGCGTCTCGACGTCGGCTACGCGATCGACGTCCTGCATCCGCTGGCAGCGACCGCGCGCTAGGCACTCCGGCACCCGGACGATCGCGGCGAGCGATCCGCACGTCGCCATCGCTCGTGGTTGCTCCGTGAACCCATTGCGGCCCCGCGACGTCCTGAGGCTCGCACTGCGCCCGCGGGGCCACGCGGGGATGCGGGGACGTCCCCGCGTCGGGTGGCGCCCCGCGTGAGCCAAGTGCGCGTCGTTGCGTCGTTCAGGGTCTGGCCCGGGCGTTGCGATATGAGCCTGGCGTGCGCGGCCGCCGCGTGGGCGGGCCGGCCGGCGCGGGGTACGAAACCAAGCCACGGAGAAGGCCATGACGACGACGAACGTGCAGTCGACACACACGAAGAACGAGCTCCTGCGGGGGCTGGTGATCGCGATCGGGTGCCTCGCGATGCTGCTGAGCGGGGTGGGGGCGCTCTACTGGATGCAGGCGCGGCCGGACGAGGCCTCCGCGGGGATGGCCGTCGCCGCCGCCGGCAAGCCGGCCAACGCCAAGCCTCTCGAGACACCGCGGCCGACGCTGACCGTGCCGACGCCCGACGGGGTCGTCGTCCACGCCGACGTCTACTTCGACTTCAAGAGCGCGCGCCTCCGCGCCGACGGCGCGAAGATGCTCCAGGACAAGGCGGCGGGCATGGCGCGCACTGAGACCTGGGCGGTGCTGGTCACGGGCTACGCGGACATCCAGGGGCCGGCCGTCTACAACAAGGTCCTCGCGCAGCGGCGCGCGGACACGGTCAAGCAGTTCCTCGTCGAGCTGGGCGTCCCGGAGTCCTCGGTGAAGGTCGTGGCGCTCGGTCCAGAGGCGGCGCTCTGCGACGACCCGGGCAAGGAGTGCCAGCAGCTCAACCGCCGCGTGCATCTGGAGATTCGCCGCCTCGGCCCCGTGGCCTCGGTGTCCACGATGTCGACCCCCGCGGCCGCTCCCGCTCCGATCGTGCCCACGAACGTCGATGTCCAGAAGCCTTAAGCTCGGCGTCGCGGCGGTGGTCATCCTCGTTCTGGTGGGCGGCGTCCTCGCCGTCCGCCGGGGCGGGGCGCTGGTCCTCGACGCGCCCGCGATCGCGCTCGACCTCGCCCGCCCCGACGCGCTGGTGCAGACCGCGAGCCTCGCGGATCTGCCGCGCGATCTCCTGACCGTTCCGATGTTCCGCGACGTCCTCACCGAGGACTTCGTCACGTACTACGAGCAGACCGAAGGACGCTTGAGCCTGGGCGGCACGCTGCGGCGGCTGGCCTACGAGCACGACCTCGACCTCGGTGACCGGGTGATCCACGCGGTCATCGATCAGCCGGCCGAGATCGCGCTGTGGAAGGCGGGCGACGGCCGGCTCGGCCACTCGCTGGTCGTCGTCAGCCGCACCGGGCTCACGCGTATCCTCGAGATGGCCGCGAAGGTCGCGCTGAAGGACGCGCAGCTCACGCGCGTCGAGGGCGACCTCGAGGTCGACGGCGGCGCGGTGCCGGTCTACGCGCTCGCCTACGCGCGCCGCCGTGTCCTGCTCTTCGCCGGCCACGGCGACCGCCTGGTGATCCTGTCGGACGCCGCGATGCTCACCGATCGCCAGGGGCGACTGCGCGGCGCCGGCCGCTCGGTCGTCGCCGGGCTGCTGAGCGGACGCGACGAGCCGCGGCGGATCTACCGCGACCACTTCGCGCTCGAGCCTGGCGAGCGGCGTCACACGCTGGCCGTGAGCGCCCGCTACCTGTCGTTCGGCTACCAGCGCTTCTTTCCCGGCGTGAGCGCGCTGCGCTTCGACTTCGCGCGCGACGGCTGGGCGACGCGCGTGCTGCTCGATCCCGCTGCGCTGCCCGAGCGCGCGCTCTCCACGCGAGCGCTGTGGGCCCTCGTGCCCGCCGAGCCCGGCGCGTGCGTCGCGCTGCCCGTGCAGTGGCCGGAGGCCGCGACGCTGGCGGAGACGGTCGGCGTCGAGACGGCGGCGACGCAGCCGGTTGTCGAGGCGCTCGACGGCCCCGCCGCCGTCTGCTGGTACCCGAGGTCTCGGCTCTACACGCCGCTCTTCCTGGTGCCGACGCGGCGACCGCTCGAGCCGGCGGAGGCGGCGGTGCTCGAGCGGTTGTTCACGGCGGCCGTCGGTGCGTGGGAGCGCTCGCTCGAGGGCGCCGACGATCCACGTTACGCGGTGGCGCGTGCCGAGGCTGCCGACGCCGCGCTCTGGCAGCGGCACGTGACGGCGCGCGACGGCGTCCGGCGGCGGGGCGTCGGGCCGCAGGCCGAGACGTTCTTCCAGGTGAGTCTCGCGCGCCACCGCCACGCCGTCGCGTTCTCGCCCGACGATCGGCTGGTCGGCGAGGCGCTCGCGGTGGCGAATCGCCAGTACCCGTCGCTCGCCGACGTGCTGCCCGACGAGGCGACGGTGCTCGCGGTCCTCGTGCCGCGCTCGCTCGGCACGCTCGCCGAGGCGGAGGCGTTCGCCAGCCTGCCCGCCGGCCAGGAGCCCGTCTTCCGCAACGCGGCGTCCACTCGGCTCGTGCCACGGCTCGCCACGCTGAAGCGTTACCCGGCGTACGCGCTCGTGCTGCCGAGCGACGCCACGCCACGCGCCGACCGCTGGCTCGCCGTGGACTGGAGGCGCCTTGGCCGGCCGTAGGCTCGTCGCGCTCGCGCTCGTGCTCTGGACGGAGAGCGCCGATGCGCTGACGGCGGCGGAGCCCGACCCGGTGCTTCGCCTCGACGCGCATCGCTCGATGATCGTGCGCGCCTGGATGGTGCGCGTGGTGAACGAGCAATTGCGCCAGGGCCCGACGCCACGCTGGTTCCATCGTGACTGCGCCGGGCTGGTGCGCTTCGCGGTCAGCGAGGCGCTGCGGTCGCACGACGCGAGGTGGCTGGCCGCCAACGGGCTCTCGAGCCGCGCGCTGCCGCCGGACGTCGAGCTGAGCGACGCCGAGCGGCGCGCGCTCGGCGGGTGGGTGCGCGACGACGGCACGCGCGGGCCGTTCGTCACCGCGGAGATGCTGGTGCGGCGCAACAGCCGCTCCATCGGGCGCGACGTGAACACGGCCGAGCCCGGCGACCTCCTCTTCTTCGACCAGGGCGACGATCAGCACCTCATGGTGTGGATGGGGCGTGACGTCGCCTATCACACCGGCGTGGAGACGCCGTCCGATAACGGGCTCCGCGCCGTCACCCTCGACCAGCTCATGCGCGACAAGGACACGCGATGGCGTCCAGAGCCCGGCAACCCCAACTTCGTCGGCGTCTTCCGGCTGGCGTTCTTGTCGCGCTGATCGTGGCCGCGCTCGCGGGCGCGCTCGCGTCCGAGGCGAGCGGCTACGAGCCTGCACGCGGGGACCAGTTCTTCCTGCTCTCGGACGCCAGCGTCGGCGCCGACGGCGTCGCGGTCGTGCGGCTGGAGACGCCCGCCGGCGCGCCGTACGGCCACGTCGAGGGCTACGGCGGCGCCGACATCGTGGTCTATCGCGTGCCGGATCCCATCGCGTTCCTCAAGCGCCAGCCGAACCTGCATCGCGTGGAGGTCAAGGGCGCGTACGAGGGCGAGGGGCTCGCGAACACGCTGAGCCATCTGTGGAGCCAGTGGAACCGCCAGGCGCGCCAGAGCTGGCAGCGGCTGTTCGCGTCGGGCGCGCGCAAGGCCGTCACCATGCACGCCCCCGAGACCAGGACGCCCCGCGGCAACTGGACCGTGGAGTACGAGAGCGCCCCGCAGTTCGCGCCGTTGAAGGGCTTCGAGCGGGTCGATCGCTTCCGCTATCCGGTGTGGCAGGCCAGGCCGATCGAGCCGCCCAAGCAGGTGACGCTGGCCGGCAGCAGCAGCGAGTGGGACTGGGCGCGCTCGTCGCGTGGCAACGTGCTGGTGCCGATCGGCAAGCGCGCGCCCGGCCTCTATCTGGTCGAGGCCATCATCGGCGCGTGCCGCGCGACCACGCTCGTCTTCGTCTCCGACACGGTGGCGCTCACGAAGGTCTCGGCCGGCGAGCTGCTCGTGTGGACGGTCGATCGCCGGACGGGTCGGGCCGTCGGCGGCGTGGACGTCGCGTGGACCGACGGTCTCGGCACGCTGCAGAGCGCGACGACGGGTGCCGACGGCGTCGCCGTCTTCCGCCACGCCAGCCCCGAGCGCACCTACGTGATCGGCCGCGACGGCGACGGCGGCGTGTTCGTCTCCGAGAACTTCTACTACGACAGCGAGATCTACGACACGAAGCTCTACGCGGTGACCGATCGGCCACTCTACCGGCCCGGCGACACCG
>Ga0209803_1002385_pt1 | contig 11773 bp, 8 predicted proteins | sample GraSoiAngelo_138_FD_185895 | JGI IMG/M metagenome (GOLD analysis project Ga0209803, IMG submission 185895) | Grasslands soil microbial communities from the Angelo Coastal Reserve, California, USA - 14_0929_09_40cm (SPAdes) (version 2) | ecosystem: Environmental > Terrestrial > Soil > Grasslands ... | reverse complement strand
ACCTTACCGAAGGAGACGTTCGTCGAGGTCAGAGGAGTGCAGAAGTCAGTGATGGGCCCCGGCTCAGGCTCAATCTGCGGGTCGCCTATATCCTGAAGGAGAACGATCGTCGGGAAGCCGAGCGCAGGATCCTTTGGCAAAAGCCGGTTGAAGTCCTCGGTCGGCAGGGTGAACTGGGTGCCTGGGTTATAGATCAGAAACTGCAAAAGCACGGGGATGCCGGCCACTGTGGCAACCCCCGCCGAACGACGGAACGGCTGGACGGGGCCCGTCACGCGGTCGATGAACTCGGGCCAGTGGTCAATTGCGTCCAGCAGGCCGTTGCCGTCCTTGTCCTCGGCAAAGTCTTTCGTGCCGAAACCCTTGGCGTTCGTGTTACCCGCTTCCAGTTCCAGGTCCTTGAAAGATACCGTCGACGACTTGTCGGTGGTAGCGTTCAGGAAGTCGAAGTGCACGGCCAGCTCTTGGTTGCACGGACTGTTGATAAGGCCGAGCGTGGCAAGGGCGTCCAGCTGCCCCACCGGCTCGCCGATGGGTATCTTATCGCCCCGTACAATGCCCCAGTCGGGCGGGATGAAGGAGACGACACCGCCGAAGTTGACGTCTTTGGGGTCTCTGATCCCGAAGTCTATCTTGAAATCGCTGGGCGTTTCCGGCTGGGTGCTTGTCACGGTAAGCGTAAGCGCGGGCTTGAAATCTGCGCTGGCCTTGTCCGTGCTTGCGAGAACGAGCAGAAAAGACAGCACTCCTGCTACCACTCCCCACAGTAGAAGCTGTTTTGCTCTCACGTCCTTCCTCTCCTTTCTTGGACTGGCACCAGCCAGTTTCCTGGCCGCGTTCTTAGTCTGGCGCTCGCCGCTTCAAGGTGGCCGCCGGCTCCCTGTTGTCTTTATTACCCGTCCGTGTGGGCGTAGTTATTTATCACGCCGTGCCTCGATCAGGCGAGAGGCTACTGTGCCAAGCGAGCCGATAATTCCGGCTGACCCTAGGCCGGCCGCGACAAGCGCCCAAGCCGGCACGCCCCTCCCAGCGGGCGATAGACTACCAACGCCCGTGACCGGCCCTGCCGCCCCCCCGGCTGCAGCGCCGGCAGCGCCTACACCAGCGCGGGTGCCAGCGGCACCGCTCGCGGCGCCTGCAGAAGCGCCGGCTGCAGCGCCTATTGCGCTTGTCACGGGAACTCCTCCTACAACTGGAGGGAGCGTCGTCTGGCAGGGGCTGAATGCCACGTTCGCGTCTCCGCCGCTTGTGATCGAACCTACCTTGATGCAGACGATCTCCTCTCCGTCCGGCACGTCCGGCCCTTTACCGGCGACGGTCCGAGGAGGAATGGGGCGTCCCGCTGAGTCCGTCCCGGCGTCTAGGCCCGGAGTGTCACAGGCATCGCCGATGCCATCCCTGTCTGTGTCCTTCTGGTCCGGGTTGGAAATCAGAGGACAGTTGTCGCCGCGGTTCGGAAAGCCATCCCCGTCGTGGTCTGACGGCTGGTTCGCAGGCGGCCCGGCTGTCGCTTCCGTGGGCGTCGGGTCACAACTATCCGGAATACCGTCGGGGTACGAGGTGCCGCTGAATTGGTCGCTGTCGCCTTGTCCTCCCTTGCGCGCATCCCAGATCGTGTCTGTATTAAAGGGACAGGGGTCCAACGAGTTCTCGAAGCCATCGCCATCAGGGTCCCGCTGGCTCGCGTTGTAACCGACGCTGATGATTTGAGTGCCCGCCTCCGGCATTGTCCGGATCGGTATGCCTCCCTCGTCCACTGGCGTATCAGGGGTTGTCCTGGGTCATCCCGTACATGACATTGACTGTCTTCAGCGGCGTGCAGAAGTCGGTGACCGCGCTCGGTGCGGGAGGCGTTGCCGAGCCCGCGGCGGAAGACGTTTGAAGGACGACTACGCTCGGATACCCGTATGCAGGATCAAAGGCTGGGAGGTTCGGTAGCTTTGTGCCCCTGTCGAACACAACCAACTGCAGGATCACCCACAGGTTGCTCGCTGACGGGATGGATGTGACGCCCACTGCGCGGAAAACAGGCTTGATGGGCGACCTTGGCCCACTGTACGTGTCGTCTGCATTCCCCGCGATCTTGTCCGGGCCGTAGTCCACCCAATTGGGATCAAAGATTGCGTTCAGGAAGGAGGGGTATTTCGTAGCGGCGGGAGGAGGCGTCACATCGGGGTGCCCGTCATAGGGCGGATTGTCCCCGGCCATAATCGCCAGATCATTTTCTGAGCCGAAGGGCTGTGGCTCCACGGTGTTGTTGATGTCTGTCGTTCCCTTCACGAACGTGAACGAGACACGTAGCTGGCTGTTATTGCATGGGTTGTTGAGAAGGCCGAGGGTCGGCTGTGACCCCAGCTTGCCCAGAATAGCGCCGACGGGTATTGCCGAATCATCGGGCACCGAGGGCGAGAGGCCGACGACGCCGCCGAAGTTGTAGTCACCGGCGGGCAGGTCGAAACTGCTCACGATGTCCGGGTGGCTGCCCGGGGTAGTGTCCGGCGTGCAGCCAGTGGTGAGCTGTTGATCGTCTATAGCGCCGCTCCCAGCCAGGCAATACTGAGATGAGTTCTCCGGGTTGAAACTGCCTGCGGCACGCGCTCCATCCCCACCCACCAGAACTGTGAGCAGCGCTGTGAGGATAACGGCGACCAGCCGCACGATGGTGAACAGCTTCAAGCGGCCGGTAATTGGTCGACTCTCCTTTGCGGGCCCGGGGTTGGCTTGATGTTGGCGCGACGGAGATCTCGGTCGGTTAAACCTATTTCCACGTCCCTGCAGGCCGATCCCAGAAAACTACAGTGCGCAGCTTGTCTGAGCGCCGGAGGGAATGCATGAAATTTGGGCATTTTCTTCGTGAAAGGGGCGTGAATTTCTCCAAGCGGGAGCGCTAAGGCTACGCGCAAGAGAGGCGAAGTACGCGGTGCTGTAATTCTCAGCTAAGCGTTTGAAGGAGGAACAGTAGGAACGCGAAGAGTAGTTTCACCAAGGAAACAAAACTTAGCGGCTGCCGCAGGCGCGTAACGGAAAGGCGCGACGCCGCCCTCGTTTGGGGCGCGCATCGTCACCTACCCGGGCGTCTATCCGGCGGTTGGGCCGACGCTTACTCGCCCTTCGCCGCCGAATACCGCGTACTGTCCCTTGCCGCGGGCCTTCGCCGCATACATTGCCGCATCTGCCCTGCGGAGAAGCTCTTCTGGACCGCAGCTGCCGTCGCTCACCACCGCGAGGCCAATGCTCGCCTGGGCAGGCAGCGGATGGCCGGTCACATCAACCGGCGGCGCCAGCGTCTGGAGTATGCGCTTGGCGGCTGCTTCAGCCTGCGGTCCGTCGGTGTCCTCAAACAGGGCTGCGAACTCGTCGCCTCCTAAGCGCGCTGCGAGATCGGACTCTCGCATGCACCCGCGCAGCCGATTCGCGACGGCGACCAGCACTGCGTCCCCCGCTGAATGGCCGAGGCTGTCGTTAACTGCCTTAAAGTCGTCCAGGTCCAGGAAGAGGATGGAGACCGGCTCGCCGTGCCGGCGGGCTCGGGCCAGTGAGTGCTCAAGCCGGTCGCGGAAGAGCGCGCGGTTGGCGAGGCCTGTGAGGGCGTCGTGGGAGGCCTGGTGGGCAAGCTGCCCTTCCAGAAGCTTTCGCTCCGTAATATCGCGATAGTTCCCGACGATGCCCATCACGTTCGGGTCGTCCAGCACATTCGATGCGGTTATTTCCAGCCATCGCCAGTGCCCGTCGGCGTGCATCGCGCGACACTCGAGCGTCCGGAACTCTCCTGGATGTTGCGTGACGTAGGCGAGAATTTCGGTCACGCGGGCTGCTTCGTCGGGATGTATGGTGGCGAGCGCGTTGGTCCCTACGCGGTAATCGGGCTTGTAACCCAGGACGCGTTCGACGGCTGGACTTTCGTAGAGGATGTTTCCCGTGGCATCGGTAACGATGATCACGTCGGAGGCGTTCTGCACGAGCGAACGGAAGCGGGCCTCGTTGCGCCCCAGTTCCTCCGCGAGGCTTGTCGTGCGCCGCAGCAAGTGCGTGTTCTCGGTGAGCGATGTGATCTGGCGTGCCAGCACGACCGCCGTGAGACCGACAGCCGCGATCGTCAGGCCACCTATCGCTGTCTCGAATTCACCGCGTTCAAGGATTAGCAGCAGGCCGAAGCTCATGATTACCGCCGCCGGCGGTAGCAAGCTGAAGCCGAGGCCCTGGGCTTCTTCCGGCTGTTCCTCCTGCGCTGGCTTCCGCGCCGTCCAACACTGGTATTGGGCGGCGAGAACCATCAGCAACTGCCCGCCCAGCCAGAGCATGTCCGGCCAGTCGCCGGTGTCATATTGTTCCTGGATCGACATGTAGCCAAAGGCAACGTCGGCAATGACAAACAGGAGCAGTCCCGAGGCGAGGACCGCAAGCGCCCGTCCGCTACGTGCGAGCGGTCTCCGCAGTACGATGTTGGTGATGCCGAAGAGCAGGACGAGGTCTCCGACGGGGTAGGCGAGGGAGAGGGTCGTCAAGAGCGGACTGCTGTCCTCCGCCTGGGCGATGGGGCGCAGGAGGAGGTACCAGATCACCATGCCACCGCCCAGGAGCACGGTCATGGAGTCCAGCCAGAATTTCAGCACCTGACCGCCGCGTCGAGGCGCCGCCGGGAATAGCAGGAGGCCTAGAAAGACTAGCGGGTAGTAGGAGAGGTAACCAGCATCCGCCAGGGAAGGGAATGGCGCCGTGCCGAGGATGTTCTCGTAGTAGAGCCACAGGACGTCACCCAGCCAGAACGAAGCAAAGCCGATGCCGAGAACCAGCCAGGCACGCCTCGTGCGGCGGTCGAGCTTGCGTTGCGAGGCGGCCCGCCACGCCAGAATGGCGCCCGCGATGCTCATCGGCAGGAACCCGATGTTGTCGATCAACACCACCTGATCGCCGAAGGGCCAGCGTACGAACAGCCAGGCGATAAACACGACAACGTAGGCGGTAAGTGCGAGTGCGAGTAGACCACCCCAGTCGCGCGCCCAGCCGCTCAGCATTCTTGTCAAGTCCGCCAGCTGGTCGCGTAGCTTCGACCGTACCTCGGTCTCCGCCCGCGGGGTTCCGTAGTCTGTTATGAACGACATCGTTTCGTGCTGAAAAGGGAAGGAGTAGGCAAGTGCCTGGATTCTTCCTTTGTCTTAGATGCCCGCGCTACTCGCTTTATTACATTTCGCGCGAGGAAACCGTCGCTTCTCGGAGAACAAAGGTCGTCAAGATAACGACCGAAGGTGTTCTTTCGCAGAGCGCGAGTTAGCTACTTGTCAGTGGAAGCGGGCCTGACTGATCCTCGTAAGTGCGATCAGCCGTTTCCTGTGGCTCCATCGCTCACCGGGTTTGCAGGCCGGGCGTCTTGCGGGTTTGCGATCAGCCCGCAAACCGGCGCCGGCTCGCCCGCGCACCCAAGGGTCTTGGCGTCACGAAGACTTAACTGTCAAACCAGAACTTACGCCTCGATGCGGCGAACTCCTGCTTCTCCTCAGCTCCCTGGAGCGAGGCTTCGGTAAATGGAGCGGTTACCGATGGTCCGCTAAGGAAATCGACGTCAACACGTCCGACCCTGTGATCTCCAAATTCGATGAAGCAGGACCCGGCGCCGTCGTACGGTTTGGCCGCGCCTGATTCGCGTAGCTGCACGATGAGATGCTCGGCCACTGCCCGCCCAGCGCTTTCGGCGAAGATGCCCGCCTTGGGCACGGGCGCGCTCGTCACATCGCCGATCGCGTAAACGTCCGGAAACTGCGTCGAGAGGTTTGCCTTGTTCACCGGAATCCAGCCGTCGACGGCCAGGCCGGACGCTTGGACTACTTCGGGCACGCGATGGATCGGGATGCCCAAGAACAAGTCGTACGGCAGTGTGCTTCCATCTCGCAGGTGCAGCGTTTTGGTTGCCGGATCGAGCGCCTTTACCCCCTGTTTCGGGACCCAGCCGATGTTCCGCTCACGGAACCGCTCGAGGATCGCGTCCGACGCTGGGCCGGATGCCGGGATGGGGATACCCCACGGGGACACGACGCTGAGGTCGATGCTGGACCGCACACCGCGCTCTGAGAAGTATTCGTCGAGCAGCATCGCCGCCTCACAGGGCGCAGGCGGGCACTTGAAGGGCTCGCTGACCACGGCGACGATCACATTGCCGGATCTGACGTTCGGAAGCACATCTCGCAGCTGGACGGCGCCGTCTACGGTGTAGAACTCGTGGCCGCCTTCGACGAAGCCGGGCGTCGCGCCGAAGTCGTAGTCCGCGCCCAGGGCAACGACGAGAATGTCAGCATCGTACGTGTTTCTGTCAGTGACCACCCGGCGGGCCTCGGGATCGATTGTGGTGATGAGCTCCTGGCGCACGGTAACGCCCGGCTTCGAGATATTGGCGTAGTACGAGCTTACGTCTTCGCGCCGCTGACGCCCGAACATGATCTCGAACTTCGAGAAGCCGAAGACGAAAGCGTTGTTTTTGTCTATCAGTGTGATGTCGATCTCACTACCGAACGCGGCCGAGAGCCTGGCCGCCAGCTCGAGACCGCCGAAGCCGGCGCCGCAGATAACGATTTGTGGGCTCATGCTAACTACCTCATCGTAGTGCGCTCCGGCCTCGAACGCCGGGCTATGTCGGGGGCAACTCGGGCTGGCCTCCGCCAGCTTGGTGTCCTACAAATCGAGGTCCGTGATGAGGCTCCGTCCAACCAGCGTAGTCGTGGGATCGGGTGAGCCAGCGACTCTCGCCTGGAACGCCTGCCACTCGGAGTCTGCCTGCGCCTTCTGCGTGAAGGCAGCGTACGCGGCCATGTCGGCAAACTCTAACGAAACGACGAGATTCCCGGTGTTGGGGCCGCCGATCGTTGTGTCTCCAATCCGCCACCGCGCTCCGAGCCGCTCCAGGATCTTCTTCGCCGCCACTGCATCGTTTAAGAACTCCTGTCGCCTCCCCGGGTGCGGCCGAAAAATGGAAACGTTGCGAACTGCCATGTGAGAACTCCTTCTAGTGCGGGCCATGGGCGCCACAACCGCGCCCAGTCTAGCACTTACGTCAGCGGAATGGGAGCTTAAGGTAGTACAAATGGGTATTGCCGGCGCGGCGCCCCTTGGCCGGCCGTCCCATACGCAATGTCCACCCCATCGCTAGTCTTCACATACTGAATGCGCGGCTCCATCACGCCTCCCCTTGACCACCGCCCACACACGCACCGCCTCCCCCACGCCCTTCAGCGCCTGCTCGCCTCGGTCCTCGAACGAAACGCCGGCAGACGTCCGCGCCAGCGAGCGCACCGTGCCCTCGCCGGTCAGACAGCAGGCTTAATGTTCTGGTTGTGACGGAAGAGGTTCTGCGGGTCGTACTTCGCCTTGATTGACGCCAGCCGGTCGTAGCTGGCGCCGTAGGCGGCCTTGATCTGGTCGGCGCCCTCCTCCGCTTCCTGACCCAGCTCGTTCACGTAGCTTGCGCCCGTCGTATACGGCGCCACCGCGTCGCTGACCCCGCGGACCCAGGCGATATGTCGGGCTGAATCGTCGGTCGGCTCCCAGCCGCCCGCGATAACCAAGTTATAGGATGCCGCTCGGTGCGGGAACGCGGTCTCCCCGCGCGCCATTGCGCCGCCCAGCTGCTGGAGGACCAGCGCGCTCAGCGGCGAGGTCGCCTGGGCGAACTGATCCACAAGGACATCGATAAGCTCGTCGCTGATCTCCCGGACCATAGGCCCCCGCACATAGTAGTTGTTGCCGGGCGGGAACGCATCGTCGAGCATCGCCTGCACTGCCGTGTAGGGCATCGGGCCGATCACATCCATGACCGGCGGCCCAAACGTGCGCAGGGGCGCGAGTACCTGCTCTCCCTTCTCCATTGGCCCGTTGTAGCAGACGGCGACGGCGACGACCGGACCGGCCTCTGGATTCGTCAGGAGTGCGGGGTAGCAACGCAGCTCGTCCGGCATTCCGCGTTCCCATTCCTTGTAGAAGGTCAGAACCTTCTTCGCCTCTGCCGCCGGATGCGCGAGAAGCCCGGCCAGCAGCGGCCCGACGGAGTGAAGCCTGTACGTGAACGACGTGACGATGCCGAAGTTGCCTCCGCCTCCCCGCACGGCCCAGAAGAGGTCTTGATTCTCTTCGGCGCTCACGCGTATCAGGCGGCCGTCGGCCGTGACTACATCGGCGGAGAGGAGGTTGTCCAGGGCGAGGCCGTACTTGCCGCCTAGCCAGCCGATGCCGCCGCCAGTGGTGAGACCCCCGATCCCGGTGTCTGTGTTGGTGCCACCAGTCGTGGCGAGGCCGTGAGCCTGGGTGGCTGCGTCGAACTCCCCCCACTTGACGCCCGGTTCGGCGGTGGCCGTCCGCGCCTGAGGGTCGACGCTGATCGCCTTCATCTCCGAAAAGTCGATCGCCATTCCGCCGTCGCAGACTGAGTTGCCCGCGACGTTATGGCCGCCGCTGCGCACCGAAACGATGAGCGCGTTGTCGCGCGCGAAGTTGACCGCCGCGACTACGTCTGCGGCGACGGCGGGGCGGACGATTAGTGCCGGGCGGCGGTCGATCATCCCATTCCAGACACGGCGGGCCTCATCGTAATCGCCGTCGGCTGGGCGGATGATCCGGCCGCGGAGGCTCGACCCCAGCCCACTGATGGCACGGTCGCTGACGGTTGCTTCTACCATCGTGCTCCTCCTGATTCAGCTCGATGAGCAAAATGTGCGGCCAGATTATAAGCGATCGGACGTCGAGCTGTGCGGTCCGTCACAACCAATCCGTCAACGTTGGCGTTTAGGCGGTTGAAATGAGCGAAGTCACGGCGCCGTGCTGATTCCTGCGCACCATGTCCAAACGTAGGGGGAGTAGGCGAGCCCTGGACGTACACCTACCCCGAAATGGCCCCTTCCACGGCCACCACCCACACCCGCACCGGCTCGGCGACGCCCTTCAGCGACTGCTCGCCGCGGTCCTCGAACGTCACGCCCGCCGACGTGCGGGCCAGCGAGCGCACCGTCTCCGAGACTAGCACCTCACCGGGTGCCGAGAGCCCGCTGATGCGCGCAGCGATGTTGACGGCGCCGCCGTAGACGTTGTTCTCCTCGCGGATCACGTCACCGGCGTGGAGGCCGAGGTGCAGCGGCAGGCCGCCGGCCTCGCCCGCCTTCGCGCAGCGCAGCGCCGCCGCGATCGCCTGGCGGGCACTGGTGAAGACGGCGAGAACGCCGTCGCCGAGGAGCTTGCCTTCCACGGCAGTGCCGACATGTTCGCGGATGATGGCGCGGAGAGCGGCGTCAAGGTCACGGGCCTTCGCGCGGAAGGCGGTATCGCCGAGGCGCTCGGTGAGGGCGGTGGAGTCGGCGATGTCGGCGAACATGATCACGGCGGTGCCAGAAGGGCCTTCGGCCCGCTCAGGATGATCAGCCGCCAGCGGGCGTCGCACAGTTCGGCCGAGCACGAACTCAGCGGCCAGTTCGTCGGGCAGCGCGGGTGCTGCGAAGCCCGTCCCGGTGGTCGTCAGTCGAGCACCCGGGATACCTATCGCGACTTCCTGCGCGAACCTGCTCTGAACAACCCCCAGCCCGCCGCCACTTGGGCTGAGTATCAGGGTCGGCGAGCGCACTTCTGTCAGAAGGGGCCTCACGTCTTGAGTTTGCACTTCGACGAAGTAGCGGCGAAGCGTATCTGGCGTAGTACACTTCCTCATCAAGTCCGCCAGCCGCTTGGGGTCCTCACCTGGCTGCATACCGACAAGCATCGAGGCGTGCGTGAAGGTGTAGAGCTCCCAATGCGGGTCAGCCATTCCGCGGAGGGTCTCCAGACCCTGTAACGTTGGGACCGTCCGGTAAAAGTCGCCGCCGTTGGCGAACGGAATGCTGAGGACGAGGTGTGAGACGCGTTCAGGGTGATGCGCTGCGTAGGCGATGGATACAAGCGAGCCAAAGACGTTACCGTAGAGCGCGAACCGGTCGAGAGAGAGGCGCGTCGCCAACGCGTCGATGTCGGCCATCTGGCTATCGAGTGAGAAGTCTTTGACGTCGCGCTCAGACATACCCATCCCACGCATGTCGTAAGGGGCGATCATGATGCCTTCGTCGGCCATGCGCTGCCAGGCCCCACGGAAGTCGCGAGTAAGCTGCATCTCGAGATGGCACCAGATGTTCGGCGCAAAGATCATTGGCACGCCGTCGCGCTCGCCGATTACCGAGTAAGCAATGTTCGTGCCGTCGCCGCTCCGGACGTACTGAACGTGCGGCTCCATCACCCACCGCCCTCCACCACCGCCCACACCCGCACTGGCTCGCCGACGCCTTTTAGAGCCTGCTCGCCGCGGTCCTCGAACCGCACGCCCGCCGACGTCCGCGCCAGACCACGAACAGTGTCCGAGACCAGTACCTCGCCGGGCTCCGACAGCCCGCTGATGCGCGAGGCGATGTTGACGGCGCCGCCGTAGACGTTGTTCTCCTCGCGGATGACGTCGCCGGCGTGGACGCCGAGGTGCAGCGGCAATCCGCCGGATGCCCCGGCCGCTCCGCAGGCGAGCGCGGCCTCGATCGCCTGGCGGGCGCTCGTGAACACGGCGAGCACGCCATCACCAAGAAGCTTCCCCTCGATCGCCGTGCCGCCATCCTCGCGAATGACGCCTCGGAGGGCGCCGTCCAGCTCGCGGGCCTTCGCGCGGAAGGCGGCGTCGCCGAGGCGTTCGGTGAGGGCGGTGGAGTCGGCGATGTCGGCGAACAGGATTACGGCGGTGCCGGAGCGGAGTGGGGAGACCTCTTCTCGGGGAGCCACCCACTCGTCAACCAAGAACGGAATAATTGCCGTCGCCGCTTGCGCAAACCTCTCCTGGCGCGACGCGCCGTCCAAGATAGCCACGCGGGCATCGGGGATCATGGTCGCGAGCTCTCGCGCGACATCCGGACCAATCTGTTTGTCCGCCTTTTCGTGAACCAGGAGCGTCGGAGCAATGACCTGATGCAGCAGACTCGTCACGTTCCATTCCTGTGACTGCCGCCAGAACTCCAGCAACGTGTCTCGCACGACCGACTCACGAAAGGTGGCAGCCGCTGGCCCAGACATCTCATCCGACCAGCCCATGCCCAACCTCATCAGGGACTCTGTGACGAACTCCCATTGCGACGCGTCCAGGGCCAGCAACTTCCCGATTGGTTCCGTGAAAGTCTCAGGCAGCCTGGCAAAGCCGGACCAGAGGACGAGCTTCAATACGCGGTCCGGCTGCGCTGCTGCAAAAGCGATCGCCAGCGGCGGCGACACGCCGTACGCCACTAGGTTGAAGCTTTTCAGCTCCAACCTGTCCACTACCGCCTGCAAGTCGCGGAGCAGGGCCTCGATCGAGAAGTCGCTCACGTCGCGGTCGGACAGGCCAAACCCGCGATGGTCGTATCGGACGAGCGTGCCTAGGCGCGCCGTAGTTTCGAATCCCTGTCGCACATCGCTCATCTGCCATTCCATCTGAAGGTGCGAGTTGGGTAAATTCATGCAGACAAACGGCGTGCCGTGGCCCATGGCATAGTAGGCGATGCTGACGCCATCGCTCGTCTTCGCGTACTGAATGCGCGGCTCCATCACACGGCCTCTCGCACGGCCCACACCCGAACCGGCTCGCCGACGCCCTTAAGCGATTGCTCGCCGCGGTCTTCGAAACGCACCCCCGCCGATGTCCGCGCCAGCGAGCGCACCGTCTCCGACACCAGCACCTCACCCGGCGCGGACAGCCCGCTGATGCGGGAGGCGATGTTGACCGCGCCGCCGTAGACGTTGTTGTCCTCACGGATCACAT
>Ga0209803_1002383_pt1 | contig 11776 bp, 7 predicted proteins | sample GraSoiAngelo_138_FD_185895 | JGI IMG/M metagenome (GOLD analysis project Ga0209803, IMG submission 185895) | Grasslands soil microbial communities from the Angelo Coastal Reserve, California, USA - 14_0929_09_40cm (SPAdes) (version 2) | ecosystem: Environmental > Terrestrial > Soil > Grasslands ... | reverse complement strand
CTTCGTATCGGAGAACTTCTTCTGTGGGGCCGAATTCGTGGATCCGAATGGCTTTCATCTGAGACTCCAATATTATAAAGATCGACCAGTAATCAGAATATCCGGGTCAAAGTTGTGCTGTCAATCGACGCTGGGAGTTAAACTGTTTCGATTCATGTGACAGCCTTGGCAAGGTCATTAGTATTCCGACTGGAAAGGAAGAATGACGATGAAGATCGCAGTTATTGACGACTATCAGAATGCATTCCCCACGCTCAAATGTTACTCGAAGCTCAAGGACCATGAGGTCGTGATTTACACCGACACGGAAAAAGAGCCGGCACGGCTGGCAGAGCGTTTGAAGGATGCTGAAGCGGTGGTTCTGACGCAGCAGCGGTCGCGCTTTCCGCGCGCCGCAATCGAACGGCTGCCTAAACTCAAACTCATCAGCCAAACGGGACGAGCCACGGCGCACATCGATGTCGCGGCGTGTACGGAGCGCGGCATCGTCGTGTCGGCAGGTGGGGCAGGCAATCCACACGCGACGGCGGAACTGACCTGGGCGCTCATTCTGGCCGCGCTGCGGCATATTCCCTACGAAGTCAGACGATTGAGAGAAGGCCACTGGCAATCGACGTTGGGTATCGCCGTGCAACACAAGACATTGGGAATATACGCTCTCGGCAGGATTGGCAGCATCGTGGCGCGCGTGGGACAGACGTTCGGCGCGCGGGTGCTTTGTTGGGGACGGGAAGGCTCGACGGCACGAGCGCGAGAAGCGGGCTATGAAGTTGCCAAGAGTCGGGAGGCTTTCTTTGCCGGGGCCGATATCTTGAGTTTGCATCTCCCGCTTAACAAGGAGACCCAGGGTATTGTCACCGCCGCTGATCTTGCTCTCATGAAGCCTTCGGCATTACTCGCCAACACAAGTCGGGCCGGGCTTATCGCCCAAGGCGCGCTCGTCAATGCGCTCAAAGCCGGGCGACCCGGTATGGCTGCAGTCGATGTCTATGAAGACGAACCCGTGCTCGGCGCCGCTCACCCGCTACTTAAAATGGATAACGTGATCTGCACGCCTCATCTGGGTTACGTCGAAAAGGATACCTATGAGGATTACTACGGCGTGGTGGTCGACCAGATTGTCGCCTATGCGGCCGGCAATCCGATAAACGTGGTAAATCCCGAAGTGATCGCTAAGAAATAACAAAACAACTGCTCGTTCGGACTACTTTACGTCCGAATCGATTTTGAAATAAGAGCTGCCCATCCCGTTTGATCTCTGCTTCGATCAGCCGGAGACAGGTCTAACGCCGGGAGTACTTGTGTCTGGCTATTTTGGGTTTTATTCTTACAATTTCGACCGAGTCAATTCAGCCGAACTTAAGGTGTAATATCGATGCGGATCCTCGTCGTCGAAGATGACAAAAAAATTGCTTCATTCGTGATCAAAGGTTTGACAGAGTCGGGGTTTGCCGTCGACCATGCCGAGAATGGAGAAGATGCGCTCCACCTCGCTCTTTCGGCGTGCTACGACGCTGCGGTGTTGGACATCATGCTGCCCAAGCTGGACGGGTTGAGCGTCGTTGAAGAGCTGCGACGTCAAAAAATTTTCACCCCGGTCATTATCTTGAGCGCCAAGCGCTCCGTCGATGATCGAATTAAAGGCCTGCAAGCCGGCGGCGATGACTATTTGACCAAGCCCTTCTCATTTGCAGAACTGCTGGCGCGCGTGCAGGCTTTGCTTCGCAGGAGCGGCCAATCAGGTGAGCCTACCCGTTTGGAAGCCGGGGAGCTTTCGTTGGATTTGTTGACCCGTGAAGTTGTGCGATCCGGTAAGAAGATCGATCTCCAACCACGGGAATTTTCCCTCCTGGAATATCTGTTGCGCAACAGCGGCAAGGTGCTGTCCAAGATGATGATTATAGAACATGTGTGGGGTTACGATTTCGATCCGCAGACGAATGTTGTCGACGTGCTCGTGTCCAGGCTGCGTAACAAAGTCGACCGCGATTTCGAGAAGAAATTTATCCGGACGTACAGGGGAGTAGGATATGCCCTTCGGGTCTCTTAATCGGCTACATAAGAAGCTCGGGTTCCGCCTGACGCTCTGGTACTCCGCGATTTTTATCGTTAGTTCTGTAACTCTCTCGATCATCTCGTACAGTTTTCTCTCTTCATCCTTACGCGACAATCGCAAAACCATTCAGGCAAAGCTCGAACAGGTTACTGCTCTTGGTCGCGAAAGCGGCGTTACAGCCATTGAAAGGATAGCCACAGCCGGGCCGGCTCCAAACCGTCGCAGCAGCGCGTTTTTCATTCGTGTTTTGGACCCTAAAGACAAAGTCGTTTTTCTAAGCAGCCCAAAGCTATGGCAAGAATTTGAAGTCGAGACGCTGGATCATCAGTCTGCCTACGGCGCATGGCAGTACGTTCCCTCCAAAAAAGACGGCGACCTAATGGAACTGACCTCTGCGCCTCTTCCCAATGGATTTACAGTACAGGTCGGGAAACCGTTAGAGGACCGAAGCGAAATTCTGGAGCACTATCGCGACACCATTGTCGGCGTGATTTCCGGGATGATTGTGATCGGTTTGGCTGGCGGAGCGTTTTTCGCATTTCGCGCCCTGCGGCCGGTCCGCGATCTTATACAGACAACCCAATCCATTGTGTCAACGGGACGGATAGACGCCCGTGTGCCCGAAAGCGGTTCCGGGGATGAGCTGGATGAGCTAACAAAACTTTTTAATCGAATGTTGGAGCGGATCGAGACACTGATCAGGGGAATGAAACAGGCGTTGGATAACGTTGCCCATGATTTGAGAACCCCAATGACCCGCCTGCGAGGCGCCGCCGAAGTGGCTTTGCAGGCCTCACCCAGTGAAGAACAGCTTCAAGAGGCACTGATCAACTCTGTTGAGGAGTCCGACCGAATTCTGAAGTTGCTCGATTGCTTGATGGATATTTCAGAGGCCGAGACGGGAACCATGCGACTCCACTTCGAGACCATTAAAGTTTCAGTTCTTGTTGAGGAGATCCTCGACTTGTATCAGTACGCTGCAGAAGAGAAGAATGTCTCGATATCCGTTGAATGCTCGAAGGACCTGGTGATCACAGCCGATCGGAACCGGCTACGCCAGGTTTTGGCTAATTTGCTGGACAACGCGATCAAGTATAATTCCACAGGCGGGCACGTATTGATCAATGTCCGGCAAGAGCAACAGGAGATGATCGTCGTAGTCAACGACAATGGAATCGGAATTCCTCCAAAAGAGATTCCAAAGATCTGGGATCGCCTCCATCGGGGCGACGAGAGCCGGTCACAGCCTGGCTTGGGCCTGGGTTTGAGTCTGGTTAAAGCGATCGTTCATGCCCACAAGGGACATATCGAGGTTCACAGCCAGCCGGGTGTAGGCTCTGCTTTTGCTCTCGGTCTCCCTACTGTTCGACCTCCCGGCAACTGAATCCCTTTTCTTTCCTTAGGCTTTCAAAAATGTATTAATCTTGCCGAAAGTTTCGACCAAGAAAACCGTGGGCGAGCTCGTCGACAAAATCGCCACGGTCTCGAGCACATCGGGGCAACCGTCCGTCATTCGCTTCAAGGATGCCAGCGAGGCAAAAAGCCGCGACGTGATGTTGACTGAATTGAACAGGATTGAGAAATCGCCGGGGCGAGCAAACCGGTCCCAAATTGCAATTACCAACCTCATCCGATCGACCATCATAGGCCATCAATTTTGATGATTTTCCTTCCGTTGAGTCCCCTCCATGTCTATATTGGGCTTCCTAACTATCAAAAATGTAATCTTGATGAAGGGCCCCTGTAAGGTTTCAGCGTTACTTTGCACCGGCTGTCAGATAGGATTAGTTCGTTCGCTCAGGAGAATTGCTGTCTTTCTGAAAAACAATTTCGACCGATCGGGGCGGCCTCCTTTTGGAGCTCGCCTGAGTCGCACACCGGGAACGAAGCGTCGCAGCGTAGGACGTTTTGGAAAGCCTGTTAATCCAGCAGCAAAAGCATGCTTGTGGTCTTGCTTCGGGGTACTTCTGTTTTTGATGCAGGGGTGCGCGATATACGAGCCGTTGCCCCTGGAGCAAACTATAGTAGCGGCAAGACTTGCACCGCCAAGCATGGACACTGTTCGCGTGCAAGCAAAAGAAATCAAGCACCCGCTCCTCAAGCCGATCGACTTTGATATTCGCAACGGTCTGTCTCCGGACGAGGCGGCCGTACTGGCGGTAATCGCCAACCCTAAGCTGCGCGCGATCCGCGACCAACGGCAATTAGCGGTAGCGCAGCTCCTCCAGGCCGGCATCCTTCCTAATCCGCAGTTTTCCTATAGTCTCGCTCCTCCCACGGGAGGCGCAACCCAAGGAACCGTGAATGCCTTCAACTTCGGCCTGAGCTGGGAAATTACTTCGATCATTTCTCGCGGCGCCAAAATAGCCGCGTCGAAAGCCGATGCGGCTTCGGTGGATCTCGATGTGGCGTGGCAGGAATGGCAAGCGGCGCAAGCAGCGAAGCTTCACGTGTACCATCTGGGGTTTTTTGATCAGCGGCTGGCGGTCGCCCGGCTGGAAGAGGAAGGACTGAAAGAAAACCTCGACCGCGTCAGAAGAGCGACGGAGCTCGGCTATTTGACCAGGATCGATTTGGCTGCTGCGGACGCGGCCCTGCAGAAAATGCACACCACGGTGCTCACCACCGAGCAACAGAGAGAGGAAGAGCGGCTCGCGCTCAACCAATCACTTGGATTTCCCGACGAACAAAGCGTTCCGCTGGAACAGCAGATAGAGCCTCCTTCTTCAAAGAGTTTACCCGCCGCTGCACAACTGATCGAGGGGATCGAGAAGCGGCGATTAGATCTGCTCGCGCTCAAGCACGGTTATCAGGGACAGGAAGAGCGGTTAAGAGCGGCAATCCTCGCACAGTTCCCAAAGATCAATATTGGCTTTTCGCACGCTGGGGATAATACAAACGTAATCACGACCGGCTTCGGTATTACGATAGACCTGCCCCTCTTTGATCGAAACCAGGGCGCCATTGCAATCGAAAGCGCCACCAGGGCTAGACTCTTTGACGAGTACGTTTCGCGCTTGTTTGAAGCGCGCGGCGAGGTCGCGCGTATTCTTGCGGATATAAACTCATTGCAGCGCCAGGCTGAAGCGGCCGAAAATTCGATCCCGATACTGCAGAACGTCGTCGAATCCTATCGCATGGCTTTACTCCAAGGTAACGCAGATGTTCTCACTTATTACAATGCGAGGGCCGACTTGATCACGAAAAGGCTGGAACTTATCGACCTCAAGCGACAGCTTGCCGATATGCATGTTGCCCTTGAAATTGCCGCGGGGCGCTATCTGAGACGATGAAGAAAGAAAGAGCAAAGAATGAAACAAAAAGTTTCGAATCTGTTATTCGTCCTCGCGGCCGCCGCCTTACTGGCTGGTGGATACTGGTGGTTTTCACACGGCGGTCAGCAAACCGCTCAGGACGCAAGCACTACTGCTAACGCAGAGCCATCCGAAGGACCGGTGGCTCCTGTAAAGATTGCGCCCATCAACAAAGGGACCATCGTAAAAGAGATCACTGTTTACGGCACGATCGTACCCGCAGCTGGCGCCGTGCAGACAACCACGGTGTCGTTTGAAAGCCGAGTCCGTCGCATTCTCGTCACCGAGGGGCAACAGGTATCGCGAGGAGATCCTCTGCTGGATATCGAACCGAGTCCCGAGACCAACCTCCAAGTCGAACAGGCCCGTAACGAGTATGAAGCGGCGCAAAAGGCTTTTCAGTTTATGCAGCAACGCTTCGACCTCAAGTTGGCTACCAACGATCAATTGTTACAAACAAAACAGGCACTCGAACAGGCTCAAACGAAATTAGAGAGCATGCGCCGCCGAGGCAGCGCAAGCCCTCGAACTATCCATGCCGAAGTGGCGAGCTTGATCACTAAGGTCGGGGTTCAAGAAGGTGCAATCGTTCCTGCGGGCAATACCATGATCGAGATGGTGGCCGAAAACCGGCTTGAGGCGCGCATCGGCGTTGAACCGGAAGACAGCGACAAAGTGAAACCTGGACAGGAAGTTTCGCTCGCGCGGGTGAATGCGTCAGGAGCTGAGACCACCATCGGCCAAATCCGTAAAGTTTCGCGCTCCGCCGATGCGGCGACTCGTCTTGTACAGGTCTTCACCGCGTTACCGTCAACCTCCAGGTTCCTCTTGGGAGAATACGTGTTAGGAAAAATCCCGATAACGTCCGCGAATGGATTAATCGTGCCGCGATCCGCGGTCCTGCCCCAAGAAGATCATTACTTTGTCTTCACCGTCAAAAATGGTAGCGCCAAACAACACACGGTGCGTCTCGGGCTGCAAAATGAAAAAGACGTCGCGGTCATTGCAGCAGATCTCCAGCCTGGTGATCTGGTGGTCACTTTGGGGAATTACGAGCTAAGAGACGGTATGGCCGTCAAGGTGGACAAGTCGCGATGAACTTTACTGGGTGGATACAGACGCATCGCTCGTCCCTCTTGTTCTTAATTGTGGTGCTGGTTGTTAGCGGTGTGGCTGTAATTCGAAATCTGCCCGTGGCCCTCTTCCCCTACATTAGTTTCCCAAGGGTCGTGGTTAGTCTAGACGCCGGAGATCGTCCGGCAGAACGCATGATGATCGAGGTGACTTTTCCCATCGAACAGGCGGTGCGAGCCGTTCCGGGCGTGCGCAACGTACGTTCGACCACGAGCCGTGGAAGCGCGGAAATATCAATCAATTTCGATTGGGGCGAAGATATGGTGGCTGCTATGTTACAGGTGGAGTCAGCCATCAACCAGGTCGTGCCCAGCCTGCCGCAAGGAACCACTTTTAATGTCCGCCGAATGGACCCGACAGTCTTTCCCGTTCTCGCCTACAGCCTGACCTCCGACACGCACTCATTAGTCGAGCTGCGCGATCTTGCGTTGTATCAACTGCGGCCTTTGCTCTCTACGATTCACGGGGTAGCCAAGATCGAAGTCCTGGGAGGCACGCAGCGGGAGTACCAAGTGAACGTAAACCCGGCGCGCCTGGATTCTTATGGTTTGTCACTGAGCGATGTTGCCAAGGCGCTCTTGGCGGCCAACGTCATCCAGGCGGTGGGCCGGTTGGAAGATCACTACAAACTCTATCTCGCCATGTCCGACACTCGGCTCCTCAGCCTCGAACAGATCCGTAAGACGATCCTTCGTTCAGGGCCCGGTGGCTTGGTTCGGCTCGACGACGTCGCTACGGTCGGCGAAGGGACAACGCCCCAGTGGATCCGCGTGACCGCCGATGGCCATGACGCGGTGATTTTCCAAGTCCATCAGCAACCGGGCGGCAACACGGTCGAGATCGCCCTGGAGATCAAAGCCAAGCTGGCCGAATTTCGTAACCAGTTGCCTCCGGGTATGAAGATTGCCAATTGGTACGATCAAAGCGAGCTGATTGTCTCCTCGGCGGGCAGCGTGCGCGATTCGATATTCATTGGAGTTGTTTTTGCCGTTCTCATCCTGCTCCTTTTCCTGCGTAATCTGAAGATCACGCTGATTGCGGCCGTCGTGGTGCCGGGTGTACTGGCCGCCACCATCCTGCTGCTCTATGTTTTCCACATGAGCTTCAACATCATGACTCTCGGAGGAATGGCGGCCGCCGTGGGGCTCATTATCGACGACGCGATTGTCATGGTTGAACACATCGTACGCCGGCTGCGCGAAGACGCAACGAATCACCACGGCCGGGTTCTCCAGGCGGCGGCGGAGTTTACCAAATCGCTCGCGGGTTCCTCGGCGTCGACCATCATCATTTTCGCGCCTCTGGCCTTTCTTTCCGGAGTAACCGGCGCATTTTTTAAGGCGCTATCTTTAACCATGGCTGGTAGCCTTTTTATTTCGTTTCTAGTGGCTTGGTTAGCTGTTCCTCTTCTCGCGGATCATTTTCTGAACGAGAAAGACGCCCGGCAAGAAGAAGGCGGTCGTTTCACTGCGAGAGTCCGCCGGCTCTATGGAGAGCTGATGCGCCAGGTTCTTGCCCGCCCAGCGGTTGTCTTGTTGGTTGCCGGTATCCTACTTGCGGCAGGCTGCGTAACTTACCGAAACGTCGGTTCCGGCTTCATGCCATCGATGGATGAGGGCGGTTTTATCCTCGATTACCGTTCTGAGCCAGGGACGTCGCTTACGGAAACGGATCGCCTGCTGCGTCAGGTTGAGGCTATTTTGCGCGCCACACCCGAGGTCGAAACCTACTCCCGCCGCACCGGGCTGCAGCTTGGTGGAGGTTTGACCGAGGCCAACACTGGCGATTTCTTCGTGCGGCTGAAGCCTATTCCCCGGCGCGATATCGAGACGGTGATGGATGAGGTGCGCAAAAAAGTGAGGCGCGGAGTTCCCGGTCTGGAAATCGAATTGGCCCAATTGATGGAGGATTTGATCGGTGATCTTACCGCCGTTCCGCAGCCGATTGAAATCAAACTTTACTCGGATGATGGAAACCTTCTATTAAGACTTGGACCAGGAGTAGCTGCGGCAATCGCAAAAATACCCGGTGTCGTCGATGTGAAGCCCGGCATTGTACTTGCCGGTGACGCTCTGAATATCCAGGTGGATCGCGTAAAAGCGAGTCTGGAAGGCGTCGATCCTGATACCATCACACAAATGGTTTCTAACTACTTGAGCGGCGCGGTGACCACACAGATACAAAGTGGTCCCAAGATGATCGGGGTGAGGGCATGGATTCCCCACAACCTCCGGGCTACCGAACGAGACATTGAGGAACTGCGCCTGCGCGCGGCGGATGGTCACCTTTTTCCTCTCAAGCGAGTCGCTACGCTCAGAGTATTGACGGGGCAGCCAGAGATCAGGCGTGATGACCTCAAACAAATGGTCGCCGTTACGGGTCGGATCAGCGGCCGAGACATCGGTTCGGTGATTTCGGACGTGAAGCAAGTATTGAATCGTCCGGGGCTGGTCCCCAAAGGTGTCTATTATAATTTGGGGGGACTCTATGCCGAGCAGCAGAGTGCTTTTGCCGGTCTCGTTGCGGTGTTTTTTGGGGCGGTGGCGCTAGTTTTTCTGCTCTTGCTCTACCTCTACGAAAGCTTTCGTGTAGCCATCGCTATGCTCGTGACGGCGCTGTTGGCATTATCGGCGGTTTTTGTTGGCCTCTGGCTAACCGGCACGGAAATGAACATTTCTTCGATGATGGGGATGACGATGATCGTCGGTATCGTCACGGAAGTGGCCATATTCTACTATTCGGAATACGCGGACCTTAGGAGAGACGAAGATCAGCATACCCGGCTGATCAACGCAGGCAGTAACCGTATGCGACCGATCGCCATGACAACTCTGGCCGCGGTCTTTGCTCTCCTTCCCTTAGCTTTGGGCATAGGCCAGGGAGCCGCCATGCAGCAGCCGTTGGCTATCGCCATTGTGTCCGGACTCGTAGCTCAGCTCCCGCTAGTGTTAGTAGTACTCCCGGCACTGCTGCTGATATTTGGAGTCACTCGGGAAACAAGTCAAAGACCTAGCGCTCTTTAGCAACCGTCCGCTGATCCAGATCACGACTCGATCCGGTTTCAGATAGTGCTGTTTTTCTTTCACGAGCGTCATGTTAGCAGAAAATTTTATAGAATATTGCTGACGGAGAACAACGTGGTCGACAGAAACCAATCGACATTTCACATCATCCTTCTAATCGTCCTGTGCGGAGCCCTGTATTTCCCTTATCTGGATTCCACGCCGTTTTTTGATAAGGGCGAGCCCAGGGAGGCAATGGCGGTGCAGGACATCGTGCAACGCGGAGAATGGTTGGTACCGCTAAAGAGAGCCACGGATATCCCCTCCAAACCACCTCTTTTCCACTGGTCCGCCGCATTGACGTCCAGAGTCACGGGCAAACTTAATGAGGCGACGATCCGTTTCCCATCGGCTTTGTACGCGACGGTCGGCGTGTTGATTCTTTACCTTCTGGGCCAAAAACTATTCGGAACACGAGTTGCACTTCTCGGTGCCGCCATTCTGGCTACGACTTCGGTTTACGCGGATCAGGCGCTGAGCGCGCGCGTCGATATGACACTGAGTTTTTTTGTTACGCTGAGTCTGGTGCTGTTCTATTCGCTTTACCGTGGCTTCTTGACCAGCCAGTTATGGTATTACGTCTTTTATGCTCTCCTCGGGATCGGCACCTTGGCCAAGGGGCCGTTGGGCATCGTGCTGCCTGCGCTTGTGATCGGCACGTTTGTGGCGGTGAAGCGAAGATGGGATCTGGTTCCGAAGTTTTGCTTGCATCCCGGAGTTGTTTTGACAGTGGTACTGGGAACGGGTTGGTACGTAGTGGCGGTTACGCGTGGAGGGGAAGGCTTTTTTGATCGCCAAATCCTTCAGGAGAACCTTAGCCGGTTTGCCGGCGGCTCCGGTCATAATCATCCTCCCTATTATTACCTGCCCTATCTTTTCGCCCTTGGCGCGCCATGGTGCCTCTTTCTCCCCTTCGTTTTGTGGGATGCAGTCAAGCAAGGTTTTCGCTCCGAGGAAGACAGTCTTTTCCTGAAGGTCTGGTTCGTCGCCATGTTCGTTTTCTTTTCCGTCGCGATGGGCAAACGGTCGGTCTACATTCTGCCTCTGTATCCAGCTTTGTCTCTGCTCATGGCCTTGTGGTTTTATCACCATGGCGTGGCAACTGGCGGGAGAATCTTCTTTTACCGTATTTTAGCGGCGGTCGCCGGCGTGTTGGCATCATTGCTTCTCATCATCGCGTTGGGATCTCTATGGAATCATGACCCCAGTTGGTTTTTCTCTTCCATCGAACGATTTCTCAAGGCGAAAGACCGCGCCAATCTTGAGCTTGTCAAGAATTCGTTGGCAACGTTTGGTTGGTCCTTTACGATGGTTTCGCTCTTATCATCGCTTTTATGGCTGTCGTTGGCTCGTTGTCTTTGGTCGAGCAGGCTCCGCCCTGGAGCTCACCGACTCGTATTGATTTCGATTCTGCTGGCGTTTGTCATTCGGGCTATTGTGATGCCGGTGATTGCGGAAGCCAAGAGCTATCGTCCGTTCATGGAGGAGGTCAATCAGCGTGTCAAACCGGGCGACAAGCTTTACCTTTACGGCGGAGCGTTTAACAGCGATCCCGTGGTTTTTTACCGAGGTGGTCCCATCGAAACGCTCGAGCAACCGGCGGAAACGGTTGCCGCCAAGATCGGCCGAGGCAGCGCATATCTCATCTTGGCTGAGCGCAATTGGGTCAAGCTCCAAAAGCTCAATCCCAGCCTTCCGCCGCCGCTGTTGAAGAGCACCGGCACGGGGCCGGAGGGCGATGCGCGGATTGTGCTGGTTCAGGCAGAGGCTTTGTAGGATGGACTATCGGCGAGATTCGAACAATCTTGAAGGCGCGACGCCGGCTCTAGCAGAGTGATCGCTTGGACACGCACACGTGGGTTGCGCTCATGGGCTGAAATCGTCAAGCGACAGTTGGTCATTTAAACACTCCCTCTTGCTCCAATGCTCTTAAAGCTCTCAGATCGACGAAGTCCTCGAACTTCATGGACTTAGCCTTCGGCTCTTTACCGAGCTCGTCCAAAACGGTTTGGATTCCCGCTTGTGTCGGAAAGGGACGACGGTCAAGGACCCTTATGCTGCGCATCGTCGCGTACTCTATAGTGTCCACGTCATCGGTTCTCAGGACCGTTCGGACGACGGCTTTGGCCGCTGCAGAATCGGTTTGCAAGACGCGAATGGATTCCGACATGCCTTTGATCAACGCTTTGACCATCTTGAGATTGCGATCG
>Ga0209803_1002371_pt1 | contig 11802 bp, 10 predicted proteins | sample GraSoiAngelo_138_FD_185895 | JGI IMG/M metagenome (GOLD analysis project Ga0209803, IMG submission 185895) | Grasslands soil microbial communities from the Angelo Coastal Reserve, California, USA - 14_0929_09_40cm (SPAdes) (version 2) | ecosystem: Environmental > Terrestrial > Soil > Grasslands ... | reverse complement strand
GCCGATCGCCCGCGGCGTAGCGGGCGGGGTGGAGAATCTGCTCGGTCGAGATCGGCATGAGCGCGCCGTACGGCTGCTTGCCGGGGTACTCCCGCTCGAACCAGCGGACGAACTCCGCGCCGCCGAGGTAGGGAAAGATGAGACTCTCGCGCAGCCACAGCGGTGCGCTGCCGAACACCTTCATGCCCTGCTGCTGCGCGCCGAGGGCAGTGCGCAGGTCCCAGAAGTTGGGCAGACTCTCGATCCTCTGCTCCGGCATCAGCACCAGGATCTGGGCCAGCGTCGCCTGACCCTCGAGAATGGACTGTGCGGCGGTGCGGCGGTCGTTCTGACGCTTGAGCTCGACCAGCGAGTCGAGGTTCACGTACTGATGCTGCAGGGCATGCACGAGCTCGTGCGAAATGACGAGGCGGGCCTGGCTGGGATCGATGTCGGCGGGGATATACAGCGCGTTGGAGTCGGGATCGAAGTAGCCCGCCACCTGCTCGGTGAGCAGGTCGACCATGCTGCGCCGCAGGTCGAGCGAATCCGGGATGAGGCCGAACAGGCGATAGGCGGCCTGCGCCCCGGCGAGCTCGGCGGGCGGCAGATCGTCGTCGAACTTGTGAATGACGTAGTCGCGGACCTGGGCGCGGGAGCGGCGCAGCACCACGGGGTACTGCTTGAAGCGCAGGCGCGTCGCCCGCTCGACGGCGGGCATCATCTGTTGCACCGACTGTCGCAGCTCGGCTTCGCTGCGGACCTCCTGCGCCCGCTTTTCGCATCCCGTGCTGCCCGCTCCCACCCACCCCAGCAGCGCCGCGGCCGCCAGCGAGCGGCGCCTCATGCCTGCCACTCGATCCCCTTGCCCACGGCGGTCCCCACCACGCGAGCGACGTCCTGTCCCCTGACGACGATCCCCTGGTTCTCCAGCTCACGCCGGAGCAGCTGGTCGAGCTCGGCTCGCCGGTCGGCGAGGGTGGCGGTCGGGCGTTCGGGCGGACGGGCGGACGGTTGCGTCGTGGCTGCGATCGGACCGCCCGTCCGGCGGTCCACCTGTCCGCCCAGCATTTTCTCTATCTCCGCCCCGATCCGCTCCAGCATCGGGAAGATCTCGGCCACGAGATCTTCCGCGGGCTCGTGCTGCGGCGTCTCGTGCGTCAGCCCGCGCCGGATCATCGCGTCCACTTTGCGGCGCTCGCGGATCAGCCGGTCGAGCTCCGGCGACACCGCGGCCGTGGCCTGCGCGTGGGCGCACGCTTCGTCGAGCACGTCGATCGCCTTGTCGGGCCGCGCGCGCTCGGGCACGAAGCGATCGGTGAGGACGATGGCGGCCTTGAGGGCGTCGTCTGTGATGGCGACGGCGTGGTGGCGCTCGAGCCGTGGTCGCCGCGCGACCAGCACTTCCCACGTCTGGATGGCGTCGAGCTCCTCGACCAGCACGGGCTGGAAGCGGCGCTCGAGCGCCGGGTCGCCGCGGATCCACTTGTCGTACTCGCTGCCGGTGGTCGCGCCCACGACGCGGATGTCGCCGCGCACCAGCGCCGGCTTGAGCATGTTCGCCGCGTCCATGGCCGCCCCGAGCGCGGTCCCCTGCCCGATCAGATTGTGCAGCTCATCCACGAACAAGATGAGGTCGGGATCTGCCGCGAGGTCGCGCACCAGGCGGCGGATGCGCTCCTCGTACTGGCCGCGGAACGCCGTGCCCGCCAGCAACGCGACGTGGTCGAGCGCGAGGATGCGGGCGTCCTTGAGCGCCGGCGGGACGTCGCCCGCCGCGATGCGCTGCGCCAGGCCCTCGACAATGGCGGTCTTGCCCACTCCCGCCTTGCCGATGAGCGCCGGATTGTTCTTGCTCTGGCGCAGCAGGATGTCCACCACACGCGCGACCTCGGCGTCGCGGCAGCGCACCGGCTCGAGATCTCCCCGGCGGGCCAGCGCGGTCAGCTCGACCCCGACGCGCTCAAGCACGCTCCCGGAGTCGAACAGGCCCTCGAACCCCTCACCCATCGGTCACTCGCCGTGCAGGAAGTGCTGATACCAGGCGATGATGGCGTCCCCCATCACGAACGTCACCGCCGCCCCCAGGGCGAGGAATACCCCGAACGGGACCAGACGCTTTTTCTTGAGCGACAGCGGGACGAAAATCAGGCTGCCGAGCAGCGCGCCGAGGAACACCGTCAGGAGCACGCCCTTCCAGCCGACGAACGAGCCCACCATCGCCATCATCTTGATGTCGCCGCCCCCCATCGCCTCTTCTTTGAACGCCCACTGCCCCACCTGGGCCACCGCGAACAGCAGCGCGAACCCCACCGCCGCGCCCAGCACGGCGGTGAGAAAGCCGTCGGCGCCGCCCGCGAGGGACAGCGCGAGCCCCAGTCCGAGGCCGCCCCAGGTGTATTCGTCGGGGATCAGGTAATGCCGCCCGTCGGTGACGCCGATGCCGAGCAGGATCGTGCCGAACAGCGCCGCGGCGAGCGCGTGCAGCGTGATCCCGTAGAGCAGCACCGCCGCGACCCAGATCGCGCCCACCGCCGCCTCGACGATGGGGTACTGCCGCGAGATCGGCTCGCCGCACCGACGGCAGCGGCCCTTCAAGAGCAGCCACGAAACGACTGGGATATTGTCACGCCAGGCGATGGGCTGCTTGCAGCGGGGGCAGGTAGACGGGGGCTTGATGAGCGACATGTCGACAGGGAGTCGCACGATGCACACGTTCAGAAAGCTCCCGAGACAGAGTCCCAGGAGCGCCACGGCGACGAGCAGAAACGGGTCAACGGCCACGCGTCACCTCGTAGAGCAGAATGCCCGCCGCCACCGCGACGTTGAGCGACTCCGCGCCCTGCGCCAGGGGGATCGCCACGCGCTGCGCGGCGACGGCGTTGAGCTGTGGGCGGATTCCCGCGCCCTCGTTCCCCACGATGACGGCGATCGGCCCGCCGTCGACGCGCGCCCCGTCCCCCTCCCCCGCGCCCCTGCCGAGCGCTCGGTGCAGCGGCGTGCCGTCCGCCGCCGCCGCCCACAGCGTGACCGCGTGCTTCCGCGCCCAGGTGATGAACCCGGCGTCGTCAAGCGACACGACCGGGTGGCGGAACGTCGCACCCATCGCGGCCCGCAGCGCCTTGGGGCTCGTGGGATCGGCGGTGCCGCGCAGCACCAGCGTGCCCGCGGCGCCCAGCGCGTGCGCCGTCCGGATCAGGGTGCCGACGTTCCCGGGATCCTGCACCCCGTCGATCACGAGCACCACGGCATCCGGCCGGGGCGCGAGCTCGGTCGCGGCCCAGCGGCGCGGCTCGATCACGGCGATGATGCCCTGGGGCGTCTCCGTGTCGGCGAGCTGGGCGAACGTGCGAGCGCCGATCTCCTCCACCGGAATCGCGTGCCGCTCCAGCTCGGCCACGAGCTCGACGCCCCGCGCCGTGCGCGCCAGGTCGGGAGCGACCAGGGCGCCCTGGAACGGCAGACCGGCCGCGAGCGCCTCCTCCACCAGTCGCACGCCTTCGATCAGGGCGAGCCCGCGCCGGCCGCGGGCCTTGCGGCGTTGGAGATCGCGGATCGTCGATGACAGATTATTGGCGATGGGTCTCCTCGCGCGTTTCCGGCGGCGGCCGGGCCTTCAATATGTCGAGAAGCGGCAGACGGGCGCTACGTGAAGATCGCCCTCACGATCGCGGGCTCGGATTCCGGTGGCGGCGCCGGGATCCAAGCCGACTTGAAGACCTTCCACCAGTTCGGCGTGTTCGGGACGAGCGTGATCACCGCGGTCACGGCGCAGAACACGGAGGGGGTGCTCGCCTGGGAACCGGTTTCCGCGGCGCTCGTCACGCGCCAGCTCGACGCGCTCGCGGCGGATCTCCCGCCCGTCGCCGTGAAGTCCGGGATGCTCGCGTCCGCCGCCCTGGTCGAGACGGTCGCCGCCGGGATCGCCCGGCACCGCCTCCCGAACTACGTGCTCGACCCCGTGATGGTCGCGACCTCGGGCGATCGCCTGCTGGACGAAGACGCCGAACAGCTCGTCGCCCGGCGTCTCCTGCCGCTCGCCACGCTGGTTACGCCCAACTTGGAAGAGGCGGCGATCCTCGTCGGCGAGACTGTCGCCACGCCGGACGCGATGGAGCGTGCCGGCGGCGCGCTGCTGCGGCGCGGGGCGCGGGCGGCCCTCGTGAAGGGTGGACATCTCTCGGGCGACCAAGTGGTTGACGTGCTCGTCACCGACCGAGCCGCGCGCCGGTTCACGCGGCCGCGGCTCGACACGACGTCGACGCACGGCACTGGCTGTACGCTCTCGGCGGCCGTGGCGGCGGGCCTGGCGCTCGGCCGCCCGCTCGAGCAAGCGGTCGCCGACGCGCTCGACTTCGTGCACCGCGCCATCGCGGCCGCTCCCGGGCTGGGCAGCGGGCGCGGGCACGGGCCGCTCAACCACTTCGTGCCGGCCCCACCCCGTCCACCCACCGAGGGGCTCTAAATGCCCCGCCCGTTTCTCACGGCGCGCTGGTGCGACGTGCTGCTGCTCACCTTCGAAGCGCCCGCAGACCTGATCGGTCGCCTCGTGCCCGTCGGCGTCGAGCCGGACCGCTGGAACGGCCGCACGCACGTGAGTCTCGTCGCCCTTGGCATGCGACGCGTTCGGGTACGGGGCTGGCGGGTGCCCGGCTTCTCCGCGCACCTGCAGGTGAACTTCCGCACCTACATCCGATATCGCGGCCAGCCGGGGGTGTGGTTCATTCGCGAGTTCGTGCCCAGTCGGCTGCTGGCTGCGGTGGCGTGGCTCAAGTTCGGGGAGCCGTTCGGCACGGCTCCGATCCGGGTCCGACTCGACGAGCAGGAGACGACGGTGCGGGCCGCGTACCAACTGGGACGACCGGAGCTGGGGTGGCACCTGACGATCGCGGGATCACGCGCCACCCACGTCCCGCCGCCCGATAGCGCGGAGCACTACTTCAAGGAACGCGTGCTGGCGTGCCGCGCGCGCCGGGGCGACGGCCTCGGCGTGTTTCGCGTCGAACACCCACCGTGGGCCGTCCGGGACGTGATCGGAGTCGACTACCGGGTGGACTTCGGCTTCCTCTATGGCGCCGACTGGCGGTTCCTCAACGATGCGAGGCCCGTGTCGGCGATCTTCACGCCAGGGTCCGACGTGACGGTGTACGCGCCGGTCAAAGCCCCTTCACCACTCCCCTGATGAGCCGCTCGAGCTGGCCCGCCACCCGCGCGCCGGCCTCGAGCACCTCGGCGTGCGACAGCGTCTGTGCCGACAGTCCAGCCGCGATGTTCGTGACGCTCGAGAACCCGAGGCAGCGCATCCCCCGCGCCCGGGCCGCGATTACCTCCGGCACGGTGGACATCCCCACGGCGTCGGCCCCGAGGCGCTCGAGCATGCGGATCTCCGCCGGAGTCTCGAAGGAGGGTCCGAGCAGGGCGGCGTACACGCCCTCCTCCAGCGGGATCCCCTCGGCCTGCGCCACGGCGCGCGCGCGCGCGCGCAGCCCGGCATCATAAGGATCGCTCATGTCCGGGAAGCGCTGGTCTCCCTCCACGACCAGCCCCACCAGGGGATTTCGGAACATCAGGTTGATGTGGTCGGCGATCAGCATCAGGGTGGGCGGCCGGAACGTGTGGCGGATCCCGCCCGCCGCGTTGGTCACGATCTGCGTCTCCACCCCCAGCCGCGCGAAGACGCGCGTGGGCAGCGCGGCGACCTCGGCCGCATGGCCCTCATAGAGATGAAAGCGACCGCTCTGGACCACGAGCGGCACGCCCTCGAGCGTGCCGGCGACCAGCTCCCCCTTGTGGCCCGGCGCCCCGGGCTCGGGGAAGCCGGGGATTTCGCGGTACGGCACGCGCACGGCGTCGCGCACGGCGTCGGCGATGCCGCCGAGCCCTGAGCCGAGCACGATCGCGACGCGGGGCTTGAGCGCGCCGAGCCGCCGCGCCACGGCGCTCGTCGCCTCCTCGATCACACCTTTCCCCTTTCCCGTTTCGCCTTTCTCGATCACAGCAGGATCCCCGCCAACGTCGCCGACAGGAAATTGGCGAGCGTCCCGGCGATCATGGCCCGGAACCCGAGCCGCGCGAGGTCGTGCTTGCGTTCCGGCACAAGAGCTCCGATGCCCCCGATCTGGATCCCGACCGAGCTGATGTTCGCGAAGCCGCACAGCGCAAACGTGGCGATGGTGAACGACACGGGGTCGAGCTGTCCCCGGAGCGGCCCCAGCTGCGCGTAGGCGATGAACTCGTTCAGCACCATGCGCGTCCCCAGCAGGCCACCGATAGCTCCCGCGTCGTGCCACGGCACCCCCCTGACCCAGGCGATCGGGCTGAAGATCCACCCCAGGACGGTCTGGATGTCCTGCGGGAACCAGGCGAGCGAGCCGTGCACCCAGCCGAACGCGCCGTTGGCCAGGGCGACGAGCGCGATGAACGACACCAGCATGGCGATCACGTTCAGCATCAGGTACAGCCCGTCGGTGGTGCCGCGCGCCGCGGCGTCGACCACGTTCACGTCGGTGCGCGGGATGTCCACTTTGATGCCGCCCAGCGTCTGCGGCGTCCCCGTCTCGGGCTCGAGAATCTTGGCCATCATGATCGTTCCCGGAGCGGTCATGATCACGGCGGTGAGCAGATGGCGCGCCTCGATGCCGAACGCGATGTACGCGGCCATGATGGAGCCGGACACGTGCGCCATGCCGGCGGTCATCACCGTCATCAGCTCCGATTGCGTCATCCCCGCCAGGAACGGGCGGATGGTGAGCGGCGCCTCGGTCTGCCCCATGAAGATCGACGCGGCCACGTTGAGGCTCTCCGCCCCGCTCGCCCCCATGACGCGGTTCATCGCGACGGCGAATGCCTTCACCACCAGCTGCATGACGCCCAGATAATAGAGGATCGCGAACAGCGCCGACACGAAGATGATGGCGGGAAGCACCTGGAACGCGAAAATGATGCCGAGACTGGAGTGCTGTTTGCCGATCTCACCGAAGACGAACTCCGACCCCACGTACGAAAAGCTCAGGATCTTCTTCACGACCTCGCCCAGCGCGGCAAACAGCGTCTGCCCGAACGGGACTCGCAGCACGAAAATCGCGAATACGAGCTGGAGCCCGAGGCCCCACGCGACGACCCGACGGCTGATCGCCCGCCGGTTGCGCGACAACGCAAACCCGAGGCCCAGGATGAACGCGATCCCCAGCACGCCCGTGAGGCGTTGGCCGGCTGGACGCGGCGGCGGCGCCGGTGACGCCGGCGGCGGGAGCGATGACGTGCCCTGGGGCGCGGTCACGGGTGCGGCAGGCCGGCGCCCCGCCGCCTGGATCGTGTTCCAGGCGAAGCGCGGCAGCGTGAATACGGCGAGCGCGCACACGAAGCTGACCGCGACGGCCAGCACCGTGCGGGGGAGACGCAGCGTCATCTAGAGAGCCTCCAGTTCGCTCTGCACCCGCGACACCAACGCCACCTTCTCGAACTCCGGGAGAAACGCGCTCTCGCAGGCATTCAGCACCACGCGGGCGAGGTCCTCCTGGGCGAGGCCGCCCGCCGCGTGCGCGAGGAAATACTCATCGGTGAGCGAGACGCCATCCACCAGACGGCCGTCGGTGTTCAGCGTCACGATGACGCCGCGGTCGAGGTAACGCTTGAACGGGTGCTCGGCGAGCGACGGGACGGTGTGGGTGTGGAGGTTCGACGTGAGGCACATCTCGAGTGGAACGCGGTGCTCGACCACGTACTCGAGCAGCGCCGCGTCCTCCCCGAGGCGCGTCCCGTGCCCGATCCGCCGGGAGCCGCAATCGTGCAGCGCCTGACGGATCGAGTCGGGGCCGTCGCCTTCGCCCGCGTGACAGGTGCACGCCATGCCGTGCTGCGCCGCGTACGCGAACGCCCCCGCATGGTCGCGCGCGGGGAAGCCCCGCTCGGCTCCCGCGAGGTCGAACGCCACGACACCCGCGGTGTGATAGTCCGCCGCCGCGCGCGCCAGCTCGAGCGACTCGGCCGGCGACCGGGTGCGGATCCCGCACACGATCACCCCGACCTTGGTGCCGGTCTCCGTCTCGGCGCGCCGGATCCCGGCGAGCGGCGCCTCGATCGCCTGCGCCAGCGTCAGCGCGGGCCGGTGAAGCAACGGCGAATACCGCACCTCGACGTAGCGCACGCCGTCGGCGGCCGCGTCGAGCACGAATTCGTAGGCCACGCGCTCCAGCGCCGCCGCCGTCTGCATCACCGACAGCGTGATCTCGTATTTCGTCAGGTACTCCTCGAGACTCTTCGCCTGTTTTACCGACAGCGCCCGCGCCAGCCCTTCGGGTGTGTCCGCCGGGAGCCGGATCCCCTGGACGCGCCCCAGCTCCAGCATGGTCTCGGGCCGGAGGCAGCCGTCCAGATGCACGTGCAGCTCGACTTTGGGCCAGCGCCGCAACAGCTCCTTCGTGAGGCGCGGCGGGCCCTGGCGTGCAGTCACCACCACGCGGAAGATCGCCCCGCCCTCCCCCACTGGATCGCCCACGTCCACCGGCCGGCCCACGCCGTCGGTCACGTACGCCGCGCCGCGGCCCACCAGCTCGGCGAGATCTTGGTCCAGCTGCTCCACGGCGTCGCGCACCCGCGCCCCGGGTGCCACGCTCACCGGTCGCTCGTTCACGAACACACGGATCACCGCGTCTCCTCGCCCGCGTACATAGTGCGCTGAAAATTGCCAAGCGCGACTGGGTTGCGCTACCTTGCGTGCCGTGAGTAAGCCAGCGAGCCACCGCATCCTCGTCGTGGACGACGAGCCCGACATCACCGCGCTCGTCGCGTACCACCTGGCGAAGGCGGGGTATCGCGTCACCACTGCCGCGAGCGGGCGCGACGCGCTGCGCGCCGCGCGCGAGGAGCGACCCGATCTCGTCGTGCTGGACCTGATGCTCCCCGGCGCGTCGGGGTACGACGTGCTCGCGGAGCTGCGGCGCCGCGAGGAGACGAAAGAGCTCGGCGTCATCGTGCTCACCGCCCGCAAGGACGAGTCCGATCGGCACGGAGGTCGAGCTGACCGCGACCGAGTTCAAACTGCTCAGCACGCTGATCGAGCGCGAAGGACGCGTGCAGAGCCGCGCCCAGCTGCTCGAGACGGTGTGGCAGGCCCAGCCCGACATCCAGACCCGCACGGTAGACATGCACGTGCAGCGCCTGCGCCAGAAGCTAGGGGCTGCGGGCGATCACATCGAGACCGTCCGCGGCGCCGGCTATCGCTTCCGGCGCCCCGACGCGAGGCCCCGAACACGCGCGTGAAGCTCGTGACCCGGCTGTTCGTCACGACCAGTTTGCTGGCCGCGCTCGCCGTGGCGGGCCTCGCGGTCGCCGCCGACCGGCTGCTGCGGCGTTACCTCGAGGACGAAATCGCGCACGGGCTCGAGCGGGAGGCGCTGCTGATCGCCGCCCTGATGCCGGCGGATTCGCTGCGCTGGTCCGATTTCGCGCGGCAGATGGGCGCGAGCGTCGGGCACCGCATCACGCTGATCGACCCCACCGGCAGAGTGCGCGGCGACACCGAGTTCGACCGCGCCTCGCTCGGCGGGCTCGAGAACCATCTCATGCGGCCCGAGGTCCAGCAGGCGCTGGCGGCCGGCGAGGGACGGGGAAGGCGGCTGAGCGCCTCGACCAACGAGCGCCGCATGTACGTGGCGCTGCGCGGCGGGCCGCCGGGGCTCGCGATCGTGCGCCTCTCGACGACGCTGGCGGCGGTCGACGCCCAGGTGGGCACGGTGCAGCGCGCGCTGGCGCTCGCGGGATTGGCGGCCGTGCTCGGCGCGGGCGTGCTCGCCTGGATCGTCTCGCGCGAGGTCGCCCGACCCCTGCTGCAGATCGGGGCCGCCGCCCGCGCCATCGCGGACGGGCGGCGGCCGGAGTTCCCGGACGCGCGCGTTCCCGAGGTCGCCCAGCACGTCGTCGCGCTGCGCGCCATGCACGAGCAGCTCGACGAGCGCTTCGCCGAGCTGGTGCGCGAGCGCGAGGAGACGGCCGCGCTGATCGAAACCATGACCGATGGGGTGTTGGCGGCGGACGCGCGCGGCGCGATCGTCACCCTCAACCGCGCGGCCCGCCGACTGCTGGGTTATGGCTCCGACGATCCCCTCCCCGCCCTGGTCGGGCTGTTCCACGAGAAGTCGGCGCGCGACCTGGTTCAGGCGCTGCTCGCCGGCGGCGAGGCCGAGCCGCAGGAGCTCGAGCGGGGCGGGCGCGCGCTGCTCGTGACCGGCCGCGCCCTGCCGAACGGCGGCGCGCTGCTCGTCATCCGCGACGTGACCGAGCTGCGACGGCTGGAAGCCGTGCGCCGGGACTTCGTCGCCAACGTGTCCCACGAGCTCAAGACGCCCCTCACCTCCATCGCCGGGTACGCCGAAACCCTCGCCACGGAGGACGCGGGCAAGGAAACCGAACGCTTTGCGCGCACCATCCTGAACAACGCCCACCGGATGCAACGCCTGGTTGACGACCTGCTGGACCTGTCGCGCATCGAATCGGGACGGTGGCAACCCAGCCCCGAGCACGCCGACGTAGCCGCGATCGCGGCCGAGGCATGGGCCGCGTTCGCCGACCGCGCCCGCGACGCCCGAGTCGAATTCACGGTCGCCGCCACCGCCGGTGGCGGTGTGACCGCCGATCCCGACGCGCTACGGCAGATTTTCACGAATCTGTTCGACAACGCCCTGCGCCATACCCCCGCGGGCGGCCGCATCAAGGTGTCGGTGGATCGAGCCGGGGGGGGAGGCGTCAACGTCGCCGTGGCGGACACAGGCTCGGGCATCGGCCCCGAGCACCTGCCCCGCATCTTCGAGCGCTTCTACCGCGCCGACCCCGGCCGCTCGCGCGAGGAGGGGGGCACCGGGCTCGGCCTGGCCATCGTCAAGCACCTGCTCGAGGCCCACGGAGGACGGGTCGAGGCGTCGAGCACGCTCGGCAAGGGCACGACCATCCGCATGTTCTTCCCGGGAGACGGGACCTAAGTCGTTCAGGCCCTCCGCCCGTGTGCCGTTACACGTCCGTCACATCGGCGTCACGGGAGCTTGACCGCACGAGGGCATCGTGCTCCTCGTGCGCATTGGACTCGTTTCCGACACGTACCTCCCCCAGGTCAACGGGGTGACGACGGTGGTCCGCCGCATCGTCGCGCTGCTCTCCGCCCAGGGCCACGAGGTGGCCGTCGTGGCGCCGCGCTACCCGGAGTTCGCCGGGGCCGCCGGAGAGCGAGAGCTGCGGATCCGCTCCCTGCCGTTCCCGTTGTACCCGGACATCCGCTTGTCCTGGCCCAGCTTTCGCCGCGTCGCCGAATTCTTCGACGAGTTCCAGCCGGACCTGCTCCACGTCCACACGGAAGGCGCGCTCGGAGTCGCCGGCCGGCGCTACGCGTTGGCCCGCAAGCTGCCCCTCGTCACGTCCTTTCACACCAACTTCCCGCAGTACAGCCGGCACTACGGGGTCGGCTTCCTCGAGCCGGCGGTGTGGCGCTGGCTCGAGCGGTTCCACGGCCCCGCGGCGTTGACGCTGACGCCGGGAGACGGCGTGCGGGACGAGCTGGTGCGGCGCGGGATCACCCACGCCGCCGTGTGGGGGCGCGGCGTCGACACGCGGCTGTTCCACCCCGGGCGGCGCGACGCGGGCTGGCGGCGCTGGCTCGCCGGGGCGGACGACACGGCGGTCGTGCTGCACGTGGGCCGCCTCGCCCGCGAAAAGAACCTCGACGTGCTGATCGAGGCCTGGTACACGGCGCGCGCGGCGCTCGGCCAGCGTGCGACGTTCGTCGCCGCCGGCGAGGGGCCCCTCGCGCGGGACATCGAGTCCGAGCTCCCCTTC
>Ga0209803_1002354_pt1 | contig 11850 bp, 10 predicted proteins | sample GraSoiAngelo_138_FD_185895 | JGI IMG/M metagenome (GOLD analysis project Ga0209803, IMG submission 185895) | Grasslands soil microbial communities from the Angelo Coastal Reserve, California, USA - 14_0929_09_40cm (SPAdes) (version 2) | ecosystem: Environmental > Terrestrial > Soil > Grasslands ... | reverse complement strand
TCCGCGGTTCGCAGCTGGGCCGCGTCGATTTCCCCCTTGTCGCAACGGGCAATCGCACGGCGAAGGGACTGCTCCTCCGGCCTGTCACCAATCCGCGGGTAAGTGCCAACGACCGTGGTTCCGACCAAGAGTGGGCCTCCCCGGGAGGAGAGATGGGCATGGATGATGGGAATAGTATAAAAGGTCTACAATTCCATTAGGAATAATCGACCGAGGGTCGAATCGGGCCTACTTTTCGACCTGCTCCTCCAAGAGCTTGACTTCCCCTTGGAGGTTGATGTGGTAGAAACCTTCGAGGTCCTTGTACCCGATTTCTTCCATGTGGAGGCAGTCGACCGGGCAGACGTCGACGCATTGCTGGCAGCCGATGCACTTCGTGTAGTCGAACTCCGGGATCACGATCGGCTTGCCCTTCCGGTCGTTCGGGCCGTCGAGCATGTCGATGCAGCGAGTCGGGCACTCCCGCTCGCACTTGCGGCAGCCGATGCAGACGTCGACCTCGAGGATCGGGTGCTCGCCGATCCGGTTGATCAGGACGATCTCCTTGTCCGAGTTCTCCTTCGGCATCCGGAGTTCGTCCGCCTTGTAGTAGAGGTCCTCCCGCGCGTAGTCCGCGAGTTCGAACTCCTGCGTGAAGTTCCACGCGTCCGTGGGGCAGTATTCCATGCAGTTGCCGCAGAACAGGCAGTGCCCCACGTCGACTGCGGGCCGGCGAATAATCTTCTTCATCTCGTCGAGTTGCGCACGGCTCGGATGGAGATATTCCGAGGTCGGCTCGACCTCATAGAACTCGAAATAGATGCATTCGTTCGGGCAGACCTTCGCGCACAGCTCGCACCCGATGCACTTGAACCAGTCGATGCTGTGCTGTCCCCGATATGCGAGAGGCAGCTCGACCTTCTGATACGGATACAGGTGGGTGACGGGCTTGCGGCCTCCCGGGACGAGACGGTTGATCCCCGGCATCGTCACGAGCGCTTGCTTGATCGTCGCGAGGAGCGGGCGGACGGTCCCCCCGACCGTGCCGACCTTGCGGCGGCCCTTAGGTTCGGACTTGGGGGACTTCATAGGTGTACTCGCCCTTCTGCATGTCCATGAGCTGGCCCTCGCGCGCGCTGACGAGGCGGCCCTTCTTCGTCCGGACCCAACCGGTTCGCTCCGCCTTGATCTTCGCGCTGAGCTTCAGGAAGCCATCGATGAGCGCCTCCGGCCGTACCGGGCAGCCGGGGATGAAGATGTCCGTCGGCACGAACGTGTACGAGCCCTTCACGACCGAGTACGAGTCGTAGTACGGCCCGCCGCAGATCGTGCACTCGCCCATCGCGATGACCCATTTCGGCTCCGCCATCTGTTCGTACAGGCGGCGCACCGCGGGCCGGAGCTTGAGGGAGATCGGGCCGTTCAACAGGAGGACGTCGCACTGGCGCGGGGAGGACCGGTAGATGACGCCGAACCGCTCGACGTCGTAGCGTGGATCGGAGGTCGCGGCCATTTCGATTGCACAACACATGATGCCGAAGTGCAACGGCCACGTGGAATTCCGCTTCGCCCAGTTGAAGAACTCCCCGACGAGGCCTCCTTTGAGGCGTTCGAGGACCGCACCGCCCGGGCCGCGCTTCATCGGCGCATCGATGTTCTGCTCGACCCACTGCACGAAATCTTTGGATCGGAGGCCGACGATGTTCGCCTGCTCCGCTCGCTGAATCATCCGATCACGACCCCCGTGGTATCGCCCGCAAGTCGCTCCCGAGCCGCTCGAATATCCGGGTCGCTCTTAACCCTTCCTTCGCCGTTTCGCATCGGGAAACCCTCCGGGCCGAGGCGCTCCTTCGCCTCGTTGAAAACGAACCCCCCGGTCGGCTTAAAGGTTCGGAACGTACGTCACATGGGCACGCGGGATTCGAGCCCGCCCCACGTGGCCCACCACGAATCCGTCGAGAGCATGACGCCCGGATTCAAGAGGCTGCGCGGATCGAGCGCCTCTTTGATCCGGAGCATGATGCCGTAGACCTCGGGTCCCCATACCCGCGGCAGCGTCTCCGCGCGAATCCGACCAATTCCATGTTCTCCGGATGGCGCCCCGCGGAACCGATCCAATACGGCGTCGTCGAATTCAGCCCGAAGGGCCTGCATCCGCTCGAAGTCGGCGGGGTCCGTCGGATCGAAGAACGGACGATAGTGCGTGTTGCCGTCCCCGATGTGCCCGTAGATTCCGGCCTCCGTCCCGTGGCGGCGGGTGAGTCCCGCAAGGAATTCGATGAACTCTGGGACGCGGTCGCGGGGAACAATCGGATCTTCCACGAAGCCCCACGCCTTGCGCGGACCGGGACGCTGGATAATCGTCGGGAAGACGGCCCGACGCACTTTCCAGAGCGCTGACTGGCGAGTCGTCTCGAACGCAACCTCCGCGGCTTGGCTCAACCGATAATGGGAGCGGATGCGCCCAACCACGCCGTCCGCGATCGCGGCGAGGTCCCCGTCATCGAACTCGACGAGGAGCATCGCTTGTGCCGCCGGAGGAACCCCGAGCGCCTCGCGGTCGAGGAGGGCGAGCGAGCCGCCGTCGACGGCTTCGATCGCACTCGGGCCCGATGCGAGGATTTCGGCGACGGCCGGGCCGAGGTCCTCGAACCGATCGAGGTACAGGAGGAGCGTGACCCGGTGTCCGGGGATTGGGAGGACGCGCAACGTGACCTCCGTCACGATCCCGAGGGTGCCTTCGCTTCCCACAAAAAGGGAGGCGAGAGGGAAAAACCCGCGGGCGATCGACTCCGCGAGGCCGCTCAGATTGTATCCACAGGAATGCTTCCGGATTGGGCGACGGCTGGACAGGATCGCTTCGCGGTTCTCATCGATTTCGCGGCGGACCCGCTCCAAGGCCTCCGCGCGATCGGTGACCTCGGCCCACTCCGAGCTGTCCAGACGCACATCATGGGCGCGCACGGAGGTCCCGTCGGCCAGGACGACCTTCAACTCGAGGACGTGATCGCCGGTCTGGCCGTACTTCACGCTGCGGTACCCGGAGGCGTTGTGCCCGACCATCCCGCCGATCCGACACAGGTCTTGGGATCCAGGGTCGGGAGCGAAGCGCATTCCGCGCTCCGCCAGATGGGCATTCAACTCGGAGAGGAGGATCCCGGGCTCGACGCGAACGAGTCCGCGAGCGGGATCGAACTCGAGGATTCTCTTGAATCGCGTGGTGTCCATCACCACACCGGGACCAATCGCGGCCCCGGATAGCGACGTCCCGGAAGCCCGAGGGGTGACCGGCACATCCAGCTCGCGGCATGCGCGAAGGACCGCGAGAACCTCTTCCTCCGTTTCGACGAACGCCACCGCTCGCGGCTCGACCGCACAGGGACTCGCGTCCGTTGAGTAGGCCCGCCGGGCGGCGTCGTCCATGCGGACCTTCTCCGGTCCAATCGCGGACTCGAGAGACCGGCGAAGCGTCCCGTCCTCCGAGGGGCGCGTCATGTGAGCATCGCACGAACGTCCCGGGCTCACTTCCCCTTTTCGCACACGTTGTGACGGAGGAACGAACCAACGTTTATGTCGCCCACCGCCTTCGACGGTCGCCGTGCCCATTAACCAAGACCGACTCCGGAAGATGGCGGACCACGGTTTGACGGAGTACCAAGCCCGGGTCTACCTGACCTTGCTGGACCTCGGCTCGGCGACGGCGAGCCAGATCTCGCCGCTCTCGAAGGTTCCGCGGACGCGAATCTACGCCGCGATGCAACAGCTCCACGAGAAGGGGCTCGTGCAGATCCTCCCGGAGACGCCACTCCGGTACAAGGCGGTCCCGTTCGAGACGTATTTGCGGACCCTCGCGGACGACCTGCGCTCGCGGGCGAAACAAATCGATACGGGTCTCGAGGCCTCGGCGCGCGAGTTCGCGATCAACGCGCACCAAGAGCCCGAAGCGCGCGGGCGGTTCGAGGCCATCTACGGACGGAAGAACGTCCGCGAGCGGCTGCTCAAGATGTACGACGTCGCGACGCGAGAGGTAATCGGGATCGGCACGACGAAGAGCCCGGGACGGATCCTCGGAGCGTTTATGCCGAACCTGGTCGACAAGGCGAAGCAGGGCGTGCGTCTGAAGTACGCGTTCTGCTTCACGCCGGAAAACCGCGACGACGTCCGAGCCCTCCTGAGGTACGGGGAGGTCCGGCACATCGACTTCATGATGCCCGTCTACATGCACGTCTTCGACGGGAAGGAGTTCCTGATGAGCCACCCGATCCCGGACGACGACTCTTCGTATCGCGGCGACGACATCGCGATCTGGACGGACGACCCCGCGATCGCCGACGCGATGTCGGAGATGTCCGAGCGGATCTGGGAGATGGGGAAGCCCGCGGCCGATCTCCTCGAGGCGGACCGCGGGACGAAACGGGTCGCCGTCACTCGGCCTTGAACGTCAAGGGCCGCATCAGCCGCGTCAGGTCCGTCCTCGGCTCGCCGCCCGGGCCCGCAATCGGCTGGAGGGCCGGCGGATGATCGAAGTACGTTGGCACGCGCTTCGCAATCCGCTCCTCAAAGGTCGGCACATGCTCGTTCTTATAGAACACGCCGATCGGGATGCGGTCCCCCCATTCGAGCGCCTTCTCGAGGGCCTGGGTCGTCTTCTTCTCGACGTCGGAGGGCTCGTGGACCACCGGGTCGTAGCCTTCATCTTCGAGCTTGTAGACACGCGGCATCGCCCGGCCCGACGTCGCGTCCTTCCGGTCCTCGCCGCCGTACCACTCCTTCGTGTTCAGATCGTTGTACGTCGGGCACGGCTGCAGGACATCGAGGAAGGCGTAGCCCTTGTGCTCGATCCCCGCTTTGATCGTGGCGACGAGATGCTTGATGTCGTACGAATAACCGCGGCCGACCCAGGTCGCGCCGGCGGCGAGGGCGAGCCAAATCGGGTTCACGGCCTCGTTGATGTTCGGGTGGGCGAGGGACTTCGTCTGCACGCCGAGCTTCAGGGTCGGCGCGGCCTGCCCCTTCGTCAACCCATACACGCCGTTGTCGTGGATGATGTACAACATGTCGAGGTTCCGGCGGCCTGCGTTCACGAAGTGACCGCCTCCGATGCCCAAGCCGTCGCCGTCCCCGCTCAGGCACAGGACCTTGAGCTGCGGGTTCGCGAGCTTCACGCCGGTCGCGTACGGGAGCGCGCGGCCGTGGAGCGTGTGGATCCCGTACGTCTTCACATAATGGACCGTCTTCGCCGAACACCCGATGCCCGAGACGATCGTGACGCGATGGGGTTCCATCTTCAGCTCCGCGAGGGCCATCTGGATCGTCCGCAGGATTCCGAAGTCCCCGCACCCGGGGCACCAGTCGTTGTGGACCTCCGTCGCAAAGTCCGACGGCTTCAGGATTTGTTCAAGAGCCACGGGTCAACACCGTCCTCTTCGCCGCCTTCTTGCGGATGACCGACTGGATCGCGTCGTACAGCTCCGTGTTCGACATCGGGCGGCCGTTGTACTTCAGGATGAAATGGGTCATCTCGACGCCCGTGTGCTCGCGCACGATCCCCGCCAACTGCGCCCCGAAGTTCATCTCGATCCCGATCCGCCGCTTCGCCTTCGCGAGGTAGGGCAGGATCTCTTCCGTGGGGAACGGATTGATCAGCCGCACGTGGAGGTAGCCGATCTTGGCGCCCTCCGCCCACAAGCGGTCGAGGGCGTCGAGGAGCGCGCCTTTCGTCGAGCCCCAGCTCACGATCAGCGTGGTGGCATCCTTCGGCCCGAAGTAGCGCATCTTGACATCCCGCGGGATCTCCTTCGCGGCAAGGTCGAGCTTCGCGAAACGCTTCTCCATCATGGCGTCCCGGACCGCGGGGTCCTCCGTGATGTGCCCGTGTTCCTCGTGCTCATCGCCCGTGTTCCAGAACATCGTCCCCTCTTGACCGAGGAAGGCCCGAGGGGAGACCGGGCCATTGCCGAGATCGAACCGCTTGTACGGATTCTCCTTCGAATATCCGTTGCTCCCGTTGGCCAACACGCCCCGGTCGATTCGGAGGTCGGAGAGGTCCGGCACGGTCGTCGTCGCGTAACTGTTCGCGAGCGCCTTATCGACGAGGTGGATGACCGGCATCTGGTACCGGTCGGCGTAGTTGAAGGCCAGGAAACCGTCCCGGATGCACTCCTCAAAGTCGCCCGAGGCGAGGAGAATCCGCGGGCTCTCTCCGTGGCCCGCATGCAACGCAAACCGAAGGTCGCCTTGTTCGTGGCGGGTCGGCATGCCCGTGCTCGGGCCCGCCCGCTGGTACAGCGTGATCACGACCGGCACCTCGTTGATCGAGGCCCATCCGATCCCTTCCATCATGAGGGAGAATCCCGGGCCCGACGTTGCGGTGGCGGAACGCGTGCCGGTCAGCGCGGCGCCGGTCGCCATCGTAATCGCGGCGATCTCATCCTCCGTCTGGACGACGAGGATCGAGGCGGCCTCTTCTTTCGGTGTCGAGGCGTCGGATTCCGAGTGGAGGCCCGACCCGTTGAGGTCGAGCACCTCGTTCTCCTCGAGGAACTCGCTCTCATCGGACGCAGGGGTGATCGGGTAGTACGTCTGGAATCGCATTCCTCCGTACAACTTGCCGAGGCCTGTCGCTTGGCTTCCGGTGAGGAAGAGCCTGGCCTCCTTCCGCGGGAGTTTCTCGAGACGGTACGGGAACTCCGGCACGAGGGTCTGGGCGATGTCGTACGCCTTCCGTCCGCCGGCCGCGTTCATGTTCACGACCTTTGCCTTCGCCCGGAACACGTCCTCGAGGCCGCGTCGCATCATTTCGAAATCGAAGCCGAGGATCCCGAAGGACGCGCCGACCGCCAGCATGTTGACGACGCGGGAGATCTTGCTCAGCTGGTCGATCTGGAATTCGTCCGCGACCTGTTCGAGCAAGTCCTTGTACGGAATCGGGACGAGGGCCACACCGCGTTGTTTCGACGCGGCGAGCATGTCGTCGATGGTCTCGCCAACGCCGCGCGAAATCAGATAGGTGCGGAGGTCGGCATCGAGCCGCTTCTCAATCGTCGGGATGTCGGAGAGGCGCGTCTTTCCGAGAGAGGGGTCGTAGACAATCGCGCCGTCGTCCGTGACTTCACGGGCGTGCCGGAAGAGGGTCTCGGCCTCGAACGTGGCGAGGACGTTCACGGCGTCGACGTGGGACCGCACCACGTCGGAGCGGGCGCGCAAGGCGAAGTACGAGTGCTCGCCCATGATGTTCGAATAGAACTCGCGCTTCCCGAAGATGTTCAGGCCGCCCGCGGCGCAGGCACGTGCGAACACGTTCGCGGAGGAGTCGACGCCGCTCCCTTGGGGACCTCCGATCATCCACGAGAGGTCGTTCACCGTCTTGACGGAGCTCATCGGGCCAACCCTCCGTCACGCCCGAAGGCGAGGGCCTTCATGGAACTTTACCAATTCCGGCCGTGGGAATCGCGATGACCCGCTCGACACACGTGAGGGACGGATGCACACCTTATCAAACCTTTCTTCCCGTTTCCATCTCCGCGGATTCAGTCGCATCGTCTACGGAGCGGGCGGGGACGATGTGTCGAGTTTCGGCGCGCGGCCGCGCGGGAGGACGAGCTGCTGCATGAACCCCTCCATGAATTGGAACCGGTTCCGCAAGGTGACCTCGCTGACGCCGGCGATCTTCGCAATCGCCTTCTGCGGACGGCGCTCGCCCGATGCGAGGGAAGCGAGGTAGATCGCGGCCGCCGCAGTCCCGGAGGGAGACAGGGACATGGAGCTATCGATCTTCTCCAACTCCTTGAGGATCTTGTGGGCTTCCGCCTCGACCGCGTTCGAGAGCCCGAGCCGCGAACAGAAGCGGCTCACATAGTCCGTCGGTCGGGACGGCGGCACTCGGAGGGTCAGCGTCCTCAGGCACGCCCCGTACGCCTTGCCGATCGTCTTCTTGCGGACGCCGGTGACTTGCTGCAGCTCATCCAGCGTCCGCGGGACGCCGTCGATGCGACACGCGGCATAGACCGCGGCTGCCACAATCGCTTCGATGGACCGACCGCGGACGAGGCCCTTCTCGAGCGCCTTTCTGCAGATGAACCCCGCCTCGTCTTTCACGGGACGTGGCAGGCCCATCAGCGACGCGACGCGGTCCAGGGACCGAATCGTCTCCGGTAGGCTTCGCTCCCCCGGGCGGGAGTGGCCGGAGTGACGTTGGAGCTTGCGCATCCGATAGAACTTCTCCCGCTCTCGCAACGGAATCGTGTTCCCGCGGGCGTCCTTGTTCGCGAGCGGGATGACCGTCGTCAAGCCGGACGAACCCGCGACGTAGCTTCGGGGCGCTCCAGTTCGGGCGAGCCGGTCGTTTTCTTCCACGGAATAGGCGGCCCACTCGGGGCCCTCGTCGATCGCACTCTCGCTGACTACCAGGCCCAGGAATCGCAGACAAGCTCGCCGCGCGCGTAGTCGCGCACGAGATGTTCGCTGCCGCATTCGGGGCAGACCCGGTCCTCTTCGACCATAGGTTCTGCCGGCGTGCTGCTGGGCATGGGATGCCTTCCGCTCGCTAGACTTCGGCGGTCCTCGTAAATATAACGTGCTTATATTATACCTTGTCATCGTGGCCGGTGACAACTTCAAGGCCCCTGCGCCGGAATGGAGTGGCTGACACGTCCAGGACGAAGGACGTCCTAACCGTCGGTGACGCTTCCCGCGGCGCCTGTCCAAGCCCGGTTTGAACCCGGCGAAGGCGGCCCCCGCCAAGCGTCGATCGCTCGCACCGCCCGTTGGATCGCGGCGTCGGGCGCCCGATGCGAACGAACCCTTGACAACCTTAATGACCTCTACGCCCTGTCTGCGCGTCGCGGGATGCGAATGACAGACTACCGCATCGAGAAAGACTTCCTCGGGGAACTGAAAGTCCCCAAGGATGCGTACTGGGGCGCCCAGACGCAGCGGGCGATCGAGAACTTCCCGATTAGCGGGATTCGGTTTGGCCGGCGGTTCATCTATGCCCTTGGCTTAATCAAGATGGCGTGCGCGCAGACGAACGTGGAGCTCGGGCTCCTAGACAGCAAACTCGGCAAGGCGATCGTCCAAGGATGCCAGGAGGTCATGGACGGGAAGCTCGACGCTCAGTTCCCGCTCGACATCTTCCAGACGGGCAGCGGGACCTCCACGAACATGAACGCGAACGAAGTGATCGCGAACCGCGCGAACGAGATCTTGGGCCACCCGCTCGGCGAGAAAGGGGTCGTCCATCCGAACGACCACGTGAATATGGGCCAGTCTTCGAACGACGTAATCCCGACGGCCATCCACGTCGCGGCGTTGATGGAGGTCGACCAGAGCCTCCTGCCTGCGCTACGGGAGCTGGAGGAGAGCCTCGCGAAGAAGGCGAAAGAATTCGACCCGATCGTCAAGTCAGGGAGGACGCACTTGATGGACGCCACCCCAATCCGTCTGGGCCAAGAATTCTCCGGATACCAGTCCCAGATCGACCATGGGATCCGACGGGTCTCCGCCGCCCGCGCGGCGCTTGCGGAGCTCGCGATCGGAGGAACCGCGGTCGGCACCGGCATCAACGCCCACCCGGACCTCCCCGGCCGAGTCGTGGAGAAAATCAGCGCGGCGACGAATACGAAGTTCCGGGTCGCCGAGAATCATTTCGAGGCGCAGGCGGCTCAGGACTCGCTCGTGGAGGCGAGCGGCGCGATCCGGACCGTCGCGGTGTCCATGATGAAGATCGCGAACGACCTGCGATGGCTCGGATCCGGGCCTCACGCGGGTCTGCGGGAGATCAACCTCCCCGCCGTCCAACCCGGATCCTCGATCATGCCGGGCAAGGTCAATCCGGTGATCCCGGAGGCGGTCATGCAGGTCGGCGTCACCGTGATCGGGAACGATGTGGCGATCACGGTCGCGAACACCCATTCGAACCTCGACCTTTCGACGATGATGCCGGTCATGTCCCAGCGACTCCAGCAGAACATCGAACTCCTGGCAAACGTCGCCCGCGTGTTCGCCCACAAGTGCATCGACGGGATCACCGCCAATGTGGATGTCCTGCAACGCTACGCCGAGTCGAGTCCCGCGATCGCGACGAAGCTGAACCCGATCATCGGTTACGAGAAGGCGGCGGAGATCGCGAAGGAAGCGGGACGCACCGGGAAGACCGTGAAGCAGCTCGTGATTGAGAAGGGGATTCTGAGTCCCGAAGAGGCGGAAAAGGTATTGGACCCGAGGCACCTCACGGCCCCGAGCAAGGACATGCTCGGAGGCGGAGGCGGGTGAGTTATCGGCGAGTCAAGGATCCCACGGAAGTCGTCGTGATCTTCAAGACGCACGTACGCGACGGAGCTGACACGGCGGAGTACAACCGGGCCTCCCGCCGCATGCACGAGCTCGTCAAGGAGGTCCCCGGGTTCATCTCAATCAAAGGGTTCACGTCCGAAGACGCGGAGGAGATCGACATCGTCCGCTTCGAGAACGAAACGGCACTCGAGGCCTGGCGGATGCAACCGGAACACCGCAGGACCCAGGACCGCGGCCGGCGAGAATTCTACGATCGCTACTCCGTACAAGCCTGCAAGGTGGTCCGCGACTACGAGTGGACGCTCGACTGATCGGGTCGGGGCGAAAGGTCTTTCCTCCCGACGGGGCATGCGGAGGACGAGGGAGGTGGTATGAACGCGCCATGACGCGACGGAAGCCCCCCCGGGCCCGGATTAGGCCGTTTCGCATCGCCGATGCCGCGGACTTGTGCCGCATCTACCCGATGTTCTTCGTCGACAACGCAGTGTGGTACGGCAACAGCCGCATCACGGTCGCGGAGACCGACGGCCGGGCGGTCGGCTTCGTCATGTGGGGGCCGGCCTTCGAGCCCGCGTGGTTCGACCGTAGTGTGGACCGGTGGGCGGAGCTCCACGAGCTCCACGTTCATCCGGACTACCAAGGTCGGGGAATCGGGACGCGGCTCGTCCAAGCGGCAATCCGCCAAGCTCGCGACTCGGGCTATCGGGTAATGTACCTCGTCGCGGAAGAGGAAAACGCGCCGGCCCGGCGTGTCTACGAGAAGAGCGGCTTCCGGGAGCACAATCGGATCCTGCGCTACAAGGTCGATCTCTAGCAGTGGGCACGGTGCGCCAGTCCGCGGTCAGCCGCCGACGAGCTTCTCCGTATCGATCTGCGCCTTCTGCAGCCGGCCGGAATAGTCAACGTAGATCGTCTTCCAGTACGTGAACTCCTCGAGCGCGGTGGTCCCGGCTTCCCGCGTGTCCGTCGGCCCCGTCTCCTTCGTTCCCCCGAATGGAAGCTGAACCTCGGCTCCGATCGGAGGCGCATTCACGTACGTGATTCCGGCCTCGAGGTCATTCATGGCACGGAACGCCCAACGGAGGTCGTTCGTGTAAATGCTTGAACTCAGCCCGTATTTCACGGAGTTCGCGATCGCCACGGCGTCCTCGTAGTCCTCCGCCTTCAACACGCTGAGGACCGGGCCGAAGATTTCCTCTTGGGCCAGGCGCTTCTTCCGATCCACCTCGAAGATCGTCGGGGCGATGAAGAAGCCGCGGTCGTACCCGCCTCCCTTCAGCTTCTGTCCGCCGGTGAGCAGGTGGTCCCCCTCTTTTCTGCCGATCTCGATGTAGTCGAGGACCTTCTTCTCCTGGTCCAGGGAGGCGACCGGCCCCATATCCGTCTTCTCGTCGATTGGATTGCCCACCCGGAGTTTCTTCGTGCGCTCGACGAGTTCGTCGACGACTTCGTCATAGATCTTTCGGTGAACAATCAGACGGGAGGCGGCGGTGCACCGCTGTCCCGCGGTCCCAAACGCCCCGAACAGTACGCCGTCCATCAGCAGGTCGATGTCCGCATCGTCCAACGCGAGGATCG
>Ga0209803_1002343_pt1 | contig 11873 bp, 14 predicted proteins | sample GraSoiAngelo_138_FD_185895 | JGI IMG/M metagenome (GOLD analysis project Ga0209803, IMG submission 185895) | Grasslands soil microbial communities from the Angelo Coastal Reserve, California, USA - 14_0929_09_40cm (SPAdes) (version 2) | ecosystem: Environmental > Terrestrial > Soil > Grasslands ... | reverse complement strand
GTGCGCCAAGGGAGGAGACGGACATCCCATGTGGTCGCTGACGTTCATGGCCAACGGCAAGAGGCGCGTCGAGTGGATTCCCAACGAATGGGTGGAGGAGATCCGCCCACTGGTCGAGCAGGGACGCGAGTTCAAAGAAGCCACCGCCGAGGTTTTCGCTGCCAATGCGCAACTGCTGGCGCTTTGGCGTCGGCACTCCACGAAGAAGGAGCGCAAGAAGAAGACGTGAACGGTCGATCTAGTTTTCGGGCGGGACTCTCGAACGGCTGATGATGGGACTCACCCTGAGCAAGCAGGAAGCTTCAGACAGGGTGAGTGAGATCGTCGTCGTTCCGCCCCGTCTGGGCCGGAACGAACCGTGCCACTGTGGGAGTGGCATCAAATATAAACGATGCTGTTGGGAACGGGACGAAGCTCTTCGCCGGCAGTTGCGCGGCGCCGCCTTGCCCGAGTGGATCGACGGTTCCCGTAGCAAACTCCACCAATTTGAAAAGTACGTCAGCAATGTCTTTGGCCTACCCGATTTATTAGCCAGCCTCGTCGACACCCGGCGAGCACCGAAAATTCCCACCTTCGACGTGGTCAACAGCTTGTTTCACACGGCGGTGCTGCGCATCCCGAGCATCAACGCCTTGGAAGGGGATTTAAAGCAAAGCGATTTTCAGAAGCTCATTGGGCGTCAGCCCACGCCGGAGGTGAAGGCCTTCAGCGCCGACGTGGTGGCCAACGTTCTCGACAAACTCGAACTGCAGGGCATCGGCAACGCCATCGAAGACGTGATCGGCAAAGCGGAGCGAAACAAGACCTTTCGCGACGGTTACGGACCGCTGCGCTGCGTGGCCATTGACGGCTGGGAACCGTTTTCCTCCTACCAGCGGCATTGCCCCAGCTGTCTGGTTCGCAAGGTCAAAACGAAGCGTGCCGACGGTGAAGCCGAAGAAGTGGAGCAGTATTACCACCGTTATGTCGTGGCCTTGCTGCTCGGCCCGGTCATCGATGTGGTGCTGGGGATCGAAGCGGTGCGCAACGAGGAAGCTCTTCGCGATGACGACCCCGAGCACGTCGGCCATGAAGGCGAACTAACGGCTGGGCGGCGTCTGATCGCTTCCTTGCACGACTCCTACGGAGGGTTCATCGATGCCATCGTCGGCGATGCCCTCTATGCCGATGGACCGGTCATGACGCAGCTCACCAATTACGGCTACGGCGGCTTCCTGGTGCTCAAGAAGGAAAAGAACGAACCTCTCAAAGATGCACTCACCCTCTGGGAGATCGAGGGGCGGTGTGAGAGCTGCGACGATGCGGACCGGAAAGAACACGTGGAGTTCTGGGATGTCGATGACATCGAGACGCTGGATAGCTACAAAGGAAACTATGTGCCGTGGGGCGTTATGTAGAGTTGCTGGTGTAAGTGCTTGCCGATCAGTTCATTCCTATTGGATCCCAGCACATAAGAATCTCATGATGCACTCCTCAGTGGCCATCGATGGGCCACTTCACCGGCCATCGGAAAATAACTTGCTCTCAGATACGGCTTTCTTCAGGCTTCTGATTTTCTTCCCTTCTTGCTCAGTTCAGTTTCGATAGCCTTTCCCTTTTTCTTTTTCGATTTTCTTTCTCGCCGGTTTTGTTTTCTCCTCCAGAGATTCACTGGAGGGAAGGTATGCTCCCGAGGCAAAGGTGTCCTTTCTGTCGTCGTTGGTTTCATCCCCATCCGCGGCTCAAACAGCGGCAAAGGACCTGTGGCCGACTGGACTGTTGCCGCAAGCAGAAGAGGAAATCCAATCAGCACTGGCGGATGGGGAACCCGAATTACTTTCGCGGGGGTTATGCGCTGCAAAAGGAAAAGTACGGAACGCGCTCCGCCTACAGGCAGCACTACCGCCAGCAACATCCCGACTACGTGCAGCGCAACGCGGCTTCCGTCCGAAAATGGCGCCAGCGGCTGAGATCGGCACCTGTAAGTTCCACAAGCAGCGATCTGCACGTAACTATCGAATCCGAAAAGACTTCCCTCCGCATTGCCCATGTAAGTTCCACAAGCCGCGATATCTTTGTAACTCTCGACACTTCATAGGGTTGCGGGAAAGTATCGCGGCAGGTCCCCTGTAAGTTCCACAAGACTCGATGGCTTTTCCCGCCCTCTGCCCCTACCTTGAGCCCGCGGAGGAATGAAAATGCCGAAGTCCCGACCCCAACCACCCCGACCCGATCGCCGACGTTCCATTCGCGGTTCCTTCAGTTGGATCGATCACCGCTTCCTGTGTGAGGGGTTCGATGAAGGCTTAACCCGCTTGGAAAAGCTGCTCTACTTCGTGCTGGTGGCGGTCTCCAACCAGGATGGAGTCAGCTTTTACTCCGACGCGCGTCTGGCGGAATTGCTGGACGTTCGTTTTCCTCATGAATTGGACGGAGCCCGCCAGGAACTGGTGGCGCGAGATCTGATCGCTTATGAAGCCGGAATTTACCAAGTGCTGGACCTGCCCGCCTGCTCTCCCAGGAAAACGCGTCACTCTTCTCCACCGCTGCCCGCCCACGCTTGGCGCTCGAGTTCCTCTCTCCCCCCAGTGCGCAGCACCGCACGGCGCGACGCGGCCTTCGATCTCGAGAGCGTCAAGCAGTTGCTGGAACAGTGGGGCTGGGGGCGTCGATGAAGCTCTCCGTGATTTATCAGTCTGCCGTGCCTGCCGGCGCTTCCCCGCATCGTGTGTGCGACGAGCAGGGAGGAGAGGTCGGCTGGGCGAATGCTTTCCTCGACGGTCAAAGACTCCGGCAACTTTCCCCGCGGTCGCTGCGCATCTACGCCTACGATCTCCTCGATTTCGCCCGTTGGTTCGAACCGCAACATCAGCCGCTTGCCGAGATCACCGAGTCCACGCTCGTCGCATATGTTCGTCATCAACTCCAGCAGGATCCCAAGCCCACACATCTCAGAGGAGGCTCGTCATGGACCAAACCCATTCGGAAAACTTGCACCTCGTGCGACTCGTCGCTGATGCACTGGGCGAGATCGAGCGGTTGGGCTATAGGAAGCGATCACGGAATCGGTATCGAACAATGTGGGAACACCTCATCGAATTTTCCCACCGGAAGGAACTGGGCGACGAGTTTTCTGCGGATTTGGTGGCGCGCTTTCTAGAGGAATATCGCGTCAGCGAAGAGCAGGCAGTTGGGCGAGGCGATGGTTGGCGTCGGCATATGACGTTCGGTGTAAAGATGCTTGCCGATTTCGCTAAGAAGGGGCGCATTGAACGACCGTTCACGAAGGTGCAGGCTATCCACCTTGTTCCAGCCATGCAGAAAACACTTCATGATTACGAACAGTATTGTAAGAATCGGCTTCACCTTCGACCGCTGACCCTTCACCGGTGTACCACAGAGCTGACTATCTTTTTGGATTTTCTCCATTCCAGAAAAGCGCGGACACTGGAGCAAATTCAGGCGGTGGATCTGTCTGAGTTCATTCTCTGTCGGGATCACTTGAAGCCGGTGACGGTCCGCACAATCGTATCGCGTGTGCGTTCTCTTCTCCGGTTTCTCACCATGCGTGGAATTCTGCAAAAGGATCTCAGTGCGGAGCTGCCGAAAATCCGTGTTCCCAGGGATGCAACGATTCCATCGGTATGGAATCAGGAACTCCTCGTCCGGCTTCTCGGTGCGGTCGATCGCAGTTCTGCGAAAGGGAAACGAGATTACGCCATTCTCTTACTGGCATGTCGGTTGGGATTGCGCGCCGGGGATATTCGCACGCTGAAACTGGAGAACCTTCATTGGGCGGAGTCGACCATTGAAATCACGCAAGCGAAGACGGGCACGCCGTTGACTCTGTCTTTGACCAGCGAGGTCGGTGAGGCCTTGATCGACTACTTGAAGTCGGGCCGTCCCCAAACGACACACCGAGAGGTATTCCTCAGAGTGACCCCGCCGTTTGATCCTTTCAGGGACAACGACAGTCTCCACCACATTATCAAGTATTGGCGCCAGCTGGCGGGGATCACCTTTCGGAGCCCACAAAAGCAGGGTCTCCATTCGCTTCGCCACACTATAGCGACTCGGCTTCTAGAAAAGGGCACGCCGCTTCCAACCATTGCGGAAATCTTGGGTCATACAAGTTTGGAATCAACACGTATCTACGCCAAGGCGGATGTAGAAGCCTTGCGAGGTGTGGCGTTGGATTCGGAGGTGAATCATGTCAACTGATCCATCCAACGAGTTCCAGAGCGTTCTGTCTGTCTGCATGGAGAAATTTCTTCGGGAAAAGCATGCCTGTGGGTACGCCTATCGGGGGCCGGCTCGAATGCTGCGGCATCTCGATAAGTTTTTGGTGCAGGAGGGGTTGGCGACCTGTGAGTTACCGGGGCCCATCGCTCGGAAATGGCTAGCCAAGAAAGCTCACGAAAGTGTACAAACCCAGGAGCAACGGATCACTCTCGTTCGGCAATTTTCCAAGTTTTTGCTGCGCCTTGGCTATTCCGCGTATGTGCCCGATTCCACTTTAACGGCTCGAACGCCGGCGACTTTCGTGCCCAGAATGCTGGCCGACGAAGAGCTTCGAAAGTTCTTTCAGGCCACGGACGGACTCGAGCCCACGGCGCGTTCACCTTTGCGGCATCTCATTATGCCTGAAGTTTTTCGGCTCCTGTATGGCTGCGGGTTTCGTGTCGGAGAAGTGCTAAAACTGCGGGTTCGAGACATCGATCTAAATCAAGGCATTATCACGGTTCGCCAGGGTAAATTCCGCAAAGATCGCTTCGTTCCTCCCGCCTTGCCTCTCGTAAACCGCTTGCAAAAGTACGCGGCCCATTTTGAAAAGCGCTCGCCTGATGCCATCTTCTTCCCGGGACTAAGCGGGGGGCCCGTGAGCCCACGCACGGTTTATATGGTGTTCCGTCAACTGCTGCTGCAGTGCGGAATTCCTCACGCCGGCCGAGGCAAGGGGCCCAGGATCCACGACGCTCGGCACCTATTCGCCGTCCGTGTCTTACGACGCTGGTATCAAGAGGGTGCGGATCTGGATGCCAAACTTCCTCTTCTGGCTACCTACCTTGGGCATGTGAATCTCTCCGGAACTCAGCGTTACCTGCATCTCACCGCCGAGCTTTTTCCCGAAATTACGGCGCGATCAGAGGCGGCCTTTGGCGACGTCATTCCGCGGAGGGTCGAACCATGAAACCGACCGATTTCTCCGTCCACGTGACGAACTTTTTGACACACTATCTGGCCGCGCAGCGGAATGTCAGCCCCAATACCATCAAGGCCTGCCGCGACGTGTTCACTCTCCTGCTCCGATTCTGCCGTGATGTGCAGGGAATTGCTCCGGAAAGACTGCGTCTCGAGCAGGTCGACGTTCCACGCATCGAAGCATTCCTGGATTATCTGGAGCGAGAAAGAAAGTCTTCACCCCAGACACGGAATCATCGCCTTGCCGCCTTGCACGCATTCTTTCGATATGTTCAGGCGGAAGAGCCGGCCCGTATGCATCAGTGTCAAAACATCCTGGCCATCCCGCTCCGGAAACATGCTCGTCCAACCGTCGGCTACCTTTCCAAAGAAGAGTTGGCCGCGATCTTGGCACAGCCAGATCTCCGCACGCCACAGGGTCGAAGAGATGCGGTCTTGCTGAGCGTCCTTTACGACGCTGGGGCGCGTGTTCAGGAGTTGGTCGATCTCTCCGTCGGAGACGTGCGTTTGGATCCACCCGCGCAGCTTCGCCTTCTGGGCAAGGGGCGCAAAATGCGCGCTGTGCCTTTGATGGGAAACACAGTTCAGCTTCTACGCACTCACTTGCAGGAAAACCAACTCGATCATCCCGAACAGTTCGAGAAGCCGCTTTTCCAAAACGCGCGCCACGAGCGACTGACCCGTTCGGGAATCCGCTACATCCTTCACAAATATGTCGTCCTGGCACGAAGCAAGTGTCCGAGTTTGAACCGTACCGTAAGTCCGCATCAGTTGAGACACACGAAGGGTATGGACCTGTTGCAGAGCGGAATCTCGCTCGACATGATCCGCGACTTCCTCGGCCATGTGGATGCCAAAACGACTCAGATTTACGCGAGGGCCAATTTGGAGATGAAGTGCAAGGCCCTGGAAAAAATCAGTGAGCCTTCGTCAGTCCAGACGATCCCCTCCTGGCAGCAGAACAAGGGCCTGCTTGACTGGCTCCGTTCCTTGTAACCCCCAAAGACACGCGCGTATGACAATCTTGACCCGAGCCCCGCCAACCAACCCGAGGATATTATGCTGAGTGCATCGATGCGCACGCGTTGACACCCGGCGACTTAGGACATCGACTGCACATATCTACTTTCAGCACATAGTTTCCTAAATGTGCCGCAGAACATTTAGGAAAAGTCCGCGCGATCCGCGCCGTGGTCACCAAGCCGGACCAAGAAAAGCCAACTACCTGGTGTTTCGCCGTCATCGGCAAGCGCGCCCGCCAGATCAGTCGCCAAATGGCGCTCCGCATCATCCGGGCGCGTTGGCACATCGAAAACACCGCTTTTCATCAGTGGACGCAGTATTGGAACCTCTCGCACGTGTTTCGGCACGGACAAAATGCTCTGAGCGCCCTCCTGCTTATCTGGACGCTGGCCTTCAATTTACTGCAGCTCTTCATCTATCGCCGGTTGGGTCGTAGCCGCCGACCAAAGGATCCGAGCGATACGATCCGCCACATCGTGGAGGTCATGCTGCGCGAAGTGGCCCTTCTTCCTGAGCCTATTCCTTGGGGGACCCTCCTGCTCGACACTAGCTGACGTGGCGCCGGAGCCGCGCTAACTGGGCGGCGCGGACGCACCGGCCTCTAACCAGCCCGCAGCTTTGGTGTGGCAGAGGAGGCTCACTCACAAAAACAGAACCAGCTTGTTCGGCTGCCGGCCCCGTGCGCCCGCGCACTTTCGCCTGAGCTGGCCAGACCAGCCGCGTAACATCGCTGCGGCTTGACGCGGAACTCCTGCTCGGGCACAAAGAAGCTCGACGACAATGGCAAGGCTGTGTAGAATGACCGCCGTCTATGGCGGCGGTTTCAGGCTTGTCTTTCGTCCAAGAAAAACCGGGCCTCAATCACCGCCTTCCCTTCCAAAAAGACGGCGATCATCCTACTCAAATTTTCGAATCGTGCGTTGTGGCGGACTCTGGCAGGAGATACGCGATCAGGAACGGCCTTTGTCCCTGAAGCGGGATGATCTGGGAATTCTTCCTAACTCTGGTTCAATCGACGGCATTACACTCCCGGCGACGATGCCCGAATAAAAAGAAACAGAGAAGAATTGGTACGCCTTCTAGAAAACGCAGGCGTAAAAGTGGACTTGTGGCCTGCGGCGTAGAATCGAAACTCTCGTTGCATAAGCACCCTCAATAGCTTTCGACTTCGCCAACCAATGCCTAATCGGACATGTGGAATCGTTGATCGGGACTTGGCCGCGTTTAACAGGACCTGACCTGATTATCAGACGTTGTCCAACAACCATTTGAATTTTCTTTGTAGCCAGCCACGACTCCGCTCCGCAGCAACATCGGGAGGCATGGGAGGAAGTAAGTTCAGGAGCGATTGTGATGCACCACGGAACACTGCAAGGTCCTCATCAAGACGAATCGGACGAATGGGGTGAACTGAACGAGGGGCTGAATACAACTCCGACAAAACGGAAAATCAAACGTGTAGCGCGTGCCAAGGGCGGATTGCAAGACAAAATAGATGAAGTCAGTCAATGGCGGCAACACCCACCAGTGGTCTGGGGGACCGAACCTTTTGTGGACCACGTTGCCCGCTGCCGGATTGCCGCACACCACACACACGTCGGGAAGCGAAGCGCCCATTTGAAGTACCAAGAACGCACGGTCGCGATATGCGTTTCGCACCGCCCCGGACTGTTCACTGAACGGTATTTCCATCATGGAATTGACCTGAACGCGCAAGTCGGTACGTACAATGTTACGCCAAATCGGCTAGGTCCTGGTTTGTCGCGAAAACGAACTTGTACGGTTTTTGCGTTTACCAAGCACTTAAGCGCACAGAACGCTTTGGCGCTATTCTAATGAGTCAATTTGTCCCTGAGAATTCCAGTTCACACTGTATCGGTTCACAGCGGGGGAGACAGAATGCCTCTAAATCTAGAATCACTTTCAGATGCCGCGAGGACCGCACTCTTGGCTCGCATCGCGCACACGCTTACGATATGTGCGAGAGACACCTATGAAGTCGGAACAAAAAATGTTCTCGACCCTCAAACACTACGTGCCTATAACGAACTCCTGCACCGCGTCACCGGTTCGGTCGTCAGCCATTTATCAGGGTCGCAAGGATATTCTCTCCCGTCCATGGTTGAGATGATACGCTCATTTGGCATCCACCATAAAAGGGTCGGAGAAATGGACTGGGCTTTGCAAAACGCACTTCAAAGCACCGAAACGAAGGCAATGGAATGAGCGAAGAGTAATCGCTTGCTGCCGTATCCGAGCCCTCGACGGGTCATTAGGATGTGTAGTCGCATATCCGGACAAGTGCCGTAACAGCACTTGAACCCGCTTGCGTCTTCGGAAGAATACAACCTCTATGTGAGTTTGTTTGTATACTGCGCCCCAATGGACAGTGCCAACGTCAACAAGGAAATCAAATCTGTTATCCGCCCATTGCTGCAAGATGCTGGCTTCAGCCAGTTCACGTTGCGAACTGCATGGCGATATTCAGGCGAAAAGATAGACGTAGTTAATTTTCAGTCTTTCAACTCGTATCTTGCAAATGCTGTGGGATGTACCACGTATTCCTTCTGCGTCAGGCTCGGATGCAGTTTAGACGCTATTCCTCAGAGAGCAATAGTCAAACGCAAGAATGGATACCTCCGACCCGAGGAGTATGAGTGCCATCTTCGACTTGCACTTCAGAAATCAATTAACCAGCGGAATTTGAAGAGAACGGACATTTGGTATGTGGACCCCACAGGGAAGAATCTGGAAGTCGTTATTGCAGATGCCAAGAAGGCCATTCTAGAAATCGGCCTACCATGGTTTAGTCGATTCGGTGACATGAAGGAGGTTTTGCGTACGCTCCTTGAAGACTCCGAAAATAACGCGGGCACTTCTGGATTTGGGGCAAACCCGTCGCCAATCAGACATTTCATGACGGGATTTACTGCGCTCACCATGGGCAAGATGGGCCTCGCGAGAGAACGAATCAAGCAAGCCTTGGACTCTGGCTGCTTCAAGGAGTTTGAACCTAAGATGCGCGCCGCCCTCAAAGGAACGGACAAACAGGGCGGCTAAGTCCCGGTAAGTTCGCCTTACCGGCAACTTGGGTCCGGGGCATAAAGCTCCGTCTCTTTGCGTTTTCCTCGGTCGCGGCCTCGCACGATAGTTTCGCCACTGGGCTCCTGAGTGGGAGGCCCATTTTCGTACTCCCTCTGCTTCGCGAAAATAAAACTCCGGGTTGTCCAATTCAGAGGGTTCTCGAAAATGACTTTGTCGTCGTTACAGGCACAGGCACCGCGCGTGATTTTATCCGGCTTCTCACCGTCGAACTGCACTGAAAAGGGGAAGAGAAAACCGACTTGCCAGACTTGCCAATTAAGGGCCCCCTGAAAACAGCTAAGTGATTGTGGCGCCTTGCCTTAGCTTATTTTCCCCACTGTTCGCAACGAGGAGGCCGGGGGTTCGAATCCCCTCTCGTCCACCAGATTCTAAAGAACTTAACCGACTTTTCGGACTTCCAAAAGTTTGCCAGGTTTGCCATTTGAGGCCTTCGCCGCTGCCTGCTGGTGGCCGGGCAGCGCAAAGCCAGTCCCCGTTTTCTTTGCCCATCGCAAACGCCATTCGCGCTGCTTCAGGAGTTTTTTGTACACCTCGGACACCTGCGATTTCGCGTGCCCCGACCAGGTGTGTTGCAAGGCCGCCGGAACTTCCGCCGTCTCTAGCCTGGTGATGCGGAAGCGCCGAAAGATGTTGGGCCCACCCTGTTCCAGCCCCAACTTTTTCAGGATGGGGTGCAAGCTATGCTTCAAAATATCCCGCTGCATCAGTTGGCTGCCGTCCGGTTTACTAAAAACCAGACCTGTGCATCCCGCAAATCCCTCCGCGACGAATGCCATTGAAGTAACAATGTGACGTTTGCCGGGAAACCGCTGGATGGAGTTTTCGGTATGTCACAAGCAACTGCGCGAGCATTTCCCTTTGCCCAACTGCCGCGTTACCTCCTGCTCGACCGGCGATCTTTGGCGATGACTTTCCAGAACACGTGCGAGACGTGGGCATTTGCGAAGTCCTGTCTGCACGGCGCTTGCCTTGGCAGTGAGCCTATATCGAGCGGGTGATTGGCTCCGTTCGTCGCGAATGCCTCGATCATATGATCGTGTTCCATGAAACCTCTCTACGACGAACTCTCACTTCCTATTTCGATTACTATCACCGATCGAGAACGCATCTTTCGTTGGGAAAGGACGCACCGGATCCACGAGCGATTCACCCGCCCGAAATGGGATCCGTCGTAGCGCTACCCCTCGTCGGCGGACTGCAGTGCACCACCGCTACGAACGACGGGCTGCCTGAACGAGCCAGAATCTAACCAGGCTGCATGTTGCGCTTCCTTACGGTTTGCAACTCCTTGTCGGAACAGTGCCGCAGACGGGTGCGCAGCGGCGGATTTGTTTCACCAGATTGAAGCAGAGCTGTCGGTTTGTTTGGAGGAATGACTCCCGCCATGGGCTGCGCAGAATTTTCGGGAGGCACAGTTTTGGCGAGGCAGAACCGTCTTACGACCGAAGAAAACAGAAAAATCACTCACGAAATCACCCTTCGTGAATAAGCGGGCTAAAGCCCTGAATTTGTTGTTACTGCTGGAAGAAGATCGCTGCGGAAACGTGGAAGCGCTCACTCAGCTCTTTGATGTGGCGAGTGGTCAGGTCCCGCTTGCCGCTCAACACCTCGGAAACCACACCTTCGGAACCAAAAATCGGCGCGATGTCTTTCTGCTTCAGATTGTTCGCAGCCAGAAGTTCCCGTAGAACAACATTCGCAGGAGCGGACGGGATGGGGTAGTGCTCGTCTTCGTACTTCTCGATTAGAATCGTCAGCAGTTCTGCGAGGTCTCTTTCCGCTGGCGACAGATATTCACGTCGTTCCAGTTCCAGCAGTTGTGCTGTGTAATGTTCCAGCTGCGCATCAGACTTGATTACCTTCGGTGCGGCAATTCCCTTGACGGCATATTTGTTAGCAACCGCAGGCATTTTTCCAACCTCCCTTGTCATAGTCCGCGTGGGTGAGGACATATAAGATGAACACTTTCTGAGTTCTGTACGCGATGTAGGTAATGAGCCTGCATCGATTGTTCGCGATATCGAATACAACACAGGTACCGACCGGATCGGAGTTGCTCCAGCTTTGCCGTACTTCAGCGAAGTTCTTCCATTTCGTGTGACGTGCGACTTTGTACCAGATATTCAAAGAGGCCTCCCATTCCGAATGCTTTTCCGAGGCCTGCCTCAACCGCTTGCGGCTGATGATCCTCATGGATAAATCTTCTCAAATAGAGAAGGTCCTGTCAAGGTCATTCTTCTCAAATAGAGAAGTAGGGTAGCTCCTTCTATCGCTAAGTGCCTTATGCTGCCGTCAGCCAATTGAAATGCACCGGCAGACGTTCGGTCCAATTCCCTCCCACGGCACCATCATAGTCGCCACATTCCAGCCCCAAATAAATCCCATTGTCGCTTCACTACATATGACCTACCCTCTGGCGTGAGTGTAATCTTCTGGACATGCTTCCTAATCGCTGCACGGGGGATTCTTGCTTTCCCATTCAGCAGTTCCCGTAAATCCCGAAAGCGTTCATCAACAAAGCTACGCCTTTCGCGGAGCTGCGACCTGGCAGCGCCCGACTTCGC
>Ga0209803_1002339_pt1 | contig 11892 bp, 12 predicted proteins | sample GraSoiAngelo_138_FD_185895 | JGI IMG/M metagenome (GOLD analysis project Ga0209803, IMG submission 185895) | Grasslands soil microbial communities from the Angelo Coastal Reserve, California, USA - 14_0929_09_40cm (SPAdes) (version 2) | ecosystem: Environmental > Terrestrial > Soil > Grasslands ... | reverse complement strand
CAAGACGCCGGCGGTGGAGGTCGCCGTGCAGACGCTGGCCGACCTCGGGTACCGACCCGCGGTCGTCAGTCGCGGCTACGGCCGCCGAACCGGTGGCGTCCAGGTCGTCGCCGACGCGGCGTCGATCCGGCTCGACGCCGAGGAGGCGGGCGACGAGCCGTTCCTCCTGGCGCGGCGCCTGCCCGGCGTGCCGGTGGTCGTCGGCTCGAAGCGTTACGACTCGGCGCGCCTCGCGGTTCAGCGATTCGGCGTGACCGCGGTCGTTCTCGACGACGCGTTCCAGCACCGCACGCTCAAGAAGGACCTCGAGATCGTGATGGCGCGCGCGCGGAACCCGTGGGGCAACGGCGCGCTCCTGCCGGCGGGGCCCCTGCGGGAGCCGCTGGCGGCGCTGCGCCGGGCGCACCTGGTCGTCGCCACGGGCGCCCAGCGCCCGGAAGAAGCCGCGGCCGTCGTGAGCGCCGTCAACGAGTGGGCACCGGGCGTTCCGGTCCTGACCGCCGTGTACGCGCTCGCCGAGTGCTGGGAGGCGAACCGGATGCGGCCCGTGAGCCTCGACCAGCTCAGGGGCTCGCGGGTGCTCGCGTTCGCCGGGATCGCGACGCCGCGGGCGTTCGAGGAGACGCTCGGCGCGGCGGGCGTCGCGGTCCGGCAGTTCCTCGAGTTCGCCGACCACCACTGGTACACGCCCGCCGAGATCGCGACGCTCGACGCGCGGGCCGGCGACCTCCAGGTCGAGGGCCTGATGACGACCGAGAAAGACTGGGTGCGCCTGAGAAAGCTGCCCCTGCCGCGCCGGCCCCTCTACGTCTTGTCGATCCGCCTCGTTCTCACCACGGGCGAGGACCTCTGGCGGGCCGCCTTCGAGCGCGCGTGCCCGAAAGCGTGATCGTTCGGCTGCCGAACTGGCTGGGGGACACCGTGATGGCGGTGCCCGCCATTCGCGCGCTCCGCCAGGCGCTCGACGGCGAACGGCTCCTGCTGGCGGGCCCGTGGGCGGCGGTCCTGGGCGATCAGGCGCTCGCCGACGTCCTCGTCACGTATCCGCGCTCGTGGAGCGGGCGGCTCTCCACCGCCGACACCGTACGGGGCTTCGGCGGCACGACCGCGGTGCTCTTGCCGACCTCGTTCGAGGCGGCGGCGTCGGCGCTCTACTGGGGAGCGCGTCGGCGGATCGGCTTCGCCATGGGTGGGCGGCGCTGGCTCCTCACCGACCCGGTTCCCTTGCCCGAGCCCCGTCTCCACCAGGTGGACGAATACGCGCGGCTCGTCGAGCGCCTCGGTGTCGCGGTCGACGTCCGCGCCCCGCGCCTCGAGCCGCCCGCCGCGGCGTCGCCGGAGCGTCGGCGCGTGCGCGCGCTCATGCGGGAAGCGTTGGTGCCGGAGCCCGTGGGCGCCGCGCGCCGTGTCGGCGTCCACCTGGGCGCGGCGTACGGCAGCGCCAAGGTCTGGGATCCGGCGTGCGTCGTGGAGCTCTGCCGGCTGCTCGGCGCCAGGGGAACCACGGTGGTGCTCCTCGGTGCGGCGAGCGACGTGCCGTTCGTGGAGGCGGTAGGGCGCGCGACCCGGGCGCCGAGCCTCGCGGGGCGCGACGGTCCCGAGCTCCTCCCCGCACTCCTCGCCGAGCTCGACGCGCTCGTGAGCGGCGACACCGGTGTCGCCCACCTCGCCGCGGCGCTCGGGACGCCCGTCGTCGCCCTCTTCGGCCCCACCGATCCCCGGCTCACGGCCCCGCGCGGCCCGGTCGCCGTGGTCCGCGGCGACGTGCCGTGCGCGCCGTGCTTCTACCGGACGTGCCCGATCGATCATCCGTGCATGCGCGCGATCGAGGCGCCCGCCGTCGTCGAGCGTCTCGACGCGCTCCTCGCGGTGCGCGCGTGACCCCGCTCAGGATCCTGCACCTGGCCGCCAACCGCTGGTGGACCGGCAGCGCGGACCCGACGCTCCAGCTGGTGGCCGGCCTCAGAGCGCGGGGCCACGAAGTCCTCCTCGGCGTGATCCCGGGCGATCGGTTCGAGACGAAGGCGCGCGAGGCGGGCCTCGAGCTGCTCCCGGGGCTCGCGCTGACACCGGGCGCGGCGGCCCGCGACACGCTGCGCCTGCGCGCCGCGATCCGGAGCGAGGGGATCGACATCGTCCACGCCCATCATTCCCACGACCACTGGCTCGGGCTGATCGCGCGTCCGGCCGTCTCGGGTCGCGGACGCCCGCGGCTCGTGCGAACGTTCCACAACCTCCGCGCAGTGAGGCGCGACCGGCTCGGCGTCAGGCTCTACCGGCGCACGGCGGCGGTCTTCGCGGTCTCGCGCCAGATCGAGGGGCGCTGCCGCGAGGTGGGCATCGCGGCCGAGCGCGTCCACTGGATTCCGGGCTCGGCGGACCTCGCGCGCTTCGCCGAGGAGGCCGACCCTCGGCCGGTGCGCGACGAGTTCAAGCTCGGCGACGCGCCGGTGATCGTCTCGGTCGCCCGGCTCGCTCCGAACCGCGGCCACGACCTCCTGCTCCAGGGTTTTCGGCTGCTCCTCCGGGAGCTGCCCGCGGCGCGGCTCCTCCTCGTGGGCAAAGGCGAGACGCGCGGCCACCTCGAGCAGCTCGTCGCCGAGCTCGGACTCGTGAACCAAGTCGTCTTCACCGGCTACCGCGATCGTGACCTCCCGCTCGTCCTCGGCGCGGCGGACTGTTTCGCGCTCATGTCCGCGGGCTCCGACGACTCGTGTCGCGCGGCGCTCGAGGCGATGGCGGCCGGTCGTCCGGTCGTCGCACGGCGGGTGGGCGCCCTGCCCGAGACCGTCGTCCACGGCGAGACGGGCCTCCTGATCGAGGACGATCGCCCCGAGAGCGTGTGCGCCGCGCTCGCCACCGTGCTCCTGGCGCCGGAGCGTGGCCGCGCGGTCGGCGCCGCCGGGCGCCAGCGCGCGCAGGACGTGTTCAGCCCCGAGCGGTCGATCGACACGGTCGAGCGGGTCTATCGGAGCCTCGTGTGAGAATCCTCCAGCTCGTCTCCTGCCGCGGCTGGTCGTCCGACGCCTACTGGGCCGCGCGCGTGAGCCGCGAGCTCGAGCGTCGCGGCCACCAGGTGACGCTCGGCTGCCGCGCCGGAAGCGAGGCGCGGGTGATCGCGCCAGCGCGGTCGCTGGGGGTCCGGCGCACGGAGACCTTCGCGTTCGCGAGCGGGATCGCGCCCCTCGCCGACGCCGCCGACGTGCGCCGCCTCGTCGCGAAGCTCGCGGAGACCGACATCGTGCACGTCCATCGCGGCAAGGAGCACTGGCTCGCCGCCGCCGCCAACCGACTCAGCCGGACGCCGCGCCCGATCGTCCGCACGCGCCACATCGCGCAGGCGGTCCGGCCGCACGCGGCCAACCGCTGGCTCTACCGGCGGGCGACCGCGTGGGTCGTCACGGTGACCGACGCGATCCGCGGCCAGTACCTCGCCTCGGGGCTCCTCGAGCCCGAGCGCGTGACGACACTCCCGGGCGGCGCCGACATCGAGGCGTACCGGCCGCTCCCGGCGGACCCGGCCGTTCGCCGTCGGCTCGGGGGCGAGCCCGATCGTCCGCTCGTCGGCATGGTCGCCGGGCTCCGGGTGATGAAGGGCCACACCGTCGTGATCGAGGCGGCCGCGCGCCTGGCCGACACCGGGCTCTCCCCGCGCTTCACCTTCGTCGGTCGCGGCACGATGGAGCCCTCGATCCGCACGGCGATCCGGACCGCCGGCCTCGACGCCCAGATCACCGTCTCGGGATTCGCAGACGACGTCCCACGCGCGCTCGCGACGCTCGACCTCGTGCTCTACGTCCCGCTCGAGTCGGACGGCATGTCGCGCGTCGTCTTCGAGTGCCTGGCCGCTGGCCGACCGCTGATCGCCTCCCGCGTGGGCGTCGTGCCCGAGGTGCTGACCGATGGCGTGAATGCGGCGCTCGTGCCCGCCGGTGACGCCGCGGCCCTGGCCGACGCGATCGCGCGCCTGCTCGGGGAGCCCGCCGCGCGCGAGCGACTGGGCCACGCGGGACGGGCGCTGGTCGAGAGCCGCTACTCGGGCTCGCGGCTCGCCGCAGCGCTCGAGGCCCGCTACGGGCGCCTCGTCACCGCCCCGGCTGCGTGAAGATCTCGGTCGTCGCCTTCGATCTCTCCGACAACGCGGCCGGCCGCGCTGATCTGCTCGCGCGTCTCCTGGCCGCGCGCTGGGACGTCGAGGTGGTCGGTCCCCAGTTCGGCCCGTCGCTCTGGAAGCCCGCCGCGGGAGGCGGCGTCCGGTACCGCGCCCTGCGCGCAGGGAAGTACCCGGGGTTCCTTCGACGTCTGCCCGCGCTCCTCGCGCTGATCGACGGCGACTTCATCGTCGCGTCCAAGCCGCGTCCGACGAGTTACGGTCTCGGCCTGCTCGCGCGTTCGCGCCGTCGGCGTCCGCTGCTCCTCGACATCGACGACTGGGAGCTCGGGTTCCTGTACCGCTCCGGGCTCTGGGGCCGCGCCGGCCGAGCGCTCGACCTCGCCGACCCCAACGGGCTCGCGTGGACATGGGCGACCGAGCGCCTCGTGCGACGCGCCGACGCTCGCACGGCCGCGTCGCGCTTCCTGGCCGAGCGCTTCGGTGGCGTGCTGCTCCCCCACGCGCGCGACACCGACGCCTGGGACCCGGCGCGCTACGACCCGGCAGGGGCGCGCGCGGCGCTCGGCGTCGCGAGGGAAAAGGTCGTTATGTTTCTCGGCACGCCGCGGGCCTACAAGGGCGTCGACGATCTCGTCGAGGCGGTGGGGCTCCTCGGGCCGGGTGTCGTCCTCGCGCTGGTCGGTGCGGACCGCGGACGTCCGGCGGCACGGCGCTGGGCGGCGCTCCCGCACGTGCGGGTGTTCGGTGAGATCCCGTTCGACGACGTCCCGCGTTTCCTCGTCGCCGCAGACGTCGTGGCGGTGCCCCAGCGCGAGACGACGGACACGGTGGGCCAGGTGCCCGCGAAGCTCTTCGACGCGATGGCACTCGGGCGTCCGATCGTTTCCACGTCGGTGTCGATGATCCCCGAGATCCTCGACGACTGCGGGCTCGTCGTGGCGCCGGGGGACCCGCGCGGGCTCGCGGCGGCGATCCGGCGCCTGCTCGAGCGCCCGGACGAGGCGCGCGAGCTCGGGGCCCGGGCCCGCCGGCGCTGCGACGAGCGATACAGCTTCCGCGCCGCCCGGGCCGTGTTGTTCCCATTGATCGAGCGACTCGCGGCACGCGGACGGCCTTGATGTGCCCCTCGGTGGAGTGAAAGGCGGCATGCGGAACGCAGCCGGGTCGCTCCTCGTCTCAGGCCGACTCACACAGGCTCGCCTCGCGCGTCGGACGCGCTGCGGCTTCGCACACCCACCGATCGCGCCGGCCCCGCGGCCCCCGCTACAGTGCGCCTCCTGATCGTCGCCCGCCCCTTCGTCTTCCACGGCGGCGTCGAGCGCGCGACGGCCGGGCTGGTCACCGCGCTCGCCGCGCACGGCTACGACGTCCACGTCCTCAGCCCGCCGGGCCAGCGACCGATCGCGGGCGTCGCCCATCACGTGCTCCCGCTCCCGCCGCTCCCGTCAGCGGTCCGCGTCCTCGCCCTCGCCGCGCTGGCGCGTGTCGTCGTCGCCGGCGGCGGCTGGGACGTCGTGCAGAGCCACGAGCGCACGCTCCGCCAGGACATCTACCGGGCGGGGGAGGGCTGCCACCGCGCGTACCTCGAGAGTATCGGCGCCGCCCGCGGACGCCGCTCCCTGTTCCACCGCGTCGTGCTCGGGCTCGAGCGGCGCGTGTTCGCGACGACCCCGCACATCGTCGCGATCTCCCGGCGCGGCGCCGCGGAGATCGCCGGCCTCTACGGCGTCGCCGGCGAGCGTCTCTCGATCGTCTACAACGGCGTGGATCTCGAGCGGTTCCACCCGCGGAACCGGCACGCCGAGCGGCGCGCCGCCCGTGCCGAGATCGGTGTGGCCGCCGACGCGTGGACCCTCCTCTTCGTCGGGAGCGGCTTCGAGCGCAAGGGGCTCGCCACGGCGGTCGACGCGCTCGCCGTCCTCTCGGACCGCTCGAGCCGCCTCATCGTCGTCGGGAAGGGCTCCATCCGGTCGTTCCGGGACCGCGCCGTCCGCCTCGGCGTGGACGGTCGCATCACGTGGCTCGGTCCGCGGCCCGACATCGAGCGCTGGTACGCCGCGGCGGACGTCGTCGTTCTGCCGAGCCGGTACGAGCCCTTCGGCAACGTCCATCTGGAGGCGCTCGCGTCCGGGGTCCCGGTCGTGGCGAGCGCCGCGGCCGGCGGCGCCGAGGCGATCGTCGACGGGGGAAGCGGCGCCGTGGTGGATCCGCGCGATGCCGACGCCGTGGCGACAGCCCTCGGGCGCCTGCGCGAGCGGAACCCGGCCGAGCTCGCGGAGGCCGCGCGCCGCGCCGCGGAGCCCTTCACCTTCGCCGCGCAGGTCGCCGGATTCGCCGGGATCTATCGTCGAATCACGGCCGCAACGTGCGATTTTCCTTGAGAGATATGGGCACGCGGCTTAAACTCGCCGTGTGGGTTCGCGCCCCGCGGTCTTCATCGATCGTGACGGGACGCTCACGGAGGAAGTGGGCTACGTCAACCATCCCAGCCGGCTGCGACTTCTGCCCCGATCAGCCCAGGCGATCCGCCGCCTGAACCAGGCCGGTATCGCGGCCGTCGTGGTGACCAACCAGGCAGGCGTGGCGCGCGGATATTTCTCGGAGGAGGTGCTCGCAGCGGTGAACGCGGCACTCGTCACGATGCTCAAAGAGGAAGGCGCCTACCTGGACGGCGTCTACGTCTGCCCGCACCATCCCGACGAGGGCGCGCCCCCGTACCGGACGGTCTGCGATTGCCGCAAGCCCCGACCCGGGCTCCTCTACCGCGCCGCCGCCGATCACGGACTGGACCTCACGCAAGCCACGCTGATCGGCGACAAGCCCTCCGATCTCGTGGCGGCACGCGCCGTCGGGGCGCGGAGCGTCCTCGTCCTGACCGGGTACGGACGCGGCGAGTGGGAGCACCGGCGCTCGACCTTCACGGTCCCTCCCGATCACGTGGCCGACGACCTCTGCGCCGCCGTCGACTGGGTGCTCTCGCGGCGCTCCCCGTGAGCGAGGCGCCGAGCGGGACGCGCGACATCGTCGACGCCTTCGTCGCGCGCACGGTCATCGCCATCGGTGACCTGATCGCCGACGAGTATCTCTTCGGCAAGCCCACACGGATCTCGCGCGAGGCACCGGTCCTGATCCTTCGTTTTTCCGAGCGCGAGGTGCTCTTGGGCGGTGGGGCGAACGCGGCGCACAACGTGCACGCGCTCGGAGCGCGGGTGATCCCGATCGGAGTGATCGGCCGCGACGGGGCGGGCGAGGAGCTGCTCGCGCTGTTCCGCGCCGCCGGGATCCCGACCGACGGCCTCGTGACGGAGGCGGGTCGCATGACCCCCGTGAAGACGCGCATCATGGCCGGCGGCTATCAGGCGACGCGCCAGCAGGTGGTCCGCCTCGACCGCGAGCCGGCGGGCGAGCTCATGCCGACGACCGAGGACGCCGTGCTGACCCGCCTCACGACGCTCGCGGCGCGCGCCGACGCGATCCTCGTCTCGGACTACGGCTACGGAACGGTCACGCCGCGCGTCTTCGAGCGCGTCAAGGCGGTCGCGCGCCGGGCGAACGCGATCGTCACGGTCGACAGCCGCTATCAGCTCCCGCGCTTCACGGGCACCACGGCGGCCACGCCCAACGAGGCGGAGCTCGAGCAGCTCACGGGCATGCCCGTCGACGACGAGCTGGCCGTCGAGAAGGCCGGGCGCCAGCTGCTCGAGCGGCTCGACGCGCGGATGCTCCTGGTCACCCGGGGCAGTCGCGGGATGGCGCTCTTCGAGCGGGACGGCGCCACGACCTTCATCCCCATCCACGGGACCGACGAGATCGCCGACGTCACCGGCGCGGGCGACACCGTCATCAGCACCTTCACGCTCGCGCTGGCCTGTCGGGCCGCACCCGCCGAGGCCGCGGCGCTCGCGAACGTCGCGGGCGGGATCGTCGTGATGAAGCGCGGCACCGCCACGGTCTCGCGCTCGGAGTTGCGGGGCGCGCTCGGTCTCGACGCGGGGCCGTGACGGGCCCGGCATGACCCTCGACGAAGCGGCCGCCCTCGCCGCGCGGCTCCGGACCGAGGGCCGACGCATCGTCCTCGCGAACGGCTGCTTCGACCTCCTGCACGTCGGCCACGTCCGCTACCTTCGCGCGGCCCGGCGACTCGGCGACGTGCTCTTCGTCGGGATCAACTCGGACGCCGCGGTGGCGCGCCTGAAGGGCCCGGGGCGGCCGCTCATGCCCGCCGCGGAGCGCGCCGAGCTCGTGTCGTCGCTTCGCGACGTCGACCACGTCGTCGTCTTCGACGACGACACGGCCGACCGGCTCATCGCTTCGCTCAGGCCCCACGTCCACGCCAAGGGGACCGACTACACCGCCGAGTCGGTGCCCGAGGTCGGAGCCGTGCGCGCGGTGGGGGGAAAGGTGGCGGTCGTCGGCGACGCGAAAGATCACTCCACGCGGGACCTGATCTCACGGATCGTCGAGCGCTTCCGGTGAACATCGCGCTCGTCAAGCTCTCTTCGCTCGGTGACGTCGTCCACGCGCTGCCGGTCGCGGCGGCGCTCCGCGGGCGGCTGCCGCGCGCCCGCCTCGCCTGGGTCGTGGAGCGACGCGAGGCGGCGCTGCTCACGGGCAACGGGGTTCTGGACGCGGTCATTCCGGTGGACACCCGGGGTTGGCGGCGGGCGCTCACGCCCCTCGATCTCGCGACCGCGGGCGGCGCCCTCAGCGAGCTCGCGCGAGAGCTTCGCGCGGCGCGCTTCGACGTCGCCCTCGATCTGCAGGGGCTCCTGAAGAGCGGGCTGCTGACGGCCGCGACGCGCGCCCCGCTCCGGATCGGCTTCGCCGCTCGGCTCTGCCGCGAGCGCCTCAGCGCGCTCTTCACGAACCGCCACGTGACGCCGCCCGCCTCCGCGCGCCACGTGGTCGAGCAGTACCTCGCGCTGCTCGAGCCGCTCGGCGTCCGGCCCGCCGCGATCGAGTTCCCGTTGCCGCGGGACTCGGCCGCCGAGGCCCGGGTCGACGCCTTCTTGGCGCGCTGGGGCGTAGAGCCCCGCGACCGGCTCGTCGTCCTCCTGCCAGGCGCCGGGCGGGCCGCCAAGCGCTGGTCTGCCGACCGCTTCGCCGCCCTCGCCGCGCGCCTCACCGCGGAGACCAGCGGGCCGGTGCTCGTCGGCTGGGGCCCGGGGGAGCGCGAGACCGCGAAGGCGATCGTGGACTCGGCGCGCGGAGGCCTGATAGAGCTCGCGCCAGCAAGCACGATCGCGGAGCTCATCGCGCTGCTCCCGGCGAGCGACGGTCGTCGTCGGGAGCGACACCGGGCCCCTCCACCTCGCCGCCGCCCTCGGCGTGGCGTGTGTCGGGCTCTACGGACCGACCTCCGCCGAGCGTAACGGCCCCTGGGGGCAGCTCCACCGGGCGCTCCAGAGCCCGGACCGCACCCTAGCCGGCATCGGCGTGGAGGCGGTGCTGGCGCGTGTCGTCGCGGCGCTCGAGCGGCCCCCGGCTGGAACGAAACGCGATTTGCAAGGCGGCGCCGGGTCGCGCGTCGTCTCAGGCGACCCGCCGACCGAACCGGCCTCGCGGCCGCCGGTGGAATGAAAGGCGAATGAGGAACACAGTCGGGTCGCGCCTGTGTCAGGCCACCCGCCGAGGCCACCGGCCTCGCGGCCGCCGGTGGAATGAAAGGCGAATGAGGAACACAGCCGGGTCGCGCCTGTGTCAGGCCACCCGCCGAGGCCACCGGCCTCGCGGCCCCCGCTAAAATGACCCGCGGGAGCGTCTCCGCGGTCGTCGTCACCCTCAACGAGGAAGAGCGGCTCAGGGCCTGCCTCGAGAGCCTGACCTGGGCCGACGAGCTCGTCGTGGTGGACGCCGAGTCCAGTGACAAGACGGGCCAGATCGCGCGCGAGTTCACCGACCGCGTTTGGGTCCGGCCGTGGCCCGGGTTCGCCGCCCAGAAGAATTTCGCCCTCGAGCAGGCGACCAGCGACTGGATCCTCTCTGTGGACGCGGACGAGGAGGTCTCCCCGGAGCTCAGAGAGGAGATCCGCGCCGTGCTGGGGCGCCCGGGTGAGGGCGCGGACGGGTACCGGGTGCCGCGGCGGAACATCTTCTGGGGGCGCTGGGTGCGTCACGGCGGCCTTTATCCGGACTGGCAGCTCCGGTTCTTCCGTCGCGGTCGGGGCCGGTTCGTGGACCAGGCCGTTCACGAGTCGGTGGAGGTGACCGGGACCGTCGGGCGCCTCGGGGCGCCCCTCGTCCATCGGAGCTACCGGGGCGTGGCCGACTTCCTGGCGCGTGCCGACCGGTACTCCACGCTGGCCGCCGAGGCGTGGATCCGGAGCGGGCGGCCGGCCCGACTTTCCGACCTCGTGTGGAGGCCCCTGGGGAGGTTTCTCGGGATGTACGTGGCCCGGGCCGGCTTCCTCGACGGCTGGCGAGGCTTCCTTCTGGCCTCCCTCTACGCGTACTATGTGTTCATCCGTTCAGCGAAGGTCTGGGAGAGAGCGAGGGACTGATGGCGGGACCGAGAGAGCGCGTGCTGTCGGGGATGCGGCCGAGCGGGAAGGTCCACCTGGGGAACTACCTCGGGGCGCTCGACAACTGGGTGAAGCTTCAGGACGCGTACGACTGCTACTACTTCGTCGCGAACTGGCACGCCCTCACCGACGACACGGATACCACCACGGTCCCGGGCGACACGGTGGAGATGCTGGCGGACTGGCTCGGGGCCGGCCTCGACCCGCAGCGCTCGACACTCTTCATCCAGTCCGAGGTGCCCGAGCACGCCGAGCTCCATCTGCTCTTCTCGATGGTCACCCCGGTCGGCTGGCTCGAGCGCGTGCCGACCTACAAGGAGCGGATCGAGCAGCAGGGGATCACGTCACCTTCCTACGGGCTCCTCGGCTACCCGCTGCTCCAGGCGGCCGACATCCTCATGTACAAGCCCCGCTGGGTGCCGGTCGGCGTGGACCAGGTTCCGCACGTCGAGCTGACGCGCGAGGTCGCGCGGCGCTTCAACAACGCGTTCACGCCCGTGTTCCCCGAGCCCGACGCCAAGCTCACCGAGATCCCCAAGGTGCCGGGGACCGACGGGCGCAAGATGTCGAAGTCCTACGACAACGCGATCTACCTCTCGGATCCGGCGGACGTGGTCATCCGCAAGGTCAAGCCCATGGTCACCGACCCGGCGCGCAAGCGCCGGAGCGATCCCGGCAACCCCGAGATCTGCCCGGTGTTCGACCTGCACAAGATCTTCACTCCCGCCGCCGAGCGGGAGGCCTGCGCGACGGGCTGCCGCACGGCGGGGATCGGCTGCCTCGACTGCAAGGACGTGCTGCTCCGCCACCTTGTGCCGAGGCTCGACGCGATCCGTGAGCGCCGCCAGAAGTTCGCCGAGAGGCCCGACGTGATCGTGGACATCCTCCACGAGGGCTCCCGGCGCGCCCGGAAGGTTGCGCAGGCGACGATGGAAGAGGTCCGGGCGGCGGTGACCCTCACGCCATGACGGCGGACGCGGCGAACGCCCTCGAAACGTCCCGGGACCTCACCCTCCGCGTGGGTGACTTCGAGGGCCCGTTCGACCTGCTGCTGCACCTCTGCCGCACCAACGAGATCGACCTGGCGCGGCTGCCCGTACGCACCATCACCGACCAGTACGTGGCCCACCTCGAGGCGATCGAGTTCCGTGACCTCGAGACCGCCGGCGCGTACCTGGTCATGGCCGCGACGCTCATCTACCTCAAGTCCAAGCTGCTCGTGCCGCCGGACCCGAGCGACGCCGAGGTGCTGGACGA
>Ga0209803_1002337_pt1 | contig 11894 bp, 14 predicted proteins | sample GraSoiAngelo_138_FD_185895 | JGI IMG/M metagenome (GOLD analysis project Ga0209803, IMG submission 185895) | Grasslands soil microbial communities from the Angelo Coastal Reserve, California, USA - 14_0929_09_40cm (SPAdes) (version 2) | ecosystem: Environmental > Terrestrial > Soil > Grasslands ... | reverse complement strand
CTGAGGAGATTCGGTTGGAGATGCTGCCGGCGGCGTACTGCCGGACCAATCTGGTCGTTGCGATCCAAGAGAGTTCGGGGGAGAACGCCTTTGTTCTGACCAATCCCTTGGACCTGGACTTACTTGACAGCCTTCAACGAGCGTCTCGCTCGGACCAGAAGTTGCGGCTCTATGTTGCCTCACCGGCTACGCTCGCTCCCCTGCTCGGAATTCCTCAACGTCCCGCTGACCATCTCCCCTAAACCGGTCCAGGTTGGGGTGTTTTAATCGTTGCCGGAAGAGAAGTAACATGCTATCCCTATAGTCATTGGATGAGGAATGCATTGACGATAGAACTCCTAGGGGTGTCAATTGACCCGCTGTCCTATTACGTCCTTTTTGCGGCCTTACTTTCGCTTGCTGTTCGAGTGGTGATGGCACTACTGAAGGTGCCAGAGCGAAAGAGTGGAAAAACTCGATTTGTTTCGTTCATCGATAATCTAAAAGGATTTGGCTCCAACCGACAAGTAGATGATTATTTATACGAGGAATTGGATGATTATTTGTATCCGTTCTACCTCGGATTTATTGAATTCCTGAGCTACCCTGTTCTCATGGCAGCCGACCTCTGGTCCTTCATCGGCGTTTGGCTGGCGTTCAAAACAGCGGGCCAATGGGAGCATTGGAAAAAGAGTCGTCATATGTTTAACCGTTTTCTTATTGGCAATGCATTGGTGATTATTCTGTCATTGCTGATTATGGTGAGCTTCGTGCAAGGCTCGGAATATATTCCCCCTGCGACCGGAGTTCGCTAACTCTGCGGGTGAACAATCCTCGCAACGATGATCCGCTCTGCATAGAGCTGCTACCCCAAGGGCAGCGTCGACCTAACCTGCACGGCCCCACGGAGGCGTTTCAGTTGGAGCGGCTTGCTTGCAGGGGGCATATGGGAAGCAGGGTGCGCTTGGGGTGCAAGGGTACGGACAGGTGGCCCGCTTTTGGCCTATTCCTGTCCGCCTGAACCCCTTGAAATGCGCGCTATTCGCGGGTATGATGCGTTGTCTACTGAGACTGGCAGTCTGAAGGTTACAGGGCTTCCGGATATTTGATACCTCGCGTAATTTTTACTCTTAATCCACCTAACAGACATCACTCGAAATGCTCCAACTCGAATCGGTCACCAAACACTTCGCGACCAAGACGATCCTCAAGGAGGCGTCAGCCCACCTGCGTCCGGGGAGCCGAGTCGGGTTGGTCGGTCCCAACGGCATCGGCAAGACGACCCTGCTACGACTGATTCTGGGCGAGCAGACACTGGACGGTGGGCGGATCCGCAAACGCCCGCGCCTGCGGATCGGCTACCTCCCCCAGGACCTCGAGCACATCCCAGGTACCACAGTGCTGGACGCCACGCACCGCGGGCAACATCCGGAGCACGAAGCCAAACGCATCCTGTCCGGACTTGGTTTCTCCCAGGAGGACTTCACCCGGCCGCTCGCGGAGCTCTCCGGCGGGTTCCGGATGCGAGTCGCCCTGGCACACATCCTCCTGTCCGCCCCCGATGTCCTCCTGCTGGACGAGCCGACGAACCACCTGGATAAGCCGACGCAACGCTGGTTCGAGGACTTTCTCCTGAAGTCCCACTTCACCATGCTGGTCATCAGCCACGACACCGCCTTTCTCGACCGGATTGCAACGCACATCTGGGAGATCCGCCAGCACCGGATCTTAGAGTCCACCGGAAACTATACGAAGTACCTCGCCTGGCGAGAGGCCTACGAGGCGGCGCAGACGGCTGCCGCCGACCGCCAGGACAAGGAGATCGGGCGCGTGCAGAAGTTCGTGGACCGGTTCCGGTACCAGGCGACCAGGGCCCGCCAAGTCCAGTCCCGCCTCAAGCAACTGGAGAAGATCAAGCGGATCGAACGGACCCGCGATCCCAAGCGCGTGCGCTTCCGGTTTCCCGTCCCTCCCGCCTCCGGCCGGCACGTGCTGGAGCTCCAGGGCGTGGCCAAGGCCTATGGCGACAACGTCGTCTATCGGTCGCTGGATTTCGCGGTGGAGCGCGGGCAGCGCGTCGCCCTCGTGGGCGAAAACGGCGCGGGCAAGAGCACCCTGCTCAAGATGTTGGCGGATGTCCTACCGCCCGATGCCGGCACCCGCACGGTGGGCCACGGCGTGACGCTGCACTACTTCGCCCAGCACCAGGCCGATATCCTGAACGCCGAGCACACCGTCCTGGAGTCCATCGCGGAAGCGGACGAGTGTGCCGATATGAATTTCATCCGCGCGATCGCCGGCGCGTTCCTCTTCGAAGGCGCCAACCAGAAAAAGCTGATCAAGGTGCTGAGCGGCGGCGAGCGCAACCGCGTGGCCTTGGCCCGGATGCTCGTCAAGCCGGCCAACACCCTGCTCTTAGACGAGCCGACGAACCACCTCGATCCTCCCTCGGTGGATGTCCTGACCGACGCGCTGGTGGAGTTTCCCGGCACCATGGTCTTCATCTCGCACGACCCGGTGTTCCTCACGCGCGTCGCGACCCGGATCGTGGAGATTGAAAACGGGCAAGCCCGCGACTACCACGGAGACTACGAGTACTACTTGTGGAAAAAGATGCAGGAGGTCGAGCCCATCAAGGGAGCGCCTGAGCTCGAATCCAAACCGTCCAAGGCGCCCAGCATCCCCAAGACAACCCCGACCGCCGCGCCCAGGTCACGTGCCAGCAACACCAGCGCCTTCAAAGAGCGACGAGAACTCACAAAAACCCTGGCCCGCCTCGAACGGCACATCGCCAAGTTGGAGGGAGAGATCGCCGCTGGCGACGAAAAGATTCAAGCCCGCGATCAAGAGCTGGCGAGTCAGGAACTCTACCAGGACCACGAACGGTGGACGGTCTTGATGAAAGAGCGGGAAGGCTGGGTGAAGGATCAGTCAGTCCTGACCGCCCAATGGGCTGAGCTCTGCGAACAAGCGGAGCGTCTGCGGGGCAAGCTGAAAGAACTGGAAGGCAGTAATCGTTAATCGTTATACGTTAAACGGAGACGCTTGTCAGTTCACGTTTAACTATTAACGTTCAACGATCTTCCGATCCCTTGGGCCGGTAGTATTTCTTCTTGCCCAACTTCTCCGGCAGGTGCGTCTGCTCGGTGCGGGCGCCAGGATCCTCATGGACGTAGCGGTAGCCCTTCCCATAGCCCAGCTCCCTCATCAGTTCGGTCGGCGCGTTGCGCAGGTGCAGGGGGACCGGCAGGTTGCCGTGCTCTTCGACATCCGCGGTCGCCTTCTGCAGCCCGGCATAGGACGCGTTGTCCTTCGGACAGCTAGCGAGGTACGTCGCGCCCTGGGCCAGGTTCAGCCGGCACTCCGGCAGGCCGATCAGCTCGACCGCCTGCGCGACGGCCGTCGCCACGACCAGCGCCATCGGATGAGCGTTGCCAACATCCTCCGACGCCAGGATTACCATACGCCGCGCGATGAAGCGCGGGGATTCGCCCGCTTCCAGCATGCGCGCGAGCCAGTAGAGAGCGCCGTCCGGATCGGAATCCCGCAGGCTCTTGATGAAGGCGGAGATGACGTTGTAATGCTCCTCGCCCCCTTTGTCGTAGCGGAGGCTCTTCTTCTGTAAGGCCGTCGCGAGGGCCTCCTTGTTCAAATGAACGAGGCCATCCGCCCCGGGGGCCGTGTGCAGGACCGCAAACTCCAGGGCATTGAGGGCCACGCGGCCGTCTCCGTTCGCAAAGGCCACCAGACTCATCATCGCCTCGACGTCCATCTTGATGTGGTACCGACCGAGACCCCGCTCGGGGTCCCGCAAGGCTCTCTCGATAATCCCGAGCAGGGCATCTTCCGAGAGCGGCTGGAGGACGACGACCAGGGACCGGGAGAGCAACGGGCTGATCACTTCGAAGGACGGATTCTCCGTAGTGGCACCGATGAGGATGACCGTGCCCGACTCGACGTGGGGCAGAAAGGCGTCCTGTTGGGCTTTGTTAAAACGGTGGATCTCGTCCACGAACAGGATCGTGTGCTGGCCCTTGACGATTCGACGCTGCTCGGCGGTCTTGACCACTTGGCGCAGTTCCGGGATCCCGCTGGTGACGGCCGAGAAGGGCTCGAACTGGGCCTTGGTATGCGCGGCAATCAATCGGGCGAGAGAGGTCTTCCCCGATCCAGGAGGCCCCCAGAGGATCAGGGACGACAGGGTGTCGTGCTCGATGGCGAGCCGCAGCGGCCGGCCAGGGCCGAGGACATCGTCCTGCCCGACCAGCTCCTCGAGCGACCGGGGCCGCATCCGGTCCGCCAGAGGACCCGGCAGGCTGTTCTCTTCTTGTTGGGGGCTGAAAAGATCCACCGAAATGAGGATAGCAGAGGCACGGCCGGGTTGACAAACTTCGAAAGGCTGTGCTAGGTGAATGGGCTCGCCAATCGTTATCAATCCATTCTATTGAATGAAGGAGGGACACCGTGGCAGTACAAACAGCAGTAGCGCCAGAAATCAAAGTGGGCGACATGGCCCCTGATTTTACGCTGAAGGACCAGGATCAGAAAGAAGTTGCATTGAGCAGCTTTCGCGGCAAGAAGAACGTCGTCCTGGCCTTCTATCCGTTGGACTGGAGCCCGGTCTGCACCGGTGAGAACAAATGCCTGACCGACGACTTCCCAAAGTTCGACGGCCTGAACGCCGTCGTGCTCGGGATCAGCACCGACAGTTTCTTCTCTCACAAGGCCTGGGCCGACGCCTTGGGCCTCAAGCACACGCTCCTCGCGGACTTCAACCGGGAAGTGGTCAAGAAGTACGGGCTCTACTTCGAGCCCCTCAACTGCGGCAAGCGTGCCACCGTCATCGTGGACAAGCACGGCAAGGTGGCCTACGTCAAGGTGCAGGAAATCAAGGTGGCCCGGGACGACAAGGACATCCTCGAAGCGCTGAAGAAGCTGCGCTGACCCATTGGACGAATTGATCGGCAACGTCACGGACGCCACGATCGACGCGTACGTGAGCAGCCCCGCCGCGGTGGTGGTCTTCGGGATCGCCAACTGCGAGGGCTGCGCGTTCATGGATAGTGTGCTGGCCGACCTCGCGCCGCGCTTGAACGGCCGCGTCAAGTTCGGCAAGGCCAAAATGCACGTCCCGGGAGCCTGCCGGGAGATCAAGAAGCGTTACACGTTCGAGACCTATCCGACCACTCACCTGTACGCACAAGGGAAGCTGGTCGAAAAGCGGGAAGGGACGGTGGACTTGGCTGACCTGGACCGTGCGATCCAGAGCTTGCTGCTGAAGAGCTAGACGACTTCCCCCGAACTGCCCCGCCTGATCAAAGTCAGAAACTCCTCGCGGGTTTTCTGCTGGTTTAAGAACACCCCGTGCATGGAGCTGGTCACGGCCACGGCGTTGGGCGTCTCCACGCCGCGCATCATCATGCAGAGGTGTCGGGCTTCGATGACGACGGCGACGCCCTGCGGGTTCAGTTTCTCCTGAAGGGTCTCGGCGATCTGCACCGTCAAGCGTTCCTGTACCTGCAAGCGACGACTGAACACCTCCACAAGCCGCGGGATCTTGCTGAGTCCCACCACACGGTCGTTGGGGATATAGGCGACGTGGCACTTACCATAGAAGGGCAACAGGTGGTGTTCGCAGAGACTGAAGAAGTCGATGTCGCGGACCACCACCATCTCGTCGTACTTGACCGAGTAGAGAGCACCGTTAAAGACCTCTTCAACATCCTGCTGATAGCCTTGCGTGAAGAACCGGAGCGCCTTGGCAACCCGCTCGGGAGTCTTCAAGAGCCCTTCGCGGGTCGGGTCCTCACCGAGAAGGCCGAGTAGCTGCTCGACTAGGGCTTGCAATTCGGCCGTTTCTGTCCCAGCCAGGTCTCTGTGTCTGCTCATGACGCTTGCCCCACACCAGGTCCGGCATACTCAAAGTAGTTGTCACGGGTCTCGACCAGCCCAATCTTATGTAGGGTGCCGGCAGGGACGGCCTTCTCCAAGAGATTCCAGAGCAGCACCACCAGGTTCTCCCCGGTCGTCACCTTGTCGGCAAAGGCCTCATCGTAGTTGAGGTGCTGGTGGTCGAACCGCTTCAACACCCGCTCCTCCACCGTCCGGTCCAGGCGCTCCAGGTCGGTGACCATTCCCGTCTCGGGCTTGATCTCTCCGCGGAGCGTGACTTCCAGCGTGTAATTATGGCCGTGCCCGTTGGGGTTGTTGCACTTGCCGAAGACCCTGTAGTTCTCCTCTTCCGAGAACGCGTCGGTGTGCAGCCGATGGGCCGCCGCGAACCGATACCGGCGGGTCAGATAGACCTCCGAACTCTTGCCTATGCGCCGTCCTTCGTAGTCCACGGAAAGGTCCTCCTCTTCGAACAGCCGGAGGGCCACTAACCGCGCCCCCCGTAATTGCTCACCGATCTTGTCCCAGAGCACCACGGCGAAATTCTCCGTAGTCGGGATGCGATCCTTGAAATACGGCGTGTCCTCGTTCAGGCTCCTGTGGTCGAACTCGACCAGCACCTGCTCCAGCACCTGCTTCAGGTCGTACAGGTTGATCACCATGCCGGTCACCGGATCGATGGCGCCGGAGACGGTCACCTCTAAGAGATAATTATGCCCGTGCGGGTTGCTGTGCCGGCCAAAGACGGCTCGATTGCGCTCCTCAGACCACGCGGGATTGTGATAGCGATGAGCGGCGCTGAATTCGAGTCGTTTAGTGAGTCGAACGGTGTGCATGGGGACCGGCATGATTGAAGGGATGGCGTGGGGGCGTACGGATCGTATGCCCCCACGGTTGTGCCGAACTTTGCAGAGCGCCGATTACGCGCTGAACGAGCTGCCGCAGCCGCACGTGGTCTTGGCTTGCGGGTTCTTGATCGCGAAGCCGGAGCCCTGGATGCTGTCCACGTAATCGACTTCCGAACCGGACAGCAACGGAGCGCTCTGGGAATCCATGATGACCTTCACGCCGCCAGCTTCGACGATAGTGTCATCGTCCGCCGTCTTCGTCTCGAAGGACATGCCGTATTGATAGCCGTGGCAGCCGCCGCCTTTCACATAGACGCGCAGGCCGATGGCGTCCTTCTCCTCTTGTAAGAGCTCATAGATCTTCTTCTGAGCCATCTCGCTAACCGTAATCATCCTCTACTCCTCCTTATACTCATTGACAATAAGGTCTTTACTGCGAAGTGCAAGTGCTCTCCGTGACGGTTCCTGCCTTGTCTGTGTCCGCCCACTTCCGCAGAGGGACACGAACCACGACATCTCCTACTATTTTAGCCTGACAACCCAGCCGATGGAAAGCCTCGGTCAAGTTTTCCCGATCCAGGAGGTCCTGCTCGTCAAAATCGATCTCGGACAGGTTCTCCCCTCCGCTCTGGACCTCCACCCGGCAGGTGGTGCAGGACGCATTGCCTCCGCAGTCATGCGGCAGCGGAAAGCCGAGCGCCTCAGCCGCCTGCAGGATCGAGGTGTTCGGCGCGACCTCCCCGCTCAAGCCCTGGGGATGGATGAACGTGATCCGGGGCACTACGCAACCCCTCCGGCCACCGCTGCTGGCTGGAACGGGCATCGCTTCTGCTCGATGTGCGCCTCGAACTCGTGACGGAACGTCCGCAGGCTGCTCTCCACGACCACCGACGCCCCCGTCACCACCGTGCAATAGCCGCGGCCCTTGACGAACCCGCACAACTGCAACAGCGCAGCGAGGTCCTTTTCGGTGCCGTCCCCGTCCTCGATCTTCTGCAGCAGGTCGGCCAGGTTGATCGTGCCCATCCGGCACGGCGGACACTGCCCGCAGCTCTCCACCTTGAAGAAGTTCCCATACTTCAGGGCCGTCCCGACCATGCAGGTCTGATCGTCCACGACGATGACGCCGGCCGACCCGAGGCCTGTGCCCGCGTGCTTCAGCGACTCGAAGTCCATCGGCGTGTCGAGCTGATCAGGCGTCAGCATGGCGAAAGACGGCCCGCCCGGGAAGACGGCCTTCACCTTCCGGCCGTTCGGCACGCCGCCCCCGCACTCGGAGATCAACGTGCGGATCGGCGTCCCCATCGGCAATTCGTAGACGCCGGGCCGCTTGACGGCACCGCTCAAAGAAAACAGCATGGTCCCCGGACTCTTTTCGGTGCCGACCTGCGTGAACCACGCCGCGCCGTTCCGCAGCAGCGGCGGCACGTTGCACAGAGTCTCGACATTGTTCACCAAGGTCGGCTTCCCGTACAGCCCGAAATCGGTCGGGTAGAAGGGGGGCTTCTGCCGCGGCATGGCGGGACGGCCCTGCATGGATTCCAGCATGGCGGTCTCCTCCCCGGCCACGTAACTGCCCTGCCCTTCTACGAACTCGATATCCAGATCAAACCCCGCCCCCAGAACGTTCTTGCCCATGAATCCGCGAGCGCGCGTCTCCGCGGCCGCCTTCCCGAGGATGGCGATCTCCTCGACGTACTCGTGATTCACATAGAGGAAGGCCTGCTTTGCCTTCACGGTATAGGCGGCGATCAACATGCCCTCCAGCAACTGGTGCGGATTGGTCTTCAGCAAGTACCGGTCTTTGAACGTCCCCGGTTCATGCTCGCCGGCGTTGCAGACGAAGTAATGCTCAGGAATCCTGTGGTGAAGGACCTTCTCCCACTTCACCCCGGTGGGGAACCCCGCCCCGCCTCGGCCTCGCAAGCCGGCCCGCTTGATCTCCGCGATGACCTCATCCCGCGTCCACCTTGTGATGCAGGCCTTCCACGCCTCATAGCCCCCCTGGTCCACATAGGGGGTAATCTCCCAAGGCTGCGTGCCCAAATCCTTAATAATGCGGGCTTCTTTGGCCACAAATGCTCTCACAATGAATGAAAGAACACCTACCCCCGACCAGAATGGTCGGCTTACTATAAGTCACGCTATTTACCGAAGTCAAGGCTTCTCTAGCGGCTAGGCCCCAAGAACCGTGGGGCCTAGGTCCTTCGATCCCTCGGTGGATGAAGGCCGAGCCAAGCCTGGATTCGTGCGGTTCTCCAGCAGTGAGCCGTGGCACAAAATGTGCTTAATTGTCAGTCGATCATGCCTCAAGGAACCAGTTCCATGGAAGACACGCTCGGCCAGTACCTGTGCCACATGCGCACTCAAAAGGGCCTCAGCCTGGAGGATATTGCCAAGGCTACGCGCATTGACGCGCGGTACCTCCAAGCGGTCGAAAACAATGACTTCAGCCAGCTTCCCCGGGCCGAAGTCTTCGCGAAAGCTTACGTAAAAGCCTATGCCCGCTGCCTGTCGTTGGAGGAAGCCGAAGTGATGCGGCGCTTTGCGGAATCGGCAGGGGACTTCTACACGGGGTCTTCAGCCGCAATCTGCGAAGTGGCCCGAAAGAACACGCAGAAGGTGTTTCCGGAACCCTGGCTGACTCGGCTGTGTTCCTCCTTTAAGACCCTGTTTTAAGCCCTAAAACCGGTGCAGCAGAGCACAAATTTGTGCATCACACCGGCCCTAGACGCTGCCTTTACCGCTTGATCAGGAAGCGCCCATAGACAAGGCCGGCCAGCCCCCCGCCAAGAAGTGGCCCGACCCAGTAGACAAGGTGGTTGGCCCAGTAGCCGGCAGCCAGGGCAGGACCGAAGGTTCGAGCTGGGTTCATGGAGGCGCCGGTCAGCGGTCCGCCCATCAGAACGTCACACATGATGGTTAACCCGATCCCGAATCCCGCGATCGCTTTCCAGGCGCCGCGGTCATCGATTGCAGTGCCATAGACAACCAGCACGAGGAAGAACGTCAGCAGGGTCTCCACCAGAATGCCGGTCCTGACCGACACGCCCGGCGAGAGCCCCGGTGTCCCCAGGTTGACCACCTGCCACGTCGCCTCCGAAAAGACCAAGCGCAGCATGAACCCGGCCACCACGGCCCCGATGAGTTGCGACACGATATACAAGGCGGCCATCTGACCCGAAATCCTGCCTCCCACCCAGACCCCGAAGGTCACCGCCGGGTTGTTATGCCCCCCCGAGATATGGCCCAGAGCTGAAATCAGGACCGCCATCATACATCCATGCGCGATCGCGATCCCCAGAAGCCCCACATTGTTGATGATGGACGCTGCGCCGACGAAACAAAATGCGAACGTCGCGACCGCCTCTGCAATGCATGGCTTCAACGCTTTATCCATCGATCACCCTCCTCCATGAAGAGTTCGCTGCGACGGCACAATTTCATCTTGGAAGCTTCGGTACGCTGATCTTCATCACCTCACCGGTCAGCGCTTTCAGGAACTCTACCAGGTCTTTCTTCTCTTGGTCATTCAGGTTGAGAGGCGTCATGAAGATATCCTTCCCCGGCATCGCTTCGCCTCCCTTGTTATAAAACTCGACGACCTCGTCCAGCGTCTTGAAGACCCCGTCGTGCATGTAGGGCGCGGTCAGCGCCACGCTCCGGAGCGTCGGGGTCTTGAACGCCATGCGGTCCTGTTCCTGCTTCGACACCGCATACCGCCCGACGTCTTCCTTCAGCGGTCCCACCTGCGGCGTTCCAGTGTTATGGAATCGGTTGTTGGTGAAGTTCGGCCCGTTATGGCACAGCGCGCAGCGCGCCTTTCCCGTGAAGAGCGCGAGCCCCCGCAACGCCGCTTCACTGAGCGCTCCTTTGTCCCCGGCCAGGTACTTGTCATAGGCCGAATTGGTCGACACCACGGTGCGCTCGAACGCGGCGATGGCCCGCGCGATCCCTTCGGCGGACACCTCGGTCCCAAAGACCTCCCTGAACCGCTTCCTGTATTCGGGGACCGCGCTCAACTTCTTGACAACACCGGGGAGGGTCTCGGCCATCTCGATGGGATTCTGGATCGGTCCCAGGACCTGCTCCTCGAGCGATCCGGCTCGACCATCCCAGAACTGAAAAGTGTGGTACCCGGCATTGAGGACCGTGGGCGCCTGGCGCCCGCCTTGGCCGCCTCCTACACCAACCGAGAACTGACGCGAGTCAGACCAGCCCGTCCCCGGATTGTGGCAGAAGGCGCAACTGATCGCGTTTCCTTTCGACAGCCGAGTGTCGAAGAAGAGCATCTTGCCGAGCTCCACTTTCTCATCGGTCTGGAGATTGTAAGCCGGGATCGGCATGTTCGGAAGCGGGCCAAGGGCCAGGTTCGGCTCCTCGCTCAGGCTGCTCTGGGGACTGAGCACCAGCAGAACTCCCGCTGCAGCGGCGAGGATGACTTTCAGGCGCACACAGGCTCGTACGATCATAGGCAGATCCTTTCTATGTCCCAGGAGAGTTACCTCAGAACAGCGGATAATGGCTTGCGGTCGCCATGAAAAAGAGCATCGGGAACGAAAGGACGAAATTAGTCCTCGACGCCAGAAAGGCTATCCTCGCATGTTTCGCCATCTCCGGAGGCGGCGAGGTCTTGTTCGCGGCGGCCTCCGTGGTCATCCGGATCACGACCTTCTGATTCGGCCAGATCAGAAGCCACACGTTGAGGAACATGATGATCCCGAGCCCTCCCCCAATAGCAATCGAGATCCCCCACGAAGTCGAAAAAATCCCATGACCATGGCCGTGCGTGAAATGCGACCACACGATGATCAGCCCTGACAGGACTGTGAGCAAAGCCCCATACCTGAACCACCAGAGCGCCCGCGGCAGCAATTTCTGTACGACGCCGCTCTTGGTGCCCGGATCGGTCTCTTTCATGAAAGGAGTCTGGACGATGTTGAAGTAGTAGAGGAGCCCGATCCAGGTGACGCCCGATAAGAAGTGAATCCACCGCATCAACAGGATGAGAAACTCGTCAGCTTTGAATTCCATATTGGCTCCTTGGCTGATGATTCGGTGCGCTTGTGCAGGTATGGTTCACGTTCTGGTTGAGATACACCGATTATTCAGGGAATGTCTCTTGTTGTCAAGGACTGCGGGAATGCTACAGATAGCGATCCACGAGGGCGCAGA
>Ga0209803_1002333_pt1 | contig 11910 bp, 10 predicted proteins | sample GraSoiAngelo_138_FD_185895 | JGI IMG/M metagenome (GOLD analysis project Ga0209803, IMG submission 185895) | Grasslands soil microbial communities from the Angelo Coastal Reserve, California, USA - 14_0929_09_40cm (SPAdes) (version 2) | ecosystem: Environmental > Terrestrial > Soil > Grasslands ... | reverse complement strand
AGAACCCGGCGGGTACTGCCCTTGAGTCGCTCGGTTGCTGAGCGGTCGCAAACGATCTTTAATCAATTCGCGCCATTCTTCCGCTTTGATGCCGCGGGCGAAAGTGTTGGGATCGAAGGCCGGGGTACTGACCATCGCCAGGATTGCGCCGGTATTAACATCAAGGGCAACAATGGTTCCTTCCTTGCCGTTGAGCGCCGCGAAAGCGGTTTCTTGCAGCCGTTGATCCAAAGTCAAGTGAACTGTGTAGCCGGGAACATCCGGCACTTCGTGGAGCACCCGGACGCGCCGACCCAATGCGTCAACCTCGACTTGCTGTCCGCCGCTCTGCCCCCGCAGGACTTCTTCCCACCGTCGTTCGAGTCCATACTGTCCGATCTCGTCGCCCATCGAGTAGCCCTGGTCTTTGAGACCTTTAAGCTGACTGGAACCGATCTCGCCCAAATAGCCGAGGACATGAGCCCCCGTCGGTCCGTCGACATAACTGCGCCGCGGCCGCGCGCGCAGCGTCACTCCGGGAAGATCCAGCTGATGGGTTTCCACCGCGACAACCGCCGGCCAGTCCACGTCTCGACCCAATACGACCTCTTCAAAAGCCAGCCGTTTCTTATTCTCTTGGAGAATCGTCAAGAGCTCTTTTTCATCCCGCCCAAGATAGCGCGCCAGGAGCCGCAAGGTGTTTTCTGGGTCATCGGTGTCTTCGGGAACGAAAAGCAGATCGAAAGACGGACGACTATCCACCATGAGCTGTCCTTGGCGGTCAACAACCATTCCCCGCGTTCCAGGCATTCGCTTGATACGGATGCGATTGTTCTCCGACAGAAAGGTGTAACGTTCACCCTGGATGATCTGGAGAAACACGAGCCGCGTGATCAGAGACAAAAAGACGATCGTGAGGACATAATAGAGCCAACGGGCACGCGCGCGGAGTTCCGGCGTACCATCTTGTCTATTGATGTCGGTAAGGACAGTCATGCCATTATTCTGTGGGGACGGTTACCTTTTCGAGAAAACTTTGCCCGCGCCGCAAGAGATTAAAGACAAACGGAGCGAGCACTGCGGCCACGAGAGCTTCCAAGAGGATATATCTGATGGCGCCCAGCCAAAGTCCATCGACGCTCAAAAATATCGCCGAAACCAAAACCAAGGCCACACCTTTCACCAAGGAAGCGAGCAGCACCACGAGGCTACTCACCACCGGATGGTGCAGCCAGATGGAGCGCGAGCTCAGATAGACGATGAGAAAAACCAAAGACATGGCAAATGCGTTAATTCCGAGGATTTTGCTCGACACGACATCGACGGAGTAACCCAGCATGAACGCGCCCAGAACTGCCCCGACGCTCGGATGATGTAATCCCCAGTAAACGCAAAGCACGAGAATAAAATCCGGCACGATGGGACCCAGGGGCAAGAGGTGGAGAAAAGTCATTTGCAATAGCAGCAGTAGGATCCCGATAGCAAAAAACAGCAAGGATACCTTCATTGGAGAAACGTAAGAGGTCGGGGACAGAATCATCAATTTTTTTCCTGGCTTGTCTCGGGATGAACCACCAGGACTTCTTCGGTTCGTGAAGCCAGCACTGCCGGAGTGACTTCGATCAATTGAAAAAGACCCAGCTGCTGCTTGCGCGCCTTGATGACCGTGCCCACCAGCAGCCCCTTGGGAAAAACTCCGTCGATGCCGGAGGTAATCAACCGATCTCCTTCCTGAACATCTTCGCTCCGCTTTACATATTTCAAAATCGTCCCGTAATCCAACGAGCCGGAAACAATGCCCCGCGCCCGAGTGCGCTGAACCAAGACATCAATACCACTGCTTGGGTCGGTGAGTAAGAGCACTTTGGCGGTACGCCCCGTCACGGATACCACCTGCCCGAGGACTCCCAGAGGCGTGACCACTCCCATTCCTTTATTAACACCGTCGGCGCTGCCTTTATCGAGAAGACAGCTCTGGAACCAGCTACTCGCGCTATTGCCGATGATCGACGCGGTAACGGAGTCTGAGGGTAAATGAGAACGGAATTCAAGGAGTTGCTGCAAACGTCGATTGGTAGCTTCCGCCTCCAGCAACCGATTTCTTTCGACCTCCAGTTGCTGAATGCGATTTCTGAGCCGCTCATTTTCCCCTCTGAATCCCGACAGCGTAGTATAACTGTTTTGCATCTCTTTGAACCAATCGATGGTTATCTGCGCTCCGATTTCAACGGGGCGCAAAAGCCAGAGCAGCAGTGGACCGACAGGATCTCTCCTCAATTGTCCGCGTGCGGCGGCGGTCAAGATATAGAGGGACAGCAAGAGACAGAAACAGGAGCTGAGCAGAACTTGATTCTTACGAAAAAAAGCGAGCATGGAAGCTCGGTCGCCTCCAACGGCGGGATGCATCGGTGCCTCAGCCTAGTGAACCGCGACCTCCCTGAGCAGTGAAATCTCATCTAAGGCCTTTCCGGCGCCCATCACGACCGCGGTCAAAGGATCGTCCGCCATCATCACGGGCAGGCTGGTCTCCTCGCGAAGTAAAATATCCAGATTTCTAAGCAAGGAACCGCCGCCGGCCAGGACGATTCCGCGATCGACGATGTCCGAAGCCAACTCGGGCGGCGTCCGCTCTAATGACAGCCGCACCGCTTCGACGATCTGATTGATCGGCTCCAGGAGAGAGTCCCTGATCTCCTCATCGGTGATAACGACGGTCTTCGGTACACCGGCAACCAGATCCCGTCCTTTGATCTCCATCGTCTGAACCTCATCGCTCGGATAAGCCGAACCGATGGTGATCTTGATCAACTCTGCCGTCCGCTCGCCCACGAGGAGATTGTATTTTCGCTTGATGAACTGGGCGATCGCTTCATCCATTTTATCACCGCCCACTCTTACCGAGCGAGAAAAAACAATTCCCGAGAGGGAGATAACGGCGACTTCGGTGGTGCCGCCGCCGATGTCGACGATCATGTTGCCGGTGGGCTCGGTGATGGGCAAGCCGGCCCCAATCGCGGCGGCCATCGGCTCTTCGATAAGATAAACTTCCCTGGCGCCCGCCGATTCCGCCGACTCCCGTACCGCCCGCTTCTCGACCTCCGTAATGCCAAACGGCACACCGACGATAATGCGCGGGCGCACTAGCGTGCGGCGGTTATGAACTTTTTGAATAAAGTAGCGCAACATTGCTTCGGTGATTTCAAAGTCCGCGATGACGCCATCCTTGAGCGGCCGGATAGCGACGATACTGCCCGGCGTGCGGCCGAGCATTCGCTTCGCTTCAGCGCCGACCGCGAGCACCTTTTTGCCGCCACGCTCGTTTCTCTGTTGCACGGCAACCACGGAAGGTTCGTTGCAAACGATTCCCTGGTTCTTGACATAGATCAAGGTGTTGGCGGTCCCGAGATCAATCGCAAGATCGTTCGAAAAGATGCCGAAAAGGGCATCGAACATCAGAAAACTCCTTTTACCTCAAGAGCAAACCGGAAATCGAGCAGTGAGAAAATAACAGATTTGGTTCGGGCAAGCAAGGTAATTGAAAAATCTAGGAAAAACGCATTCTAGCAAATTTGAATCGGTTGCATTGCCACGGGTCTTTTCTTATCATAGAAGGGTTTCTTTTAACCCTAGTTTACCGAAAGGTTTCTTCGCTGATGCTCGATTTCTTACGTAAACGGAAACGATCCTGGATTATCATAGCGCTTCTCGGGATCATCGTCGTCACTTTCATCGCCTTTTACGGGGGCAGTAAGTATCAAAACCAGGGCTCACCCGACGTCGCCGAGGTCAATGGTGACATTATCAGCCAACGGGAGTTCGCTGTCCAGTACCAGAGAGCCTTGAGTCGCTACCGTGAGCTGTTGAAGGGCTCGCTCACGCCGGAAATGCTCAAGAATCTCAATATCAAAGGCACCTTGCTGGAAGAGCTGATTCAAAAAAAGCTCGCGCTCCAGGAGGCGCGGAGCCTCGGACTCACGGCCACGGATGAAGAGCTGTGGAATTCCCTCGCGCAAATTCCCGAGTTTCAAGTCGCCGGCCGCCCCAACAAAGAGCGCTATCTGCAACTCCTTCGCGCCAACGGATTGACGCCCGGCGAATTTGAAGAGGAACAAAGAGAACAGCTGACGATCCAGCGGCTCTATAGCGTCATTGCCGACACCGTGCACGTCACCGAGGCCGAAGTCCGGGACCGTTATCGCGTCGAACAGGAGAAAATCAATCTGAATTTCATTCGCTTGCCGCTTAGCAATTTCATTCCCGAGGTCAAACTGACCGAAGATGAGATCAAAAAATTCTATGATCGCAACAAAGATTCATTGAAAGAGCCGCTAAAAATTCAAGTAGAATACCTTTCTTATCCGTTCGATCAGTTGTCATCTTCAGCACAGATCGGCGACAAGGAAATCGAGGATTATTATCAAGTCAATCGCGAATCCAAATTCCACAAGCCCAAAGAAGCGAAGGTGCGCTATATCTCGATCCGTATGCCGCCAACGGCCGATGCCAAGCAAAAGGACGAAGCCAGGGCACGCGCCCATCGGATCGTCGCGGATGCGCGCGCCGGAAAGGATTTTGCTCAAATCGCAAAAGGAGAGTCCGACGATCCGAGCGCCGCGAAGGGAGGCGACGTGGGTTGGATCGCCCAGGGTCAGTTGCCTCAACCCCTCGATAAGGCTGTTTTTGGTCTCGCCAAGGGGGAGGTCAGCAACGCCATCGAAACACCGGCAGGTCTGCAGATCGTCAAAGTCGAAGACACCAAGGAAGAAAAAACCCAGAGCTTGAAAGAGGCCACGCCTGAGATCACGCGAATGCTCAAAGCAGAGAAGGGAAAGCGAGAAGCAGCGACGACGGCGGATCGTGACCGTGAGAAAGCACTGTCGGGCAGCGATTTTAACAAGCTCGCACAGGATCGCGGCGCGGCCGTCAACGTGACCCGTTGGTTCTCAAACGGCGAAGTCCTTCCGGAAATCGGCCCCAACCAAGAATTCTACAAAAATGCCTTTGTCCTCGCTGCTAAAGATGTGAGTCCAGTGATCGAAGGTAGCAGCGCTTACTACCTCCTACGGATCAAAGAAAGAAAGGAACCGACGGTCCCCGCGCTCGAAGCAGTGAGGAGAAATATAGAAAATGGATTGAGAGAGTCGAAGGCTCATGAACTGCTGCTGCAGAAAGCCAACGGTTTCTTAGATCAACTTAAGAAGGAGAAAGATATAGCGCGGCTCGCTGAGCGAAACAGTTTGAAACTGGAGGAAACCGGCTGGTTTCTCCGCAACGCGCCGCAATTGCCGAAGATCGGTGAATTATCGGAGCTAAAAGCGGGCGGCATCATCCTCTCCGCCCAAAAACCGGTTGCCGAAAGAATCCACGCTCAAAAGGACGCGGCCTACATCCTCGCGTTCAAAGAGAGTCAAGGAGCCGACATGGAGCGGTTCGAGAAAGAGAAAGAGACGCTCGCGAAGCAAGCCTTGGCGGAAAGCCGACAGCGCATCCTGCAGAAGTTCATGGAGGGGCTGAAGGCGAAAGCAAAGATCCAGATCCACGCGGCTTCTCTGCAAGAGGGCTAGTTTCTCCCGCGCCGAAATCACGCTCTAAGGATAATTTGTGCAGATCGTTTTGCTTCGCCATGGCGCCACGGATTGGAACCTTCAGGGCCGCTGCCAGGGCGCCACGGACCGGCCGCTCAGCGAAATCGGCATTCGCCAGGCCGAGGAGATTGCTGCGACCTTGAGCGCGGAATCGGTGCGCGCCGTTTACTCAAGCAACTTAAAACGCGCGCGCCACACCGCGCGGCTCATCAGCCAAAAACACGATCTGGCGGTGACCATTGAAGCAGGCATACGCGAGCTCGATCACGGCGCGCTCGAAGGCTTGACTTTCACGGAGATCAAAGAGAACTACCCCGGCTTCATCAGCCGGTGGCGGACCGAGCCGGCGGAGATTCAGGTTCCCGGCGGCGAAAGGCTCGTCGATGTCGCGCAACGAGCTTGGGAGGGTTTGCATCGTATCGCGCGGCGTCACCAACCCGGAGAAACCGTCGTCGTGGTGAGTCACAACCCTGGGAATCATCTGCCGCATCACCGGCACTCATCTTAATCAGTATCGCACTTTCCATGTCGATCCCTGCGGTGTCACCCGTGTGAATCATGACGGCGACAAGTGGGGCATCACACAGATCAACAATCAAGATTATATTTCGGCAGTGGTCGTGCAGGGGTCACCGTTGTAAACGGAATGCTTCAATACCGGACTGGAGTATTGGAGTATTGGAGTGATGGGTCTCGGCCAATACTCCAACACTCCATTACTCCAGAGCTCCATTCCTTTCGATACGCGAGACGGCCCAAAAGAGTACGGCAAGCAAAAGGTAGCCGATAGCAAACTCCGGCGCGGCGAATAGACCGAATCGACTGGTAACTCCACCTGGCGCGAGATCGTAGGCGTGAATAATGCCGACGGCGGAGAAAGACGCCGCGGCGAGCGACCAGGCACTCGCTTTGACGAACTCCCTCTCGATCAAAGCCACACCAATCGAGGCGAGAATCATCGAACTGAAAATGAAACCCCGCTCTAACGAGATCATACCGTGGATCGCGAGGCTCCGAGCGAACGGCGCCAATCCAACTTCGAACAGCGATTTTCCGGCAGCTCTTACTCCCGTTTCGACCATCAAAAGCCCCCATGCCGCCAGCGCCGGAACGATCCCCAGCGCAACGGCCGGCGCATGCTCCCTCGGCGTTTCCTGAAAAGATTGCGCCACGATGATAATGCCGATGTAGAGAAGGATGCCGATCCCGGCTTCGAGTGGAATCAGATTTAACACCCCCTGAATCGTCCCCGTAAGGCAAAGAAAAGCGATAAAGAGGCCATTCAGCGCGGAATAACCTGAACGCGCGCCGAGCCGCTTCCAACCCGGATGGCCGATATAAATGGTTGTGGCGAATACGCTGCCGAACAGAGCGGCGACGACGGAACCGATCCCGTTCACCATCAGCGACGAAAAGGTAGGGAAGCGATCGCCGGCAGCTTCCGCGCTTTCTATATTTTGCAGCGAACCGACGACATTGAAGATGCCCATCGGAAGAATAACCGAGAAATAATTTAGGAACGCCGGATCAGTGAGCGCCTCCCAAAGCGAGCCACCGGCGAATGTCGGCATTGCCACCGCAAAGTTAACCCCTAACGATTTCCCGCTCATGGTTCCTAGAAGCCATCCCATGATGGTTCCAATGGCAATCGCGACCATCCCGCCCGGTAGTCCGAGCGGCAACTTCTGGTGTGAAAAATAGGCGACGAAAATAATCGCCATCGGCACCATGGCGACTAATGGCTGGGCGAAAATTTTGAAAGTGAAATCCATGGAAATAAACGTGATGGCGATGCCCGCCAGCGCGGAAAGCAGAGCTGCCCTCGGCGTGACGCGGCGCACGCTTTCGGCGATGAAAGCGCCGATGATTTCAATGACGCCGTTGAGAAAACAAGCCACGAGGCCGACTTTCCAGGCCCAGACCGGATCTTTGGTCTCCTGATAAATGGGCAGCATGATAAAGAAGACAAACGCAAACAGGCTAACCGTGTTAATGCCGTAGGGCAGCGCGGTCACGTCTTCTCTGCCGGTTTCGCGCGCCAGCCGATGGGCTTGCCACGCGTAAAAGAAATTTCCGACCAAAATCGAAATCGCCGCTCCCGGCAGGATACGGCCGAAAATGAAACTGTCTGGTAGATGGATCAGTTCGCGGCACAAGCTGACGATTAGAATCAATTGAATCAGGTTATCGATCATAAGACCGAAAAAGCCATCCAGATCTTTGCGCACGAACCAGGGCGGATTAAACGATGATGGCGACATGGGATGAAATTTCCACTTTCGAATTTCGCAGACTGTAGCCGTGCCTGCTGTTTTCTGTCAAACACTTCTCGGCTTTTGAACCAAAATTCAACCGCCTTGAAAGTCCAGGGAATGGAAGATAAAGAGTGTAATTGGATGTCCACGCTTCTCTGCAAAGACTTGGGGGTGATGCATTATCTCGCTACTATCGAATTCCAGGAAAAACTCGTCGAACTAAAGCAGCGGGAGCCTTCACCCGACGTCTTGCTTTTTGTTGAGCATCCGCACGTCTACACCATTGGACGCGGCGGCAAAGAATCGAATGTCCTTGCCGCGGAGGAAGTACCCGTCTACCGGACCAGCCGCGGCGGCGATGTTACTTATCATGGGCCGGGGCAGTTGGTGGTTTATCCGCTTATCGATCTGCGCTCGAAATTGCGTAAGGATGTGCATCGTTACGTAAGAAACTTGGAGATGACCGCGATTCGCACGCTCAAGGATTTGGGGCTCGAAGGAATTCGCCGGCCGCCTTACACCGGAATCTGGATCGGCGATAAGAAGATTGCCGCCATCGGTGTCGCGGTGCGCCGAAGCATTACTTTTCACGGCTTGGCGCTGAACGTGAATACGGATCTCTCTTATTTTAATCGAATTATTCCATGCGGACTCAGCTGGGCCGATGTCACGTCAATGGCCAGGGAACTAGGCAAAGAGCAAAGCGCAGAGCGTGTGAAGGACAGGTTTCTCGATCATTTTGCTGAACTGTTCGGCTATTCGGACGTTGAAAGATACGAAGATGGAGAATCGAGGATGGAAGATCGCAATCCTCAATCTTCAATCATCCATCCTCGACCTGCTTGAACCATGCCTAGACGTCATCCCGACTGGATCAAAGTCAGGCCTCCGGGAAATCCCAACTACCTCCGCCTCAAGCGCATCCTGAGGGAGAAGAACCTGCACACGGTTTGCGAGGAGGCGCGCTGCCCGAATATCGGCGAGTGTTGGGGCCACAACACCGCCACATTTTTAATCTTGGGCGACACCTGCACGCGCGGCTGTCGTTTTTGCGCCATCGACAAAGGCAAACCTCTGGCGCTGGACCCGGAAGAACCGCGCAATGTCGCACTCGTCGTCAAAGACCTCGGCCTCGACCACATCGTCGTCACCTCGGTGAACCGCGATGATCTTTCGGACGGCGGCTCGAACCATTTCGCCAAAACAGTCTTTTGGATCAAAGCGCTCAATCCGGCCATTCGCGTCGAAGTTTTGATTCCCGACTTCAAGGGTGATTTGAAGGCCTTAGAAACCGTCGTGCAAGCCGGCGTTCATGTGCTCAATCACAACATTGAAACCGTACCGCGCCTCTATGGAAAAGTCAGGCCTGGCCACACCTACGCTTGCTCGGTAAATATTCTTAAAACAGCTAAAGAGATGCGGAGAGATGTTCTGACGAAAACGGGGATGATGCTCGGGGTTGGCGAGACCCGTGATGAAGTGATGACGACGCTCCGCGACCTTCGGGCCAACGACGTCGATATCGTCACCTTGGGGCAATATCTTCAGCCTTCGACACGTCAACTTCCTGTCGAGCGCTACGTGACGCCTGCCGAATTTCAGGAATTCAAACAGGACGCCGAAAAGCTCGGCTTTCGCCACGTGGAGTCCGGTCCGCTGGTGCGCAGTTCCTACCATGCCTGGAGCCATGTTAGTTAAGGTCGAGGATAGAGGGTCGATGATGGAGGATAGCGTTTTTCGATCGTCGATCTTCCATCCTCTATCTTCGGCTGATCAAGACGAGTCGTTGCAAATCACAAAAGGAGGATCGCTATGAAAGTATTGCGAATGCGCTCTTGGAACTTTCACGCGGAAAATCTGGACGAGATGACGCGCTTCTATCAGGCTGCGCTAGGCGCGGAGTTGCGTACCCAACATACCGTGGGCGGCGTCAAGGTCACGCGCTTGCGCGCCGGCGAGACCGGGCTCGGTCTTTTCGACGCCTCGGAGAAGCGGGCGCCGCAAGTGCCGCATCACACCTTCGAGATCGAAGGACCGGACGATCCGAAGGAGCTGATCAAAGAGCTCGAAGCTAAGGGAATTAACGTGGGTGAGACGCGCCTTCACGGCGAAGGTCCCGGCTATTCGGTCTACGTCATCGACCCCGGCGGTAATCGTCTGGAGCTGTCGAAAGACTAGAGCGCGGATTTATTCTCGATAACTCACCACCTAGGACGAGTTTCGGTTTATAAAGCAAGTTTGACACATGCTTTTTACTGGGATCGGAGAATCTTGCATTATTAAAAACCATGCAGGTAACGGCGGACGATCTCGTTAAGCTTTTATTGGCTCTTGTTTTGGGCGGGCTCATAGGTTGGGAGAGAGAGCTATATGATAAGCCAGCGGGTTTCAGGACGAATACGCTGATCTGTGTTGGCTCAACGCTTTTCACCATTTTTTCCTTAAAGATTGGAATCATTCCTGGAACTGACTCGGCTCGCATTGCCGCGCAAATTGTATCGGGCATAGGCTTTTTGGGTGCAGGAGCTATTATTCGCCGCGGAGAGGCTGTTCTGGGACTTACCACAGCCGCCACAATTTGGTTTGTCGCTTCGATAGGAATGGGGATCGGGGCAGGCTATTACGTGATAAGCTCTGTAGGAACCGCGCTGGCCCTAGCTATTCTCTTTGTATTCCGGAAATTCGAGAATCTGGTAGATCGAATCCATACTACCCGGACCTATCACGTGATAGTGTCGGCTGAAGATGACGCGGTCAGAGAATTGAGTCTCGTTCTCGATTCATGCGGCTTAAGAGTATTGGGCAATAAGCAAGTGAAATCTGATAACCGTTATTTCTACGAGATAACGCTTTCGGGTAAGAGAGCTGAGCACACCCCTCTGTTAGAAAAGCTCCTCAAATCTCCGACGGTGAAGGAAGTGAGATACTAGTCCGGATTTTTCACACGCAGACACACTAGTGGCCGACCTCTGACTTCTGATCTCCGACTTCTATCCACCCGCCACCCGAGCAGCCAGCCAGCGCGCCGTGCGCGATAGGCGCGCATCGCCATCGCGTGGTTCGTGAGCTTCGCCGATGGTCATGTAGCCAACGCTGTCAAAACTGATACGCACTTTGGCTGGTGTGTGCGCGGGGGGCAGGGCGTGGATGCGCAATGAATGGCCTCCTGCCCCTAGTGCCCTGCCTCGATCTGCTTGACGAAACCACTCGCCTCGATCTCGCGCAGCGGACCGTTGTCTCCAATATCTTCCGGCCTCGCTTTCGCGGCCTTCGGATTTGACTCGACCATGGTATCCAGGAGGAATTTTATTCCCTTGAGATTCACATATGGCACGGTGGGAAGCGGGGGGATGTTGTAATCATAGGCTATTTGAAGGGTCTCGGCATCGTTGACTCGCAAATGGCGCTCGATCACTTTAAGAGCGAAGGGACGGTCTCTTTTCATTCTGTGAATCCCCTCAATCAAAGCTTTCAGAAACCTTGTGGTAAGATCACCGTTCTTTTCGACAAACGATTTCGTCGTTCCGATGCCACTGTGCTGGTAATCGAGGCCGATCGTTGAGTAGTCGATCAGCGTTTGCAATCCCTCTTTTCTGGCCCGATAGGCGAACGACTGCTCGAGCAATGTAGCTTGAATCGCTCCCTGAGCGACTGCGGCCAATCGCTCTGGGTTACCCCCTGTCTGCAGGAGGATCACATCTTTTCCCGGTTTAAGGCCGTGCTTCTCAAGACCCCAGCGAGCCAAAAAATCCGCCGAGCCACCGAAGCGTGCGATGCCCAGTTTTTTCCCTTGCAGATCCTCGATTCTCTTGATTTCTTTGGAAACGACCAATTCGTAGGGCGCATAGTTCACGGTGCCTGCGATCATCACCGCGTCACGACCTGCCAAGTGTGCGTTGATGATCCCTGAACCAGCAATGGTGATGAAACTCATCTCCCCCGATAACATGGCCGCGATGGCTGTGGATGAACCGGACATCACGAGTGGCTTGACATCGAGTCCGTATTTTTTGAAATATCCTCCATCTACAGCGGCTAATACCGGCGCGTTAGTGGGCGTGATAGATACGAGGCCGGCATAGACAGTGGAT
>Ga0209803_1002332_pt1 | contig 11916 bp, 13 predicted proteins | sample GraSoiAngelo_138_FD_185895 | JGI IMG/M metagenome (GOLD analysis project Ga0209803, IMG submission 185895) | Grasslands soil microbial communities from the Angelo Coastal Reserve, California, USA - 14_0929_09_40cm (SPAdes) (version 2) | ecosystem: Environmental > Terrestrial > Soil > Grasslands ... | reverse complement strand
TGCCTATCCAATAGGGCGAGCTAAATTCGAGGGGTCTGTTATCGGCAGGACTAGGTGATCCGTTGGTAAATTTCTCAATCGTTTGCTTTAAAGTCTGAGGCGAGACCGGTTTTAATAGGTAACTTACAATGCCCACTTTCGAAGCTTTTTCTCGCCATAGTTCAGACATCCAAGCCGTCAGCGCGACGACGGGAATGCGAGAGGTTTTGGGATTCTGTTTAAGTATCGCGGTTGTCTTGACTCCGTCGGCATCCGGCAGTTCCATATCCATGAAAATAAGGTCTGGCCCCTCGGCCTCGGCGAATGCGATCGCTTCTTTGCTGTTGCGGGCTTTTATGACCTGATATCCAATCGCTGTTACACGTAGACCTAGGATCTCAAGAGAGTCTTTGTTATCTTCCACAATAAGAATTTTTTTCTTCACTGGATCTTCCGTAAGTTATAAGTCTGAACCAACAATATTCGGGAGTTAGTGGCGAAAAATAAATACAAGCTTAGGAAATGCTGTTAATTGAGCTTGTCTTTCTTTTCCCGAAGATCTTGGAGAAGTTCATCGAAGGACTTCTTTTGCAAAACCCTGTCGAATTGAGACCGGTAATTACCGACCAAACTGATGCCCTCCACGATAACGTCATACGCGCGCCACCCCGCAGGGCTCAGAAAAAGCCTATAATCAACCCTGTATTCTCTGCCGTTCTTCAAACTCGTTTTGGTGTTTATCTCGACACTATCGTCGACAACAATTTCTCTGAGATATTGGATCTTGGCGTCGCCATTTTCCTCTAACGTTCCCATATAGGCATGTTCCAGAAAATCGATGAAAAGCGGCGTAAATTCTCCCAAGCGATCGTTGTACCTGCGCGCGTTGGCACCGAGCGAGCGCTGCGCCATTTCTTCAAAGTCAAAGAGTTGTTGCAAGATGGCCCGCTCGCTTTTCCTTCGTTGAATCAAGTGTTCGTCGCCGGCCAATTTTGGATCGCTTAGTACTTGCTGCAAGTTCGAAATATGCGTTTTCAATAGCCCGAGCGCTCCCGAATCCGCATGCAGAGGCAAAGAAAAGGCTGTCGTAAGCACAAGAACAAACAGTCCCAAAGCTGCAGTGAATCTTCTATTCATCGTTCTGCCCGTTTACCTCAAATCGTCGACGCGAATTTTTCATGATGCGACTGCTCGAATTTTTCATAAAGCGTTTTTATCACCATTGACGCAACCCGGCTCAGGTTATTCTTTTCCTGCCGCCATCTCCCTCAAATATGCTGCGATCCCTCGCCGTATGCGGCGGCTCTTTCGATAGTGGTCAATCTTGGGCGGGATGATGAATCCGACCCAGAGGAAGACAGCCACGCAGAGAATATCGACTACGACTACGATCCCGAGAGTCCAGCTAGGAACTTTCCCCAGAGCGAAGAGTGCGAGGAAAAGCGGGAAAAGGAATATCACGTAATCGAAAAAATGCTGCATTTCGCAAATCTTCTATCCAAAAGGTAGAGCAATGCCGGGGCCGTTGTAGGATGCCTATTAGTTGGCGGAGAAGTGCCGAAGAATGACACAGTGGGAAGTGTCGAGCTGCCCTGATGCTAAGGCCAGGCAGCCGAATGGGTATTTTAGCCCGCTCGCTTGCGGAGTCTTACCGCAACCATCTCGGCACGGTGAGCAAAATACTCGCGACGGCGAGAAGCGTCGCGCCGGCAAACCAGCCGACGCCGTGAGGCAAGACGTAGAAGATGATGGTGACGCCGACGACCGCCGAGGCGAGCAGCAGCGCGGACAATCGGAGCAAGAGGCGCGGCGAAAATACTTCCTTGCGCGAGTGACCAAACAGGAACAGCCAATCGCGTTCTGTGAATCCTGTATGGCCCTGGTGGCGACGGCGCAGAATAGACAAGCGCCAGCCCAGCAGGAACGAGCCATGACAGCACCAAGATTTGATCAATCCAGGCGAGCAGTTCAACAGTGGTCACCTGCTGCACAGGCAGGTCAGAAGGTTTCGTTCCCTTGAGGATGTTGTCTATGTAGAGGGCGGACCGGCGGAACAGGTGACCAACATCCGCGCCATAGGACATGACGCCGCCCTCATCGACAAACTCCTTCTGGCTTGTATCCGCAATCAGTGCAGAGGCCGTTGGCTGAGACTTCGTCGACTTCCTCTAAGGCTCAGGGATTACAACTCCGGGATAGTCTCTGCATCGAGGACAGATATGAGTGAGAAGTGTGGCAGAGAGAGTTGGAGAAGGACTCTAGCAACTTTGCCCGGGTCGGAGATTCGGAAACCTTACACGGGCGGGACTGCCCCTCGTAATCTGGGGACAGCTCATGAATACCCGAGACAGAACATGACAGGAGATCATTATTCCACATGGCACAAGTTCTGCGCTTCAGTCACATCGGGTTAATGAAGGTTACCTTTTGTACTAGGGAATATAGCAATCTTAGTGGCGGACAGAACACATGGCTCTGCCACTTTTTGCCCGATCTCCGCCGGCTTGGGATCGAGTCGCGGGTTCTATTCTTTACTTCATCGCATGAGGAAGAACTTCCAACCGTTCGTTCACTCCGCCAGGCTGGGGTTAAATGCACGACATCTTCTGACGAAGAAAAGAGATATACGGAACAACGGGTTCGCTGGCTTCTCGAACAACTGGCGGAGAACCCGCCTGATGTGTTTGTGTCCAATATGGTTGTTCCGGCAGCATACTACGCGGGGCGTTGGCTACGGGAAGCTGGCATTCCCACTGTAGGGATATGCCACGTTGGAGCGGATCATTTTCTTTATCCGGGACTTTTAGATGAGTTTGTCCTCGGCCGGGCCGCTTATCAAGTTTCGGCCTTTGTCTGTGTGTCCAAGTACCTGGAGCAGGATGTTCTCAAACGGCGTCCCGAGGGAATTTTGGTCCGGAGGATTCCGTGCGGGGTTTCGATTCCAGAAGATGTGGCCAAAAAGCCCAACGGCCGGCTGAGGCTTGCTTACGTGGGGCGACTGGCGGAGGAAGCAAAGCGGATCTCCGAAGTAACCCGCGCTCTTTGCCGGGCTGTGCGCGAAGTTCCGGGCACCGAAGCATTTATCTATGGCGACGGCGAGGATCGTTCAGCGGTAGAGCATATACTTCGTGAAGAGGGCGAAGGTTTGCCGGTTCATCTGGCCGGCCGTGTAGAAAACGATCAGATCTCAAAACACTTGTTAAAGTGCCATGCCGTGGTCCTTCTGTCGGATTGGGAAGGGCTTGGCCTTAGTCTTCTTGAAGGGATGGCTTGCGGTCTGGTTCCCATTGGTCTTCGTCATGCGCGTGGCGGGGCACCGGAATTAATTGAGCACGGCGTAACAGGCCTATTGGTAGACGACCGGGGTGATGGGTTTGTCGCTGCGGTTCGGCGGCTGCGGGAAGATCAGTCGCTTTGGGAGCGATTGGCGCGCTCAGCCCGCGCTCGAGTTGAGGCTGAGTACTCCATAGAGATATGCGCCGCTCGTTGGCAAGAGCTTTTGCGGGAGCTGGTCAATGGCTGTGCGTCTCGGAAGCCGCTCCGGATTCCGAGGCGACTGGATCTACCCCCTGTCCATCCCGCCTTAGCCTGGTTGGATCATCGTCTCCCTCGACCGCACCAGGAACTGATTCGACGAGCCCGGAGTTTTGTGAGCCGGGTGAAGTATCAGTATCCAAATCTTTGAGCCTCAATAAGGATACTTTATGCTTACTCCCGAAGAGAACGAGCAACTGACACGAGTCGGGCCTGGCACCCCGGCAGGAGAGCTACTGCGGCGCTATTGGCACCCCGTCGCCGCAAGCGCGGAATTGCGCGCTCAGCCAACAAAACTTGTCAAGATTTTAGGCGAATCCCTGGTTCTTTATAGAGATAGAAGCGGTCAGCTAGGTCTCATCCAAGATTACTGCCCACATCGGGGCACATCACTTCTATATGGGATGCCAGAGGACAACGGATTGCGCTGTCCCTATCATGGATGGAAGTTCGACGGTAATGGGCGCTGCGTTGACATGCCGGCAGAGCCAAAGGGTCACATTCTTCGAGAGCGTATTCACATCGTTAATTATCCTGTCGAAGAGTTGGGAGGTCTGATATTTGCCTATCTGGGCCCGTCACCGGCACCACTCTTGCCACGTTGGAACATTCTGATGATGGAAAACTTGGTCAAAGACGAGAACGTGTTCAAAGAAATTGGCACAGTGGAGGTGGGATGTAATTGGCTGCAAATCATGGAGAACTCCGTGGATACTATCCACCGGGAGTTCCTGCACTATCATTTTACTAACTACGTCTTCGAGCGCTTGGGGGATGAGCCGATACCGGTCCAGAGACGCCAAATAGAAGTTGCATATGAGGAGTCTCGGTACGGGATCGTAAAGAGGGACCTGCTGGAAGGGGGCTCCTATCAGGACGAGAGCTGGAGAGTAGGGCAAACGCTTGTTTTTCCAAATCTGATCGCCACCGGTTCTCGGAAGGCTCCCGTCCTACAGATCCGCGTACCGATGGACGATACAACCACGAGACAATATTTCTATTGTTGCTACATCTTTCCGCCAGACTTAGAAATTCCTGCGCAGGAAGACGTTTCCTATTTCGATGTCCCCATGCCTCCGCCGGGCAAGATCGACTGGCAGCGCTTCGTCAGTAATGTCATTCAGGACGTCGCGATTATAGCGAGCCAGGGGCCCATATATGACCGTTCAGGAGAGCGACTCGGAGACTCCGATCAGGGAATAAACATATATCGCAAGATGCTGGTGCGCGAAATATGTAAGGTGGGGCACGGAGAAGACCCAAAGAACGTATTTCGGAATCAGGAAGAAACTCGATGCCCTGTTATTCCCTTTGGGAAGAGCCGGGGCGGGAGCGGACCGCGATTTTCACACTACGGCCCTGCGAGCAATGTTCAAATGTTCAGCCCGCTTATGAGCCACCTACGCAAACAGGGCGCTGATTTTGAGAAGATCTTTGGCCGTGATCTCCTTGTTGACAGAAAGTGAGTACATGTCTACCGAGATAGTGGGTTCAAATTGATCCACCACCCTGAATCCCGATGATTATGACAAGCGTTCGCAGGCAATAGAGATCGGCTTTTCCACAACAGGCTGTAAAGTCGGGAAATTCAGCCCTTTCTATTTTTACGTCGCTATTTCTTATCGACAGGAATCCTATCCGCGGGATTTTTGCTGGCTGCTGCGCCTCGGTTACAGAAACAGCTGCCAGCATGACTGTAGTAAGCATGAAGACAGCGATTGTTTTGCCCATTCTTTTCTCTACAATCCGAAATGCCAAATCTACAATTGCTTCGCGTCTTCCTGTGAAACCGGTCAGCAAAAAACAAAGCCCGACCGGTAAGAAACCAATCGGGCGTAATAGAGATCGAAATTGCCAGCCTGAGCAGCGTCAGCCGGGAATAGACCTTTGGATTTCGCCTGTCGCACACTCGCACAGCGACCGAAGCCTGTAAATCGCGATTGAGCCGCACTTGCTACTTGGCGTAGGATTGGATTAATCGACGCTTCAGACTAACCAATGTATTAAGACGGGGGAATTTTCGAGACGTGAACCAAAATGGAATGAAAAATCCAGCTTCGGAGATAGAGACTAGAGTCGCCTTGGAAGCGAGACCGCCAGCACCAAAATCGGTCTATCTATTGTTGCTGTAACGGGTCTTCTTCCTTACGCGATGAACTGCCGATTCTCGGGCGCAACATGCTTCCACGCGAGCAGCAGCTAAAATCGCGGCGATTGTCGCGGCCAAACGGCGGGATTTTGAAGTGGCGACCGGGATCAATCCGGCGACGGCCACTTTGAGAAGCGTGGCGACATGCGTTCACGAATTGGGCTTTATAGTAGCTCACCCCAACCATCTCGGCACGGTGAGCAAAATACTCGCGATGGCGAGAAGCGTCGCGCCGGCAAACCAGCCGACGCCGTGAGGCAAGACGTAGAAGATGATGGTGAGGCCGACGACCGCCGAGGCGAGCAGCAGCGCGGACAATCGGAGCAAGAGGCGCGGCGAAAATACTTCCTTGCGCGAGTGACCAAACAGGAACAGCCAATCGCGTTCTGTGAATCCTGTATGGCCCTGGTGGCGACGGCGCAGAATAGACAAGCGCCAGCCCCGCAGGAACGAGCCATGACAGCACCACGATTTGATCAATCCAGAAGAGCAGTTCAACAGTGGTCACCTGCTGCACAGGCAGGTCAGAAGGTTTCGTTCCCTTGAGGATGTTGTCTATGTAGTGGGCGGACCGGCGGAACAGGTGGCCAACATCCGCGCCATAGGAGATGCAAAGAAAACGCATCGTCGAGCTTGCCGGCAAATATCGGTTGCCGGCTATTTACTCCCTGAAGGAGTTTGGGGGGAAAAAAGGGCGAGCGGTGGTCGTCATAATCGCGTTAGCCCGCTTCTGCTTTGCCTTTGAAAAGGTGCTCTCTAAATCTTTGGGGTCCGATTCAGTCTCGATCTCCTCCAAATTTTAGCTCCAGTGCCAGAGCCGCGGCCCTGAGCTCTTTCAGTTGGAGGCCTTGCGATATCCTGGATCCCGGCAGCCGCATAAGTCCTACCCGGGCGAGCTTGGTGACTGCGTCCTTGAGTATCTCTAGCCTTTTGGTATTTAACTCGACCCCTAAACCCGAGAGCCCGGTGACATTGTCTTCTGGCTGCGCCAGACTGGCGAGCAGACCTTCACCTACAGGATCCGCAGAGTTCGCCATCACGATGGGGATGGTACTAGTTGCTCCCTTTGCCGCCAACGCCGGCGGTCCCGAACTAGCCACGATCAGATCAACCCTTAGACGAACTAACTCCGCAGCTAGCTCAGGTAGGCGCTCAGGCTTTTGCTCTGCAAATCGGTACTCGAAGGTAATGCTCTTTCCCTCAATCCATCCAAGCTTGCTCAGCTCTTGCCGAAAAGCCTCCTGGGGCGCCGCTTACAGGGGCTCCCCAGACACTTTCGTCAGTTTCCCTTCCGAACATTACTCGATCGGCTTTCCTTCCTTCACTGACTCAAGTTTCTTAGCTGCCTTGTTTTTTACGTGTTCAGTCGCGTCCAGTACGGTTGAAAAAACCATGTTGATTTCATGTTGATTTCCAACCGCCGCAACGTTTGAATGTTCCCCGTTGATTTCAGCTCAGCCCGCCTCAGAAAAACCGAGCTTTCCCTCGGCATAGCGATACTCGACGGCGATGTTCTGTCCGTCAAGGTAGCCGAGTTGGGCTAGACCTTCACGAAATGCCTTGATGGATGGCACCGCAGAAGAAGGAGAGACGGTTGATAGATAACCTATCCGTGCGAGCCATGGGAATGACCCGTGACTACTATCAAACAAGAACTAGCGCCCGAATTCGACCCCGCCTACGATGGCCGATAGAGACAATGAAGTACCGGAGCCGCGACGTATCGAGATCACAGGAGAGGCGGACTGTTTACGCGTCTTCGCGATGACAAAGGCTAACATGTGCGCCAGAAAAGCCGGACCGGACCTACACAGTGAATAGAACCGGCGACTGTGCCCGGTACCAATATCAGCGAATGTTCCCGCTGCTTCCCAGAATCACTCATTTGGCGTCTCTTTTTCCCTGGCCGTCCCTTTGCTCCTCGATGGTCCATGAGTGCATCGGCTAGGCTACCATTGCCTTCCGGAATACCCGCCACAGACACAGAAACAGAGCAAGAGATTCTCAGGGCAATTGAGGCAGCCAGCGAACGCCTGGAACAGTTGGAAAGTCTATGGCGACTCGTGCTTTTTTACCAAAAGCAGGTGAAGCGCAGTGACCTCGCTGTGGCGCTTCTTGAGCTAATGATCCAGGAATTCTCCCCTGGTAAGGAATCTAGAGCTCTCATTTATTTCGTCCTTGGGCAGATCGCTCAAGCGGATGAGAAATGGGCCTTAGCCTCGGAGCACTACGAAAACGGTCTATGTCTGCTGCCGAAAGAACGCGACACAGCCTATTTCCTTCGTAATAATTTGGGCTACTGTTTGAATGCGCAGGGGCTTTATAGCGCCGGCGAAAGGTATTGCCGGCAGGCGATCGAGATTGATTGTGAACAGCAGAATGCATTCAAAAATCTTGGAGTAAGTTTATATGGCCAAGGTGACCTTAAGGGCGCTGCTTGGTGCTGGGTAGAAGGAATCAAAGTTGATCCCTCTAATGGCGAGGCGCAAAAACTTCTCGACCAGTTGCTAACGAAGCATCCTGCTTTAAAAGCCGAGTGCGCTTGGATTCAGCGGGAGTTGAAATACTTCAGGAAGAATAGTTCAAAGCTGATTTGATTTCCGAATAGGGCATATGGCGAAAGATCTATCCCGCAGTTGCCCAATCTGTGAGGGGCTACAGGAGTATAAAGATTTTGCGGAAACTCGTAACGTTCGCGAATTGCTGGTAGGTCTGACCCACGAAATAGGCAATAACCTGCAGGCCATCAGGAGTGAGTTGGATCTTCTGACATTGTCCGGTGCTTTACCTGAACAAAGCTCGAAGACAGTCATCCGGGGCGTTCAGCAGATCCGCAAACTCACAGGTGAAATTGCCGAGTATCTTTCGCCTCCGCCGTTGCAATTGACGTCAGAAGATCTGGCTCTCGTGCTAGCGGAAGTTATCCGGGTGAGCGAGCGAGAGTTGGCTGAGCACGGGATTCAACTCACTGTCCTGCTCAGGGAGCCGCTTCCTAGGTTGTGTCTCGATTGGCAATTTCGCAGCGCACTAAAACGGGTCATAGAGTTTTCCTGTGCTCTGCTACCGCAGGGTGGACAGTTGCAGATCGAGGCGGGCCTGCATTGGGTGGAACATGACCGCTATGTCGAGCTCAAGTTGATCAACGCTTCACCGACCCAACTAAACGTTGAAGGCAACGATGTGTTTCGTCCTTTTCTCAAAGTTAATGATTGCCGGGTCGGTTTAAGCATGGCCGTGGCACGACAGGTTCTCAGACGCCATTTTGGAAAAATCGCCTTTCGTCAGGAACACCGGAATCGGGGGGTATTTTCGATTCTGATAAAAGTTCCCGCCGAAAACAAAGGTCCTCAAGCCTCCATCTGATCCGCGTGACGTTTATGGCAGCCCATACGGCCAAGATTCAAGCTTTGACAGAGTCGAGGATTGAAGAACTGTATACGAAAAACGCCATGAAAGCTGACCAGCGGTTTAAAAAGGGGACGAATCTGCCCATCCCCAATCTGCTGGTAGTAGATGATGATGCGACCGTCCGCCAGCAACTGGAGCGCTGTACATTCAGAAGGGCCATTCGGTTGTCGCCGTTTCCTCAGCCGAAGAAGCCATCTCGCGCCTTGGGGAAGAAGACATCGATTTCGTTATTACCGATATCAAGCTTCCGGGAATGGACGACGTTCAACTCATATCTTACATCCATCAAAACCTTCCCGATGTGCCGGTCATTGCTATTACCGGCTATTCCGATATTCAAACCGCGGTGAACGCTCTTAAACTCGGCGCCAGTGATTTTGTCGTGAAACCATTTGATTTGGCGGCGGTGGACGAATCAACTCGCGCTGCGCTCGAAAAATCAAATGTCTACATGGAAATCCGCCATCTTCGCCGCTGGCTCAAGGATCGCTCGATCTTCGGCGGTATGCTCAGCAAAACTCCGGAGATGCATCGGGTATTTGAAATCATTCGCATGGTCGCTCCAACACACATGACCGTACTGGTTCAAGGAGAAACGGGAACCGGAAAAGAATTGGTCGCGAGCGCCATTCACTACCAAAGTGGGCGATGCCAGGGTCCGTTCGTAACTATTAATTGTGCCGGTTTTCCTGAGACCTTACTGGAAAGCGAGCTTTTTGGCTATGAGAAGGGTGCCTTTACCGGTGCCGAGCAAGCGAAACCCGGAAAGATCGAACTTGCCCATGGAGGAACTCTGTTTTTGGATGAAATTGAGAGTATTTCGCTGGTGATGCAGGGCAAATTGCTGCGCGTGCTCGAAGACCAAAAATTCCAGCGGCTCGGCGCGAACACAAGTATTCGGGTGGACATGCGGGTCATAGCGGCCAGCAACATTCCGCTAAAGGATTTAGTCGCGCAGGGCAGAATGCGGTCCGATTTTTACTACCGGATCAATGTGATTCCCATCCACCTGGTGCCTCTGCGTCAGCGCAAAGTCGACATTCAGCTGCTGGTGCATGATTTTCTCCGTCATCATCCGATTGTGGCGGAAAAGGGCATCAACGCCATCTCCAAGGAAGTGATGAATGTTTTGATGGATTATCCATGGCCGGGAAATATTAGGGAGCTGCAAAACATTCTCGCGCGAGCGATCGTCTTGGCCGCGGGGCGCATCATCGAAACCGTAGACTTGCCGGACCTTGCGCTCGAACCGCAGCCGAAGGAAAACGGAATCATTGGGTGTGCTTCATTGGACGAATGGATGAGGAAGCAGGAAAAGCGTTTTCTTGAGCAAAAGCTGGAAGATTTCGGCGGGAACGTTGCGCTTATGGCAAAAGGGTGTGGAATCGGGCTGCGGACCCTTTCCCGAAAGATTCGACTGCACAATCTTGATCCCAAAGGCTCTCAAAACAACAAAACTTAGTGAGAAATACCTGGAATGCATCATATTTCCATTCGCTGCCTTTCTCGTCGCGCAGTGGAGTATCGCGAACCGTCTCGATGAGACTGTTCTTCAAGATCCATTGCCGTGATGACAATTATCGAAGCGATATTGCTGCTTGTGCTCTACTTCGTGCCAACCATCCTTGCCAAGAAGCTGCATGTGAAAGATGCCTCGTCCATCTCCTACGTGAATCTCGTTTTCGGCTGGACCGTTCTGGGTTGGATATTGGCGCTGACGTGGGTGATGACCCAATGGATTCAACAACCGCCAGACTATGAACCAGAGAACACCACGGAAAAATCATCCGATAAAAAAGATCACCAAACGTAATTATTAACCGCTCATAAGACGGACGGCTCTCTTGCATCTAATAGAAAGTGTCAGTTGAAGTTGCTCTCGTCCAGCTAATCCGATTTGTTAAGTATCCAACGCCACACTGATTTAAGCGTAATTTTTGGGTATTGTGTTCGCCCCGCCGAGTCGCCAATCTTATCATCAATCCACTTTTTAGCTTCTTTCATCATGTGTTCTTCGGATTGTCTCTTCGTCTCAAAGCGAACAGTGGGACTAGGTAGCCAGACATCGCGAAACGTTCGAGAGCTTTCATTAAATTGTATATGGGCACGTGCTGTCCATAAATTTGTCTGTGGTTCTAGGTCCCCTGTCACGAAAATTAGGTGATTACGATATCGTTCGGCCACTGTTACTCGCGGTAAAGTGGGTTTAAGCCTAAGCTTCTCTTCCATTATGGACCATCAGGTTTTTAAGGATTTTTGGGCTGGTAAAGACGCCGAGTTCCACGGGCGCCCACTCTATAGTATCTTTAATCAAGTTGTATACAATTATTTTCTGATCAAGGCCGGGTTCGCTTGGCTCTGCGGTGGATGTTACATGCTGCGCGCAGGCGGTCATTTGTTAAGGTGACTTAACCAACAGAGTCAAGACATCCAGGGTCTTCCGCTCTTTTGGTGATGTGTCCTTCGCTGGATCACGCTGCACGCGTTAGCGGCAGCATCGGAACAGATATGTGGTACACTAGATATCTGTTCCAGTGCTATTCAACGGCCGCATATCAGCAGGTTACAAAGAATCCAGAAATGCCAACAACGCATCGTGGTCGGCTGGACTGAGTCCCCCGAAGCGGTCACGGGCGTTCTGGGCTTCCCCACCATGGCGTAGGATCGCTTTCTCGATGGTGTTCGACCCTCCGTCATGCATGAAACGATCCCGACGCGACAGTCCCCACAATGGCGCCGTGCGAAACTCGTCCCCTTTGGCGCGGCCTTGCTCAATGCCGTCAGCAAGCCCTGCTCCCATGGCGTGCAGCAGCAGGTCTGAGAACAAGTTGACCCTTTGGTTGCTA
>Ga0209803_1002329_pt1 | contig 11921 bp, 7 predicted proteins | sample GraSoiAngelo_138_FD_185895 | JGI IMG/M metagenome (GOLD analysis project Ga0209803, IMG submission 185895) | Grasslands soil microbial communities from the Angelo Coastal Reserve, California, USA - 14_0929_09_40cm (SPAdes) (version 2) | ecosystem: Environmental > Terrestrial > Soil > Grasslands ... | reverse complement strand
ACGTCGTGCCGGCGGGATAACGGATGGAGTCGTCTCGTCCAGCAACGAGATCCGGGTTATAGATCCGCAGTAGGCGTGCGTCCGACTCGCGTCCGTAGACTTCGAGGGCGAGCTCCGCGAGCGTCACGAAGCGGAGCGGCCCTTTGTCCTGGTCGTAGCGAAGCGGCGCGAGCGCCTCGAAGAGCGCCGTGATCGCGGCGCGCTCGGTCGCGTCGATCGTTCCGGGGTGACTCACGATCGTGATCGCGCGGCGCGTGGTCGCGATCTCGCCCGTCGGCGCGAGGTATGAGAGATCCGCGCGGATGATCGGCTGAATCGTCCGCACGTCGAACGCGTAGGTGTTCCCGCCGATCGTCGGGGCCTCGAGGAGCCGGAGGTCGCCGGACTTGTTCGCGTCGGTCGCTGACGGCCGGTACGGCTGCGCGTCCGCGGCGAGCGTCCAGGGGTAGGGGAGCCGGCCGAACACGCCCGCCGGGACGGCGCTCGCGTCCGCGACGAACCCGAGCGCCGCAAGCGTCCGGAGCGTCGCGTCGTTCGCGAACTGGCCTCCGGCGCGGAACGTCGTCGGTCGCGCCAGACCACGTTCGGCCATGAGCCGCAGCGAATACTCAAGGAGCGCGCGCTGGTCCGCCTCGGGATAGGCTGTGATCGGAACGTCGTACCCGTCGCTGCGGCCGGCCCAGTTCGGTGCGGTCCGCGGCACGAGCCCCGCTGCGCGCACGAAATCGGTCCACATGTGCACGTGCAGCGAAAGTTCGTCGCCGTTCGCCACCCGCGCTTTCGTCCAAGAGAGCATCGCGTCGGCACGGGCCGCTGAGACCTGCGTGGTCGTCCACACCCGCGGGTTCCACATGATCGTCATCGGGATCTCCTGCTCGTCCGCGATCGCGGCGGTGTTCGCGAGCGCTTGGTCGCTGGATGCATCGCCCTCGAAGTCGAGGGTCCACACGACGTACTCGGGCTCGCTGATCACGATCTCCTTCGTCGCGACGACGGTCTCGCCGCTCGCGAGCCGCTCGACCACCTCGATCGCGTAGCCACCTGGCGCGATCCCATGCAGATCGAGCGTGGTGCCCCAGAGGTTGCCGTTGCCGGAAGGAGCGAGTGGGCTCTCGACACCGGTCTGACGGATGCGCACGCTCGGCGCGGCCGCAGCCGGGTCGGAATCGAACGTCAGGCGCATCGTTGCCGCGGACGGCGCACGTGGGTCGGGAACGAGGTACCAGCGCCGCATGGTCGGGTCGATCACTACCCCGATAGCGCTTGCCGGTCGCGAAGCTGCAGCGGTCGCGGTCGGCGCGGGCGCGGTCGGCGTCGGATTGGTCGCGGCAGGCGTGCACGAGGCCACGGCGAGCGCGATGGTGAACACCCGTGCGAGATACTTGAAGGGCAAATGGCCCTCGCGGCGCAGCGGCGTTGGATCATGCCCAAAAAGGCCGGGGATGTACCGGATGGTATGCCCGCGCTTGTAGCGCAGGTGCTCGCCTGCCGGGGCCTAGCCGTGGGCGAGATGGCGGCCTTCCTGGCGGCGCGACCGACCGAAGAGGGCCCGCCGATGCTCGATCTGGATCGCGCGGTCGAGCGGCTCCGTCGTGCGCTCGCGGCTCGCGAGCGCATCGTCGTCTACGGGGACTACGACGTCGACGGGATCGCGGGATCAGCCATCCTCGTGCGCGCCTTCCGGCAGCTTGGCTTCGTCGTCGGTGCGTACATCCCTAATCGCTATGAAGAGGGCTACGGACTCAATGCCACCGCGCTGCGCCAGCTCGCGGCGGACGGTGCGAAGGTCATCGTGAGCGTCGACTGCGGCATCACCGCGGTGAAGGAGGCCGCGCTCGCGCGCGAGCTCGGCGTTGATCTCATCGTGACCGACCACCACCACCCGCCGGCCGTGCTTCCGGACGCGTACGCGCTCGTCAATCCGCGCCGCCCCGGGGACCCGTCGATCGACAAGGAGCTTGCGGGTGCCGGTGTTGCGCTGGTGCTCGCGAAGCGCCTGCTAGGAGATCTCGCGTACAGCCTGCGCCAGGACGAGCTAGTGCAGCTCTGCGCACTCGCAACGGTCGCCGATGTCGTGCCGCTTCGCGGGGGGAACCGCGTGCTCACGCGGCTCGGGCTGGAAGCGCTGAACCGCGCGCCAATTCTCGGCGTGCGGGCCCTCGTCGAACGAGCCGGTTTGAAGCTCGGGCATGTCGGGGCGGGTGAGATCGGGTTCGTACTCGGTCCGCGCCTCAACGCCGCCGGCCGGATCGACGATGCCGAAGACGCGCTGCGGCTCCTCCTCACCGAGGACGCCGAGGAGGCGACGAAGCTCGCCGAGAGCCTCGAGCTGCGGAACAGCGAACGGCAGGAGCTCACGCGGCAGGTGGTCGCCGGCGCGCGCGAGCGCGCGCAGGAGCGTCCCGACGCGTGGATCACGATCGTCGCGGACGCCGAGTGGCCCGCCGGCATCGTCGGGCTAGGCGCGTCACGTCTGGTCGAGGATTACGGACGGCCCGCGATCGTCATCGCGATCGACGGAAACGAGGGCAAGGGCTCGTGCCGCTCGATCGTCGGCGTCCATATCGCCGAGGCGCTCGACGACTGCGACGACATCCTGGTTAAGCACGGCGGCCATGCGATGGCCGCGGGATTTTCCGTCTCGGTCGACCGCATCCCCGATCTCATCGAGCGACTGGACGCAGTGGTGCGCGAGCGCCTCCGCGGCGAGCGACCGGTGCCGACGATCCGCGTCGATGCGGAGATCGCTCCGGAGATCCTGACGAGCAAGCTCGCGCTCGAGCTCGCGACACTCGAGCCGTGCGGCGCCGGGAATCCGAGGCCATATCTCCTCATTCGCGACGTGCGGGTGTACGACATCCGCCAGGTCGGAGCCGACGCCGACCATCTGCGCTGCAAAGTCACCGTCGGCCGGTTCACCTTCGACGCGATGGCCTTCCGGCGCGGGGATCACGCCGAAGGGATGACCGAAGCGGGCCGCGTCGATGCCGTCGTGAGCATCGGGACGGGCCTGCGCGGATTCGTCGAGCTCGAGCTGCGTGATTTCGGACCCGTGGGAACGGCAGCCGAGATGGAGCGTCTCGCCGGCGGCGGCGCGCCGGTGCTGGTCGGATAATGGCAGAGCGCGCTTCGGCGATCACGTCGCGGATCGTCAGCATCACCGACCGGCTGCGCCCGCAGCGCCACGGCAACGTCGACGCCGACACCCTCGCGAAGGAAATACTCCGCCACTACCCCGAGGGCGACGCGGAGCTCGTCCGCCGCGCGTACGGATACGCGGCCGAGGCCCACGAAGGCCAGAAGCGCGTGTCCGGCGAGCCGTACATCACGCACCCGGCCGCGGTCGCGATGCTCGTCGCGGAGCTCGGCATGGATCCGGCGACGGTCGCGGCGGCGCTCCTGCATGACGTGCCCGAGGACACCGCGAAGACCGTCGAGGACGTGCGGCGCGAGTTCGGCGAGGAGATCGGCCGTCTCGTCGACGGCGTCACGAAGCTGTCGCGCCTTTCCGGCCAATCGCGCGACGAGCATCAGGCCGAGAACATCCGAAAGATGCTCCTTGCGATGGCCGACGATCTGCGCGTCGTGATCATCAAGCTCTGCGACCGCCTCCACAACATGCGAACGCTCGCGCCGCTCCCACCGGAAAAGCAGAAACGGATCGCGAGACAGACCATGGACATCTACGCGCCGCTGGCGCACCGCCTCGGGATCTGGCAGATCAAATGGGAGCTCGAGGATCTCGCGTTCAAGTACCTCGAGCCCGATCACTACAAAGAGGTCGCCGAGCAGCTCGCGGCGCGCCGGCAGGTCCGCGAGCGCTACATCAACGAGACGATGAAGACGCTCCGCGACGAGCTCGAGAAGGCCGGCGTCCGCGCGGACCTCTCCGGCCGCGCGAAGCACCTCTGGTCCATCGCACAGAAGATGCGCCGGAAGGGCGTGGGCTTCGAGGAGGTCTACGACGTCCTCGCGATCCGCGTCATCGTCGACGACGTCCCATCCTGCTACGCGGCACTCGGCGTGGTGCACACGCTCTGGCCGCCGATCCCGGGGCAGTTCGACGACTACATCGCGGTGCCCAAGGCGAACATGTACCAGTCGCTGCATACGGCGGTCATCGGGACTGGCGGCCAGCCGGTCGAGATCCAGGTGCGCACGAGAGACATGCACGACCTCGCGGAGTACGGCATCGCGGCGCACTGGCGCTACAAGGAAGGCGGCAAGGGCGACCGCGACTACGAGTCCAAGCTCGCGTGGGTCCGTCAGCTCCTCGAATGGCAGCACGACGTGGCTGACGCGCAAGAGTTCGTCGAGTCGCTCAAGGTCGACGTTTTCCAGGACCAAGTTTTCGTGTTCACGCCGAAGGGCGAGGTCAAGGGGCTCCCCGCCGGTTCGACGCCGATCGACTTCGCGTACCGGATCCACACCGACGTCGGGCACCGCACGATCGGCGCGAAGGTGAACGGCCGCATCGTGCCGCTCGACCACCGGCTCGCGTCCGGCGACATCGTCGAGATCGTCACGAGCAAAGCCGCGCGCGGACCGTCCCGCGACTGGCTCGGTATGGTCCGGACCCCGGGCGCGCGCGAGAAGATCCGCGCCTGGTTCAAGCGCGCGCAGCGGGACGAGAACATCACGCACGGGAAGGAGCTCCTCGATAAAGAGCTCCGGCGCATCTCGCAGCGCGAGCTCGGTGATATTTCGGATGAGGACCTCCGCCGCGTCACCGAAACGCTGAACCTGCACGACGTCGACACGCTCTTCGCCTCGCTCGGGTACGGAGCGCTGACCGCGGCGCAGGTGGTCACGCGCCTCGGCATCACCGACGACACGCAGCTCGCGATCCCCGAGGTCGCGCCGCCGATGCCACCGGACACCTCGCGCGGCGGCGTGAACGTGAAGGGCGTCGGCGATCTTCTGATCCGCTTCGGCGTGTGCTGCAATCCCGTGCCCGGTGACAAGATCGTCGGCTACATCACCCGCGGCCGCGGCGTGACCGTGCATCGCGCCGATTGCTCCAATGTGAAGGGCACTGCCGACAAGGAACGCTTCGTCGATGTCGAGTGGGAGCGCTCAACGACGCGCACGTATCCCGTCGCGATCCGCATCGAGGGGTGGGACCGCGACGGCTTTCTCCGCGACGTTGCGGCCGTGATCAGCGAGAACCAGGTCCAGCTGCTCGCGTTATCGGCACAGGCGAATCCCGATAAGACCGCGACCGTGAACGCGACGCTGCAGGTGACAAGCGTCGAGCAGCTCTCGCGCGTTCTCGCGAAGCTCGAAGGAGTGCGCGACGTCTTCAGCGTCCATCGCGACGGCCGCTAGGCGGTAGTGCGCCGGGCGGTCTCCCTCGTCGCGATCGCCGCGCTCGCGATCGCCGGCGCGCTTGCCCTCGTCTCCGCCAGCTTCGTCACGATCCATCTGCTCGATCCGCGGTATCCGAGCGACGCGCGCATTTCGAGCTGGGTCTACGAGGGCCTCGGCTGGGTTGAGGCCGCGGTCCTCTTCGGACTCGCCGCCATACGGGTGCGAACGCGGCCCGCGGACGCGTGGATCGCCTCCAGCCTGGGTGCGATCGTGATCGCGATCACGTCGATCAACGCGAACCAGGTCCCGGACGGCGTCCGCGTCGCGGTCGCCATCGCTGGCGCTCTCGCCCCGTGGCCCGCGATCGCCTACCCGCCCTCGCTCGCGAGGAGCGCCTTCGTCGCTGCGAACCTCGCGTTCATCGCGGTCGCACCGCTGGTCGCGGCGGCGATCGAATTGCCGTTCTGGCTTCGCACGTTCCAGCCCATTGACCCGCTCCGGCTTCCGGAGTGGCTCGCAAATCGGCCGCTCGAGTGGCCGTGGCTGCTGGTCGTCGCGCCCGTCGCTTTCGGCGCGTTCCAGCCGCCACAGGAGTGCTGCACAGCCGCACCGCTCTACACCCCGCTTTTGATCGTCGTGCCGGCGGCGATCATCGGCATGGTGATCAGCGTCCGTCGCGACGGCCGTTAGGCCGCATCGGTATCCGCTTCGCGCGCGATTCAGCTAGCGCTTTGCGCCGACAGGCTCCTCAGCACGTTCCGGCGTCGGCACGAAGCCCAGCTGCTGGAGCATGCCGAGCTGGTCCTGGACGGACCAGTGCTCGACCACCTTTCCATTGGCCAATCGGGAGATGTGAATCGCCTCCCACCTGGCGCGCTTGCCGCTCGCTGGCATCCCGGCGAAATCGCCCTTCATCGTGCCCGTGGCGCTGATGTGCTGGACAACGAGGTCGCCTTCGGCGATCTGACGCTCAATGTTGACCTTGAAGTCGGGGAAGGCGCTTCGCAGGGCTTTTACCAGGGCTTTCACCCCTTCCCTTCCAGAGGGCACGCCGGGCGGGAGCTGGGAATGGTCGACGAAGTCCGCCGAGATCACTTGATCGATCACTTCGACGCGCCCTTGGTTGAATGCCTCCAGCGCGATGCGCGCGTCAATAGCCTTGTTCTGCTCGGACATCTTGTTTCCTCCCCTTAGTCCGCTCGCGAGCGAGTACTTACTTAGCGCTTCGTGCCAACGGGCTCCTCGGCGGCTTCAGGCGCGACGCCAAGCTGGCGCAGGACCGTCGCAACGTCGTAGTAGCGGCGTTCCTCCACGATCTCGCCGCGTTCGTTGAGCCGACCAAACACGCCGCCCTTCAGGTCAACGCGCTTGTTTGTGGGAGGGAGATCCTCTCCCCTGGGTGTCTCGAGGGGCCCAGTGTGCGTCCCGATGAATCGGACCTCATCCGCGCCATTCCGATCATCCTTCTCGATGGTGCTGACGATCTCGAAGCGTATGTCGGGAAATCCTCTGAGGAACGTGGCAGCGTCCTTGCGGATGGCAGCGCGACCACGTAGCGGCTCCGGATACATCGGGTCGTATGCGACGGCGTCCTCGGCGTAGAGCTTCGCGTAGGCGTCGAGATCGTGCTTGTTGAAAGTCTCGGCTGCCTTTTTCGAGATGTCCTCGTACTTGCCCATGTCGTACGCCTCCCCTGGGTGCTTCCCGCGCGTAACCCTACGCGCGCCCCAAGCGCACACACAGCCATCGCCCCGACCGTACACTCGAATTACTTGACTTCCCCCACGATCACCACGACCGAGACCGCATGGAAGCGTCGCTATCGCGCTGCGCGGACGAGCTTTCCGACCTGGGCGCGGGAAAACCCCGACAACCTGCTCTATCTATCGAATGCCAGCGGGCGCTTCGAGGTTTACGCCTGGAGCCGGCTCATCGGAACGCATCGACAGGTCACCGATCGCCCCGAGGGGACCGGCTACCGTGTCGCGAGCCGTCTCGATCTTTTAGGCCAGAACATCTGGTGGTTCGACGACGCAAAAGGGAACGAGCTCGGGCGCTACGTCCGCGAGCCGTTCGGCGGCGGGGAACGCGTGACCATGGCCCCGGAGCTCGAGCCTGCCTACAGCGCCGGTCTCGCGCTCGGGAGTGGCTTCGGAGTCCTCGGCCGGTCGACGGGTGACGAGGGAACGACGATCTACTTCGTGCGCGATGGCGAAGCCCCGCGGCGCCTGTACCAGCACCGGCAGAGCGCTTACGTGGTCGATCTCTCGCGTGATCAGACGCTCGTCGCGATCACGCACTCGGAGCACGGCGACAGCCGTAATCCCGCGATCCGCGTCCTCGACATGGACGGCCGCGCCATCGCCGAGCTCTGGGACGGGCCAGGATTAGGCCTGGAGCCAGTCGCGTGGTCGCTTGTCGCAGGCGATCAGCGGCTTCTCGCGCTCCACGACCGCCGCGGCCGGAGCCAGCCGCTCATCCTCAATGCGACCTCGCCGGCGGTCGACGATATCGAGCTCGACCTGCCGGGCGAGACGTTCGCCGACTGGTATCCGGATGGAAAGGCGCTCCTCATCGGACACGAATACCGCGGCCGGACCGAGCTCTATCGCTACGACCTCGGGACACGAGCTCTCGAGCGGCTTCCCGCGGAGCCCGGCACGATCGTCGCCGCGCGCGTGCACCCCGATGGCGATGTCTGGTACCAGCTGACCAGCGCGCGCACACCGGCCGCGACGCATGCCCTCAGTGGCGGGATCGTTCTGCGGCCGCCGGGCGAGCCCGCGCCCGCCGGCGTCGCCTTCCGCGATCTCGACGTCGACGGCGTGCACGTCTTTATCGCGGAACCGGCCGGCCAAGCTCCGCATCCCACGATCTTCATCGTCCATGGCGGGCCGACGGCACACGACCAGGATGCCTTCTATCCGGGAGTGCAGGCGTGGGTCGATCACGGCTTCGCGGTCGTCCTCGTGAACTACCGTGGGTCCACCGGTTACGGAAAAGAGTGGCGCGACGCGAACGTCGGGCGCGTGGGGCTGACGGAGCTCGAGGACATCGCGAAGGTGCATGACCGCGTGATCGCCGACGGCGTCGCCGATCCGAAGCGGATCATCCTCTCCGGCGGGTCGTGGGGCGGGTATCTCACGCTGATGGGTCTGGGCACACAACCGGAGCGGTGGTCGCTGGGCATCCCGATCGTGCCGGTGGGTGAGTACCTCGCGGCCTACGAGGACGAGATGGAGCCTCTCAAGAAATACGACGATGCGCTCTTCGGTGGCTCGCCCGCCGAGGTTCCCGAAAAATACCGGGAAAGCAATCCGATCACCTACGTCGAACACATTCGCGTGCCGATGCTCCTGATCGTCGGTCAGAACGACCCGCGGTGTCCGTCGCGCAGCGTCGACATCTATCGCGAGCGCCTTCTCGAGCTCGGGAAGAAGTTCGAAGAGTATCGCTACGACGCGGGTCATGGCTCGCTCGTCGTCGACGAGCAGATCAGGCAGGTCGAGATGCAGATCGCCTTCGCCGCGCGAAACCTCGGGACGCAAGAACCGATCGACTGAGCAAAATCGAGCCAGTTTGCAACGAGAACCTAGACGTGCCAAGCGAGGGGACCTAGCCTCGCGCGCGTGATCCGCCTGCGCGGATGGCTACGCCGTGGGCTAAGTCTCGCCCTTCTCGTCGCGCTTTATTTCATCGCCGGGAGACTCGGTCTCTTGCTGGCGTTCGTAAACGCCAGCGCCACTGCGGTTTGGCCACCCACCGGCCTGGCCATCGCCGCCCTTCTCCTATTTGGAACGACGTTGTGGCCAGGAATTCTCCTCGGTGCCTTCGCGGTAAATCTCACCACTTCCGGCGACGTGCTTTCTTCGGTCGGAATTGCGGTCGGCAACACGTTGGAGGCGGTCGTCGCGACGTATCTCATCCGACGCTGGGCCAGCGGCCGCGCTGTGTTCGACCGGCCTCAAGATGTTCTGCGTTTCGCGCTGTTCGCCGCGGCGCTGGCGCCGACGGTCAGCGCCACGGTGGGGGTCGCGAGTCTGGAGCTCACGGGACTCGCGGGCTGGTCCGACGTCGGTCCCATCTGGTTAACGTGGTGGCTGGGCGACGCCGCGGGTGCCTTGCTGGTCGCACCGGCCGTCGTGCTCTGGGCCACGAACCGCTTCGTGTTTGCGCCCGAGCGGCTCGCCGAAGCCGCGGTCCTCGCAATCGCGGCCCTCACGACCGGCGTCGTGATATTTGGAGGCGTCGGGCCACTCTCGGTTTACCGCGTTCCGGTCGCGTTCTTGACGTTTCCGGTGCTCGTCTGGGCCGCGTTCCGATTTGGACCCCGGGCAGCGGCGACGGTCATGCTGGCGCTGAGCGGCATCGCGATTTGGGGAACCCTCAATGGGTTCGGGCCCTATGCGCTCGGGTCCCCTAATGAATCGCTGCTCTTGCTGCAAGCATTCATGGCCGTCGCCGCGGTGACCTCGCTCGTCCTCGGCGCAGCGGTCCTAGATCGAACGCGGACCGAGAAACGACTGCTGGCCGTCGAGCAGCATTCGCGCCTCGCCGCCGAGGAAGGGGAACGACTTCGCGAAGAGTTTCTGTCGGTGGCGACGCACGAGCTTCGGACCCCGGTCGCGGCGGTATCCGGCTACGCCCAGCTTGCGCAGCGGGCTCTCGCCGCCAATCGGAGCGATCGGCTGGGAGACGCCGTCGATTCGATCGTCCGCCAGTCCCGTCGACTGGCGGCGCTCATCACCCAGCTGCTCGACGCTTCGTACGTTCAGCGCGGGCAGTTCGAGATCGAGCCACGCCCGACCGACATTTCGGCCGTCGCGGGGTGGGCCCTTGAGGCTGCTCGGCTGGCGGACGATGGGCGACATCAGTGGGATCTGCGGATAGAACCCGGAATGAGCGCGCATGTCGATCCGATGCGTTGGGAACAGCTTCTCATGAATCTTCTCGACAATGCGATGAAGTACAGCCCTGAGAGGCGGACCATAGCGGTGTCCCTCGAGCGCCTTCCTACCGGTCCGTTCTCGCTCCGAGTCGCCGATCAGGGAATCGGCATCGGCCCGGACCGCATCGGACACGTCTTCGATCGCTTCTATCGCGCGCACGATCATCAGCGGCTCAGCGGCCTCGGCCTCGGCCTCTACATCGCACGCGAGATCGCCGAGCGCCACGGTGGCGGGATTCAAGTCTCTTCGGTGGTGGGCGAGGGGACCGAGTTCGCCGTGACCCTTCCGGCGACGCCCCCGGTGAGCATGGAGCCGCCGGGGCACGCGGATGACCCCGACTGGACCCGCGGCTCGCGGACCCGGGGCCGGGTGCTCGTGATCGACGATGAACCCGACGTCCGCATGCTCGTGGAGACGGTCCTTCGGGACGCCGGACAGATCGCGATGAGTGCGGAGAACGGGGAAGAGGCGCTGGCCCTCGTCACACGCGAGCCACCCGACCTCATTCTGCTCGACAAGCTCATGCCGGTGATGGATGGGACCGCATTTGCCAAGGCGTACCGCGCGACGGTCGCGCACCCTGCGCCGATTGTCGCCTTTTGTGCCTCGCGTGATGCGGAGGCATGGGCGAGCGCGATCGGCGCCGTCGCGTATGTCGGTAAGCCCTTTGACATCACGGAACTCGACCGAACGGTGCGGAGGCAGCTAAGCGCCGTGCCACGCTGACCCGCGAACCGTTCCGTTGCGAATGACACATTGCATCGCTCCTAACGAATTTCCCCGTCGGTGATGTTGTTCAATACGCAGACCCCATTGACAGGAGAACGACCCGATGACGCAGGCCGTTTCTAGCGCCGCACCCGTTTCGGTCGACCCGCGCACGAGGACCCAGATCGTGGTCGCCGTGCTTCTTGGTTTGTTCCTGGCGGCCCTCGACCAGACCGTCGTCGGGACCGCCCTACCGCGGATCGTCACCGACCTTCGTGGCAACGACATCTATACCTGGGCATTCACTTCGTATCTGCTGACTGCCACGATCAGCGGGCCGATCTACGGGAAGCTCTCGGACCTCTTCGGCCGGCGTCCCATCCTCCTTTTCGCCGTGTCGGTATTCCTCATCGGATCGCTGCTCTCCGGTCTCTCGCAGGAGATGTGGCAGTTCGTTGCCTTCCGCGCGGTCCAGGGCCTCGGCGCGGGAGCGCTCTTCCCGGTCGCTCTCGCGGTCATCGGTGACATGTTCGATGCCAGCGAGCGCGGCAAGTACCAGGGCCTCGTCGGCGCGATCTTTGGACTCAGCTCCGTCATCGGTCCCGCGATCGGTGGCGTCATCACCGACACTGTCGGCTGGCACTGGGTGTTCTTCGTCAACCTCCCGCTCGGCGCGGTCGTGTTCACGGTCGTCTGGCGCGTGATGCCGTCGTTCCGGCCGGCAGGCGCGAGGCCGCAGATCGACTACCTCGGTGCGTCCGTGCTCGCGGCTGCCCTCGTGCCGATCCTCGTCGGACTCACCAACAAGCAGACCGGCAATTGGGGCGATCCGGCGGTGGGCGGCCTCATCGTCCTCGGGCTCGCGGTTGCAGCGATCTTCGTCTGGGTCGAGTCGCGCGCGTTGGAGCCCATCGTCCCGCTCGGTCTCTTCCGGACTCGGTCCTTCACGATCTC
>Ga0209803_1002323_pt1 | contig 11936 bp, 8 predicted proteins | sample GraSoiAngelo_138_FD_185895 | JGI IMG/M metagenome (GOLD analysis project Ga0209803, IMG submission 185895) | Grasslands soil microbial communities from the Angelo Coastal Reserve, California, USA - 14_0929_09_40cm (SPAdes) (version 2) | ecosystem: Environmental > Terrestrial > Soil > Grasslands ... | reverse complement strand
GCGTCCTGAGAATCTGCGTGGCGACCGGAGATGCAAGGTTCCATTCTCCTTCGGCACTCGCCGGCACCGATATGGTTGGCGGACTCTGGAGAGCGACGCGAGCCGTCTCGGGTTGCTGATAAATCTTTAGTGAAATTATAGCGGCACAAAGCAGGACCGCCGTGACGGCAGCAGGATACGACGTCAAAGAACGAACATTCAGCTGCAACATGAAATTGTGAGTGCGTTCCAGACAAATGCGCCAAAGCGGCTGGCGAAGCAATTCATCGCGCTGCCGGCGATGAAATTCGTGCAGGAAATTTTCAAAATAGCCCGGTGGCGGTTGCTCGTATCGCTTCAAGCGAAGAAGCCTCGCGATTTCACTATCGTCAAATTCGTCCATCTTTAGCCGCCGATTAAGAAACAGGATTTTTCCGAAATTCGTCCAGATAATTTTGCAACTGCCGATTCGCGTAGAAGAGCCTCGAACGTACCGTTCCTTCCGAAACGCGCAAGATTTTACTGATTTCCGCGTGGGGCATCCCCTGGATATGGAACATGGTGACCACGGCTCTGTGATCATCAGACAATTTCATCATGGCCTCGTTCAATCTTCGCTGCAGCTCGGAGAGGTCCGCTTCGCGCACTGGACTGCTGGTTGCCGTCGCTTCCATGAATTCTTTGTCGTTTTGAATGCTCGCGTCCATATCGTCCAAGCTCAATTGAAACCGCCGTCCGCGCTTCTTGAGAAAATTGAGCGTCATGTTCACGGCGATGGAATGAATCCAGGTGTAGAACGACGATTTCCCCCGAAAACCGCGGATCGCTTTGTAAGCTTTGGCGAAAATGTCCTGCAAAAGATCGTTCGTGTCCTCGTGGTTCGAGCTCATGTTGTAAACGAGACCGTAGAGGCGCGGCGTGTATTTGATGACCAGTTCGTCAAACGCGGCGGCATCGCCCGCTTGCGTGCGCTTCACCAACTCCTGATCTGGATCGGTTCGTGGCTGGTCCATTGCCTCGCGCTTAGATTTAACACGAGCCTGCAACCCGGACGATAACAAATCGGAAATCCGGCGAGCGGGTAAGGCGAGAGCGGGATCCATTTTTAACAACGGTGTCGTCAATCACCGCCGATCGCGGAGCGACATCAACCAGAGCAGGTTTCCCAAGGCAGCGATAAATGCGGCCACATAAGTGAGGGCGGCTGCGTTCAGGACGCTGTTCACACCTGCAGCTTCCTGTCCCGGCTGCACGATTCCCATTTCGCGCAAAATAATTTTCGCTCTGCGTGAAGCATCGAATTCCACCGGTAACGTGATCAATTGGAAAACCACCAGAACCAGGTAGCAATAAATCCCGAGCGTAATCAGACCGGTGATCCCAAAGAAAAGGCCGCCGATAATGATGAACGGCAACATCTGTGACGCGACCATCGTCACCGGCACGACGGCCATGCGCGCCTTGAGCGGCGCATACGCCCTGGCATGCTGAATGGCGTGACCGGTCTCGTGCGCAGCAATGCCAAGCGCTGCCACCGAAGGCGTGTGATAAACGTTGCTCGACAGGTGCAGTTTCTTGTCCCTCGGATCGTAATGGTCCCCGAGAAAATCGTTTGTCTCCACGACATCCACATCATGAATTTGGGCCGCCTGCAGAATTTCGCGCGCGCACTCTGAGCCGGTGATGTTCGAGCTCGCCCGCACCTCGCCCCATTTTCGGAACGCGCCGGTCACACGGATCTGTGCCCAAATTCCAAGGATTAATGGGACGCCGATGTAGAGCAGCCAATGAGACCCCAAACCAAAACCGTACGGATAAAACATCTCGATCGTAATTTAACGCGGCAAAGCGACTTGTCACTTTGCCGCTGGAACAATTAGACGCTCCGCCGCGTTGCGCGTTCATTCGCGGGTAGGGGCGATTGACCTCAATCGCCCCAGCGGTTCGATGAACCGCCGCTACCAAAAAATAGCCCCCTAAATCTCCAACTGCTTGGGAAAACGGGACAGAATTTTGCAACCCGTTTTTTTAACCAAAACCACGTCTTCCAAGCGCACTCCGCCCAGCCCGGGATAATAAAGACCCGGCTCAACCGTGAGCACTTGTCGATCTTTCAACGTGACTTTTTGCAAACGCGGATGCTCATGAATTTCCAGCCCCAGCCCATGCCCGGTGCCGTGAAAGAATCCAACTCGTCTGCCTTTGCGAATCCCGGTCGGGAACCCGCGGCTGGCGAAAAATTCCTGGATTGCCTTGTGAATCGCCATCCCGTCCACGCCGGCTTTGACCTTTTTTAGAGCCAGTGCTTGCCCGGCTTTCACCGTGTTCCAAAGTTTTCGTTGCGCGTCGCTCGCGCGTCCGCGCAAAACCGTGCGAGTCATGTCACCGAAATATCCGGTCTTCGCGTCGCGGGGAAAGACATCCAGGATAATCAGTGAATCCGCGTAAAGCGGTCCAAAACCGCGCTCGTGCGGATCGCACGCCTGGTCGCCACCCGCGACAATTGTGCCTGTCGGAATACCACCCGCGCGCAAAATCGTGGAATCAATTTCCGCGCGAAGCATTTCGGAAGTCAGCGTTTTGCCATTCCAGCGCAATCGTTTTCCAGAACCAGGTTTGGACGCTCTCAAAATTTCGATCGCGCGTTTGAGTCCTTTTTCCGTGATCCGCAAGGCCCGCCCCATCATTTCGACTTCTTTTTGCGATTTGGCTTCCCGCTCCGGCCAAAACAATGCGTTCGTCGCGCGAACACGGACTTTGTTCGCAGCCAGTTCCTCCGCGTAACCAAGCGGGAAATTTGCGGGAACGATTGCCGATTTTACGCCGCGTTTTTTTAGAAAATGGGCGAGCACCTTCTCGTACGGCGGCGCCTTTTTTGATTTTCCCTGCACTTCGCGTTCGAGCTCGCTGAACATGACGAACTCATCCGCATCGGCCTGTTTGCGGCCGCGATCGATTTCCAAATCGCTCAAGACCAGCGTGCGCTTACCGTTGCGCTCCAGAAAAATGAAAGGATCGGGCGCCCAAAACTCTGTCGCGTAAAGCATGTCGGCATCGGTCTCGCTGGCCGCGACGATGAGGCGGGTTTGGCCATTTCGGATTTCGGATTTCGGATTTCGGATTTTCGATTTCATTTAGCTCCTTCGCACTTCCAGTTGCTTTCGCAAAATCCAGTGCAGCAGCACCAGTAACCCAAGCATGGATGCAATCAGGACAATCGTGTCGAAGGTAAACACGCCAAATTTCGTCCCGAAGTAACGCTTTTGAAGCCCGAAGAACACGTTCGGTTTTTTACCGCGGCGATAATCGTTCTGTTCCATCTCAGCCTTTGAGATCAGGTCGGACACCTTCTGGTTAACGTAGAGTTGTTCGGCTGTGATCGGGCCCTTTGCGTCCTTAAGAAGCGAGCCATCGAACTTCTGTTTCCCGGCGATGACGGGGTCCGCCAACTTTAGATAGTGATCGATTTCCTTCGCGGAACGGCCTTCCAGGCCCGAGAGCAATGCCAAAACGTCCTTCAAATCATTGAGACGCGCGCGTTGCTCGGGCGTGTTCGCTTTGGGCGCGAGCTGTTGAATTTCGTCATTAGCCCGATCCTGGCGCCGAGTGAGCGGATTGAGCTTGGCTTCAGCGACAATCATCTCTTCGTAGGACCAGCGCATGGCGATGAATTGACAGACAAATGGCACCTGCAACTTGCTCTCAGACTTTATGGTTTTGTCCGTGCTCGGATGTTCGGAGAGCCAATGTGAGAGCGAGTAGAGCAGAGCGAGGTTCCGGTTCATGTCCTCGTATTTGATCAATGCGCCACCCATGATGATCTGCGGAATTAAAATGAGCGGCACGATGTTGGCCGCGGTTTTCGGGTCGGCCACCAACGAAGAGATGAGCAGACCTAGCGCGACACCACTCATCGCGGTCATGAACATGATCCCGAGATCGATCCAGAACATTCCCCGGATTTGCAGAACGGAATTGCCGATCAGGACATAAAGAATGCATTGAATGAGGGCAAAGACGCCCAGGGTGAGCGTCTTCGAAACGACATAGTACGACAGGCGAACCTTGATATTGCGCTCGCGTTGCAGGACAGGCCGGTCGCGGATGATGTCATCGGCGCTATTGGTTAGGCCGAGAAACATCGCCACGATGAGGCCGAGAAACAAAAACGTCGGAATGTGATAAGCAGAAGCGAAATCGTATGTCCCATTTTCTGAATAGCGCAGGAGGGTCGCAATCAGCAGCGCCAGCACAGGCGAAACACCGATCGTAATCACAAGGTTGGCACGGTTGCGCAGTTTGCTTAGAAATGAACGGCGCAGCAGCGTGCGAAATTGCGTCCACTCATCGTGCCAGCGAAGCGGGAGCCGCTTCCCTTGTACCGGCGCAACAGGCAATGGCGCGGCCGGTTCTTGGAGCAGGGAAACTTGCTTGACGTCCTGGATCAGTCGGAACGCTTCGTACTTGTCACGCCAGAAGTCCGGCGAATAACGGCGCGACGCGACGAGCTGGCCGCGGCTGTTTTCTTCGTAGATGATATCGCCACTTAGATCGCGCAGCGGCGTTTCCAGCACATCAAAGATGAATTCGGGCCGCGTCGTTCCGCACGATGGACACGCGCCCAATTCGGCACCGAACTGATGCTGGTGCTCTGCCTCGGCAAAATAGCGCAGCATGTCGGACGGCGTTCCGAAAAAGACGAGGCGCCCGCCTTTGTCGAGCAAGATTGCTTTGTGAAACATCTGAAAGATCTTCGAGCTCGGCTGATGAATGGTAACAATGACGATTTTGTTGTGCGCCAGGCCTCGAATGATTTCCATGACGTGCTCGGAATCTTTTGAAGACAGGCCGGAGGTCGGTTCGTCGAACAGATAAACGTCCGACATACCGATCATATCGAGGCCGATGTTCAGACGTTTCCGCTCGCCACCGCTCAGCACTTTGCTCTCCGGGCTGCCGACGACAGCGTCCCGGCGTTCGCCCAATCCAAGCTCGATTAATTTTGCTTCCAAGCGTCGCGAGCGATCGCGTCGTGAGAGGTGCGGCGCACGAATCGCTGCGGCAAACAGCAGGTTTTCGCCAATCGTGAGGTGTTCGTCGAAGGCGTCCTGCTGGGGCATATAACTAACGTACTGCTTCAAGCCATCCAGATTCTGGTAGAGCGACTGTCCGTTGAGAAAGACGTCCCCGCTGGTCGGTTGGAGCTGACCGGCGAGCACTCTCATTAACGTGCTTTTTCCCGAACCGCTCGCGCCCATCACGCACACAAGCTCGCCACGCGTGACGCTAAACGAATTTCCCTCAAGGCCAATCTCGCCCTTGCCAAAACGGTGGGTGACTTCGTTGACCTCGAGGGTGCGAATGATGTTGCGCTCTTCCTCGATGATTCGTTCCGAAAAGTTGCACCGCAGAACCTGGCCGACGTCGATTCGAATCGTATCGCCATCTTTGAGCTGCGCAGTCGTGCGCACGGGCTCGCCGCCAACCATGATCGGACGATCCGCTTCGATGACCTCCAATTGGCCTACCCGCTGATCGTAATCGCAGAAAATCTTCAGCACCACGTCACCGCTCGTGCCAGGGGAAAGCAGGATATCGTCAGGTTCCAGCCGGCTCGGGTCGTTCGAGACCAAATATTCCGATTTGGACGCCTTGAGTTGGAAACGGCCGCCCAGCGCGCGGGCGCGCCGGCGCAAATCGCTCAAATCCAATTCGCTGTCGTTGTGGAAGACGATCCTGTCTTCAAGCGTCGCGTCGATCTGTGTGCCGGCTTTCAACCTGACGCCGTTGAGCTCGGCATTCACATCTCGCAACGCCTTCACCCGTACGTTCAATCCAAAGGTAACCCGAAGTGCGCTTTCACGCGTTCGCGAGCGTTCAAGTTGCACTTCATCGGAATCCTTATTCACACGGATGAAAATCTGCGGAAGCGACACGTTCTTCTTGGCGTTGAAGTACTGCGCCAGTTCCTGATAACTGAGCACCTGGTCGCCGACCAAAATGCGCTGGCCAGGATAAATTCGACAAAAGCCGCCGCGCACCAACGGTCTCCCGCGCACCGAGACGTTCTGGCCGCTGTAATTTTTCAGCAAGATCAGATCGTGATAACGAAAGGCCATCAGCCGATCGGTCTCGCTGAGGTTCTTGAGTATGATGTCACCCTTGCCGTCCGGCCCGAAAGAGAGCGATTCCAGCGGCGACGCGCCGTGCTGATAGATCGCCGGGTCGGAGTCCTCTGACGCGTTGAGTTGATAGACGATGTCGATCGCCTGCGCAGCCATGCCCATCTGCGACATGAACGAATAAAACGCAACCACCTGTTCTTGTTTCAAACCGGCTTGCGATATCAGGTCGTACAGCTGCACCCCGAGCATGATCTTGCGTTCGGTGCTAAGTTGGGCGCCGAGTTTTTGTGCCATCGCGGCGAGATCCTGCTGCTCGTAAAGCGCTTGCCGGAACAATTGTCGCAGCTCGGAGTAAACCGCCTCCGGATAATCGTAACGGAGGAAACCGAGGCTCGAGTCGATCTCTTCCTCCATTATAACGCCGTCCGCTTTGGTGAAACTTGCCAAGGCTTGAATCAACAAGGGCAACAGGTTTGGCCCCTCCGAAACGCTGCGGGGCTTGCGCAGTGCCCGGCGCATCCAGCGGCGGCCGGTCCGGCGCACGCGATACGCAAAGGGGGTCACCCGCTGTACAGCGCGGTCGATCTTATCTGCCACCGATGAAACGAGCTCTGTCATGTCAATAGCTGGATGCGAATTTTACCCGAAACCGGCGAGCGACGCAATGCCCAGCCACGAACATAGAAGTGAAAACAAATGACGAAATCCGAACGACGAACGTCGAAGGAATGACTAATAACCAATGATTAACGTCACGACAGGCGCGAACCCGCTATTTTGCATTGGCACTTTGTTCATGTTAATTTTTGACTCCGTTAACAGTTCTTATGGCTCAGTTCGATCGCAACTCTCAAAAGGAGAATAGACCCCGCGGGGTCGAACCCAGTTTTAACTGGCGCGGCGTCATTCTCATCGTGATCGCTTTCACTCTGATTGCGACGGCGATGGTCTTTTACCGCGGCGGGATGCAGCCGGTCGAAGACGTACCGTATAACCGTTTTCTCGAGCTGCTGGAAAACAAGCAGATCGTTAACGATAAAAATTATCCGCTCCAGCTGGTGGTGGAGGATGGTCGGCCAACGCAAACACTGCGCGGCGCTTATCTCCGGCAGGGAATAGGTTCAGCGCCATCGCAGCCGGTGCCGTTTCGAACCACGGTCTATTTAAGTTTCACAAACAATTTGCAGGAGAAACTCGCTGCCGCCGGCATGCAACCCGCCATCAAAACGGAATCGAACATGCTCGCGCAGACCGTCGTTGGGTTTCTGCCAATCGCCCTGTTCTTGCTGGTGCTTTATTTCCTGTTTCGCCAGCAAATCCGCATGGCTGGCAAAGGCGCGCTTAACTTCGGCAAATCCAAAGCGCGCATGCTGGCTCGGGACAAGAACAAGATCACATTTCGCGACGTCGCCGGCGTCGAGGAAGCCAAAGACGAAGTGCAAGAGCTCGTCGAGTTCTTGCGTGACCCGAAAAAATTTCAGAAACTCGGTGGCCGCATTCCGAAGGGCGTCTTGATGGTCGGCCCTCCGGGCACAGGCAAGACGTTGTTGGCACGCGCGATTGCAGGCGAAGCGGATGTTCCCTTCTTTTCCATCAGCGGCTCGGACTTTGTTGAAATGTTTGTCGGCGTTGGCGCAAGCCGTGTTCGCGACATGTTCGAGCAGGGCAAGAAATCCGCACCTTGCATCATATTTATCGACGAAATTGACGCCGTCGGGCGTCACCGCGGGCACGGCGTAGGCGGCGGCCACGATGAGCGCGAACAAACCTTGAATGCGTTGCTCGTCGAGATGGACGGGTTCGATACGCAGGAAGGCGTCATCATCATCGCGGCTACGAACCGTCCCGATGTCCTCGACCCGGCGTTATTGCGACCGGGGCGTTTTGACCGCCAGATCACAGTCAACCTTCCTGACGTGAAAGGCCGCGAAGAAATTCTGCGTGTGCACGCGAAGAAAGTGAAACTCGCCGAAGGCGTCGATCTCGCAGTGGTCGCGCGTGGGACGCCGGGTTATTCCGGCGCGGAATTGGCGAATGTCATCAACGAAGCGGCGTTGCTCGCGGCGCGTCGTGGATTAAAGGGAATCACGCTCGCCGAGCTCGAAGAAGCGCGCGATAAAGTGCGCTGGGGCAAGGAGCGCCGCAGTCTTGCGCTGAGCGAAAAAGAAAAGCAGAACACCGCTTACCACGAAGCGGGTCACGCGCTATTGCTCGAACTTCTCCCGCATACCGAGCCGCTGCATAAAGTCACGATCATCCCACGCGGCCCTTCGCTCGGATCAACCATGTGGTTGCCGGAGGAAGACAAATACACGAACCGCAAAAACGAGTTGCTCGCCGGTCTTGCCGTCAGCATGGGCGGCCGCGTCGCGGAGGAAATCATCTTTGGCGACATCACAAATGGCGCGCGCGGCGACATCAAAATGGCGACGGCGATTGCGCGCCGGATGGTCTGCGAATGGGGCATGAGCGAGAAAATGGGCATGGTCGAATATGGCGACCACGAAGACTACGTTTTCCTCGGACGCGACATTTCTCGCGCGCGCGACTACAGCGAAGCGACTGCCGAGCAGATCGATCAGGAAGTGAAAAAATTGCTCGATGACGCGTATCAATTGGCCAAGACAACGCTCACTGCAAATCGCGACAAACTCGAAGTAATCGCAAAAGCCTTGCTCGAGTACGAAACGCTCGACGGCTCGCAAATTAAGGAAATCGTCGAGCACGGCCGCTTGATTAATCCGCCACGAGGCGCCACGCCGCCTCCTGACAAAAAAATGCCAGCCGAAAAACCGCCCAAGCAGGTCGTAGCCGCGCCCGACGTGACACCGCCCCTTCCCGGCGCCCTCGGCGGCGCGCCTGCGTAAGTACGCGCCTGGTTAGACGAAATTCTTCGTCTCCTTCTCGTCAGGCACAAAGGAAAACATGAGAAAGTTCATTGTCGTTACTGTATTTTTCTTCAATCTCTGCGGCGTACGGGCGGAGACCAGTTTGCCCGCGGCGACCTCCCCAACAAAGGTCGTTACAGACCTTTATAGCGCACATAGCGGGAAGGCAGACCCGTTGCAGTATCCGGCCAGCAAGAAATTGTTGCGCGCCTATTTTGAGAAGGGTTTGTTGTCTCTGTTTTTAAAAGACCAATCGGAATCTCAGGGTGAAGTTGGGAAACTAGATTTTGATCCACTGTACGCTGCACAGGATTTTGAAATCAAAGACTTCTCTGTCGTGCTCGTAGCTCAACAGAAGGATTCGGCCGAAGTTGCGGCATCCTTTAAAAACATGGGGACGAGCGAAAAAATAGTGTTCTTACTATCAAACACCGCGCAAGGTTGGAGAATAACTAACATCAAGTATTCCGATGGGCGAACGCTTAAGGGAATTCTGAAATGATGGCCTTTGTGCCTAACCAATCTTTGCACCGGCCAAACCTCGGCACTGATTAGAAAAATTAAGGGCGGTTACCGCCTGTATTCGCGGAAGAGAAATCCGAAGACAGGAAGACGGCGAAACCTTGGCACGTTCAAAACAAAGCCGCGGCCAAGAAACACGAAAAATCTGTGCAATGTTCAAACAGCAATAAATCGCGCTCCCATGCCGGAACTCGATCTCGACGTACAAGTTAAACTCGCGATCTACGAGATTACCGCGGAGACCGGTGGTGTTCCAACTTCGTCACAGGTCTCGCGTAAGATTAATATTGAACAAAACGAAGTCCTCGCCGCTTTCCGGCGCCTACATGCTAAGCGTCTTCTCCTTCCGAAACCCAGTGATCCGCATCGAATTCGAATGGCACCACCATTTTCGGGCGTGCCAACTAGGTTTCCAGTTGAAGCGAATGGCAAGCACTATTACGCGAATTGCGTTTGGGACGCCTACGGAATCGCGGCGGCGTTGCATTGCGATGCGATTAGCCGCGCTTCGGATGGACACACCGGCGAACCGTTGACGCTCGAAGTGAAGAACGGTGAGCCGATTTTGAAATCGTGCGTCGCGCATTTCGCAGTGCCGGCGGCGCATTGGTGGGACGATCTCATTTTTACGTGAGCTACCATGCTCCTCTTCCGGTCGGAAGAGACCGTCAATCAGTGGTGCGCGGCGCACAACATTCCGCGACGCCCGCTCGTTAATCTGGAGCAACTTTGGCAACTGGCTGTTCATTGGTACGCGAATCGACTTACGGTCGAATCCCGTCGGCCAGGGCCGGATGAAATGGTATTTATCTTCAAATCGCTGGATTTAACTGGCCCATTTTGGGATCCAAAATCCGATCAGTGGCGCTGATGTTGAGCGTTCATGGTGCTAGCATCTAACCAAACGATGAAGCCAACGGCCCCTTTGCGAAATAGGATCAGTGGGTTTGCCACGCCACTCTCTCGTGGCTTATCTCTTTCTCGTTAGGATGACGAGAGTGCCTCTGGCGATGTTGGCGACATTGCTGGTCGTCCATCCTGCATGTTCTTCCGATGCTGATCCCAAGCAGCTCGATGAGGAATCCTTGCGTGGCTATATGGCTGGAGAGTATTACCTGATCGGCCGCAAGCCTGATTCGACCGCAACTTACACTGGACACGTAACACTTCGAGATGAGGGAGGAGTTCTACAGGTAATGCGAACGATCGAAGGTAAGACGGATAAATGCGCAGCTCGATTTGATACGGTGGCAGGCAGCGATCGTATTCCCGTGTTAAGAATGCATTTTCATTTCGACGACAAAGAGTATGATGCCGTTTACCGCTGGCAATCTGATCCCGACAATTACCCGCGATTTACGGGATACGTGTATCTCGCCGACACCAAATCGCCTGGCCTCGAAGCGCTTTTCCCCATCCACCAATGACTGCGATGCTTCCGCAACGTGACGAGTCGCTTTTGATTTTGCGGGCAAGTTTTTATTGTTGAGTCACGCATGAGCAGCTCCCAGATAGCGGTCATTCTCAAGTCGTTCGATTCGCCGGACGAGGTGCGCGTGATGCAAAAAGGCCGCTTCGAGCTTGTGCATCTTGGCGGCATGACAATCGGGCGCGCAACGTATGAGCCGGGCTGGAAATGGAGCGAGCACGTCGGCCCGAGTGTTGGCGCGACGCGTTGTCCTGTTGAACACATCGGGCTCGTTCTCTCGGGCACTGCTACGGTGGCGTTCGACGATGGTCACGTGATTGAATTACACGCCGGCGATCTCTTCCACGTGCCGCCGATTCCACACGACAGCTGGGTCATTGGCGACGACGAGCCTTATGTCTCGCTGCACTTTCTCGGCGCCGAAAAGTACGCGAAGCGCAACGCGGAATGAAGCCTATCACATCATTCGCGATCGGTGCAGCGACGTTTTCGGCCTTACAGATTCTTTGGGGCTTGGGACACGCGTATGGTCGCTTACGTGGCCCCTGGATCATGAAGACAGGCTCAGGCATTGGCTTCTGTTTTGCCGTCTTCGTTGTCATTACCGCGGTAGTTTGCGCGTATTACCGAAAACCGAACGGTCTTGCGAAATGCGTCGGCGCCATCGCGCTCGGAGCGATCGCGTCGATGACAGGTGCCCTGTTCCTTATTGTGGCCAATCGTCATAGCCTTCGATGGCGCAATTATCGGAGCGGCCGTTGCCGTCGGCGCAGCAATTGGCGCTCTGTTTCGTGGTCGGAACAGTGTCTGACAACCCGTTCGAGGCGTCCCACCGGCGTGAAGGCCGGTGTTAATGAACAATTTGCGAATGAATGGGGCCGAAACGAGCCGTCCGCCGCGCGACTATTTCGGCGAACGGGTATCGGCGTGCGTTTTTACGTCGCGTCTTTGCTTGTCCACGACGCGCTGCAACTCGCGCTCCATCGTTTTGAA
>Ga0209803_1002321_pt1 | contig 11952 bp, 11 predicted proteins | sample GraSoiAngelo_138_FD_185895 | JGI IMG/M metagenome (GOLD analysis project Ga0209803, IMG submission 185895) | Grasslands soil microbial communities from the Angelo Coastal Reserve, California, USA - 14_0929_09_40cm (SPAdes) (version 2) | ecosystem: Environmental > Terrestrial > Soil > Grasslands ... | reverse complement strand
ACGGCCCGGCGCATCACGACCGAGGAATGCACGAAGGGATTGCGGCGGATGAGCATGCGGCGGAGCGCGCCGTCGTCGGCGGGTGGACGGATGACCGCGACCTCGCGGCCGCCCTCGTCGACCTCGCGCGCGCCCGTGCCGAGCAGCCCGACCTCCGCGTGGGCCGCGAGGAAGGCCAGCTGGCGCTCGAGACGCTCCGGCAGGGCCAGGTCGTCGGCATCGAGTCGTGCCACGAGCGGCGCGCGCGCCAGGGCGAGCGCGTGGTTGAGCGCGCGCGTGAGTCCCGCGCGCGTCTGGTGCTCGACGCGCACGCGCGGATCGCGCGCCCGCGCGAGGATCTCGCGCGTGGTGTCGGTCGAGCCGTCGTCGATCACGATCAGCTCGAGGTCGCCCGCGGTCTGCGCGAGCACGCTCGCCACCGCGTCGCGCACCCACGGCGCGCCGTTGTGGACGGACATGAGGACCGAGACGGCGGGAACGCTCACGCGACCGGCGTCGCGGCCGGGAGCTTATGGAAGAGGAGGTTGAGGTACGGCAGGCAGAGCGACGGCGGCAGGCCTGCGCCGCTCAGGAGCGCGACGCCAACAGCAAAGAAGGGCAGGAGCGCCTTCCGCGTGCGCGATCGCGCGGTGTCGCGGAAGAAGCGCCAGCCGTAGCCCGCCGCCTCCGTGACGTCCTCGAGACCACGCCAACCCCATGAGGGCAGGCAGTCGGCGAAGGTCGCGTTCTGCCAGCCGGTGCCGTCGGCGACGAACTCCGCGTAGGGGACTCCGCGGAACATCCGACGGCGGAGGGCACGCGCGTAGCGGTAGGCGATCGGCGCCGGGAGCCACTGGACGAGCGGCAGCCCCACCGAGTGCGTCTCGAGCGGGAACCACCGGTTCGGCGTGTCGAGGATCGCGATGTGCCCGTCCGGCGCGAGCACGCGGTAGTACTCGTCCACCTGGGCGCGCCGGTGGTGCGCCGGCAGGTGCTCGACGACGCCCACCGCGAGCACGACGTCGAACACACCGTCCGCCCACGGCAGCCGCCGCGTCTCCTCGTTGGAGAGCCGCGCGACGCTCCGCACGGTCTTGAGCCCCAGCTCCTCGACCTTCGCGCGGGTGATCGCGACGAATGCAGGGTCGGTGTCGAACGCGTGGATGGTCGCGATTTCGGGTTGCTCGGCCAGGTACTCGGTCACATGCCCGAAGGAGCAGCCGACCTCGAGGACCGCGAGATCCTGCGCACGGCGCGCGCGGAGGTAGCGAAAGAGCGGCCCGAGGAAGTGCCGGCCGCGGGTCTCCTTGAAGTCGAAGTAGAGCGGCGCGCGGTGCACGCCTTTGCGCTCGATGAGCATGCGAACCACGCGCTCGCTGTACCGGGTCGAGTACTCGCGCCCTTCGACCGTGAGCACACGCCGGTCGCCGACGTCGACGAGTCGGTAAGACGACTCGCTCATCGGAAGCAGTATAGCGTCAGGCCTTCCGCGCCACGACCAGTAGCATGTGGCCGAGCAGCCTGAGCGCGGGCTCCGTGTAGAGCAGCGCCCGCGCGACGCGCACCAGCGGGCGGTCGCGCCGGTCGAATGCGGGCAGCGTCGGCGTGGGCTCGGGAGCGAGTGTCGTTCCGAGCGAAAGAGCCCGCCCCGGCCTTGCCCGCTTCGATCGTCCGGGCAGTATCCGTCGGAGCGCCTGGCGGAGCAGACGCGCGGGGTCGTACGGGTCCACGGACCGCGCGACGAACCCGTGGCGGGCGAGCGTCGCCGTGAGCTCCGCGCGGGAGAACGCGTACTGATAGAACTCGCCGCCGCTCCGCGCGAGCGCCCGGCTCCGTCGTCGGATCCAGAGGGCCCCGAGCCGGCGCGCGCCGTTCACGTACGGGACCGAGACCACGAGCACGCCGCCGGGCGCCAGCACCCGGCGCGCCTCGGCGAGGATCGCGTCGGGGCCGTCGGCGTCGTGCTCCACGACGCCGAGCGAGACGTAGGCGGCCAGCGACGCATCGCGGATCGCGAGCGATCGCAGCTCCATCGCCGCCAGCGGCGCCGGCGCCACTCGGCGGCACGCGGCGAGAGCCTCGACGCTCCAGTCGACGCCGGCCACGCGCCAGCCCTGCTCGCGCAGGAGCAGGACATACTGGCCCAAGCCGCACCCCGCTTCGAGGATCACGCCGTCGGCGGGCAGCGCCCGCGTGATCAGCCCGGTCAGCGGGGAGCGCCGGGCGACCGCCAGCAGCTCCTCTACGGAGTGGCCGCCCCAGTGCTCGGTCCAGAACTCCTGCCGCGCCGCCACCGAGTAGTAGGCGAGCACGGTCAGGCCTTGCGGGCGAGCGCCACGAAGCCGGTCGCGAAGCTCGAGAGGAACGGCGAGCGCCGTACGGGACCGAGCCCGTCGAGCGCGATCAGGAGCGCCGCCAGGGGCACCAGGCCCGCGCCCACGAGCCACCGGATGGGACGCGATCCGACGTGCGCCGCCGCCTGGCGCAGCTGATTGGCGAGCGTCGCGAAGAAGCGCCCCTGGGCCACGAGCGCGAGCGTCCGCAGGCCTGCGCCCTCGACCAGCTCGCGCGCGCGGAGCTCGGTGAACCGGTGACGATCGGTCGGCCCGTCGGCGCGGTGGAAGAACGGTACCGCGAGCACCGCGGCACCGCCGGGCGCCAGGACGCGCGCGATCTCCCGCATCGCGGCCTCCGGGGAGACGACGTACTGGAGCACCTCGACGCACACGACCCAGTCCGCGCTCGCGTCACGGAGGGGCAGTCCCTGGGCGTCGCCGATGACGTCAGGGCGCTCGCCCGCCTCGAGATTGAGACGTACCCAGCGCCGGGCGCGGTCGAGCGGCGGCCGCCAGCGACCGCGCGCCACCCGCTTGGCGCCGATCTCCAGGACCACGCCGCCGAGCTCCGACGTGAGCCGCTCGAGCTCGGCGTCGAGGAGCATGCGGCGGTAGCTGAGCCCCAGCGACGGCACTCTCAGCCTGACCGCGCCAGGCGCTTGAGCAGCTCGATCTCCTCGGCGACGAGCCGTACCAGATCGTAGCGCTCGACGACCCGCGCCCGCGCCCGCTCCGCGCGCGCCCGGGCGCTATCAGGGTCGCCGAGCACGCGCGCCAGCGCATCCGCAAGCGCGCCCTCATCGCCGACGTCGAACAGGAGGCCGGTTACACCCTGCTCGATGATCGCCCGGTTGCCGCCGACGCTCGAAGCGACGCAGGGGACCCCGGCACTCATCGCCTCGAGCAGGGCCTTCGGATGCCCCTCGATGGAAGACGGCAACACGAACGCGTCCGCGTCGGCCAGGTACGCGGGCACGCGCCGGTGCTCGACGACGGGCACGAACTCGGAGGCGACCCCGCGGCGGCGCGCCTCCGCCTCGAGACTCTGACGAGCCGGGCCGTCACCGACGAACGTGAGCATGAGATCGAACCGGCCGGCGAGCCTGGCCGCGGCCTCGACGACCGCGCCGAGGTTCTTCTCCTCCGAGAGCCGTCCCACGTAGAGGACGTTCTTCGCTCGCCGCGCGGTCCGCGGCGCGGGAGCGAAGCGCGTGGTGTCGACACCGTTCGGGATCAGGTGGACCTTCGCGGCGCCGACGCGCGCGGCCACGTGGGCGCCGAGCTCCGGCGTCGTCACGATCACGGCATCCGCCGCGCGGAGCCCGAGCGCCTCGACCGCGCGGCGCAGCGCGCCGGTTGCACGGGAGCGCGCGAGGCGGCCGTACCAGAAGCCGTAGGTTGTGACGAAGGGGATGCCGAACCGCCGCTTCGCGATCGCCGCCGGCAGCGCGCCCGTGATCTGAAAGACGCGGAGGATCGAGCACCGCCGGAACTCGCGCGCGTAGCGGAGGGGCATCACGAAGCTGTACGCCCACGGGTGCCAGCCGCCGCCGGGATAGAGGCTCACCCGTGCCAAGACCTCCGGATCTGTCGTGTACGCGTCGAGCGACTCGGTAAGGTAACTGAAGTAGCGGACGGCCTCGAAGCCGCGCGCGTACGGCTTGAGGTAGCCGTCGATCAGGCGCGCGTGCTGGCCGGTCTTCGCGAGCTCACCGAGGCCGCCCCGGATCGCGGGGAGGAGCCCGAGGACCATCAGCCGCGCGCGCTCGAGTAGGCGGCGAGGAGCCGTTCCACGCTGTCGTCGGCGCCCAGGCGCTCCGTCACGTGGCGACGGGCGCCGGCGCCGAGGGACGCGCGCAGGCCGTCGTCCGCGAGCAGCGCCGCGATCGCGCGCGCCAGCTCGGCCGGCGCGCGCCGCTCGACGAGGATCCCGGTCTTGCCGTCGATCACGAGCTCGGGCGACCCGCCGACGCGCGTGGCGACGACGGGCCGCCCCGCCGCCATCGCCTCGAGGATCACGCGGCTCAGCGCGTCCGGGATCACCGACGGCACGACGACGACCTCGGCCAGCGGGTAAAGCGCCAGGACATCGCGGTTGGGCAGCGGGCCGAGCCGCCGCACCCACGGGTCCGCCGTGTCGAGATCCCCCTCCCCCACAAACAGGAAGAGCACGTCGGGAAACGCACGAGCGACCTCGCGCGCGGCCGCCACGAGATCGGCGGTCCCCTTCCCGGGCGAGAACTTGCCGACGTAGAGAACGATCCGCTGGCTCCGAAGCCCCAGACGCTCGCGCAGCGCCTCCACCTCGTCAGGCGGCGGCGGCGCGGCGGCAGGCGGGACGTTGTAGATCGCCTGGACGCGCCGCACGCCCTCGAGGAGCCCGGAGCGCCCGTAGATGTCGAGGATCCCCTGGCTCACGCCGATGACCCCGTCGACCTTCCGGAGGAAGCGCTGCTTGAGCCGGCTGTCGAGCCAGAAGTAGAGGAACGCGAGCTTGGAGAAGAGCTTCCGCCGCGGGTCCTTCACGTACAGGGCGAAGTAGTCCTCGGAGCACTCCCGCCAGAGCTTCCGCACGCCACAGTCGGGCGGCATCCGGTCGTGGTGGTGCAGGCACACCGGCGCGGCGTTGATGATCGAGCCGTCGCGAATCGTGAGAAAGACGGGGACGCCCAGCAGCCGCCCCGCCAGCGTCGCGGGAATGAGCGAGTGCTTGTTCTGAGCATGGATCACGTCCGCGCGTTCCCGCCGGGCCACGCGGAGGACGGCGAGCGCCGCCCAGCCGTAGAAGAAGGGGTTCGCGAGCCACTTCGCGGGCGCCAGCCGCCGCCCCGGCTCGAGCCGCTTGGGGAACGCAAACCGGACGATGTGGACGCCGTCGTACTCCTGGCGAGGCGCGGCGCCCCAGTTCGGCGTCACGATCGTCACGCGGTGGCCGCGCCCGGCCAGCGCATGGGCGAGCGCATCGAGGCTCCACTCCGCACCGCCGGGCGCAAAGGGCGGGAAGTACTCGTTGACGAAGCAGACGTTCACGGCCGGACCCGCGCGACGACGCGGAAGCCGGTGGACTCTTGAGGCCGCGCGAGCGCGACGTTGCGCTTCCAGCGGCTGAGCCGCGCGTAGAGGCGGAGCGAGACCCCGCCGAGCGCGTCGATCACGCCCGCCCATGGCGTGTCGTACACGACGGGCATCACCGGGCCGGCGGGCTCAAACCCACCCGCGCGCAGCTCGGCGATGAATTCGGCCTCCGTGTACTCGACCTTGTGATCGGGATCGGAGAACGCGAAGAGCCCGGCCGTGCGCAGCCTCCGCCGCCACGCGGTGTCGCGGTTCGGGCCGGAGACCAGAAGACGCCCGGATGACTTGAGCACGCGCCGGATCTCGCCGAGCACTTCCAGTCGTGGGTGAAGGTGCTCGATCACGTCGAGGAACAGCGCGGCGTCGAAGCTCCGGTCGGCGAACGGAAATGGTCGTGCGAGATCCCACGCGAAGAGGTGCACGTTCTTGAGGCCAAGCGCGCGCGCCTCGGTCGCGGCGACGCGGAGCTGCGCCACGTCGTAGTCCATGCCGACGACCCGCCGCGCGCGCCGAGCCGCCTTGAGCGTGTGCGCGCCGTTGGCGCAGCCCACGTCGAGGACGACGTCCGCGGGGTCGAGGTGCTCAACGTACCAGTCGTGCCACGGTGCGTTCACCAGGTGCTTGGGATGGATCAAGTGGCGGGTGCTTGGGATGGATCAAGTGGCGGCTCTTGCCGGTGTACTTGACGAGCCGCACGCCGACGGCCTTGCCGCGGCGATTCACGGCATCGACGGTGGCGACGAGCGGCCGGGGCCAGCGGGCGCTCACCGCCGCGGTCCACGGATGCCGCCCTCGCGGCGCCACCCCTCGAGGACCTCCTCATAGACCCGGGTGGTGGCCGCGGCACAGTGGTCCCAGCGGTAGAGCCGGTCCACGCGCTCGCCGTTCGCGGCGCCGAGCTTCTTGCGGAGCATGGGGTCGGCGCAGAGGAGGAGCGTCTTCCGGACGAACGCGTCGTGGTCGGACGGGTCGACGAGGAAGCCGCCCTCGCCGTCCACGACGAGCTCGGGCAGCGAACCCCGGTCGGAGACCACGACCGGCAGCTCGCACGACATCGCCTCGGCCACGGTGAGCCCGAACCCCTCCATCGCGGAAGGAAAGAGGAGGAGGTCGGCGAGGTTGTAGTACTCGACCTTCGCGCTCTCTTGGACATACCCCGCGAAGACGACGCGCCCGTCCGTCGACGAGGAAGCCGCCCTCGCCGTCCACGACGAGCTCGGGCAGCGAACCCCGGTCGGAGACCACGACCGGCAGCTCGCACGACATCGCCTCGGCCACGGTGAGCCCGAACCCCTCCATCGCGGAGGGAAAGAGGAGGAGGTCGGCAAGGTTGTAGTACTCGACCTTCGCGCTCTCCTGGACGTACCCCGCGAAGACGACGCGCCCGTCCAGGCGAAGCTTCGTCGCATACCGCTCGAGCGGTACCTGCAGCGGGCCCGAGCCCGCCACGACGAGCCTCGCGTCCTCCCGTGCGCGCGCCACCTCGCGCCAAACGTCGAGCAGGAAGAAGAGGTTCTTCCGCTCCTTGAGCCCACCGAGGAAGAGCGCCACGACCTTGCCGTCCAGGCCGAGCTGCGCGACCAGTGCGGCGGGCTTCGGCGCGCGGCGGAAACGGCGGTCCACGCCGTAGGGAACGACCGAGAATTGCTCCCGCGCCACGCCCAGCTCGGCGGCGGCCTGCCGGATCGCAAACTCGCTACCGACGACGACGCGCTCGACTGCGCGCATCACGCGCCCCTCGATCAGAGGGTTGAGCCAGTTCCGGTCGAGGTGGTGGTGGTGGGCAACGATCGGGACGTCGAGGCGGTAGCGGCGCCTGGCGATCAGCGCCGCCGGGCCGATGAAGCGGAGCGAGTGCGCGCGGAGGAGGTCGAAGCCCGGCTGGTCGTAGAGCCGGCGGATGTAGGGCGGCAGCAGGAGCGCCGCGACGGGCCAGCGGAGCCCTCGCCCGACCGGCAAGCGATGAACCGTCCAGTTCGGGACGCCGTCCGGGTAACGCTTGTGCCGGGCCAGCAGGAGCTCGACGGCGTGCCCCAGCGCGCCGAGGTGGTGGTGGTGGTGGGCAACGATCGGGACGTCGAGGCGGTAGCGGCGCCTGGCGATCAGCGCCGCCGGGCCGATGAAGCGGAGCGAGTGCGCGCGGAGGAGGTCGAAGCCCGGCCGGTCGTAGAGCCGGCGGATGTAGGGCGGCAGCAGGAGCGCCGCGACGGGCCAGCGGAGCCCTCGCCCGACCGGCAGGCGATGAACCGTCCAGTTCGGGACGCCGTCCGGGTAACGCTTGTGCCGGGCCAGCAGGAGCTCGACGGCGTGCCCCAGCGCGCCGAGGTGGCGCAGCAGCTCGCGCTCGTACGTCTCCCCACCCGAGGTCGTCTCGGGATCGATGCCGCAGTGGGGCGAGCAGATCCTCACGGCGCCTTCCCCCGCGTCGCGACCAGCTCCACGTAGGGGCGCACGCCGAACAGAAGGTAGTAGGCGCGGACGAGGGGCCAGAGCGGACCGCCGACGGGCCGGTTCATGCCGTCATCGAGGACGCGGGTCACGTGCGCGCCGGCCGCTTCGACGAGGGCGCGACACTCGGCGAGCGTCAGGGGGCGAAGCGTCCGGAGGAAGCCGGTGGGCCGCCCGCGCAGGGCGAGGTACCCGGCCGCCAGCGGGCGCGGCAGCCCCGGGAGCCAGAAGAGCTTGTAGTGCCCCTCGAAGCACGCCCAGCGGTTGGGCGTATGGATGTAGAGCGCGCCGCCGGGACGGAGGACGCGCGCCATCTCGCGAACGGCCCGGCCCGCGTCGGCGACGTGCTCGAGGGTCGAGTAGCAGTAGACGACGTCGAAGCGCGCCGCCGGGAACGGAAGCTCCTCGGCGGTGGCGCAAAGGATCCGCCGCGGCACGCGCAGGGCGGCGATCGTCACCGCTTCCGACGACGCGTCGACGCCCCACGCGTCGGCGCCCGCGCGCCGCGCCAGCTCGTTGAACCCGCCAGTGCCGCAGCCGACGTTGAGCAGCCGCGCGCCCGCGACGCTCCGCCCGAGCGCCAGCTCGAGCCGCGTGAGCCGCTCTCGCTCGTACGCCACGTCGTCGAGGCGCACCGCGACCAGCTCGCGCCATCCCGGGATCCCGAGCGTGCCGCCGTAGTAGCGGCCGTAGTACGCCTCGAGACGTGCCCTCACACGGGCTGCGTCCGCGCGCTCCTCAGCGTCGCGGCCTGACATACTGCGCGTTCACCTCGTCATGGACGTCGACCCGCAGTGGCGTGATGGCCTCGAGCGTCCTGTCGAGGAAGGCGATCGTGTCCGCGCGCTGGGCGGCGCTCTCCACCAGATTCTCGCCGCCGGGCGCCTCGATGAAGTTGACGTAGAGCGTGCCGCCGGGCTTCAGGTGCTCGACGACGTGGCGGACGACCTGGAGGGGATTCACGACGTGCTCGAGCACGTCGAGGCACGCAACGATGTCGAACGAACGCGTCAGGGGCAGGTCCGACCCGAAGCCGGGCTCCTTCAGCTCGACGTTGGGGAAGCTACGGAACCGCCACCGCGCGAACTCGAGGGCCGGCGTCGGCAGGTCCACGAGGGTGTAGCGCCACGCGGGGAACCGCGGCCGGAGCCACGCCGTGATCGGCGCGACGCCGCAGCCGTACTCGCAGAAGTCGCCCTCTCGCTCCGCGCGCCGCAGCGTCCGGGCGATCCAGTGGTAGCAGTCGTTTCGGTGGTAGTACATCTGCCGCAGCACGAAGTAGTCCGTCTCGGCGTAGAACGACCGGTAATCTGCTTCGCTGGAGCGGGGCTTGCGCTCCCAGAGGGTCGCGGCGTCCATCCGCCCGAGGGTGTACCGCACCCAGAATTCCTGGATCGTGAGACCGCGGTAGTACTCGGAGAGCTCGCGCAGCCAGCCGCGGTTCCCGCCGAGTCGGTCCAGCAGACGGCGGCGCTGGCGGCAGAGCATGTCGCGTCGGTGCACGGCGGGGGCGCTGAGGGACCGTCGAAGCCTACGCACCCTGAGTTCCGACGTGGCTCGGCGCCGCGCCGAATGGGCTCCTACCCTCGACGACCGCACGGACGGCATCGAGCAGCCGCAGCGAGCCATGCCCATCGCCGAACCCGAGAAACTTTGTCACGTACGCCTCGCGCGCGTCGCGATCTATTGGGAAATCCGCGAGACGCTTCTTCGGCAGCGTCTCGATGGCTTCGCCGATCGCCATCGTCTCTGCAACTCCCCGGAACTGGAACGCGCTTCCCTCGTCGCGCGAGAACACCCACGGCTGCCACGCCAGCGAGATCCCCATGTCTGGAAGCTCCGGGCAGATCGACAGGCCGGGCACGCCACAGCCGGCGGCCTCCAGCACGGTCGCGCTGTAGAAGTGGACGCACAGATCCGCGACGCCCAGGACCCGCAGAATGGTCGCCGGATAGTGTCCGTCGTCATAAACCACGCGGTCCGCGACCCGGCGAAGGTACGCCGGCACCGGGTCCTTGGCCCGCGCCTTAACGAGGAGATAAGCGTCGTTCGCGTCGCAGAAGCGGCGCACCGCGCAGGTCATGGCCAGATCGTCCCAGCCGCAGAGGAGCTGTGACTCAAGGCGCCGCTCTCTGGCGAGCCGCAGTCGGAGCCGGCGCCAGAGCTGAGGTCCGCTGGCAAAGACCCAGCGGGACCAGGGTGTCTTGGCGTTGGACTGGAACGGGTAGGGCAGGAAGGCGACGACTGGCTTACCGGCCGGGATCTGCCAGTGGCGACGCAGCTCGGCTGGATCGAGATCACGAAACTGGTCGAGTTCGGGGAACCCGACGACCACCGACTTCCGCCGAATCTCGCGTTCGGTGTCGTCGTCGGCCATGGCCACTCCAAGCTCGCGCAGGTAGCGGAGGCCAAACTCGAGCCACCAGCCGCTGTAGAGACCGACGAGGCTGGCCGAGAAGATCCCGGGAGGCATCAGACAGTTCGAGAGCTCGGCAGCGTACTGAAGGCCGATCCAGCGGGCTGCCAGCGCCCCTCGCTCGGCCACCATGGGATCGGACGGAAGCACGATCGACACGACTGCGTCGATTCCGGCCTTGGCGAGAGCGTCGGGAAGCCTCTCGCTTCCCTCGTACGTCCTCACCACGGGAGTGCCATGACGGAAGCGCGGGGCGGCCTCGATCGCGGGGAACTCGTAGCCCTTGATGCCGTGACGAGGCTGCGCGTAATCGTGCCAGCAGACGACCTCCCAGCCCTTGGCGAGCGCTGCGTCCACGACAGGCGCCAACAACCGGTAGTAGTTGTTCCGCTCGATGACGACGCCGATCCTCATCCCCACCCGCCGCCTGTCGCGTTCACGTGAGCTCCTTTCGGTGCTCCCACACCTTCCAGATCGCCGCCGCGATATCGTCCATGTCGTCCTCTGTCGCCGGGGGGCGAACAACCGCGATCAGAAGCATGGTTTCCCGGTGAAGACGCTCAGCGACCGGACAGATCCCTTCCGCGTAGCTCACGTCTCCGCGATAGGCGCGAAACGCCCACGCTCGGCGCTCCTGATAGAGCGGCGACAGGTAGAGCGGTTTGACGTAGCCGCCGCTGATGGGAATGCCCTCCGCGCCCACGGCCTCCAAGAAACGCACGCGGGGGATCCCCCAGACGCTCGCGTCGTAGAGAAGCGGATAGACGTAGTAGACGTGCTCGCAGCCTTCACGAAGGGGGGGCACCCGAAGCCCTGGCAGCCCGCCCAGCGCTCGCGTCAGATGAGCCGCCAGGCGCTGGCGGGCGCGGTTCTGCTCAGGGAGCTGGCGAAGCTGGCAGCGCCCGAGGGCCGCCTCGAACTCGGTCATCCGGTAGTTCCAGCCGAGGATCTCCGCCTTGTACGAGCGCGCCTCACCCGGCGAGACCGCCGCCTCGCCATGATTGCGAACCAAGCGGGCGATCTCGGCGATCGAGGCGTCGTTCGTGATCAACATACCCCCTTCCATACCCCCTTCACCGGTCATCAGATTCTTGGTCTCCTGGAACGAGAAGACCCCGCAGTCGCCGAGAACACCGACCCGTGTCCCCTTGTAGGTCGCCGCGGGCGCCTGCGCGCAATCCTCGATCACGCGGAGCCTATGTCGTCGAGCGACCTGCTGGAGCTCTTCCATGAGGGCGGGCTGGCCGAAGAGGTGGACTGGAATCACGGCGCGGGCGCGCGGGGAAATCACCGCTTCCAGCGCCTTCGGGTCCAGGCAGAACGTCTCCTCGTCCACGTCGGCGAAGACAGGGATGGCGCCGTGCATGAGGGCACAAGTCGCCGTCGAGGTGAACGTGTACGGTGGGACGATCACCTCCTCGCCCGGGGCGACGCCGCACGCGATGACCGCGGCGTGCAGCGCCGCGGTCGCCGAGTTGAAGGCGACGGCGAAGCGCGCGCCGTGGAACTCGGCGAACTCCTGCTCGAACTGCCGGATCCGACGCCCGCCGAGGAACTGCTCGCCCGGGCTCGCGATGAACGTGCTGAGGCGTCCTTCGTCGAGGACTTCAAGCACCGCCCGCCGCTCCGCTTCCCCGATCACCGGATAGGGGGGAAACGGCGCGTGTCGGGTCCTCGGACCACCGAGGAGGGCGAGAG
>Ga0209803_1002312_pt1 | contig 11991 bp, 8 predicted proteins | sample GraSoiAngelo_138_FD_185895 | JGI IMG/M metagenome (GOLD analysis project Ga0209803, IMG submission 185895) | Grasslands soil microbial communities from the Angelo Coastal Reserve, California, USA - 14_0929_09_40cm (SPAdes) (version 2) | ecosystem: Environmental > Terrestrial > Soil > Grasslands ... | reverse complement strand
AGCATGGCTATCCGCCCGGGGTCATTATCCGTGCACACCACCTCGTGGCCCACTTCGGCCAGGCACCCGCCGGTCACCAGTCCTACATACCCGCAACCAATTACCGAAATTCGCATGCTTCCACCCCCCGAGAAAAGTCTCTGGCTCGTTTAGCTTCGCTGAAATCAATCACGTGCTTTGCTGCCCCTAGTTTTCGCAGAGCCCCAACAGCCGCCAACCCCTCAGTTGTGGACCCGCTTCGCAGCCTCGGACGCGCCCAGGCGCAACTACAAAAGCCTACTCAGAAAGTGAATTTCGCGGATGCCTGGAGTTCGCGCGCCGAATGGGCTGAGTTGGCCCGGCCGAAAAAGGGTGAGCTCAGTGGGCCAACAAAGTTCTTGCGGTTCACATGGTTGAGAATGTTGAAGGCATCCAACCGGAACTCCAACTCCGGTGACCTATTCCCTTTTTCCCTGTTGTTCCAGAGTTTGAATCTCTTGGACGAACGCAGGTCCAGGTTGACGAAGCCAGGGCCGTTTCCAATATTGCGCCCGATATTTCCCGCCCCGGGGAGAATCAACCAGTGAACGTCATTCGCGTTCACAGTAAGGAAGCTCCCGGCAAACAACGCTTTTGCACCGTCGTAAAGGACGCCAGGAGTTTGACCGATAAACCTTCCATCTATCCCAAAAGACGTGAACGGCGCATTGGGGTTTCCCAAACTGGGGCGATCGTTGGCTACCGTGTCGTGGTTGTTGTCGAAGCCCGTCGTAATGTTGTAAGGAATGCCGGAACCCACGGAGGCAATCAACCCGAAGCCAAAGCCGTGGGGCAGCTTCAGGACACCGGCAAGATTGAAGCGATGGCGCTGATCGAAGTCGGCCCGCCCGCGCTCGCTCCGCAAGTCGAAATTGTCCGCCGGAAGGGAAGATAGCCCCGACGTGTCATCTATGGCGTGGGAGAGCGTGTACTGGGAGACGAGCTGCAACTTGCCGCGCACCGACGTCCGGAAGCCCAGGTTAAGACTGTGGCTGTGGGAACTGCCCGAGGTCTCGAACTGGTCGATATTGAGGAAATTGGGATCGGGGCGCCGGCCGGTAGCTGGCAGCGGCGCATTGACATCGCGCATGCGGTACAGCTCCAGCCCGCGCAGCATGGTGTATTCCGCCGAGAGGTAGCTCTGCCGGCCCAGTTTCTGCTCCACTCCCAAGCTTGCCTGGATTGCGTAGGCAGCGCGAATGTTCGGATCCATGCGCACCACGCTGGGGGGAGGCAGATTCGCGAGGCTAGAGGGATCCCCCACCAACGGAAAGCTCGGGTTGCTAATCACAATTTGGCGAAGGTGCGAACCGTCAAGAAGCAGGGACCGCTCCTCCACAGTCACGGGCTGGCGCTGGTAGAAAACCCTGGTTCACGGTGAACTTAAAAGGCCGCGGCTGCTTGCTCGTGAAGGCCGCGAGATCAGAAAACGTGAATGTCCCGCCGAAGTCGGAGCGGTCGGTGAAATCGATGAATCTCGATTTCGCCACTCCCCCCAAGCGGAGTGTGTGCCGCCCGTAGACGTAGGAGACAAGCTCCTGCACGTCCATGATGTTTTCCCGGTCGCTTCGCGAGATCTGCGCGCCTCCGCTATGGAACGCTCCCGGTACCAGAATCGCGGGCGCGTCGGTCAAGCTCTGGGCCTCCTTCCTCCGAGATCTGAAGTCGAAGCGAACCTCGTTGGAGAAATTCGCTGAAGGAATTGCGGTCTCCGAAATCCGGACTTCATGGGTCTCATTGGCTGAGTTCCACGCGCGCTCGGGAAGATCGAATGCTCCCACTCCCTGATTGCCTAGCGAATCCCGGCTCCAGTTGTACCGCACGGAGAGGATCTGGAGCGGGGTCAGTCGAAAGTCCATGCGCCCGAACAGACGAGGGGTGCGCCGCGGGATTCCCAGACTTTCTACAAGGCGACCACTCGGCGTTTCGGCTGCGACGAAAGCGGTGTCGTTGTCCTTGAGGTACTCGCCGCCAAGGAAAAAAGTTACTTTGTCACGGACCAGTGGTCCATCGATAGCCCCCTCAAACAACTCGCGCCGCCTGGGCGGTCGCACGTCCGCAAAGGCATTGCGAGCATCCAGGTTCGCATCCCGGAAGGTGAAAGTAAAACGGCTATGAAAATGACGCTGGGAGCCGCCCCGCGTCACCACTTCAATGCGGCCCTTGCCTGGCCGGCCAAACTCCGCCGAGTAGGGGTTTTTATTAACGGAAACGCTTTTGACGCTCGAAGCCGGCACGTCCAGCTCATTGCCCTCCACTCCATCCACCACGATCTTGGTGCCTTCCGCGCCGTTCGCCGAAGGATCGACAAAGAGGGAGGCAACCGCTAGAGGGTTCGCATCTTTGGCCGGGAGGCTTCTCAACAACTCGTGGTCCACCTGGACAGCGGTGCTATTCTGCTCGGAAGAAAGGGGGTCCGACGATTGAGCGGAGACAGTAATCTCTTCTGTCACTGTGGCCACTTTTAGGCGCACCCGCTGGGCAGGGGTGGGGCTCGTGCCGACCTTAAGCTGTAATTGCGCCTTTTCGAACCCTTCCACTTTTGCGCTCAAGAAATAGTCACCTGGCGCGACGCCAGTAAATGCGAAGTGACCCGCCTCGTCGGTAACCGCCTTCTGTACAATGCCGGTATTCTGGCCGGTTAGCTTCACCTCCGCCTGGGCCACGGGAATGCCGGTTGGATCCTCGACTGTCCCTTCGACCTGACCCAGGTTTTGCCCCATGGCTGCCGGTACGATCACAGAAAACCAAACGATGAGGACCCCCAGCCAGATTGCTTTTCTCATGAATTCTCTCCCGCTCACACTCAATTTTCTAGATGCTCGGAGATGGGATAACCAATACGGAATGCGAGGACGTGGGGATAGATTTACATGGCTCCGGCACAATGACAAGTAACAAAGAAATTTTGGGAAAAAGGTACTGGCGTCCTGAGTCAGAAGTCCTAGAACAACACAGAGGGTCGGAGCGGACGAGTAGAAGGCTCTGTAATCCAAGTCATGAGCGCTGTGGTTTCCACGTTCCACGCGCAACGGCCGGAATGAACCCATCCAAGCCCTTCGGCGGGAAATCGATCGTGCGGCCCTCCTCGGCGCTCTGATAGGCGGTCATCAGCAGCTTCACTACCTCGAGGCCGTCGTCGAATGTCAGCGCCGGCTTCTCGCCCGTAAGAAACGCACGGACGAAGTGGCGGTCCTCGGCCTCGTAGCCGTAGGCCGCCGCCTCATTCGCGACCACCGGCATCTGGCCCATCTCGGCGTTTTGCTTCTCCACCAGGTCCTCGCCCAGCTTCCCCTTGACCTCGCGGCTAAAGAAGAGCTTGAGGCCGCTCTCGAGCGTGTTCCACGACATTGAGTACTCAGGGCCGAGCAATTCGGCCGAGAGGCGGAGGCCCGGCCCCACGAAGCTCCATGAGGTGGTGGCCTCGCCGAGGACCAAGGTCCCATCGTCCGCTTCGAAGTCGATCGATAGGCTTGCGAAATCTTCTGCCGGGTGTTTTCGGTAGTCCACCTCCCTGCCCATGATTTTCGACAGCCGCTTGGCGTACTCGGGCCGGCTCCATTTGAGACTAGCGATGCGCGCGCTCACCCGCACCGGTCGGAGCGACGACCGTGGGGCGCCGGGCTTGGTGAGAAGATGCCGGACCACAAGCACGGAGTGGCACATCATGTCGTTCAGCACACCGCCCCCCTGAAGAGCGCCCTGCCAGAACCACGGCTTGTGGGGTCCGCTGTGCTCCTCGGCCGCGCGGGCTAGATACGGACGGCCCGTGAGCGACGCGCCCCGCGCCCAAATAATCTCGCGCCCTGTCGCAACCGCTGGCGCGAAGACTTGGTTCTCAAGATATCCGTTCTGGAGCCCGGCGCGCTGCACCAGCTCTGCGACCCGCTTCGCCTCACTTAGGTTCCTGGCGAGCGGCTTCTCGCAGGCCACGCCTTTGAGCGTCCCGCGGCCGCGTGCGATTGCGTCCACGATTTCCTCAACGTTCTCAACCCGGGCGTAATTTGGCCCGCACAGCCAGAGAGCATCGAGCGCGGGATCCGCGACCATCTCCGTAATTGAGCGGTAGACCTTGGCCTCGCCGACCTCCAGCGCAAGCGCGAGCGCCGCTGTCTCCTCTGCGTGTTTCCGGTTCGGGCTCCAGACGCCGAGCACGTCGGCGTTGCGCACGCCGACGAAGCCCAGCAGGTGGAACTTGGCGTTGAAGCCGCTGCCGATGAGGCCGATTCCCAAGTGTTTCGCCATCATGACACTCCTGTTCGCAGGTCACGCCGCGCCCCCGGAGCGCCGCGTCTGGGCATTTCCTCCACTCGGTGAGGAAGGCTGTCGCGAATCATGGCCGGCAAGCCTCCTCCCATCTCTTTGATAAACCGGAGAGAGCTTGTGGATTCGATCCAGGGCTTCAAGACAGTTCACCTAGTGGCGGGCGGTTCGACCGGCCCAGATTGTACCGGAACCCCTCGTCGATCGTCGCTTCTTCTTGCCACTCAGCCCTAGCCTGAGCTGATTTCAAAGGGCTTAGCCTTGTTTCGACCCTCTTACTGACGAACTTCGACTAGCGGGGCCTACCGCGAGAGGGGTGCACATTCTAGCTCTAGATCTAGATCTAGAGGATTGCCGTGCGCCCTACTGCCCTGTTCTGTCGCGGGCGGCGTGTTGCGAGGAGGGGGGCGCAAAAAACAAAAAGACCCGGCGGCTGGGGAAGAGGACCGCCGGGTCGCGGCAAAGTTTAAACGAGTCTATTGAGGTTTCTTGTTCTGGTCGGCCTTTGATTCCGCCGTGACGGCTCCCGGCTGCTGATTGCTGCTGCTTTGCCGGGTCAGGTAAGGCATAAACGGCGTGACCTCGAACGGCATCTTCTCGCGCTCGGAGACTGACCCGAGCGGTTTGGTCTTGATCATCTCGATGCGGTCGGTCCACGGGTCAACCTTGACGCGCCCGCCGAGCGGCAGCGCGCTAATCATCCCGGCGCGCTTGGCGGCATCGCCTTGCGGTGTGGCCTCATGCAACGCGTTATTGACAGGAACGCGGTTGCCCAGGTGCGGGCTAACCAGATTGGGGATTTCGCGGGCGCGAGAATCGAGCGCGGCCACGAACAGGCTGGCGTTGCCGAGCGAATCTTTGTACGGGGAGTTCTTCAGCAGCTCCGCGGCCTTCTGGCTGGCGGCGGTCTCTTCACCTGGCTCGCGAGCGAAGACGAAGTGCTGGAAGGTTTCTTTGTCGTCGAACAGCAGCCGGTCAAAGAATGCGTACTGCGGATCGATGCGGTGGCCGAGCACGACGTGGCCCAGCTCGTGCGCCACCATGGTGGCCAGGCTGGCTTCGTCGGGCAGCACGTCGATCAAGCCGCGACTCAGCACGATGGTGTGGCCGATGGTGAACGATTCGAGCGTCGAGGTGAGCAGCACGCGGCAGCGCACCTCGGGCTGGATGTCGAGGTTGTTGGTGACCTCGAGGTTGTTGACCACGGTCTCGAGCACCTTATCCACCTCGCCCCGCGGCGCGATCAGGCCCATGCGTTCCAGGCGGTCGCCCACATTTTCTTCGGCTTGGCGGTCCCACGCGCGCTGGGCTTGGACGGGCGTCATGTCGTTGCTTGTTACGGTCTGGTCCTTGATGGGCGATGCCGACTCGATCAGCACCTTGCTCAACTCTTGCTCTTGACCGGAACGCCCGAGGTTATAGCCCCACAGGCGGGTCTGCGCCTTGAATTGCAGGCGCCGCACCATCGCATAGTTCACATTCGACTCTTCGCTGTAAATAAAGGCCGGCAGCCAAAGCGCAGGCCCCGCGTTCACGCGCCAGCTATCGAAATGGAAGTAGAAGCTGGTCTTCGAGCTTCCGGAATAGGCGCCGTTGAAGCGCACGATGGTGAAGTCCTGGTCCTCGACCCAAATGCGGCCGAGGAACCGCCCTTTGCCCGACTTGGGCAGGGGGGTAACGTCAAAGACCAAGCAGCGAACTTCGCCGAGGAACTCGCGGCGCACGTAGTCGAACTTATAGTGCTGCCGATCGAAGCCATTGGTGTCGATGTAGATCATCTGCAGGAAGCCGCGTGGCAGGAACTGCAAGGAGAAGGTGAACCAGCCCTTCAGCCCACCCAACATCTTATGTGACGCGCCGGCTTTTTCCGTCAGGGACTTCAGTTCGACGCCGGTGGAGAGATCGGCGCGGCCCAGGAAGTAGTTGTCCCCTGCCGGCACCGAGCCCAGCTGATCGTCCGGACGCAGGTTCTGAATGTACGTTTCCACCAGCGGCGAGTATTGACGCAGGCTGCTGACCAGGGCCGTCTCGCGGCTGGAGATGCGGTCCACCACCTGGTCCAGGCTCGGCGCCTGGTCCGTGGCCGCGAGCGGCACCGCAGCGGCCACGAACACGAGCAAAGCTGTCTTCAGGATGCGCATAACTTCCTCCGAATGTCAGTAGGCAAGTTGAAACACGATATGAACAGTGGCCGGGAAATCGACGGGCTGGCCGTCGCGCTTCGCCGGCTTGTAGCGGATCTGCTGAGCAGCACGCACCGCCGCCTCATCGAGACCGTGTCCCAGGCCTCGGATGACGCGGATCACTTGCACTGTGCCGCCAGAAGCAGGGAAGAGCACTTCAAGCAATACTTCGCCCTCCAGACGAAGTTTACGCGCCTCCTCGGTATAAATGGGATTGGGTTTAGCAAGAATTTCCACCGGCTGCATACTGGGAGTTACTACCGTTGTCGCCTTCTTCGGCGCTTCCCCAGGCGCGCTAGCGTCGCCAAAACCGGAGGTTTGAACCGCGCCGTGCCGGCCGCCTCCACTTGGCGGAACGGCGGTCCCGTTTCCAAAGCCGGCGCTGGCCACGGTGCCGCGCGCTCCATTCGCGCCGCCGGTGCCGTTGCCGTATCCCGGCCCGCCGGGCAAGTCAAACGATCCTTTCTGCGCGATGGTGGCTCGCTTGTTGGGGTCTCCCTTGCCCGCGATGCCGTTGGGATCGCCGAAGCCTCCGGTCTGAACCTGGTCGGGACGCTTGTTTGTCAGCGTTGCTGGCGCCGCGCTCCCCGTGGATATCACGCCGGTTGCAACCGGCGCCCGCGGGCGGGCGGGCTCGGATTTCGGCGCTTCAATCTTTGCTGCGTTGAACACCGGATCTATCTTCGGAACGGCCTGGGGAGGCAACTCTCTGGGCTTTATTTTGGGAATGATCGGTTTCGGCGGCACCAGAGCCTTCGCGACCTTGGGCGGCTCAACAGGGGGTTGCGGCCGCGGCTGGACTTTGGGCTTTATTTTGGGGGGCTCGGGCGGCACCGGTACCTCGGTGCGCGGCGCGAACAGCGGGAGATAATCTCATACCGCATGATGGGGATCAGTTTTTGGGGAAACAGCATCGGCACGGTGACCAGCAGGGCCACCCCGAAGATCTGAAGTAGGATGCCTGTCCCGAATGAGCCCCAGCGGGATTTCGAGTCTCCCAGGACTTCAAGGCGTGCCGCCACAGGCTTGTGGCCCAAGACGGACTTCCAATTTTCCTTGTTGCGGGGAGACATTCCAGATCCGAATCCGATCCGGAGACTCCCCGGGCCTAATTGTGAGGCAGTGGTAGTCATGTTCCTTTTGTCGCCTAAAGATTTCGGCGCACGACAAGTTAAGTTGTCTAGCCTTCCTTGGAAGCTAGGCTATCTGCGCAGTACAAGGGTACTGGGACGGGCTAAGGGTCCGAATAGGACTTTTGTACTACCGTTTCATACTTGCCACCTGGAAGTAAATCTCTGGTGGGCTGGAATCTTCGAGAGGTTCCAGCAGCGTGTCCCGCTCCTTGTGGCACCTATCAGGCCGTTACCCTACAGCGGGATGCCCCAAATGCCGGCGATCCCCATCCAAAGGGTAGCACCACAATGCAGCAAGCCCGGAAAACTTCTCCGCGAGGTTTCCGATTAATCTACACCGGCATGCCCACACTCTATCTGGTTCCAGCGGGGAGCTGCCGGCCAACGCCCATGGATGGAGAAGAATTCTCCTCACCCGCGCCCAGGAAGCGCCGAGAAATTTTCTTCCTTGCTGCCGCGGGTTCGCGAGACAATGCGCCGCATGATTCCACAAGGAGGGAGAGCGATGCGCGAAGACGCCGTCAGCTTGCTGCCCAAAACCGAATTCACGCGCCGGGAATTTGTGGTGACCTCGCTCGCCGCAGGGTTTGCCATGGCGGTGCGGCCGGTTTCCGCCCAGACGATCACTACCAACACGATCGGTTTGACGGCCGACGAGGTCAAGATTCCCGTCGAGAGTGGCGAGATCCCCGCTTACCGCGCCATGCCGGCGTCCGGGGGCCCGTTCCCGGTGGTGCTGGTGGTGCAGGAAATCTTCGGTGTCCACGAACACATTAAGGACATCTGCCGGCGCTTTGCCAAGTCGGGCCATCTTGCGGTGGCGCCGGAGTTGTTTGCCCGCCAGGGCGACGTCAGCAAGATGCCCGACGTCAACGAGATTATTTCAAAAGTAGTTTCCAAGGTTCCCGACGCAGAAGTGATGTCGGACCTGGACGCCGTTGTCGCCTGGGCGCAAAAGTCCGGCAAGGGAGACACGTCCAAGCTGGGCATCACCGGGTTCTGCTGGGGCGGGAGGATCGTGTGGCTGTATGCCGCGCACAATCCGAGGCTGAAAGCGGGCGTGGCTTGGTACGGGCGCCTGCTCGGGCAGCCGAGCGACCTCCAACCCAAGAATCCCATCGACCTGGTGGCCTCGCTGAAAGCCCCGGTGCTGGGTCTCTATGGCGGAAGCGATCAGGGCATTCCCGTCGATACCGTCGAAAAGATGCGGCAGGCGCTCCAGGCCGCTGGCAGCAAATCCGAAATTATTCTGTATCCCGACACGCCACACGGCTTCCATGCTGACTACCGCCCGAGCTATCGCCCTGAACAGGCCAAGGACGGCTGGAAACGGTTGCAAGAGTGGTTCAAAAAGTACGGCGCGGCCTGAGTCCTGTAGCGACAGGTCGACCAAGGAATAGAGGACCAAGTATCATATATGAGAGGAACGCGGCCCCAGACCAGGCGAGACACTGGGGCATGCCGGCGTCCAAATTCGTATGCTGAAACAATGGAGAAAATCCTGGCTCACACGCCGTGTACAAAGCGCAATCGCGGGCGGCCTGAACGGTGCTTACGCGCGCGTCAGGGTGGACCCGGATAAATACCTCCAGCGCGTGCGCCAAGCTCATCAGCTTCCTATTCGGTCCTGGCCAGATATGTTTCTTGTGCCGCAGGAAACTGTCGATGAAATTGCGGACCAAACAGTGCACAGAGCGATGAGATTCGCGGCGCTCGAGGGCACAGGACTGGGGATGGGAGGGATGCTGACGGTGGTCCCGGACCTGGGCATCCTGTCAGCCACGACCATCCGGATGATTCAGAAACTCAGCTTGCTCCATGGCTTTACGTACTCCACCGGCGAGGAGGTGGCGGGGCTGTGGATCGCAGCGGCGAGCGCCGCAGGCGTGGATCTGGGGCGAGAGCTGATCGAAAAGGAAGGTATCGAGCGTTTCGTGCCGCGGATCGTCGAGCGCATCGCCGCCAAAATGAGTTGTGAGGTCGTCGAGAAGTGGTCTGCCCGCCTGATCCCCATAGTGAGCGGCGCGTTGGGGGGCGCGCTTAACTACTATTTTGTGCGTGAGTGGGGCCGCCGGGCCACGTGGCATTTTCGCGAGAAGCACCAGCAGGTTCGCTCACAGATGGCCCGCGTCGCGGCCCAAAACGGAGTCGGCGGAGCCTAGCTGCTCCCTCAGCTCTTGCCATTTGTGCGGCTTCCGGTTCGTTCTCCCTCAGGTGAGGAGAAGCACCGGTCGTGTCCTGCATGTGCCCGAGCCCAGCATGCCGTGCCCGCATGCCGTCCCCTGCATCACTAGGACCCGCCGGGGCGCGTGGCGTGCTGGTCGAACCAACCTACAACATAAAGGATCTTCGCCACATGATGGCTGGGACGCCTGGCTAGTCCGTGGGGCTCGCCGGGCATGCGCACCAACACGCTCTCCACTTTCAAAAGCTTCAATGCCTGGAAATACTGCTCGGCCTCGGAGATGGGCGTTCGGTAATCCTCTTCGCCGGTCATCAGCAGGGTCGGCGTCTTGACATTCTTCACCTGCGAGAGCAGCGAACGCTTGGCGTAATGTTCGTTGTGATCCCAGGGAAGTCCGGGGAACCAATACTTGATCACCAGAGAGGGGATGTCCGCGGTGAGAACAAAGCTCTCCCAGTTAATGACCGGGTATAAAGAAGCCGCGGCGCGGAAGCGGTTCGTGCGATCGATCATCCAGCAGGTGAGCACGCCGCCGCCGCTGCCGCCGGTCACAAAGAGATTCTCTGCATCAACGTAACCTTTGGCCAGGACCACATCCACACCGGAGTTCAGATCGTAGAAATCGTCGCCCGGATAGGCGTGGTGGATCAGGTTGCCGAACTCTCCGCCATAGCTGGTGCTGCCGCGGGGATTGACGTAGAGCACCACGTAGTCTTTGGCCGCCCAGATCTGTTTTTCCACGTCGAAGCGGTCGCCGTAGTTGGCAAAGGGCCCTCCATGGATCTCCACAATCAACGGATACTTCTTGGAGGGATTGAAATCCGGCGGCTTGATGATCCAGCCGTGTATTTTCCTCTTGTCGAGGGATGACTCGTACCAAATCTCTTCCACCTGCCCTGGGCGCTTCTGCGCCAGCAGGTCCGCGTTGAGAGTGGTGATGGCTTTAGCAGAGGGATTGCCGAGGGTTCCCACGGCGATGTCGCCTGGAACGTCAGGCCGCGTATACGTGGTTGCAAACGCGCCATTGCGCGCCACCGAGAAGGCGCTTCCAAAGCTGTAGGCGGTGCCGCCGCTGCCGATGTGGTTGGTGAGCTGCTTGAGGGTTCCATCCAACGTGTAGAAGCCGAGTTTGGTGTCGCCCTGATCGTCGTAAAGAAACAAGATCCCGCTGCCATCCGGCGCCCAGCGTGGCATTTGAACATCACGGTCCAGCTTCTCTGAGAGAAGGCGTGAACCGCTGCCGTCGCGGTTCATCACATAGAGCCGCGTGACCTGATAGCCCTGGTAGTGGTCGTCGAAGCCGGTGTAAGCGATGAACCTGCCGTCGGGCGAAACCGCAGGAGCATTGTCCGGGCCACGCCGGTTGGTCAGAGCCTTGGTGCTGCCGTCCGCGGCAGAAAATTCATAAACTTCCGTATCGAGCGGCTCGTACTCGTAGTCCGCGCGCCGATTAGCAGAGGCAATGAGGTATTTTCCGTCGGGCGTCCAGACTGCCGGACTAGCGCGAAACGCTACTCCCCCATGTTGGAAATTCCCGCTAGAGATCTGCCGCGGCGCGCCGCCATCGGCCGAAACCACAAAGAGCTGCGTGTAGCCCGGCTCGAGGTAGCCCGGGCCGTTGAAGCGATAGATCAGCTTGTCGTAGGCCTTCGGAGGATCGGCCCACTTCGCGCCAGCAGGCGCCGCGGGCAGGTTCGCGATGCGTAGCGGAGCGGACGGGACCAGCGCCGCAAAGGAAATTTGCTTCCCGTCGGGCGACCAGGCGATTCCGCTCGGCGGCTGTTGCAGGCTGGTGATTTTGGCGGTTTGTCCAGTGTCCATCCAGCGCACGTAGATCTGTGACTTGCCATCTTGGTCGGAAAGGAAAGCAATGCGGGTGCCGTCGGGCGACCAGCGCGGGGAGGTATCGCTATGAGTGCCCGTGGTCAAGGGTCGATTGTCCGTTCCGTCGAAATTAATGACCCAAAGATTGGAGCACCTCCTGTCGGAGAGCATGTCGCTGAACTCGCGCACATAAACAATTCTGCGGCCATCCGGCGAGATCTGCGGGTCGACAGCATACTGGAGGTTGAAAACGTCCGAGGCCGTCAAACGATTGGATTTCTCCTCGGCCACTGCGGACACGTGAAAGACGGCAAGCACAATACAGATTGCCAACAGAACTTTTTTCCGGGAATAAAACATTTGCATAGCTCCGCCTCTCTAGGTT
>Ga0209803_1002309_pt1 | contig 11997 bp, 9 predicted proteins | sample GraSoiAngelo_138_FD_185895 | JGI IMG/M metagenome (GOLD analysis project Ga0209803, IMG submission 185895) | Grasslands soil microbial communities from the Angelo Coastal Reserve, California, USA - 14_0929_09_40cm (SPAdes) (version 2) | ecosystem: Environmental > Terrestrial > Soil > Grasslands ... | reverse complement strand
AGCGACGTGCGGGTGGGAAGCTGCCTGAGCGGCGGGCTCGACTCCTCGACCGTCGTGGGACTGATGGGCAAGATCCGGCGCGAGCAGCCGGACGCCGCTAAGGCGCTGGGGGACCGCTTTCATACGTTCACCGCCTGCCACGAGGATCGCGCCTTCGACGAACGCGACTATGCGCTGGCCGTGGCAGAGGCGGTCGGCGCGACGCCGCACCTCGCGTTTCCGTCGCCGGAGGACTTCTGGGAGAGGTTCGAGCGCATCGCCTGGCATCAGGACATGCCGTTCGGCGAGCTCACGTATTATGCCCAGTGGCACGTGATGCAGGCCGCGAAGGAGGCGGGGGTGAAGGTGCTGCTGGACGGCCAGGGCGGCGACGAGGTCTTCGGCGGCTATGCGAAGTTCCGCTACGCGTATCTGGCCTCGCTCCTCAAGTCAGGCCGGCTGGCGAGCCTGCTGAAGGAATGCAGCACGATGGTGTTGCAGGGCGACCCGTACGTGCTGGACATTCGGAACGGGTATCGCTACCTGCCGCGGCAGCTCCGACGCCTGCTCGGCGTCGACGGGCTGCTCCGGCGGGCGGTCCGCTCCGACTGGAATCGCGTCGTGGCTGGGGAGAGCACCCCGGCGACTCGGTGGTGGCGCTACGCGTCGCAGCAACGCCTCGGGGACTCGCACACAAGCGTCATGCAGCGGATGCAGCTCGACGACCTCTTTGTCGATACCCTGCCGATGCTGCTCCGCATGGAGGACCGGTCCTCCATGGCGTTCTCACTCGAGGCGCGCGTGCCCCTCCTGGATCACCACGTGGTGGAGTACGGCGTTTCCCTGCCGGACGATCTCAAGATTCGCAATGGCTGGAGCAAGTTTGCCGTTCGCCGGGCGATGCAGGGTGTCGTCCCGGACGTGGTGCGCATGCGGAAGACGAAGCTGGGGTTTGCGGTCCCGGGACACCGCTGGCTCGCCCACGATCTGCGCCCGCAGGTGACGGCGCTCATCGAGGACGGTCTGCGATGCCAGAAGTATGTGGACCCGAAGGTCGTACGGCGCTGGTACGGTGGCCCCGGGGCCGCAGGGGCGGGGGCGGGGGCGACCGCCGAGAGCTACCTCGGGCTGTTTCGGGTGTTGTCTCTGGAGATGTGGATGCGCGCGTTCCGCATCAGCTAGCGGATTCCCGAGGGAGTGCCACCGAGCGGTAGATCGAAATCACCTCTTGGGCCAGCCGCTGCTCGTCGAGGTCACGCACGGCATCGCGGCCGGCCACCCGCCGGTTGCGTCGCAGCACACGCTCGAGCGCCGCCGCAATGGTCTCCGGTCGATCATCGTCGCACAGCTCACACCCCTCCACGTTCTGGAGCCGCAAAGGCACGTCGCCCACCCGGACGGACACGACCGGGAGATTGCAAGCCAGCGCCTCTTTGACGACGTTCGGCGAACCTTCCTGACGCGACGTAAAGACCAGCGCGTCCGCGGCATTCATGTAGAACGGAATGTCGTCGTGCGGGGCGCCCCAGCCGACCAGCAGCTCGGCGGAGAGCGAGCGATTGAGAACGTCCACCGCCTGTCGCGCCAGGTCGTACCGCTTGCGCGGGAGCTCCGGGTTGCCGACGAACAGGAGGAAGCGTTTGTCGACCGGCAGGCCGAGGTGGCGCCGCGCCTCGTCTTGCGGAATCGGGCGGAACAGCCCGAAGTCGAGCCCGGACGGAATCACGTGCGTCGGCACGCTGGCGTGCAGAAACGGCTTCATGTGCTCCGAGACGACGATCGTCGCGTCGGCACAGCGGGCAACGCCCTGGGAGACGAGCTGGAGGAGGCGGCCGGCGAGCGTGATCCGCCCGTTTGGATCCAGCATCCCCTGCAGATCGTCCCCCCGAAAGGTCACGACCAGCGGGAGCCCCTTCGGCAACGCCAGCAACCCGCTCTGACCGAATTGCGCGTGGGCCAAGTGGTAGCGCTTGCGGGCCATCCGGAGGCGCACTCGCAGCCACCCTAACAGATAATTCCAGGGCCGCTTGGCACCCTCGAAGTGAAAGACATCTACGTCCACGCCCGCGGCCTGCAGGAACTCGGCCTGGCGCCGGATGAAGTACGTCGTGCGCGCCCGGCCCGGAGTGGGCCAGGCGCTGGTGATCATCAAGACTCGGATGATCGTGTCATGCGAGATCATCGCGATCGCAGGGCTTTGGTGAAGACCTCGCGGACGCCTTCGACCCATTCGCCGACGGCGGGCCACGGGTCGCGCCGGTCCCACACTTCCAGCGTCGTCCCCGGTGGCTGGCGGCCGAACACCTCGCGCATGCCCTGGGCTATGGAAGGGTAGGTTCCCGGGTAGCCCGCGGGACGGCCCGCGAGGATGTAGAGAAGGCGTTTCATGTCTCCCCACAGCCAGCGCAGCGTGACGCCTTCGCGATAGGCGGTGGGCGGTTCCAGGGGCTTGTCCGTGAGGATCTCGGTCCACAGGCGGGGGAAATCGCGGCCGGCGGAGATCGACAGTTGGAGCGAGCCCCAGAACCGGCCGTTCACCTCCATCAGCCACGGCGTCCCGGCGCCGTCATCCCGGAACTCCACCATCGCGGGCCCGTGCCATTGCATCTGGGACAGCAGCCGCTCCGCACGCACCTGCAGCCGTGGATCGAGGGCGACCGAGCGCCGCAGGCTGCTGCCGGAGCCGGAGGGCCGCACGTCGCGCAGTCGCTCGTGCGCGAACCACGCCACTGGCTTCCCGTGGTCGCAGACGGTGAATACGCCCTTCCCACGACCGGAGACGAAAGCCTGGATCAGGGGCCAATACTCTCCCTGCCGGCGTGACCGCACCGCTGCTTCGAGCTCCGCGGGGTTTCTCGCGTACGTCGGGCCCAGGTCGGGCAGGAACCCGTGGCCGTTCCAGGCGCTGGTGAAGCGGGGCTTGACCACGCAGGGATACCCGAGGGCCGCGGCGGCGTCGCGGCATTCGTTCAAGGACGTGGGATAACGTGTTGGCGGGATCTCCACGCCGCACGCGGCGGCGCGCCGCAGGGTCTCGGCCTTGTCGAACGCGCGCACGAGCACCGAGTCCGGCGCACACCCCACGATGATCCCCAACGCTTCCCACTCGCTGCGCTCCGCGTTGCACAGCAGACTCGTCGCCTCGGTCAGCGGCAGCACGACGCGCACCTCGTTCCGGTGCGCCCAGGTGCGCAGTGCGGCGAACCCGGCGAGCGTCTCCTTGGGGTAGTGGAAGCCCGCGCGACAATAGCGTGACCAGCTCGCCAGGGGCCACCGCAGCTTGCCGCCGACGGCGACCCAATACCCGGCCCGCCCCAGGGACCGCACGCACGCCAGGGCTTCGATCGTACGTCCATCCAGGACGAGGACGCGCTCGGACATCATTCGCCCACGCTCACGTGCGCCAAGGGCTTCGTCCGGACCGCGCCGGGGCGGGACGCCGAGGGCCGCTCCGGGGTCCGGGTCAATCTACCGATGAGGCGGGCAGCGGCGACGAGAGGCAGCAGGCACAGCCGCCCGGCGCCGGTCCAGTCGCCCCTGCCAATCCGATGGCGCAACTGGCGCCACGACAGCCGGCTGTTCGCTCTCACGATCGGAAGCCGATAGCTTCCGTCGCGAAACGCCATGCGTCCCCACCCGTGCAGCCCGAGAGAACGGCCGACCGCGTCCGGGAGCAAGGGTGCTCCCCAGACGTCGTGGTGGATCTGATTCACATAGTCTAAATAGCCAGCCAGTCCCGGAAGCGCTGCGTGCTCCGTGGCCGTCGCAATCACGTAGTCCCAATCCAGCGCGGTGCGGCGCACCGTGGAAACGGTGAAGCTGATGTCGCACAGGGCGATCCGGAGGCGCCCCGCGATCCGCTGCATGCCCTGAAGCACGAGCTGATCCTCGGGCCCGGGGATGGCGACTTCCATCCCTCCGATTTGGCTCCGCCGGGCGTGCTGGATCAGCAGCGACGGAAAGGCACCGTACTCGCCCACGATGCCCAGACGGCCATGCTGCACGTCAAGCGAGGTCGGACAAGCCGCGACGCGATACGTGGTCGCACCGGCGAGCCGCTCGCCCAAGTCACGTTTCACCGGCGTGGCGGGCAGTGCGCCGACGATGGCACGGTCCACGCGGGTGGAGCGCGGGAGCACCAGGAGGTCCACGTCGTCTCCGAAGTCAGGATAATCCTGAAAGGCCTTGGGAAACAGGAACGTGATCCCGTGGGCTTCGCAGGCGAGGCTGACCTGGCGCATCAGCTCGAGGGCGGAGCGGATCCGCTGGCGTTCCTGCTGTCGCAAACCGGTCCGGGACCGTTACGCCTTGGGTCGCCAGTCGCTCCGCGGTGCGCACCAACACGCCGTTGGGTCGCGCCACGTGAAGCAGCAGGTCCCAGTCGAGCTCGCGGAGCCCGTCTCGCGTGGCATCGGCTTCCCACAAGAGGCGCAACAGCCAGTGCGCGTGCTGCATGCTGGTATTCACGATTGGAGGTGAATGTGCAAAAGGCGTACGGTCCGGCTCCAGCCACAACACCTTGTCCGGCAGCGTGTTACGGTGCATGATCCAGCGGCGCTTTGGCGTCGTGTGGCAGGCCTGCCACAGCTTCGGAGCGAACTACCTGCGTCTCATCGGTGCCACCGAGGATCGCCGCTGGTCAGGATGAAGACGTCGAACGTGGGTCCGGTCCTGGAGGGCAGCGCGGGTGCGGCGCCGCGCCCGACCGGCCGCGGCAACTCCACTCCCTCCATCGGGACCTCGATCGTCCCACCAGCGTACGCTCCGCTCAGGACCGGTGGACCGAACAGGTCCTGTACGTTGCGGAGCTCGAAACGAGCGCCGACGCGCAGCGCGCTCGAGACATCCACCGACACGCTCGGCCGGTGTCCCCAGTTGTAGACGACGATCGTCGCGCGGCCCGGCTCGTATTTGTTCGGTCTCACGAACACGCGAGGCGTCGTCGGCGGCGCAGCGGACGCGGTGCCGGTGCGGCCCAATCCCGTGGCCGCCTCCCAGCTCGCCAGGTCGTACGCGCTGCCCTGATAGTGCCACGCGCGGGCCGCGGGATCGCGTCCGTAGGTGTTGTGACGCCACGTATGTGCGGCGAGCGGGCCGCGAGCGGTGAGATCGACCATGTCCGCCGAGCCGACGAACTCGTTGTCCACGACGTCGGCTTTGACCCATCCGGCCATCAGCAGCGTGACGGCGCCCCCGACCACGTAGTTGCCGCGCACCAGGATGTCGCGATTGTCGCCCCGCGGCATGCCCAGGCGCAGGTTGCGGCCCGTGGTGCCCGGGAAATACAGCAGATTGCTGTCGGCGCTCATGTGCTCGGTGAGGACGTCGCCGCCGATCAGCAGGTTGGCGTTCTGCGGCCCCTCGCGCGAGATCGCCCCGGTGTTGAAGGCCGTATTGCCGCGCACGTGGACGTTGCTGAGAAACGGGTGCCGGCTGCCGGCGTACACGTGGATCCCGTAGGCGAGGTTGTCGAACACGACGTTGTCGACGATCCACTTCTCGCCGCCCTCACTCGCGGCGTAGATGCCGTGGTCGAAGTTCTCGTGAGTACCGTTATTGTAGAAGATGCTGCCGTACAGCTCCGACGTCCCTTCGTTCTCCCAGAAGCTGATCCCCTGCTTGCCCGCGTCGTGCACCACGAGGTTGATGAACCTGCAGTTGGGTCCGTAGGTATCGAGCGCGTCGTTGGCGTCGCCCGCGGGATTCGATTGGGTGATCTCGAACCCCCAGTAGATCGCGTAGGCGCCGTGCACGTGGAGATTGCCGTCGATCGTCGCCCGCTCCCCGGGGTACTGCCGTACGACGATCGGGGCCGCGCTCGTGCCGGTGAGAGTGCCGTCGAAGTTCCCGGTGTAAGTCCCGCCCCGGAGCCAGATCGTGTCACCCGGCTGCACCCTGCCGCGTCCACCGCTCAGCGCGGTCGCCAGATCCCAAGGACGATCGCGGGTGCCGTCGCCGCGCGGCGTGCCCGCTGGGGCGGGGGCGGCGAAGAAGGGAGCAGCGAGCGGCCGCGCGGCCGGCCCGAGGCATAAGAGCATCGCCACCACGACCGCGCGCACGGCCGGGCGGGCGCGCACCCCCCGATCAATGGAACTCAAAGGCCCCGATGTCGTACGCCGAGCCTTGTGGGCGGCTGACCCCCAGAAAGTCATTGGTCACGTACGAGAGTGTGACGCCGCCGTCGATCGCGGGGCTGCCGGCCAGCAATTGCAGGTTGAACGCCGGGGCGTTCACGAGTTTGGGGTCTGTGTTGTCGAGGTTGTGGGACATCGTGACTCCGGCTCCGCTCCCAGTGGTCGCGGTCCCGCCCATGGTGAGATTGTACTGCACCACGACGTTGCTCGTCGTCGCTCCCTCGAACAGGACACCGGCTGTCTGGGGCTGGTAGAACACGTTGTTTACGATCGCCCCGGTGGTGAGCGTGGCGGCCACGATGATCTGTCCGTCCCGGTGGGGGTTCGGGAACGCGAACGTGTTGTTGGCGATGTAGGTTTGCGAGAGAGGACCGGGGAAGCACTGAATCGCCCACCCCCGCGTGATATTATAGAAGACGTTGTTACGGATGACCGCGTTCGTGCCGCTCGACAGGTAGATGCCGTGGTCGTGGTTCTGCCAGTAATCGTTACCCGGGTTACAGCCGTTCTGGCCGAGGCTGTCGCGGCCGATGTCGTGGACGAGATTCTGCTCGACCACCACGTTGTCGTTCACGAAGGTCATGCCGGAGAGCCCGATCCCGCTGGTCTCGCAGTAGCGCCCGATGTCGTGGATGTGATTCCCGACGATCTGGAAATCGCTTGCGCTGGACGACGGGCTGATGCCGTCGTGCCACACGTTGCGGATCTCGAATCCCTCGACCCGCACGAAGCTGGCGCCCAAGTAGACGCCGTTTTCCGCGCCGTTGGGCTGGCTGTGACTCGTTTGTCCGCCGTCGAGGACCGCGCCCCACTGCACGGCGGCTCGGAACACGACGTAGTTGCCGGTTGTGCCACCGCGCTCGATGTCCAGGATGCTGCCGCTGCCGGTGTAGACACCGTTCCGCACCACGACCACGTCCCCCGGGTTCACGAGGTTGGCGGCGTGCTGGATCGTCTTGAACGGATGGGCGCTGTCCCCGGCGGCGGCGTCGTTGCCGGCGGCCCCATCCACGTAGTAGTTGCGGGAGCCCGGTGGGGGTGGTGCCACGGTCTGCCCGCACGCCCCGAGGCCCATGACGACGCCAAGCATGAGGGTGCAGCGGTTCACGAGAGTTCCTCATTGGTGATCGGAGCCGGCGGCGACTCGCGCGTCGTGTGACGGACGTACTGCCGGTACAGCTGCGGGAACGCGCTGCGTGCCAGGCCCTTGAGCTGCCGGACGAGCAAGGCGCGGCGCCAGCCTCGGAACGCCGCCAGCGCGCCGATGCGCGCCGCCGGCGTCCACGCCTTTGGCACGAACCGTCCCAGGATCCAGCAACCGCCGACCCGGAACGGCTCCGTCTGGGGCTCGGAGCTGAACAGGTATGTGAAGCCGGCGGCGGCGGCTGACTCGAACACCGTCGGCGAGCTGTCGCCGCCCGGCACGGACGCGCTCCTGCAGGGCTCGCCGAGCATGTCCGCGAGCTTGTCACGGCTGACGCGCCACTCCTGGTCCATCCGTTCCCGGGACTGCTCGCGAAAGATGTCGGGATGCGTTTCCGAGTGACTGCCGATCACATGTCCACAGCCCCGGAGGTAGCGAATCTGCTGGGGGGCGAGGAAGGCCCGCGAGCCTATGAGTCCGGTGACGATGAAGAAATGGCCCCTCCACCCCCGCGCGGCGAGCGTGTCGCCAATGGCGAGGGCGCTCCGGCCGCCATCGTCGAACGTGAGGACCACGTGGCGGCCCGGCCGTGTGAGATCGAGGTCGGTCACGAGCTCCGGGGCATATGGCCCGGCCGCGATCGCGTCGAGGTCGCGGGCGAACGCAGCGCGGCCGTGCTTGTAGGGCATGGCGCCAGGCCGCTGGAACCCGGCGGTCGACGGGTCGTCCGTCACGTCGTGGTAGCAGAACGCGGCAACGGCCGGACCGGAGGGCTTCACGTCGGCGCTCCGGGTTGGAGGGCCCCGAGGTAATGGGTGCGCAGCAACGGAATCCCGGCGAGGAGGAAGGCGGCAGTCCGGGAGCGGGCCGCGACCCAGCGCGCGACGGGAGGCGCCAGGGTGACACGGCGCAGCTCGATGCGGCAGCTTGGGAACAGCGCGGCGATCTCCCGCCGCGTGATGCCACGCACGTCCAGGTTGCGGGGGTTGTCGATGCGGAGGTCGTACCAGAGGATCGCGCCGTTTGGCCTCAAGACGCGGAGCATCTCGGTCGCGATGCGACCCTTCACGCCGGCGTCGAGCACTGAGCTGAATAGCGTGGCCTGAAGTACGAGATCGAATGTCCCCGCTTCGAACGGCAGCTCCGTGGCGCTTCCGCACTCGAGCCGGACGCCCGGTGGGCAGAGGTGACGGGCATCGGCCACGCGATTGGGCAGGAGGTCGATCCCCGTGAGGTCCTCGGGACGCGCGCCCCAGCGGATGAATTCACGGAGCCAATCCCCCGTACCACAACCGACATCGAGCACGCGCTTCCCCGCGAGCGGAAGGTAGCCGTGACGGGCGAGAGTGCCTACCACCGCCCGCTCGCGTTCCTGTATGAGGAAGAGGTGGCCGGCGTTCGCCCACGAATATCGTGGATCGTTCTCCCGCCGCTTCGCCCAGGCCTGCTGAAACCGTGCTTCCTCGGCCGCCGTGGTGGCACGGTGCCCGGGGCGCTCGTGGAGGACGGGGTCGGTCGACAAGGGGGTCAACGAGAGAGCGGGGCGGCCGCCATCTGAGCGCCGTGCCGGCGCTTGCCGGCGAGCTGCGCGAGCATCGCGACCAGGGAGCCGAGCCCGTAACTCACGTGCAACACGGGGAAGACGGCGAGCAGCGCGACCCCGCTGGCGAAGCCGTGGCGACGCGCCGCCGTCGCGGCACTGGCGAGCGCCGCACCCGCGTACAGGCCCGCGATCCCGGCGCACACGGACCGCGCGACCGCTGACCACAGCCCCGCCACGCCGGTCACAGCCAGGCTCACGACGAACAGCGCTGGCACGACCTGGCGCACCGTCATGATCCGTCCGACCTTGCGGGCCGCGAGCGGCTTGAAATAGCCGTACTGATAGAACATGCGGGCCACCTGGCTGAGCGAGCCGCGGGCGTAGTAGTAGGAGACCACTTCGGGAATGAGCATGATCCGCCCGCCCTGCTTCAGCAGGCGTGCGTTCAGCTCGTCGTCCTGATTCCGGACCAGCTCCTCGTCGAACACGCCGATGCGGTCGAAGACCGCGCGGCGATAGCACCCGAACGGCACGGTGTCCACGAGGCGTCGCTCGGCGGCACCGATGCGGAAGTAGGAGTTCCCGACCCCGAAAGGATGGGACAGGCCGACGGCCAGGGCCCGCGCCAGCGGCGTCCCGTTCGCCGGGAGCGTCACCAGCACGCCGCCCACGTTGTCCGCCCCTGTCTCCTCGAGGGCGGCGACGAGCTGCGAGATGTACGACGGGGAATAGACCGCGTGCGCCCCCATCGGCATGATCACGTCGCCACGCGCTTCCTTGATGCCCGCGTTCATCGCGCACGGCGTGATCCGCCTGGGGTTGTCCACCAGGCGGATGAAGCTGTGGCGGGCTGCATAGCCGGTGACGATCTCGCGTGTGCCGTCATCGCTCAGGCCGTCGCACACGAGCACCTCGAGGCGGTCCTTGGGATAGTCGCACCCGATGAGCGATTCGAGGCACGGCCCGATGTAGCGCGCCTCGTTGCGGCACGGAATGACCGCGGTGACGAGCGGCCGGTCAGGAGACGGCATGGGGTGCCTCGAGGATGCGCGGCGTCTGTGGCCGCATGACGGATCGGTACACGTCGATGACGCGTTGCGTGAGCACGCGCTCGTCCAGCTCGCGCACGGCGTCGCGGCCCGCGGCTCGGCCTCCTCGGCGCAGCACGCGCTCGAGTGCCGCGGCGATCGTGTCGGGACGCTCATCCGCGCACAGCTCGCAGCCGCGAACGCCGTGCAGCCGCGTCGCGACGTCGCCGACCGGGACCGACACGACCGGCAGATCGCAGGCCAGCGCTTCCTTCACGACGTTGGGGGACCCCTCCTGCATGGATGTGAAGACCAGGGCATCGCACGCGCTCATGTAATACGGAATCTCGCTGTGCGGCGCGCCCCAGGCGACCACCAGCTCGGCGGGCAGGGTGCGGCCGAGCAGATCCAGCGCCTGCCGCGCCAACGCGTAACGCTTGCGCGGCCAGTCGGGGCTGCCGGCGAACAGGACGAGGTGCCGGTCGAGCGGCAGGCCGAGGTGGCGACGCGCGTCGTCGCGCGGGATGGGCCGGAACAGCTCGAAGTCGAGGCCGGATGGGATGACGTGCGCCGGGACCCCCGACGGTAGCTGCGCCTTCATGTGGCCGGACACCACGATCACCGCGTCGGCGTGGCGCGCGACCTCCCGGGACAGACGCTGTAGCACGCGGCCGGCGCGGGTGTAGCGTCCGCCGCTGCCGACCTCGCCCAGCAGATCGGAGCCCCGGAACGTGACGACCAGGGGAAGGCGCTTGGGGTACGCCAGCATGCCGCTGTGCCCGAACTGCGCGTGCACGAGGTCGTAGTAGTTCCGCGCCAGGCGGCGCCGCAACCGCCACCAGGCGGACAGGTAGTTCCACGGGTTGCGCCGACCCCGGAAGTGAAACACGTCCACCAGCACGCCCGCCGCCTGGAGAAACTCGGCCTGGCGCTTGATGAAATACGTGGTGCGCGGCTGCCCGGGCGTCGGCCAGTCGCTCGTGACCATCAGGACGCGAATCGGCTGGCTCATCGCCGTCCCGCCACGACGGCGCGGTCCGCGGCCGGCAGGGCGCACACCACCCCGCGGAACTTGCCGTGCGCGCCGCGCGCGATCTCGGGGACTTCCTCGAGCACCACGTGCACGTCTCCGACGCGCTCCTGGAGCCGCTGCACGATGAGATGACGCGACGCGTCGCTGAATCCCGCCGCGGGCACGTAGCGCACGCGGATGCGGTCGAGCGCCTCTTGCACGATCTGGCCTTGGCGCACGGGCAGGCCGTACCAGACCGGATTGAACCAGGCCACCCGCCGGCCGTCCCGCGTGAGGAGGAGGTCGTTGGTGCGGCCGTCCACCGCGGCGAGGGCGGGGAGCGTGCGCCCGCAGGCGCACACGGTACCCGACGGGGCGAGTCGCCCCGCGTCGCCGAGGCGGCAGCGGATGAGCGGAAAGTCGGCGTTCAGGAGCCCCGTGCAGATGAACTCGCCGAACTCACCGGGTGCGGTGACGCGGCCGTCCGCCAGGACCTCGATGAGGCCGACCTCGGGCCACAGATGCAGCGTCCCGCGCTCGCACTCGCTGGCCCATGCGACCGTCTCGCTCATGCCGTACGTCTGGCGCACCGGGCACCCGAACGCCGCGGCGATCGTCTCCCGCTGCCACTCGGGCAACTCTTCCGCGCTCGTGATCGCGACGCGCATCGTCACGTCACCGCGGCCGAGGCGCAGGACTTCCCGCGCCAAGGCGTACAGCGCGGAGGGATAGCCGAGGAGATATACGATCTCATAGCGCCGCAGGGCATCGAGGTAATGGGGGACCAGGTCGGGAGCGAGATGATAGGTGGACATGTAGAGCTGCCGCAGGGCGGCGTTCCACACCCAGAACGGCGGCCGGCGGCTTGCGGTGGGGACCACGAGCTGCCCCCCCAGCATGGCCCAGCGGTCGCGGCGCGACACGCCGTGCCAAGCCCGAGTCCGCGCGACCGCCAGGGCGTGCAGGGAACGCATCGTCTGGTGCGTCCGCCACAGCACCAGCGGCTTGCCCGTGGTGCCGCTCGTGTGCTCGTTGAACATCCAGCGCGGATTCCGGTCATCCGCGATGAAGGCGGCAGGGGTTTCGCGCACCCGCTCGTTGTCGAGGATCGGCCAGTTCTCGAGGACCTCCCAGGACGCGTGATCGCCCTGCCGACG
>Ga0209803_1002305_pt1 | contig 12002 bp, 12 predicted proteins | sample GraSoiAngelo_138_FD_185895 | JGI IMG/M metagenome (GOLD analysis project Ga0209803, IMG submission 185895) | Grasslands soil microbial communities from the Angelo Coastal Reserve, California, USA - 14_0929_09_40cm (SPAdes) (version 2) | ecosystem: Environmental > Terrestrial > Soil > Grasslands ... | reverse complement strand
CGCGGACAAGTGGAGGCAGACCGTCTTGCGCCCCTCGGCGACCGCTCTGTCGACGATCGTTACGTTACGATACGAGTTGATCTGGACGTTCCTTCGAAGAAGATCGTAATTGGCGGGGTTCGGCTCGAAGGCGAAGACCCTTCCCTGCGGACCGACAAGCCTAGCCATCAATAGCGTGTAGTAGCCGATATGAGCCCCGATATCGAGGACGACCGAGCCGCGCTTTACTTCATTCTTTACGACTTCGGTTTCGAGTGGCTCCCAGATATCACACACCGACAATCCAAGCGTGTCTATCGGGTCAAGGAGCATCTTGTGGCCCTGAACGTCAACCAGTCCCTTCTCAAGCTTCCGCAGTGCCCAATCGTGGGCGAGGCGTAGTGCGCGAATGCGGCCGAGGCCGCGTCTTCTGAGCGGGCTCGAAAGACGGCTGTAAAAAGGTAGCAGACGGTAGACCAATTGGAGTTTACGCCCGCTCTGCACCAAGCCTAGCGCCGCCGCGGGCGCGCGCGGCCCTGCCGCAGGCGCGACATCGGGCCGCCGGCGCCGCGGCGGAGCGCGGCGATCGCCTCGAGGCCCTCTTCATCGCCGACCAGCTCTCGTCGCAGCTCGACGACGCGGTCTCGTAGCAGCGCGGCTTTCTCGAACTCGAGGTTCTTCGCCGCGTCCTTCATCTGCTTCTCGAACTCCTTGACCAGCCGCGCGATCTCCTCCTTCGGGATGTCGCCGGTGCTGTACTCGGCCTTCTCTTCGGCCACCTGCCGCACGCGGTCGGTGATGTCGCGGATGGCCTTGCTGATGCCCTCCGGCTGCACGCCGTGCTCCTCGTTGTACTGCTCCTGGATGCGGCGGCGGCGTGTGGTCTCCTCGATCGCGCGGCGCATGGAGTCGGTCATCACGTCTGCGTACATGATCACGGTGCCGTTCACGTGGCGCGCCGCGCGACCCATCGTCTGGATCAGCGACCACTCTGACCGCAGGTAGCCCTCCTTGTCGGCGTCGAGGATCGCCACGAGGCTCACCTCCGGCAGGTCGAGCCCCTCTCGCAGCAGGTTGATGCCGACCACCACGTCGTAGATGCCGAGGCGGAGGTCGCGCAGGATCTCGACGCGCTCGAACGTGTTGATCTCGGAGTGGAGGTAGTGGGTCTTCATCCCCATCTCGAGCAGGTAGTCCGCCAGGTCCTCGGCCATCTTCTTGGTCAGCGTCGTGACCAGAACGCGTTCCCCGCGTTCGACGCGCAGCCGGATCTCGCTCATCAGGTCGTCGATCTGGCCCTTCGTCGGACGCACCTCGACCGTCGGGTCGACGAGGCCGGTCGGGCGGACGATCTGCTCGATGACCTGCTCGCTGTGCTCGTGTTCCCAGGGGCCGGGCGTGGCGGAGACGTAGATCACCTGGTGGATGTGCGACAGGAACTCCTGGAAGCTCAGCGGCCGATTGTCGAGCGCCGACGGCAGGCGGAAGCCGAAGTCCACCAGCGTCTGCTTGCGGTTGATGTCGCCGTAGTACATGCCGCGGATTTGCGGGATCGTCATGTGCGACTCATCGACGAACAGCAGCCAGTCGTCGGGGAAATAGTCGAGCAGCGTCCACGGCGTGCTGCCGGCGGCGCGGCGGGCGAGGTGGCGCGAGTAGTTCTCGATGCCGGAGCAGTACCCCTGCTCGCGCAGGCATTCGACGTCGTAGCGGGTGCGCTCGAGCAGCCGCTGGGCCTCGAGCAGCCGGCCGCGCTCCGTCAGGATCTGGTAGCGCTCGGCCAGCTCCGCCTCGATGTCCGCGATCGCCAGCTCGAGCTTGTCCGCCGACGTCACGAAGTGCTTGGCCGGGTAGATCTCGATGTAATCGGTCTCCGAGAGGATCTCGCCCGTCAGCGGGTCGAGCTGCATGATCCGCTCGACCTCGTCGCCGAAGAAGTCGACGCGCACCGCCAGCTCCTCATACGCCGGCATGACGGTCAGCGTATCCCCACGCAGCCGAAACCGCCCGCGCACGAGGTTGTTGTCGTTCCGCTCGTACTGCATATCGACGAGCTTGCGCAGCGCCCGCTGCCTGTTCCCGGCCTCGCCCTTTCGGAAGCGCAGCACGAAGTTGTAGTACTCGGAAGGCTCACCGAGACCATAAATGCACGAAACCGACGCCACAATGACCACATCCCGCCGCTGAAACAGCGCCCTGGTGGCCGCATGCCGCAGCTTATCGATCTCCTCATTAATGTCCGCGTCCTTGGCGATATACGTATCCGTGCGCGGGATATAAGCCTCCGGCTGATAATAGTCATAGTACGAGACGAAGTACTCCACCGCGTTTTCGGGAAAGAAATCGCGAAACTCGGAGTAGAGCTGTGCTGCAAGCGTCTTATTCGGCGAGAGCACGAGCGTGGGGCGGTTGGCGCGTGCGATTACGTTTGCCATGTTGAACGTCTTGCCGGAGCCGGTGACGCCGAGGAGGGTCTGGTGCTTGTACTTCTTGTCGAGGCCCTCGACGAGCTTGGCGACCGCGTCGGGCTGGTCGCCGGTCATTTCGAATTCGGCGTTGAGATGGAATTGGGTGTCGGTGAGGGTCATGAGGAAGCCTTCGCGAGGGATGAGCCGTTCGCCGAGAGGATCGACTCCGAGCAGGAGTCCTTCGAGGGTATAAGCGCCGATCGTAGCGGGTGCCTCCTCAGTCCCGAAGAGGCACAGGGTCTCCTCTTCCTGCCCGTCAATTCGAGCGGTAATGCGACCCAGGTCCCATTCCCCAACGCGCCCGTCCGCGAGGCGCAGGCGAGCCCTACGATGGGGCTCGACGCCAAGGCGCTCGAGGAGCGAGCGGGGCGCAGTGGTGAACGAGGCTCCGGTGTCGACGAGGGCCTCGACGGTCTCCTCGCCGTCCGGGCCGACGAGGGTTATCGGGTGGAAGAAGGTGCCCATGGCATGTGTATTGTATCAAGCGTTCTGACTGCGGCGTGTCAGTAGCGACACTGATCGTTGGCGAATTGTGAGCGTGTAGGCGTCTGCGCAAGACGGCAGGAAGCGAACCGGGGCTGAGTGTCGCACACCGATGTAAACGGAGCGCTTGGTGACACTCCGACAGATCCTTCGTTCCTCGGGATGACGGTGTGGAGGGATGGGCTTATAGGCGAAGATGTCGCGGGCCGGTGGGCGAAGGGCGTGGTGATTCACCGACAGATCCTTCGTTTCTCAGGATGACAGTGAGGAGGCGGTCTAAGGCGAAGATGTCGCAGGCGGGTGGGCGAAGGGCGTGGTGATTCACCGACAGATCCTTCGTTTCTCAGGATGACAGTGAGGAGGCGGTCTAAGGCGAAGATGTCGCGGGTGGCTGGGCAAGGGGCGGGTGATCCACCGACAGATCCTTCGTTTCTCAGGATGACAGTGTGGACGGTGACTTATAATCGCAGCGCGGAAGGAGGCCCGAGATGACGACAGCGACCGAAGTTCAGATAGTGGAGGCACGCAAGGAGCACATTCCGTTTGTGGCATGGGTGGTGATGGCGGCGAACCGGTCGCATTTGCCGAAGGGGATGTGGGACATCAACCTCGGCGCGAGCGAGGAGGAAGTGCTGCGGTACCTCGAGGTGCTGGCGGACACCGAGCAATTGCACTGGGCGCACTACTCCCTGTTCAAGGTGGCCGAGGTGGACGGGGTGCCGGCGGCAGGGATGTGCGGTTTCTTCGAGAATGAGCTCGGGCCGGGGTCAATGATGGCGGGCGCGGCGGAGGTGAATCAGAAGATCGGCCGGACGCCGGAAGATATCGCGGCCGGCTGGGAGCGGTCGAAGTCGATCATGGGGATCATCATGGAGCACGAGCCGGGCGCCTGGGTGGTCGAGCACGTGGCGACGAAGCCGGAGTTCCGCCGGCGCGGGCTCGTGGAGCGGCTGGTACACGAGATGCTGGAAGTGGGCAGGAAGCGCGGCGCGACGACCGCAGACATCGGCGTGCTGATCGGGAACGACCCGGCGCAGCGGGCCTACGAGAAGTGCGGGTTCCGAGTGGTGATCGAGAAGCGAGACGCCGAGTTCGAGCGAGTCTATGGATCGCCGGGGGCAAGGATGCTGCGGCGCGCATTGTAACGGCATCGCGCATCGCTGCCTGGCATAGCCAGAGATTCCCTTCGGCCGCGCTCAGGACAGGCTTCGCCCTCACCCCGCTGCCGCCGATCGCCTCTCCACTCGGCTCAGAATGACAGACCAACTACTGACACAACGCTGGCAGGGCTATGCCCTAGATATGAGATACTGGCGGCATGGAACTGCGCATGCAGTACGCCACGACGCGAGATGGTGTTCGCATCGCTTTCGGGACGGCCGGAAAAGGGTCGCCGTGGATCGTGCGCGTTCCGAGCTTGCCGTTCGTGCACAGCCAGCTCGAATGGAGCCAGGGGAGCGAGTTCTTCGATCAGCTGGCCGAGAACTGGACCGTCGCCCAGTACGACCCGCGCGGGACCGGGCTTTCCGACCGCAATGTGCAGGACTTCTCGCTGGAGACGCGGCTGCTGGACCTCGAGGCGGTCGTGGAAAAGCTGGGAGTCGAGCGGTTCGCGCTGCACGGGATCGGCTGGGGCGGGCCGCTTGCGGTCACCTATGGCGTAAGGAACTCGGACCGCGTGAGTCACCTGATCCTGGACGACACGCAGGCGCGGACCGAGGACTTCTTCAACATCCCGCAGATGCGGGTGCTGGACCAGTTGACGACGGAGTGGGACGCGTTCCTGGAGTACCTGGCGTTCATGATTTACGGGGTTGGCCGTGAAGAAGGTCGGCCTGTGGTCAAGTTCCTTGATGCTTGCGTGACACAGGAAACGCTGCAATTGATTTCAGAAGGGGCGCGGCACGATGACGTTACGGAGCTTCTGTCGCAACTGAGTATGCCCACGCTGATCGTCCAGCACTCGGGAGTATCCGGACAGTATCTTGAATCGGCCCGCGACATGGCTGTTCGGATACCGGACGCGCGGCTTGCTATGCTCGAAGGGATGCCTGTCGCTGACCTGACTAAACTCATAGGCGCGATCGGCGATCTGCTCGGGACGGAAACGAGAGCCACGGAACGAGGCCGGGGGGAAGGGCGCCATGAAGAATCGGGCGTTCGGACGATTCTGTTCACGGATATGGTCGAGCACACTCCTATGATGCATCGCCTCGGCGACAAGGCCGGGCGCGACGTGCTGCGTGAACACGAGAATCTGACTAGAGACGTCCTGCGCGCGCACGGCGGGTCGGAGGTGAAGTCGATGGGAGATGGATTCATGGCCTCCTTCGCATCGCCGGCCGGCGCAGTAGAGTGCGCAATCACGCTGCAACGGGCGTTCGAGGAGCTGCACCACGGGGCGGGCGCGGACCCCGATAAGGAACCGATACACGTTCGCATCGGCCTGAACGCCGGCGAGCCGATCGAAGAGGGGGGCGACCTCTTCGGCGCAACCGTGATCATGGCTTCGCGCATCGCCTCTCACGCGAAGAGCGGCGAGATCCTGGCTTCGGACGTCGTGCGTGGCCTCTGCTCGGGCAAGGGCTTCCTCTTCGCCGACCGCGGCGAGAACGTCCTACGCGGCTTCGAGGACGCCGTCCGGCTGTACGAGATCAGCTGGCAGCCGTAAGCGACACCGTTTCCGTCACGTTCGATCGCAAGTTCCCCTCGATACGGTCGCTGAGGCGATCACTCGGGGCGAACGGTAGCATCTGAAAGCAGCACCCGGGGCGAACGGGCCCGACGCTCTAAGCGGCATGGGTGCCCGACGTAGCAGACACCCACGCCACCAAGAGCTGGCCCCCTAGTACCTGTTCCGGGCCGCCAGGCGACGCGACCGCGCCGCTAGGGCACCGGCGGCGATGAGGCCGGCGATCAACAGAAGCAGGAGGATGAACAGCGAAATCGTCCAGGGGAAGCCGCCCCCGTCGTCACCGGTCGTGTCCCTTGGGGCGGTATCGGTCCCGGTCCCGGGAGCGGCGCCCACGTCCGTGGACTTGTCGCTGTTCGCGCCTGTTGTATCGCCCGAGTTCTGGCCGGCATCGGTGCCGGTCTGACTCGCGGCACCTGTACCCGCTCCGCTGCCGGAGGTCCGCGCGATAGGGGCGCCTGCACCCTCCAGCACGGCATTACCGCCGCCGTCTGACGAACCGTCCGTGGACCCGCCACCGGAACCGGAGCCGTTCCCGCCGGGACTTGTACCCGAGTCCGAGGGCCCGTTCGGCGCCGGTGTTGCAGTCGGAGCGGGGGTAGATCCGGGCGCCGTATTACGGCACCCCGGGTCATTGAAGTCCCGCTTTCCGTCCCGGTCGTTATCGTTGCCGTCGGTGCAAGTCCACAGCAGGGTGAAGCTCTCCGGGGTGCTTTCGGGGTCGTTGGGATCGGAGCCGAGCTGCTGTTCCACACCGTCCGCGTAGCCGTCGCCGTCCGTATCGGCGGTCTGGGCCGCAGCGATGTGAGCACCGAACGTAAGGACGGCGGCTACAAACGCCGATAAGCCGAGCAGAAACGGGAACGAATGAGCGCGGCAACGCGCCTTTGTGATGTCCATCAATACAGCCTCCTTGTCTTGCACCGGTCGCCTATTGAGACCGTTCGGAGGACCGTGGCCTTGTGTCCTGGAGGCAATATTTTTAGTTAAGGGCAACCCAGGAATCAGTAAAGCCGCTGGGCCTAGTCCACCCTGCCGTACATGTCTGCGAGGCGTTCCGGCGTGCAGGCGGGCGAGCGCGCGTAGTCGATCAGCCGACGTTCGGCCATTTCGATGGCCTGCGAGGCTTGCGGGATGTCGCGGGCGATCTCGAGTGGAATGCTTGTGACGCCGTGCTCGTCGCCGTGGAGCAGGTCGCCCGGACGAACGGTTAGGCCGCCGACAGCGACCGGGCCGCCATACTCGACGACGTGAACGTAGGCGTGGGAAACAAGCACGCAGGATGAGAAGAACTGGAACCCGGTCGGCCGGACTTCAGGCAGGTCGCGCACGCCGCCATTCGTCACGGTCCCTACGGCACCGAGCGCCTTGTACACGCCGGCATTCACCTCGCCCCAAAAGGAGCCGACGGATTCGGGTACTCGAGGTCCTCGATTACGACCAGCCAGGGCTTCGGTATACGAGCGAACTCGGCCCAGACTTCCGCATGCGGCATCTCGACGCCGGGCGGTTCGGCCGCGCTGATCTTCGCTGTGACAGCATAGCCGATAACCGGGCCAAGCTCGGGAAAACGGCAGGTGATCGTTGAGTCCATGAAGCCTTCGCTGCGCGGGCGGACATCGAACGTCTCGATGGCGTTGCAGATTGTCGGAGTGCTGATCGCGCGGAGGGCGGCGAGCTCTTCCGGTGTGAGGGGTTCCATGGTCGGCTATCGTAGCAGGCAATCTCGGCCAGCGCGCTTCAGTCTCGATAAACTCAACCTTTGCTGGCGAGCGATGCGATGCTTCGACCAGCTCAGCACGAACGGAATGGGACGCCCAATTTAGTCGGCGCGGGCGCGCGCGAAGTGGGCGAGGGCGAGGCGGACCTTCTCCTCGATCGGCGCGTCGGCGGGCAAGTCGCTGCGCGCGACAGCGTCTGCCGCTTCGGCCTGCGAGTAGCCGAGGCCCATAAGAGCCGCGACGACTTCCTCGGACTCGACGCCCGGCACGCCGATGGGCGCCGCCGTGGTTAGCTTGTCGCGAAGGTCGAGGACGATACGGGAGGCGAGCTTCTGGCCGACTCCGGGAGCGCGGGCGAGCGCGGCCGCGTTGCCGGAAGCGATCGCGTAGGAGAGTTCGTCTGCCTTGAGGATCGAGAGAAGGGCAAGCGCGACCTTTGGGCCGACGCCGTTGACGGCGATGAGTGTCTGGAAGAGGCGCTGCTCCTGGACATCGGCGAAACCGTAGAGCGTCATCGCGTCCTCGCGCACGACGAGACATGTGTGGAGAGTGACCTCGGCGCCGTTTTTGGCCCTCGCGATCACTCCGGCAGGGGCATAAACGAGGTAGCCTACGCCGTTCACATCGACGATCAGCGAGTCGGGGTTGCGGCCGGCAATTTCGCCGTGAATACGGGCGATCATATTGGAAATGAGAAATGGGAAATGGAAAATGGGGAGGGACGAACCCGGTTCAAAGCCGCCTCGCCGAGCTGACTACTGATTGCTGATAGCCGATCGCTGACCGTTTAAGCGCGTGGCAGAGGGCGACGGCCAGCGCGTCGGCGGCGTCCGCGGGCTCAGGGGGTTCCTCGAGATTGAGGAGTGCCTGGACCATGAGGGCGACTTGATCCTTGCCGCCGCGGCCATACGAGGTGACGAACTGCTTGACTTCGCTGGGCTTGTAGAGGACGGCCGGAAGGCCGGCCTCCGCCGCGGCGAGGAGCGCGACCGCGCGCGCTTCGCCGACGGCGACGGCGGCGCGGACGTGGCCGACGATGAAGTCTTCGACGGCCACTTCATCCGGGCGGGCATCACGGATGACATCCGAAAGGGCTTCGTGGATGCGGAGAAGGCGCTCGGCGATGGGCGCCTGCGCGGGCGGGGCGATTGCGCCGAAATCAAGCGCCTCGTATCGGTCGCCATCGGCCCGAAGGAGGCCGTAGCCGGTGCACGTGAGGGCGGGGTCTACGCCGAGGATAGTGATGGGGCCGATCATCTCATGCCAAGCCCAGTCAGGCTGAATCGTCCTGCTTTACCCGCGGCCGAGATGTTAAGCGGCGTCCGAAGCCCGCGATCGCGTGTGCCCGTCGACAGCCTGACCCCCGCATGCGAGGTCAGATGCGTGAGGTCAGCCGGTAGCAATCGCTGGTGCGAATTCGGGACGTAGGCGGACAGAGCTGAAGCTCTGTCCGTACGGATCAGCACAACGGCGGAGGTAGGCACTAGCCGGCGGCGTACTCCATAAGGACGGAGTCGGGGAATTCGGCGTTGGAGTAGACCTTCTGGACGTCGTCAAGCTCCTCGATCTGGTCGAGAAGCCTGAGGGCCTGCGTGGCGACCTTGTCGTCCAGCGGGGTCGTGGTCTTGGGTAGCATCGACAGCTCCGCTGAGGCGATAGTCATGCCCGAATCGGCAAGCTGACGGCGGACGCGATCGAGGTCCGTTGGGCCGGTGTAGACCTCGACGAAGCCGTCGCTTACGCGTACGTCCTCGGCGCCGGCGTCGATCGCCACAAGGGCGATTTCGTCCGGGTCGGTATCCTTCGCCTCAAGGCCGATTAGCCCTTTGTTATCGAACTGCCAGGCTACGCTGCCGGATTCGCCCAGCGCCCCGCCTCCTCGGGTGAAGGTAGTGCGCAGGTCCGAAACCGTGCGGTTTCTGTTGTCCGTCAGGGTCTGGACGAGAATGGCGACGCCGCCGGGGCCATAGCCCTCAAACATGATCTCCTGGAGATTGGCCGCGTCGCCGCCGCCCGAACCGCGCTCGATCGCGCGTTTGATGGTGTCCGCAGGCATGTTCTCGTAGCGCGCCTTGTCGATCGCCAGACGCAACCGGGGGTTCATGGCGGGGTCGCCTCCGCCTTCTCGGGCTGAGACCGTTATCTCGCGAGAGAGTTTCGTGAAGAGGTTGCCGCGCTTGGCGTCATTGCCGCCCTTCTGGCGCTTGATCTGCGACCAGTGAGAGTGCCCACCCATCGCGGCTAGTTTAGCACGGCCCACGAACGGATGGTCTGTCAACGGATAGGGAACGGATTAACGGATGAGCATTGCAGCCGCGTTGCGGTATGCTCGTCCCATGCTCGTTTTTGACCGTGGTGAGCAGCGGTTCTGCTACCGGGTGGCGGCAGTAATCGTCGATCGCGGGCGGGTGCTGATCCAGCTGGTCGAGGAGGGCCCGGACACGTCCGAGACGCCGTTCTATTGCTTGCCGGGTGGGCGGGTGGAGCACGGGGAGACGGCGCTGGAGTGCATCGCTCGGGAAATGCTGGAAGAGTTGGAGGAAGAAGTGCAGGTGGAGCGGCCGCTGTGGTTGGTCGAGAACTTCTTCGCGCACGCGGGCATGACGTGGCACGAAATCGGACTGTATTTCCTGGTCTCGCTCGCTGAGGGGTCTCGCTTCCTGGGGAGCGACGGACCGCACTGGGGTGTCGAACCGGAGATCGGGATCAAGTTCCCGTTGGAGTGGTATGACGTGGAGAAGCTGGAGGACGTGCGACTGTTCCCTTCATTTCTACGCGAGCGGCTGAAGTCGCTGCCCGAGCGGATGGAGCACGTAGTCCACCGCGGCGAGTAGGGACGCCGTGGCGCGCAGAAGTCAGCGCGGCTTTCGGAGCATCGGCCAGAGAGGCGGCGAGTCTGCTGTCTGGATTTCGCCGATCGCTTCGAAGCCATGTCGTTCGTATAGCCTGCGGCTTCCCGGACTGGTCGCCTCCAAGTAGGCGGGCAATTTATCGCGGTCACAATTCTGGAGCGCATGTTTGAGCAGCGCTGAGCCTAAGCCCTCGCCCTGACGAAGTGGATCGACTCCAATGAACGGCAGGTACCAATGCGGCTCGGTCGGATGATATTCGCCCATCTGGCCCATGAAGGCGAAGACTTTTTCTTGATCGCGTTCGGCGACGGCTCTCTGGGCCAGCTCGGCCATAGCTTCAAAGTCTGAATGAACGTTCGGCGGGAGCCATAGAGAAGCTGCTCCAAAATCATCGGTGCAGTAGGCTCCGCCGTGATCGAACGTGCCGGCAGCCATGAGCGGGACGAACTCGATGAAGTAGGTAAGATATTGATGAGGCTCGGGCAGCACCCAGCGGGAGACCGGGTCGGATGTGAAGGCCGTGACGATGGTCGCGACGGCGCGCTTTTGGTCCGGGGGAGCGGCCGTGGTTATAGACAGCGTGGTCATATCTCCTCCTCTCGACGGGGACGAACGCTATCTTACCAGCGGTCAGTGGTCGCTGGTTAGAGGGAGGCTCGCGGCGTCTGCGTTTGAGAGCTCGCGGACGTCTTCAGGAGCGGGTACGCCATCCGGGATGACAATCGTGTTGTCGATAAGACGCGTCGCGCCCACGCGGGCGGCGAGGAGGACGAGGGCGGGGCGATCGATGGTCGCGAGTTCTTCGAGGGTTTGTTCGTCGGAGATGGAGACGTAATCGAAGGCGAGAAACGCGTGTTGTCGCTCCGTTCCATCCTTCGAGACGCCGCCACCCCGCAACCCACCCGCGCCCGGCTCCTCAGGACGAACGGGACGGACGGCTTCGACTTCAGCGCGTAGCGCTTGCCTCACGGCATTGGCGTCCGTGATGCCCTCCTTCATAACGAGGCGGCGGGCGAGCGTCAGGGAGTGGGGGAGTGCGAGCGCGGCCTCTCGCTGTTCGGGCAAGAGGTAGACGTTGCGGCTGGACATGGCGAGGCCATGCGGCTCTCGGACGGTCGGCACGGCGACGATTTCGATATCCGCTTCGTGAGCCTCAGGGTGAGCGGGGTGGATATCGGCGACCATGCGTTTGATGACGCGGAGCTGCTGGGCGTCTTTCTGGCCGAAGTAGGCGCGATGCGGTCGAATGATTCGGAACAGGCGGGCGACGACGGTGGTGACGCCGCGAAAGTGGCCCGGGCGATGGGCGCCTTCCAGCCGCTCTGTTAGCGGCCCCTTCACCTCCACCCAGTCATCGAAGCCGGGCGGATATATTTCCTCGACCGAGGGAATGAAGACTGCGTGGACGCCTTCGGCCTCGAGCAACCGGAGATCGCGCTCTTCGTCGCGAGGGTAGCGCTCGAAGTCCTCGCTGGGGCCGAACTGGGTAGGGTTGACGAAGATGGAGACGATGACATGATCGTTGTCCGCGTACGCTCGACGGACGAGGGAGAGGTGGCCCTCGTGCAGGTAGCCCATGGTAGGGACGAGGCCGACGTTACCGGCCATGCGGCCTCGCTCGGCTTGCATCTCGGCGACGGTGGTGATGACGTTCATACACGCGGCGGACGGGATGCTTCGACAAGCTCAGCACGAACGGAAAAAGGGTGCAGGTTACCCATGGTGCGGACGAGGCCGATGGAGCCGGTCATACGGTCTCGCTCGGCCTGTATCTCGGCGACGGCGGTGATGACGTTAATAGACGCGA
>Ga0209803_1002301_pt1 | contig 12014 bp, 14 predicted proteins | sample GraSoiAngelo_138_FD_185895 | JGI IMG/M metagenome (GOLD analysis project Ga0209803, IMG submission 185895) | Grasslands soil microbial communities from the Angelo Coastal Reserve, California, USA - 14_0929_09_40cm (SPAdes) (version 2) | ecosystem: Environmental > Terrestrial > Soil > Grasslands ... | reverse complement strand
CTACCTTCTCCTATTGCAGGCTGCTCCAAAAAGACTCAGAGGCGAGGCGCGGTTCCTCGTGATCGTGTCCGTGAAACGTGACCGTGAAATCTTCGCACGCACGAACACGTCACACGAACACGAATTCAAGCGAGGCGATTGAGCGCAACGAAGCATATGAGTCTTTTTGGGAGTAGCCTGCCCTAGCCGCCCGCGATGGCCCCGACGATCATAAAGGGCTTGGCGCCCGTCGCGATTGCGTCGGGCAGCGGCGCGTCCGGCGATTCGTGGGAAAGATCGTCCCCGCAGGCGAAGAATCTTACGAACGCGCGGCGGCGTTGCGTGACGTGGTCGCGGATCGTCCCGCGAAGCATCGGATACCGTGCCTCGAGCGCGTCGAGTACCGAGCGCTGCGAAACCTGACCCTCGACGTCGAGCTTCACCTCGCCGTCGACATGCGCGAGCTTGCGCAGATGTGCCGGGAGCGTGACTCGGATCATCATGACAGCGTCTGGACCTCGACGGACACCACGGCCGGAAGATCCCGGACGATGGGCGCCCAACTGTCGCCGGCATCGGCCGATGCGTACACCTGCCCGCCGGTGGTGCCGAAGTACACGCCGCACTTATCGAGCGAATCGACCGCCATCGCGTCGCGCAACACGTTGACGTAGCAGTCGCTTTGCGGCAGGCCTTTGGTCAGCGCCTCCCACTCGTTGCCGCCGGTGCGGCTCCGGTACACGCGCAGCTTCCCGTCGGGCGGGAAATGCTCGGAGTCGCTCTTGATCGGAACGACGTAGATGGTGTCTGGTTCGTGCGCGTGCACGTCGATCGGAAAGCCGAAGTCGGTCGGCAAATTGCCGCTGATCTCGTGCCACGACTCGCCGGCGTCGTCGCTGCGCATCACGTCCCAGTGCTTCTGCATGAACAGCACGCCCGGACGGGTCGGGTGCATCGCGATGCGGTGAACACAATGGCCAACCTCCGCAGTGGGGTCCGGGATATATTGCGAATGCAGGCCGCGGTTGATCGGCTTCCAAGTTTTCCCGGCGTCGTTGGTCCGAAACGCGCCCGCAGCCGAGATCGCGATGAAGATCCGGTTCGGGTCGCTCGGATCGAGAATTATCGTGTGCAGGCACATCCCGCCGGCCCCCGGCTGCCATTTGGGCCCGGTTCCGTGGCCGCGCAATCCGGAAAGCTCCTGCCAGTTCTTCCCGCCGTCGGTCGAGCAAAATAACGCGGCGTCTTCAACCCCGGCATAGATAGTATCCGGATCGGTCAGCGACGGTTCCAGATGCCAGACGCGCTTGAACTCCCAGGGGTGCGGCGTCCCGTCGTACCACTGGTGCGTGGTGAGAGGCTTGCCGGTTTCAGGAGACGTGTCGTAAACAAACTTGTTGCTCTCGGCCTTGGGCATGCCCTCTGGGGTGGTGGTCGGTTCTCCGGGGGGTGTTCCGGGTTGGTGCCATGTCTTGCCGCCGTCATCCGAGCGTTGAATGATCTGCCCGAACCAGCCGCTCGACTGCGACGCATAAAGCCGATTCGGGTCCGCGGGAGAACCCTTGAGATGATACATTTCCCAGCCCGCAAAGTGGGGGCCGCTGATGTCCCACCGCTCGCGTTTTCCGTCTGACGTGAGGACGAACGCGCCCTTCCGTGTCCCAACCAATACTCTTACTCCGCTCATAGTTTTACTCCTTTGTTATTAGTGTCATTGGATCATTTTACGCAAACCGGGAAAAAACGAGATTCTTCGCTGCGCTCAGAATGACACCTGCGAAAAACGTCATCCTGAACGAAGTGAAGATCTCTCCGATGACCGTTGCGGAAATTTCCTGCTTATTGATAATTTTCACGGATACTATTCTACCGGCAGGCCCGGGATATCGATCACCGGCCGGACCTCGACGGTCCCTTTGCGCGCCATGGGAATCCGCGCGGCAATGCCGAGGGCTTCATCAAGATCTTTGGCCTCGATAAGGAAGTAGCCGCCCAGTTGTTCCCGCGTCTCCGCGAATGGACCATCGGTCACGAGCCGTTTGCCGTTGCGCACCCGGACGCTGGTCGCCATTGACGTTGGTTGCAGCGGGTTGGCTGCCAGATACTGCCCGCTCGAATGAATCTGTTGCGCGAGCTGCGTTGATTCCGCGTAACACTCCTGCCGCTCGGTCTCGCTCAACGCCGCTTGCTCGTCAAAATAAATCAGCAGCATATATTTCATGTTCAGTGCCTCCATCCTTAACAGGCCGCTAAAAAAGGCCCAGCTGCTTCGTTGCGCTCGGCCCGCTTCATGTCAACGTACTAGAAGAGTACGCCTCCGCTCTCGAACCTTCGCGCGCCTTGCATCTGGGACCTTTTTGATCGGCCTTAAAATAGTTCGTCTCACCCCAGAGGGACTGTGTCTTTGAGCGCGAGCATTTTCATCCTTGTTCGTATGCTTGCTTTAAAGTTTTTATGTCAAGTTTTTTCATTTGAAGCAGCGCCTTCATGACACTTTCCGATTTCTTGGCGTCCTTGTCTTGCAACATCTTGCCTAAAACAGTGGGAACGATCTGCCATGAAACACCATGTTTGTCTTTAAGCCAACCACATTGTTGTGCCTTCTTATCACCCCCTTCGGAAAGTTTCCCCCAATAGTAGTCTACTTCTTCTTGAGACTCGCACCCGACTTGGAATGATATGGCCTCATTGAATTTGAATACTGGACCGCCGTTGAGTGCTGTAAACGCATGCCCATTGAGTTCAAATTCTATAGTCATCACTGTGCCCGCGGGTTTTCCGTGGATTTCATATCCCGCTTCCCCATATCGCGATATATTCCCGATCTTTGAGTTCTTAAAAATGGATGTATAAAAATTCACCGCCTCCTCAGCGTTATTATCGAACCACAAGCATGGGGTAATTTTTTGCATATAGCATCCTTTCAATTATTTTCGTTTGAGCGGTGCCGCTCGCTTTTCGCGGATCATTTTGGTCAAGTCCTCAGCCGGGCGGTCTCCCAGGGACCTGCCTTCTCGCCTGGGTGCTTCGACATCAATTGGACGGCGTGGTTCAGGTCTCTCGCTTCGAGCACGAGGATCCCGCCCAACTGCTCTTTCGTCTCGGCATACGGGCCATCGGTGATGAACACCTTGCCGTTCTTCCATCGCAGTGTGGTGGCATTCCGAGGGGTTTGGAGCGCTTCGCTGCCAACAAAGTGACCGTTCTTTCGAAGCAGATCTTCGTAGGCGAAGCACTCATCTACGAGGGCGTTCAGCTCGCTTTCGGACATCGTCTCCCAGTTCTTTTCGTCAAGGTATCCAAGGCAGATGTATTTCATAGTTCCTTCAATGAGAGACCGAACCTTGCTGCTTCGCATCGAAGAAAAGGTAAGCAACCATGTCATGTGTTGAGGTTTGACTCGCGAATGCATTGGCTCCATTTCAAGGCGCGACGGTGACCATCCATGCCACCCCAAAGCGATCCGCCACCATGCCGAAACGCGGCGACCAGAAAGTTTTACTTAGCGGCATCTGCACCTGTCCACCGTCCGCTAGCGCGGCAAATTTCCGCTCGGCCTCCGCTTCATTTGCGACCGTGAGTGAGAGCGAAAAACCATGGAAGTCGGTTTGTCCGGTGCAGCGCCCGTCGGAAGCCATCACCGTGGTATCGCCGATGCGAAAGCTGACATGCATAATTTTATTTTCAGAACCTGGCGGCACCATGCCGGGCTGTGGCGGTTCCGGGCTTTCTTTGAAACGCATGAGCATTGTCACTTCCGCGCTAAGTGCCTTCTTATAGAACTCGACCGCCTCTTCGCATCGGCCATTAAAAAACAGATAGGGTTCGATGTGCATGTTTTCCTCCTTCGGTAGTTTTGGGTCGATAATCTCGGCAGTGTTTCAGCGTTTTGCCGTCTTTGCCAGTTCTTCTGATTGCGCGCGTAGGCGCTCCTCCTGCTCTCGGAGCTCGGGCGTGAGCTCGGCACCGAAGTCCTCGGCCTCGAACACCTGGCGAATTTCGACCTCGGTCTCCTCGTTATGGGGATTGGGGCAGCGCTTGACCCATTCGATCGCTTCTTCCTTCGACTTCACCTGCCATAACCAGAAGCCGGCGATCAGCTCCTTGGTCTCGGCGAAGGGGCCGTCGATCACCGTCCGCTTTCCACCGGAGAACCTGACGCGCGCGCCCTTGGAGCTCGGATGGAGCCCCTCGCCCGCGAGCATCACGCCGGCTTTCACCAGCTCTTCGTTGAACTTGCCCATTTCGGTCAGGAGCTGCTCGCTCGGCATTACGCCTGCTTCCGAGTCCTTAGTGGCCTTAACCAGGATCATAAATCGCATCGTTATTCCTCCTTTTTTTATTCTGGAGCCGTGTGGCCCTCACATTAAATAGTCGTTCGGCCCAGGCCAAAATCGACAACGCGCTTATTTAATTTAATTCAGCCAGCCGCCGCTCCAGAAACCGTCGTTCCGGCTCCTGCTCCGTGAGGCTCAGAGCTCGTTCGTAGGAGGCTCGGGCTTCCGCTATTCGTCCCAGCCGCCGGCAGAGATCCGCCCGCGCCGCATGCGCCAGGTGGTAATTTCCCAAATCACCCCGCGCTAAGATGGCGTCGATGAGGCTGAGACCCGCCGCAGGGCTGTCGCGCATGGCTACGGCCACGGCCCGATTCAACTCGACCACCGGCGACGGCTCCGCCCGCATCAGCACATCATATAATCCAACGATTTGCGTCCAGTCCGTCCCAGCGGCGCTGGACGCCTCGGCATGCACCGCTGCAATTGCGGCCTGGAGTGTGTAGGAGCCGAATCGTCGCGACGAGAGCGCCCGTTGGACCAGCGCCAAGCCTTCCTTTATATATTCGCGGTTCCAGAGCGAACGGTCTTGGTCTTCCAAAAGCACGAGGTCACCCGACGGCGATGTGCGCGCCGCTCGCCGCGATTCTTGCAGCAGCATCAGCGCGAGGAGGCCGACCGCTTCCGGTTCGGGCAGCAACTCCAAAAGCAAGCAGCCAAGGCGGATCGCCTCGCTGGAAAGATCGTGCCGCGTGAGTGACGCGCCCGACGAGGCGGAGTATCCCTCGTTGAATACAAGGTAGACGACCCGAAGCACGGCATCCAGCCGGTCCGGCAGATCGTTTGCCGACGGTATCTCATAGGGTATGCGGGCGTTGCGGATCTTGGCCTTGGCGCGCACGATGCGTTGCGCCACTGTGGGCGGCGATGAGAGAAAGGCCCGCGCGACCTCCTCGGTTGTGAGGCCGCAGACTTCGCGCAAGGTCATCGCCACTTGGGCGTCCGGCGATAGCGCTGGATGGCAGCAAGTGAAGATGAGGCGCAGCCGGTCGTCCTCGACACTTTCATTGTCCCACGCCGCAGGGTCAGCGCCATCGGCGGCGAGTCGTGTCTCAATATTGTTTCGCAGCGGTTCAAATCGAGCACGCCGGCGGATTGTGTCGATCGCCTTGAAGCGGCCGGTCGATACAAGCCAAGCCCGTGGATTGGCCGGCACACCATCGCGCGGCCATTGCTCCAAAGCTGTATTGAACGCATCGTGCAGCGCCTCCTCGGCGATATCGAAGTCGCCGAGGAGGCGGATTAACGTGGCGAGGACATGGCGCGAATCGGAGCGGTAGACGGCGTCCACCGTGTTGCGCGCTTGTTCGGCCACAACGCCTACGTCGGCTTTTGGATTGCTATCCACCATATGTTGCCTGCCGCATCGAGGAAACCGCTTGACGCCTCCTGATAGGGTTTGTGCTCAGGCGGCGCCAACGACTTGCCACCGTCGATGGAGCGCTGGATTTGTTGCCCGACCCACGCGCTGGACTGCGACATACACACACAATTCGGATCAGAGGAGATCCGTTGAGGTAGTAAATCTCTCAGTCCGCAAACTATATTTTTTACTACTCTCTGAGCTTCGCTGTCTTCGCACAAGGTTTCTTTACATCCAACATGGGTCACTTTTACCATCGAAGCCGCGCCAGCGGCAGCCAAGGCCCCAAGCGCGATGCCGGTACAAGACGCGAAGATCTCCGGATCTGCTTCATTGCTTCTTGGCCTGCTTCCACAGTCCCATCATGCGCCCCTCGGGATCCGTGAAGAGCGAGAACGCGCCCATGCCGGGCACCTCCTGCTCTTCGACGAGGATCTTGCCTCCCGCTGCGATGATGCGCTTGCGATAGTCCGCGAGGTCGTCGACGTCGATGTAGAAGGTCATGTTGCCGGGCCAGGGCTCCTCATGCTTCGGCTGCATGATGCCGCCGTTGATGCCGCCCTGGCCGCCGGTTTCGACGACGCGGTAATTCATTTCCGGAAAGTGCTGAATCTTCCAGGCGAAGACCTTCTCGTAGAAGTCCGACAGTTTCGCCGGATCCTTCGATAACAGCTCCCAGTGAATAACAGGTCTGCCCATGACGATCTCCTTTTGTGGTTGAGCGTTTACGCGTGGTGCTTACAATGGGTTTTTGTTTCGCTTCACTAATACGACGAACGAGCGAGTGCCCTAAGGACACGTCCGTAGAATTTTTTGCGCTTTCTATCAAGTGTGCAGAATTGAAAGGCAGAATTAAAGGGGGCGCGAACATTTTCTGGACCGATTCATCAGCGAGTGAAGAGCTGTGCGTTTCATCCCGAGTCGAGCACGGCACTATGAGGTCTGCCGATGATCCAGTTCGTATTTTTGGAAAGAGTGACAATCAGCGGGTTGAGAGTTAGGTCCTGCATTACGAAAATGCGGGTCGGAGGATGGGGGTTGAATCTTTTACTTTTAAAAATTAACGCAGATGCCTACGCGAGAAGAATTCCCATCTCTTCTAGAAAAGACCTCTGGGTTGCAATTCTAAAAACGGAGCACAACAGAATGAAAACAATTATTCGTGAAAGGCTTGATGTAGGGGTTTGAACGATATTTTTTCTTCAAGAAATAATAACAACTGTGGCAGATTTATTTCTGTATTTCTGTGGATAACTCTCTCCCTTTGCGCCGGCATGATTGACTGTTAATATATAGCTTACAAACCTCCCTCTGCCGGGAGGGAGATTATTAGTGCTAAAAACATGCCCAATCGCACCCAATCGCACAATTTCTAAGCTCCTCGGCTCATCGGTCGTATTCTTTTCTTTTTAATCGCTCACTCGGTAAGCGCTGGTGTCGTTTTGGCTTACAATTTTGAGGACGGCCAGATTCCTAATTCTAATAGGCTCAGTTCGAACTTAATACCTGCAACGGTTCTAACCGAATCCAACGGCAACCATTTTCTAAGAATGACCGCGAGTCCGGAAGATTGCGGCCCAAGTTTCGGTACCACTTGCCCTCGCACCCGAGCCGAGCTTTGGATCGGGTTCGCTCCGGGTACGGCCGACCAAATGGTAACCTATAACTTTTCAATGCGCATTCCGAGCTCAAATTCCGGCGGCCGGAACAATCTGCTGATGCAGCTTTTTCAGGGACTGGCCGATATTGTTAATAGCGGTAAAACAATATGGATTGGTAGCCAGAACGGCAGGCTGTTCCTTGAAAACGACTTGACTCATACGACGGCAGATTTGGGAGTCATCAGCTATGACCAATGGATGAATTTTTCTTTGGTTGTTTACCTTACTACCAATCCGTCGCAAGGCCGGGCGGACGCTTATAGGAACGGTGCTCTCCCTGGAAGCATCGTCGGAGAAGCTACCGAAAAGATCGCAGATATAACTAATATGTACTTAGATGTCATCGATTTTGGCGGAGTTTTGGGAATAGCAGATTTTGATAATGTGCAGATCAGCACAGGCGGATTAGTGCCAACTCCCACCCCAATTCCTCCCTCCCACCACCATCTCCAACCTCCCCATCCCTGGGTCAGGACGTTTGTCCTTCACCTCAGTAAAAGATTTTGCCAAGAATTTCGGAGCCGTTAGGAAAGAGATCGTTACTAAAATCCGCTCTTGATTATACCAAGTTACCGGTGAGCTTGATCCGACAAGGAACAGAAACTAGCGGAGGTCGCAAAGAAAATTGAACCGAATCTGGCAAAATATAAAAGCGTTGGAGTTTTGAAAAGAAATTTCCGAGCCCGATGAGCTGGACAAAGCAGGGTAAATTTTATTGCAGCGAAATCATAGCAACGCAAGAACCCCTTTGGATATTATTTAGTGCAGCTTCTTGAATCGGTGCCCGCAATCATCACACCGGAAAGGATGGATTGGAACTAGGCTCAGGACCTTCTCCATTAAATTCCTTCGATGGGATCGGCGGATTAGTATACTACCGCAGTGAGGGCACCTGAGTTTGCTTCTTCTGCTGCAAACCCGCGCAGCCCATAGACTCAGGATCACGATCGACGTCATTGTTAGTAGTACTACGTGCCCGGTAACCCAAGAAAACGCCGGGTTAATGAAACTGTTCCCCATGCTTCTAGCCAACGCTTGCCAGTGTGAGATAGACAAACGGGTGCCGCATGCTCGAAAATCCCAACTGCATAGTTTATTCCAGCGCGGAAATGCTTTTGTTATAGGTGGTTACAGTATGTTTAGGGTTTTTTTACTGACAAAAGTGACAATAATTGCCAGCAATGACAAGACAAGACGCTCATACAGGCGCCCCAGAGCCCCTGGTTTTTTCACCACAACGGCCCCCCCTTGAATCGCCGATCCACTGCGCCGCGTTGGACAGACACAGGACATCGCGCCTGCCGGCGTCTTTCTCGCCTTTTCAGATTCGGCGTTGATCACCGGCGAGACGCTCTATATCACCAGCGGCCTGCGTTGATTCGGTGAACGTAAGAGCGAGCGCCGAGTAGGTGCTCGCTCTTGCGCTGCCAATGCAATACGGGGAAATACAATGAAACTTCTCTTCGCCTTTCTAATTGGATTCTTTGCGGGGCTGCGCTCGCTTATGGCTCCCGCGACGACTGCGTGGGCCGTGCACCTGGGCTGGCTGAAGATCCAGCGCCCATTCTCTCTCATTGGCGCAGTTCCCTCGGTCGGGATTTTTACCGTGCTCGCAGTCATCGAACTTATCGCCGACAAGCTGCCGCAGACACCGAGCCGCACGTCGCCCCTGGGCTTGATCGCGCGTATTGTGACGGGTGGGTTGACGGGCGCATGCGTCGTCGATAGCGGACTTCAAGGAGTCCTTCTTGGCGCCGTGCTTGGTGCCATCGGCGGAGTTGTGGGCTGCTTCGGCGGCTACCAGGCGCGCACGCGGCTCGTGAAAGCACTGGGTATGCGGGACATTTACGTCGCTCTACTTGAGGATCTGGTCGCGGTGGGCGGCTGCCTGTGGGTCGTTTCGCGATTCTAAATTGGTGTAGAAGGGCTGCAAGGAGCTGATCTATGCGTACTCTCGTGGTTGGCGCCGGCGATGGCTGTTGCAAACTGGCAGCGGCGTTGGGGCCGATCCTGAGGATCACTCTTGCAGTAGTGTTCTTTCCGCACGGGGCTCAGAAAGTGCTCGGCTGATCTTATATGATTACAAATCGTTTCCGCTTCCTTTGGATCCGAAGGGAATTATCCCAGGTCCGCCCTGGCTTACTCCCATTCGATCGTGGCTGGTGGCTTACTGGTCACGTCAAGAAAAACCGCATCAATCTTGCCTTTCCCCAAGCTGATTATTTCGTCCGCCATCTCGTGAACCAGATCCGTCGGTAATCTTGCAAAACCAGCGGTCATACCATCTTCGGAATTTACTGGCCGAAGTATTATTGCTTCACCGGCCCGGAAAGAAATGGGCGCCAAAACAACTGGAAACTGCCACACTTTCTCTGCGAGTTTGGCTTGCTCCATTCGACGTCTCACAATAAAGTCAGCCTCCCTTAACATCTCCAATCGCTCCTCAGTCAGAGTCGCAGGCTTAACAAAAACATCCATGAGACCTGTTGCAGGACCGGTGATAAGGGCAATAACTCTATTTGTGGTCGTGTGTACGTTGCATAGTTTGGTACTCAAACTCTGAAGCATTTCATAATCCAAATGCTGCTGTCGATGTCGAAGTGCTACCACGTGTTTATAAGTTCGACTGTCACCTTGAACTCCAACGCTTTTGATCGGTATCACCACACCCTCACAGTCTGAGCTCTCCATTAAAGCTTCTAAAGGCTTTTCAAGCCGTGTGGCTTTTTCAGGATTTCGAGTGCAAAGGCATCGAATCGCCAGACCCGGGCCAGGAAACGGCCACCTGTTGGTCAATTTAGGCTGAAGGCCTAACAGCCGGCCCAACTCTCGGACTTCGTCTTTGTAAAATTCGGCCAAGGGCTCAATAACCAACCCCTTCTCAAGCAGCGCCAAAATTTCGGGACTTCTATTGTGGTGTGTCTTGATAACAGCCGCACGCCCGCTTGCGCCACCAGATTCAATAGTGTCCGGGTAGATTGTCCCCTGACCAAGGAGCCATTGACCCTCATCAATGCCGTATTCTGCCATCGTTCTAGACTGCGCGTCGACAAAAAGTCCACCTATGATGCGTCGCTTCTCCTCCGGGTCAACCACTCCTTTCAGTTTGTCTAAAAAAAGCTGGGTTTCATCTTTGATCCGCAATCTATCAACCAAGCCGATAGACGCTAAATTCACAACGAGATCTTCCTTCTCTCCTTTCCGCATCAACCCAGTGTCTACATAAAGACCCAGAATTCGCTCTTTCGGAAGAGCTTTTGAGCAGAGAACAAAAGCCACGGTTGAATCCACACCACCGCTGACCAGAAAAAATACTGATTTGTTGCCTACCCGAGTCCGAATGCTTTCCAACAATTTCTGGACTCGATCCTTTCCGTCGCTACGTATTTCTAAGCCACAAATCGAGGAAACAAACCGGCCAAGGATGTCTCTGCCGTACTCGGTCTGCACGACTTCCGGATGGAATTGTACGCCGTAAAATCCGTTCGCGGGGTCTGCAAAGGCGGCGTTAGGGCATTGTTCCGTCGATGCCAACGGGATTAATTGAGCTGGCAACTGGCTCACGGTGTCGCCATGACTCATCCACACGAGCTGTTCTTTGGGCAAATCTGCGAACAGACGATCTTCCGCACTGACGGAAAGTTTTGTCGGTCCATATTCACCGCTCCCCTTCTCAACTCTTGCCCCCAGCATTTGGGCAAGTAATTGATGGCCGTAACATATTCCGAGGATAGGTCGTTTGAGTTCGAGAATAGCCGGCTGAACCTTCGGTGCTCCCGCTTCATATACGCTACTGGGTCCCCCGGACAATATAATCCCGGCATGCATCGCCAATTCTTTTGGACTCACGTCCGGACCATAGATCTCTGCTGTTACACTGAAGTCACGCAACCGCCGTCCAATCAGATGGCAATATTGTCCGCCGAGATCGACAATCGCAATTCGTTTCTTCATATATCGTGGATAAGCCACATCTAATTCTATCTTTCTATAAGATTACGCAAGCAGGAGAATGCTACGCTGGCGCCTCTCCTATGTCCCGAACATGGGCATGCGGGCCTCGGCACCGCGGCGGTCGCATTCATCGACGAAAATTCTATGAATCTCCGGATCCTGATCCTCATATTCAATCTGCGCGCCGCCTTTTTTTACGTCCTCGCCGGTATCTTTCAGATCCTCGACTCGGAATTTGAAACCCCAAGGCTTGAGCGCCAAATAACGGGCCGGCTCCGCGCCCGGATTGAAATGCTGGTGCCACCACTGCATCGGCGGCACAAACATGCTCATGCGGCCCCACTCGACGCGTTTTTTGTTGCCATCTTGCCCTTGTTCCCACAGGAAAGAATAGCCGGAGCCGGTTAGCATGACGATGTGCGCGCCGGCGCCGTGACGATGGGCCTTTTTGTATTTGCCCACCGGGAACTCGGACAGATGCGCGCTCATCGTGTTATCGACGAATTCAAAGAGCGTCGTCCGATTATCGCCGCCACGCTCTTTATACTCCTTCGGCTGAAAACCCCAGAGATCGGCAATAAAGTTCGATTCCCAAACCCTGCCTCGTTTGACCTCCGGCAGGTAACGTCCCCCCTTGCCCCATTCGTCAGCGCCGCCGCTGTAGCGATCCGTGAAGACGAAGGAGTTGTTAAAAATGTAATCGAGATTTCTGAATCGGTTAAT